>Ga0209828_1004048_pt1 | contig 10744 bp, 8 predicted proteins | sample MaitaG_FD_187429 | JGI IMG/M metagenome (GOLD analysis project Ga0209828, IMG submission 187429) | Marine algal microbial communities from Maine, USA - Maine_Asex2 metaG (SPAdes) (version 2) | ecosystem: Host-associated > Algae > Red algae > Unclassified | place: Maine, USA | collected 2015-01-05
CGAGGCCTGATCGCCACAGCTCGGCCGTGCTGGCGGCCTTCTCGGCGACGGTGACCCCGTCGCGCTGCGCTTCGGTGGGGTTGATCCACGGTTCGAAATCGCTTGGCGCAAGGTTGGGGAAGGTCAGCAACAGGTTGCCCATGTCGCCCTTCGGATCGATGATCAGCGTCGGGACGCCCTGCATGAGCGCTTCCTCGAGCATGATCATGCCGAGGCCGGTCTTACCGGAACCCGTCATGCCGACGATGACGCCGTGGGTTGTGAGGTTCGCGGCTTCGTAGTGCACGGGTTCGCCCTCGGTGTTCGTTCCGAGGTACAGGTGTCCGGCGGGGACATCGATCATGGGGAAGTTCCTTCCAGGGAGGTCGTGGGACATCCCGGCGGCATTTTAGGCGGGCCCGACCTCACGCACCCGGCTCGTCGAAAAGCGGCCGTCGGCTCGCTGGATCGGCCAGGCGCGAAGCGCTACTTCGTCAAGAACGCCCGGATGAGTTCGGCGGTGCGGTCGGGATCGTCGATCCATGGGCTGGTTTTGTCAGCCATGAAACCAGAACTTACACGCGGCTCTGTGAAAAGCTCTTGCCCTATGACGTCGCCTCCTTCATCGGTATCGATTGCTGCTGCGCTTGCTGGTCTCACCTTCCTGCCCGACCGCAGCCCGGACACCACACGAGAGGATTGGGCCGCTGCGGTCACTCCGTACCGCGACGGCGCAATGTTCGTCGCTCACTACGCGGGCACGAGCGAGTGGGAGCGGCACGGGGTCGGCGACGAGATCGTGATCGCGCTCGAAGGTGCGACGACGCTCACACTGCTGGTCGACGACGAGGAAGTGCCGTACCCGTTGGCTGCGATGGAGATGCTCGTCGTACCCCAGGGGGTCTGGCATCGGTTTGAGACACCCGATGAAGTGAAGGTCCTGAGCGTGACGCCGCAGCCGACGGATCACTCGAGAGAACGACCCGCAACCTGAGGTCCTCAGATTCGACGAACCCCGCCGGAACATCACGGGCGGCGGCCCGGCGAGCGTCGAGTCCGTTCAACCCCGTTGTTCGGAAGGCGTTGCCGTCGGTCATAGCGCAACGCCTCGTCATCAACACTGCGTCGCGTATGGTCTTCACCTTCCTGCCCGCCATCGCTCGAGGTAGCGGTCTCTCGGTCACGGCGCTAAGCCGCGTGATCTTTGCCCGAGACATGACCGGCCTACTCGGACCGGCCGCAGGCGGGGTCGTTCGTCGCGTGGGCGCATGGCGCACGATGGTGTGGGCCGGAGTCCTCGCCGCAGTCGGCATGCTGCTCGTGCCCTTTGGGCTCATTGGCATCGTCGTCGGCCTCGTCCTCTGGGGGCTCTGTCGCAACGGCTTTATCGTCGCCCTGAACTCGTGGCTCGGCGATGCCGTGGCGTACGAGCGGCGTGGTCGAGCGACCGGACTCGTCGAGCTGACGTGGGCTGCCGCGGCCCTAATTGGTTTGCCAGCGATGGGTGTGCTGATCGATCAGGTTGGGTGGTGGGCGGCGCCGACAATTCTCGGGCTGCTCGGTTTGCCGTTCGCCGTCATGATGACGAGGATCGAGTCCGAGGCGAGCGTCGGCGGCTCGACCACCGAACAAGGAGCGGTCACGCTCAGTCGGAATACCGTCGTGGCGCTCGTGGCGCTCGCCCTCTTCACCGGGGCCGCACAGTTCTTGCTGTTCACGCATGGACTCTGGCTCGAATCGACCTATAACTTCGACCCCGCGCAGGTGGGTTTCGCGATCGTCGTTGTGGGCGCGGCCGAGGCGGTCGCCTCGTACGGCACATCGCTGATCGCCGATCGTCTCGGCAAACGAAACAGCGTCATCGCCGGCACGGTAGTGCTCGCAATCGCGCTGGCCGGGTTCTCGGCGTTTCCGACACCACACCTCGCGATCGGGCTCGGCCTGCTCGTCGTAGCGTTTCTCGGGTTCGAGTTCGCGATCGTCTCGTCGATCGCCATGGTGTCCGAACTGGAACCCGGGGGCCGATCGACGGTCATCGGTCGTTCGGTCGGCTTGTCGACGATCGCCCGGGCTGGGGTCAGCCTGTTGTGCGGCTGGCTTTACGACGTCGCGACGTTTCGCACCATCATGTTGCTCGCAACGGCAACCGCGGTCGCATCAGCGGTTCTGCTGATCGGATTTGTTGTCGAACCATCGGCGCCCCTGACCAATACTCGCCCGAAAACTGGCGGCGACCCGGTCTGATCGACCGGGCCGCAATTCGCTCGTTCAATTCTGGAACCGTCGTTTACGACAGGCGTTCGACGACCATAGCCATGCCCTGGCCGCCACCGACACACATCGACTCGACGCCGATGCTCTTGTCGGTGTCTTCGAGGCCGTTGATGAGCGTGGTCATAATGCGAGCGCCCGTCATGCCGAAGGGGTGGCCGAGCGCAATCGAGCCGCCGTGAACGTTCAGCTTGTCGATCGGGATCCCAACCTCATCGGCTGACGGCAGCACCTGCGCGGCGAAGGCCTCGTTGATCTCGAACAGATCGACATCGTCGGCGCTCATACCGGCGCGACCGAGGGCCTGCTTAATTGCCTCGATCGGGCCGAGGCCCATGATCTCCGGGTTCAGCGACGAGACACCGCTCGAAATGATGCGAGCCTTCGGCGTAATGCCAAGCTCCTTCGCCCGGCCGAGCGACATGACGACGACGGCCGCCGCTCCATCATTCAACGGGCAGGCGTTGCCGGCCGTGACCGTGCCGTCGGGGCGGAAGACCGGCTTGAGCTGCGAGACCTTCTCGATCGTGGTGCCGGCGCGGATGCCGTCGTCGGTCGAGACGACCGTGCCGTCGGGCAGGGTGTAGGGCGTGATCTCGCGCTCAAAGAAGCCGCGGGCCTGAGCGGCCTCGGCGCGGTTCTGCGACAACACACCGAACTCGTCTTGTGCTTCGCGGGAGACACCCTTGAGCTGGGCGACGTTCTCGGCGGTCTGGCCCATGGCGATGTAGATGTCGGGCAGACCAGCTGGTGGGGCCCATGTGTCGGCCTCGCCCATGCTGCGATCGACGGTGCGCTGCTCGGCAGCCGCAAACGCCTCGTTGTGCGGTCCGGTGTCGGAGGCGCCGCTGCCATAACGGCTGACGGCTTCAACACCGCCGGACACAAAGCAGTCGCCCTCGTTCGCAATGATGGCGTGGGCGGCCATGCGGATGGTCTGCAGCGACGACGAGCAATAGCGGTTCACGGTGACGCCGGGGGCCTCAAGGCCAGCCATGAGTGCCGCGAGGCGAGCCACGTTGTACCCGCCTTCACCGGCCGGTTGCCCGATGCCCCAGATGACATCTTCAACGTCGGTCGTCGGCAGGGCCGGGACCTTACTCATCACGTCTTTGATGATGAAGGCCGACAAGTCGTCGACCCGGGCGTCGACCATTGAGCCCTTTGCGGCCCGGCCGATCGGCGTGCGAGCAGTAGCGACGATGACGGGAGTGCGGTCGTCCATCAGCTTTCCTCCTGGGAAGGGATTTTGGTGCTGTCGAAACTACCGTGCCTCCGGCTGCTCCTGGCAGTGTGAGTGACAAAAGTCCTTGGATCACCGAGTGGACTAGGTTTCGCTACCACCAGCGTTTTGAGGAGAGTTCAGCCATGCCCGGCTACGTGCCACCGACCGATGCACCGCAGCTCGCGGTCGACCCCGATCACGACTGGGCCCTCATTATCGACGGCGAGCGGGTCGCGCCCGGTAGCGGCACCTACGAGATCGTCGACCCAAACACCACCGCGGTCATTGGTCATGCGCCGGAGGCAACGGTTGCTCAGTCCGCTGATGCGGCGGCCGCAGCAAAGGCCGCGCTGCCAGCGTGGAAGTCGATGCCCTACGAGGGCCGGTGTGCGCTGTTGTCGACGGTCGCCGATCGACTTGAAAAGTTGGCGCCAACCTGGATCGATCTGATCCAGGCCGAGACCGGGGCGACGCTCAAGATCGCAGGCTCGTTACAGATCGGCAACCTGATCAATCGCTTCCGCGACTACTCACGCCCGGTGCCGCTGACCGAGACGCTCGAAGCCACACCGATCGAGCGAGGACCGCTCGGTCCGGCTGGCCTGATGAGTGCGCAGGTGCTGCGCCAACCGGTTGGCGTCGTGACGACGATCACGTCGTACAACTTTCCGCTCGTCAACACCGCCGGCAAGGTTGCCCCCGCGCTCGCGATGGGCAACACGTGCGTGATCAAACCCGCGCCGCAAGATCCGCTCGCCGTGCTCTTGTTCGGCGAGGTCTTGGCCGAGCTGCTGCCGCCGGGGGTTGCAAACGTCGTGACCGGATCGACCTCCGCGGTTCCTGAAACGCTCGTCGACTCCGATGACGTCGACATGGTGAGCTTCACCGGAAGCAGCCCGGTCGGAACCCGAATATACGAAACGGGCGCTCGCACCATGAAGCGCATGCTTATGGAGCTCGGCGGCAAGGGTGCCCTGATCATGACCGACGATTGTGATCTTGGCTCGGCGGTCGGTGGTATCGCAACGACCTGGGGATTCCATAGTGGGCAGATCTGTACGGCGCCGACCCGAGTCATCTGCCACGAGAGCATTTATGACCAAACCGTCGAGCAGCTAGCGGCGGTCTCGGGTTTCCTGACCGTCGGTGACGCGCGGGCAAAGGGAACGCTGGTCGGTCCCGTCATTACCGACACTCACCGTGATCGCGTCGAAGCCTTCGTCGCAGCTGGCGTCGAGGCCGGAGCCACGCTTGTCAGCGGTGGGGAGCGTCCTGACTTCGACGGCTGGTTCGTTGCGCCGACGCTGCTGGCCGATTGCACTGCCGATATGCACGTTGTGCGGGAGGAAGCGTTCGGCCCGGTCGTCGTCATCATGAAATGCGCCGATGACGACGAGGCGGTCGCGTTGGCCAACGACTCGGACTACGGGTTGTACAGCTATGTCTACGCCGGTGATACCGCCCGGGCCTACGAGATCGGGCGCCGGCTGGAAACCGGCAACGTTGGCATCAACGTGATTCAACCACATCTGGGGGCCCCGTTTGGCGGCTTCAAGCGCAGCGGCATTGGACGCGACCGGGGGATTCACGGTCTGTATGCCTACAGCGAGCTGCAGGCCATCAACTGGCTGGGCTGAGCTGAGCGGCAATCGGCCAACCCGCGGAAACTAAAGGTCGGCGAGCTCCGCGTATTCGTCGCGCAGCGCCGCCTGCATCGCTTGTACGAAGGTCGTTTCGTCGATCTCGGATTCGATCGAGTCCCAATTGATGTCGTTTGTTTGTACGTCAGGTGTGTTGTTCATCGCCTCGGCCCTTTGTTTGGCTCCCTTCTAAGTAGACGCTCCTTTTTCATGAAATGGGTGACAAACTGGTGACAACTACGTGAAAACGTTGTTGCTAGTGTGACGAAAGTGAACTGTCGGGTCTCACGATGAGTCCGGCTCACGATGAAAGGCAGACGCCCCATGCTCGAGGTAGGAAGCCAGGCCCCGGCCTGGACGGCGCCAGACCAGAACGGCAACGACCTGTCGTTGTCGGATCTGGCCGGCAAGTGGGTTGCCATGTGGTGGTACCCCAAGGCGTCAACCCCTGGTTGAACGATCGAAGGAACGGGGTTCCGTGATCGAGCCCCAGATCTTGAAGCCGTCAACTGTGCAATCGTTGGCGCATCGTTCGATTCGGTCGACGACCAGAAGAAGTTTGCCGACGAGCAGCAGTTCCCATACCACCTGATCTCGGATGCATCGAAAGAGATCGGCAAGGCGTACCACGCCGAACGCTCGCCGGGCATGGACTACTACGAAGCCGGCATTCCGCAGCGGATTTCGTACTTGATCAATCCCGACGGCATGATCGCCAAGGCCTACGATTTCGGCGCTGAAGGTCTCGATCTCGCCGAGCACGCATCGATGATTCTCGCAGACATCGCCGAACTTGGCTAAGTTCAGAAACTAGAGTTGTTTTCACAACCGCCGGACCCGTCCGGCGACGAGCACGCACCCAGGGGGCCGGATCATTGATCCGGCCCCCTGCGCGTGTCTTGGGCAGGCCGCAGCCTGCTAGTCGTTTGGCGCCGCGCCCGGCTGGCCCATGAAACATGGGGGTGCCGATGAACACGTGGCGCCGGGAACGTTTTCGGGTGTTGCGATCAGCACGCCTTCGTAACAATGGTCGGCGATCGCGGCATCGGTGACGAACGACTCGCCAATGCGAACGCCCTCTTTCACCATTAGTACCTGGTGCACGGGGAAGGCATTGCCGCCCGTGACCTCAGGATCGAGTACTTCGAGGCCCCACGTGTCGCCAGCGACGACGGACACCTTCTTGTCGGCGAAGTACCGAGCCTCTTCGAGGTAGATGCCGGGTTCTTGTGTCAGGTAGCGTTCGGGGTCGTCCTTGACCAGGTGGGTCCAACCGGTGTGCATGATCGGGATGTCGCCCGCGCTGACCGGGTTCACCTTCTGCCGCTTCAGACACGATGCGAGATCGTCGAGCGTAATCCGGTAGTTGTCGCGCAGCACCGGCATGCCGTTCGGGGCTTCGAAGAAGTCTTCGGACTTGCCTTGCGCAACCTTCAGGCCAACGACGTCATAGATGACACCGCGTGTGGTAATCGGCCCCATCGTCTCGTTGCCAAGTGCGGTCGTGCCGGTCGGTGTCGCGATGTCGGGAATGCGATGACCGCCGTAGAAGACCTCGCCACAGCCGATGTGATTCAAGCCATCGATCTGGGTTGCGATCTGGAACGTGAAGTTCTCGGCGAAGCGTTCTTCGTGCCCCGTGATCAGGTTCGGACCGAGCGGCTCGACCGCGGCGCCCTGAATGCCGCCGCCGTCGACGATCTCGGCTGGGAACTCATAACCAAGTGCGTAGAGGAACATGTCGTGCAGGCGAGGGGGGTCGCTGGGAAACGCCGGGAACCCGTTGAACATCTCTTCGCCGAGTTGGTAGGTATTGACCGGCTTGTCGTTCTTGAGGATGCGCAGGGCCCGGGCCGTGCGTTCGGGCGTCAGCTCGTGCAGCGTGCCGCGCTGATCGCCCCGGCCGTACGGGCCGTCGTCCCACGCCCCGCCGAGCACCGCGTCGACATCGAACATCGCGTCGGAGTACGAACCGCTGCCCGGTCCGAACCCGCCGTCGCCGATGTCATCGCTGGCGCACGCCGCCAACGTCGAACTTCCTACTGCTGCCGCGGCCGCCCCCACCGCGCCAAGCTTCAGCGCATCGCGTCGATTTATGTGGTCCATATGGAACCGCGCGAAATCGAGTTTCATAGCTTCCCCCTTCGTTACAACTCGTCTCTCAAATGGACGAGTGGCTCGATGGAGAAGGTAACAGTCGCCTCTGACGGCCTGAACCACTCACCCGCGTTTGGGAAGCGCGACCACCAATTGATGGGCCGCACGCGACGCGGCGAGGTAGATCTCGGCAGGCGTCATCCGGGTGCCGTCGACGAGCACGGCGTCGTATTCGATGCCTTTGTGCGACCACACGTCGCCGTGGTCGAGTTGCCGCCAGTTGTCGTGGGTCGACGCAATGGTTTCTGCATGCGCGGCGAGTTCATCGACCGTGCATTCGACAACGTCGACGCCGGTCGGGCGAATGCCGATCAGGTCGACGGCCGGCAAGTCGACCGACATCGCGTAAGCGTTGAGCCAATCGGCGATCTCGGCCGACATCCGGTAGGCCGTCGCCAAAACATCGGGCGTGACCTCAAGGCGGTTTGCCACCTCGCGCAGGCCGAGCGCGCCAGCAACCGATGTTTGCGCGTCGTCGCCGACCATGGTGAGCCCGGCGGACCGGCGGGCCATCGCTCGCAGCTGCATCTCGGTGAGGTCCTGGGCTTCATCAACGATGACGTGGGAGTACTTCGTGGCGGCTTCTTCGAACCGGGCCTTCAGCTCGTCGAACAATGGCCCGTCTTCATCGACGGCGAGCCACGCATCGATGAAGTCCGCGTCGAGGCCCAGCGCGGTCAGGACCGAGCGGGTGCGCAATTTCTTCCATGCTTGGCGGGCGCTACACGCGGGCATCACGGTGGCAACGGCCTCGCGCACGTCGGCGGCCGACATCTCGGTCAGTCGCATGAATGATGATTCGACGCCCTTGCGCTTGGCCCGCCACGGAAGCGTGGAGCGAGCGACCCGATCGAGGATTTCGGCCACGTCGGCTTGTTTCACTCGCTTGAACCGAATCTTCACCTCGGTCGGGTTGTACATCGACGCCTCGAACCGGTCGAGGATCGCCGGCCAGTCGGCGTTCGCTCCGACGTCGCTCGTTGGGCCGAGCAGCCGCTCGAGTGTTGTCTGGCGGACCTTCGCCTCGCCGAGCGTTGGGAGCACCGAGGCGACGTACTGCAGGTATCGATCGGTGGGCCCGACGACGAGGATGCTGTCGGCCGACAACACGCGGCGGTCGTTGTAAACCAGCCATGCGGCTCGGTGAAGACCGACGACCGTCTTGCCGGTGCCGGGGCCGCCCCGAACGACCATGCGACTGTCGGGAGCTTGCCTTACTAGGTCGTCCTGCTCGGACTGGAGCGTGGCGACGGCGGCCCGCATCGTCTCGCTGCGGTTCCGCGACAACTCGTTCAGTAGGGGAGAGGACCCCGATACTTCGCTCGTCGTGAAGTCCTCGATGAACAGTTCGTCGATCGAGCCCACGTAGCTGACCCGACGCACGAGTCCCATCGGTTCATCGAACTGGGCTTGGTAGAACGCTTGCGCAAACGGGGCCCGCCAATCGATCACGAGCTGGTCGCCGCGTTGTTCGACGCCGTACAGGCCGATGCGCCAGGTGGCGTCGTCGTCGATGCGACCGAAGACGGTCAGTTCGTTCTGCAGTTTCTCGATCGCGTGCGAGACGACGCTCGACACGTACTCGGCGGTGAGCGCATCGGCACCCGCGCCGACGAGGTCGAGGTTGCGTAGTTTGACGAGCTTGCCGGCTGCCGCGTGGCGAGCTTCGTCGAGCGCGGCGTTCTCCTCCGCCAATGACAGTGTCGGTGTCATTGTCTTGGCCTTCGGCCTCAAGCGCGCACGCAGCAGCTGCGTGCAACGTTTCGCGACGGAGGAGCGAACAGTGTCATCGTCTGAGCATATGGGGCGGGCTTTGGTCGCCGAAGAAATTCCGGATGGAAGTGTCGGTGGGTCGGCAAGACTGCGGGCATGAGCGACCGTCTCGTAGACCTCAGCCACACGATCTTCGATGGCATGGTGACGTATCCCGGGCTGCCTGCGCCGACGATCGGCACCCACCTCGGGCGGGAGGAACGGACAAGATTTACGCGCCGGGTATCACGTTCCAGATCGGCCAAATCGACATTTGCACCAATACCGGCACCTACATCGATGTGCCGTTCCACCGCTTCGCCGATGGCCATGACCTGACTGAGCTTGCGTTGGCGCGGGTCGCCGACGTTGGGCATCGACTCGTTGAACATTGACAGCACCGATGGCGGCCAGCGGCCGGTGCACACCACGCTGCTGCGGGCCGAGATTCCGATCGTTGAACATCTCACCAACCTCGATTGTTTGCCCGCCGACGGTTTCACGTTCACCGCGGTGCCGCCGAAATTCGAAAGTGCCGGCACCTTCACCGTGCGGGCGTACGCGACTATCGGCTGATTCGAGGCGCGGCCGGCAGCGTTCGCCACAGTCGATCCGGTGCACAACACTGGCCCGATGGACCTTGGAGCCGATCCCGCTGCGTTGCAGGAACTGCTGATCCCGTCGGCCTCGGAGCACACCGTGCTCCTGACCAATGTGTTGTGTCGAGAGCGCCGATCGCTGAATGGTCCGTGGAAGGCGATCATCGACCCGTACGACACCGGGTACGTCAACATCCTCGGCGCCGTGAATCGCCGTGGGTTCCACCGGGACCACAAACCACGGTCGCCGAGTGATCGCGTCGAGTACGACTTCGATACCTCGATGGAACTCACCGTGCCCGGCGACTGGAACACGCAGGACCCGTCGCTGCTCTACTACGAGGGCACGGTCTGGTTGCGCACTACGTTCGAAGGTGGCATCGAGTTCGATCGGTCGTTCCTCAATTTCGGCGCGGCAAATCACACCGCTCGCGCCTTCCTCGATGGCGTGCATCTCGGAACGCACGTCGGCGGTTTCGGTCAGTTCGCCTTCGAGGTCACCGATCTGGTTGGACCCGGCGAACATTCGCTTGTGGTGCAGGTGAACAACCGCCGGGAGGCCACTCGCATTCCGGCCATGCGATCCGACTGGTGGAACTTCGGTGGTATCACGCGGAGCGTCGATCTGGTGTCGGTGCCCGAGACGTTCCTGCGCGACGCCTGGGTGACGATGGCTCCCGACGGAAGCTTGGTCGGCGGCGCCACGGTGGACGGCCCACCAGCCCATGTCACACTCGAACTGCCGGATCTCGGCGTCGAGCTCGCGACGACCGAACCGAATGGTGAGGGGCAAGTCGACCTTTCACTGAGCGCTGCTGCCGCCGCAACGATCGAACGGTGGAATCCGGGCCGCCCGCTGCTTCATCAGGTTCGGTGGACGTGCGGCAGCGATGTGATCACCGACGAGGTTGGCTTCCGGACCGTGCGCACCGAAGGCACCCAGATTCTGGTGAACGACGAACCGACGTTTCTGCGGGGTATCTCGCTGCATGCCGAGGGCCCCACCGGTGGCCGTCGGGCCCGCGGAGCGGACGACGCTGAGACGTTGCTCGGTTGGGCAGTCGAGCTCGGTGCCAACTTCGTGCGCCTTGCGCACTATCAGCACGACGAGTTCATGGTGA
>Ga0209828_1004060_pt1 | contig 10724 bp, 8 predicted proteins | sample MaitaG_FD_187429 | JGI IMG/M metagenome (GOLD analysis project Ga0209828, IMG submission 187429) | Marine algal microbial communities from Maine, USA - Maine_Asex2 metaG (SPAdes) (version 2) | ecosystem: Host-associated > Algae > Red algae > Unclassified | place: Maine, USA | collected 2015-01-05
GTCTTTAACCTTGACAGCAGTATAACGCGCCATCCCCGGTTTTAACTTCATTTAAATATTTTATGATTAAAGGACATAACTTGCTATAAAAATTACAAAAATGAAAGGAATGCTTACATATTTATTTATTCCCTAACTTTTGTTTTGCAAACCTAAAGGACAGAAGTGGTTATACCATTTTTATGTTTGGCCTTTGAAGCGTTGGCAAAATGGTATTTGAACGGATGGCGGGACCAAAATTTCTACGTGGGAAAACCTTTTCGCTTCTAATTTTTTTTGCTAATTTTTTTAAATCATTTTTTATGCGATTGCCTTGTTTGATGATTTAGTTTACACCTTAGAAAAAGATATTGGGAAACTACTATCTAAAAACATTAATGCTAAAGATGTAACTGAAGAATACGTCGATTTAAACATTAGACTTGAAGATAATTTATCTTACTTAAAACAGTACAAATCAATATTATCAAAAGCCAAAACTATAAAAGAGATATTGGAAGTTCAGGAAAAAATAAGACAGATTGAAGAAGAAATAGAAAGCAAAAAAGGACGCCTTAAATACTTAGATGACAAGGTTAGCTTTTCAACATTAAACCTTGTAATATCAGAACTAATTCCTTTTAAATTATCTAAAAAACGGAGTTTTGGTAGCAGAGTTGCTGGCGCATTTAGTAATAGGGTATCGGCTTTTTTAAGCTTTATTATTGGCTTGATTAATATTTGGCCATTCTTAATATTGTTAACGCTTTTAATATTGCTAAGAAAGCCAATATTAAACAGGATAAGAATTGGCAAAAAAAAACTTAAAAATTAACAACTATAGTTTGTAAACATATTGCAATAATAGTAAGTTTGTAATGCACTCATTTTACTAACCACATATCTAAAAAAACAGGCTCGCGCAAAGTGTTATTACTGCTAAAAGAAGCAAACTCAACTTTGCAACAATAGTTAGGTTCAATCCACGTGGTGCGGTTTTCTTCTTCCACACTTTCTTTTATTGGCTTTTTAATAGTTGCTACCACTTTCAATTGTTTCCAAATTTGCTTCATTTTTTCATTACCAAAACCAGTACCAACTTTACCGAAATATTGCCAGCCATCTTCTATCGGTTTCGCCAAATGCAAAGCACCAAACAAATCAATACGGTCGCCTTTACCTTTTGTATAACCAATAATTAAAGCTTCAAAAGTTTGACGATGTTTTATTTTCTGCCAAGTGTTAGATCTATCTCCCGGATAATATTTTCCCTCCAGCTGCTTTGCCATAATACCTTCTAAACCCATTGCGCGCGATGCTTCAAATAAAGCTTTTCCATCTTCTAATGTTTCGCTTAGCCTTGTAATATTTCCACTTTTAAAAATAGTGTTTAACCAGGCTTTACGTTGTTGCAAAGGTAAAAGGCAAAGGTTTAAACCATCTAAATACAAACAATCAAAAGCATACAAATAAGCAGGTTTAGTTTTGGTGGCAGAGGCAATATTTTTTGTACCTGTTAAATGCATCCTCGAAATAACATCAGAAAAAACAGGCTTGCCCTTTTCATCTAAACAAACCAACTCGCAATCAATTATAGCATTTTCAACTTTTACAATTTTAGGGTTGTTAAACTCAGGAAAGCGATCAATTATACTTCTACCCGATCGGCTAATGAGTTGAATTTCATCTTTACGTTTGTACCAAATTGCTCGTATGCCATCCCACTTAATTTCGTACAAATAGTTAGTTGCTTTGGTGGGTAGCTTTTTTGCAGCATCACATAACATTGGTTGTATGCCTTTTACAAAAAAACTAAGATCGGTAGATTCGCTTCTTTCAACAATCCAGTCGCCAGCTTTCATTTTATATAAACTATAAGTGGCTTCAATCTGCTTACCTTTTAATTTTATTTTGTAAGATGTTTTGGTTTTTTTCAACCATTCAAAAGTGCCAGTTTCAAAAACCCACATTTGTCCGCCACCATATTCTTCTTTTGGTATAATGCCTTCAAAGTCAATATATTTTGCCGGATGATCTTCTGTTTGAATAGCCAAACGTTTAATATCTTTTTCAATAGGTAAGCCTTTTGGTATGGCCCACGATTTTAAAACTCCTTCGCTACCCAAACGCAAATCGTAATGCAAATTAGTGGCCTGGTGTATGTGAATTACAAACTTTCCATCAACTTCAATATTTGCATTAATCTTTATGTCGGGTGAAGGTTCTAAAGTTGCCGTAAAATCTCTTTTCCAATTATATTCTTTTAAGTTTTTTTGAACTGCTACTTGGGTTTTTTGATTGTGTAAGATGGAGGGATTTTTGTAAAAATTTTTCCAGGCACAACCTTTCTCCTTTAAATAACCAAACACATTGTTGAGATTAAAGTCTTGTGCAGTTTTGGCTTTTTCAATTTCATTCCAGCTCAATGGCATAGAAACTGGTGCGCCAATTTTACCTCTTAAACTGTAAGGCGCAATGGTGGTATTGCCCGGATGGTTTCTATAAATGTCTAATAATGTTTTACCTTTTCTTTTTTCTTTATGAACAAAAAGTGTGGCATTAGGGTGCGTTGTTATAAAGGTTTTCATTAAACCCTTTACCGATTTTATTACATCATCATAACTATAATTGGTTTTTATTGGAACTGATATATGAATTCCTTTACCGCCACTCAATTTTGCAAAAGATGGATAATCGTAATCTTCTAAAAACGACTTCAGTTCAAAAGCCAAAGTCTTTACACTTTCAAAATTTTCATTTTCTGGCGGATCTAAATCAATAATAAATTGATTGGGTTTTTCAATGTTGTTCAAAGTGCTGTTCATGGTATGAATTTCAAGCGCGGCCAAATTAGCCAACCAAACCAAATGAGGCGTTTCGTTGGCTACTAAATAATCATTTTCTTCATCCCAAGGTAAGGTTGTGTAAGGCATCCAATCTGGTGTCCACGAAGGTTTATTTTTGGTGTAAAAACGTTTTAAACCAATACCATCTGGAAAGCGAATTAACGTTAAGGGCCGACCTTTAACATAAGGCAACATAAAGGGCGCAATTTTTAAAGCATATTGTATAATTTCTGCTTTGCTAATTTCACTTTCTTTATAAATCAATTTATCAAGGTTGCTCAATTTTAGCTTTTGATCTTCAACGGTAGTATATACATTTTTTGCTGGCAATTGATTTTTGTTGGCTTTGGCTTCAAATATATCACTTTTAAAATGATGTTTTTTTGAGCAAACAAGTTGTGGTGCGAATTAGTGCTGCTATTTATGATCATTAAAAAATTAAGGTAATTAATTTAAAATATTCGTGCCACGGCTGAAAGTTAAGCAAACAAGTCGTGGCACGAATTACTATTGTTTTATTATTTTTTCTACACCCAGCAACTTTTCTTTATCAAAAACTTGCATAAAGTAAATACCTGAAGGCCAAACTTGGGTGTTTAGGCTTAATTGTTTGCTAAGGTCTTTGGTGGAAAAAAGCTGACCTGCTGTATTGTAAAATTTTAATTGTAAGGGTTTACTTTCATTTGTTGTAAGTTGTAAATTGGTGGTAAAAGGATTACCCAAAATTTTAATAGGTGTAGCATTAGAAAACTGTGACTCAATAATATTGGTTACGGTATCTATCATAAAATAATCATCTATGGTGTAATAACAGGTTTCTTGCACCGTGCCGCAACCGAGGCTGTCGGTTCGGAAAAGCCAAAGGTATTGGTCTGCGATATTGTCGGCAGTATTAATCAAATCTGATACTCTGCCCATAAACACTAAATCACCATTAGGCATTACCTCAACATCATCAATAAGGTGATTAAATTCATTATTATATTTGTAAACGTGTTCCCAATTAAAAGCCCCATTTAAACTCCAACTTGTAGCATGAACCCAAGGTTTATTATTTGTGAATTTCGCTGCGCCTCTTATATTGCCAACAATTACTAGCTGGTTATTCAATATTTCCATACGCCGCCCCGTTAAGTAATATTTGCTTGTGTTTTCAATTAAAGTATCCCATTGCAGCTCCAAATTTTCATTATATTGCCCAAGTAGTAGTGTTGGAAACACCTGCACCCGCTCCTCTGATTCAACCAAATAATATATATTATTTTCTATTATTTCTATGTCGCTTACGGCAGTACCTCCATATATAATTGGTTCATTTTTTTTAATGGTATTACCTCCCGTATCAATTTTTAATAAGAAAGGTCTGGAACTATAAACCTCTTTTGTTTGAACACCAGCAATTATAAGGCTTTCTCCAAGAGGTTCAATTTCATACATATATTCCCCAATTCCATAATCTGTTGATTTTTGCCAAATTACATTTCCTTCTAAATCTAATTTCATTATTAAACCATCAGAATTAGCATAACCTTCATTAAGCATTGTATTCCCTACCCCATATATATAATCATCTTCAATAACTATACTGTTAATTTGCGATGAAAATGGGATGTTGTAAGTTTTTACTAATATTACTTCATTTCTTAAAATATTATATTTTATAAACATTGGCATACTATATGGCACATCATTTTCATTATATGCTTGAGCATAACTAAAAATGTATAATGTTGTACCTTTTATAAAATTCGTATGCTTATTGCCGACAACTAAATTTAACGTATCATTTTTTATGATACTTTCCGATATCAATTCTCCATTTTGATCTATTTTACGAATTAGTATTGCTCCTCCTAAATAATTAGAAAGAGTAACATTTGTAATAGCAAATATATCTGCATCACTATCAAATATATGTATTTCATTACTAAACTCTATTAAATTACCTTAGCCATATAAGTTATTAAAATAATTTTGGCTCATAGCTATGTTTAGCATTAAAAAAGCCAAAAAAAAGGAACTTAAATATTTCATATAAATATATTAAAAAATCAGTATATTATACTATCTGCTGCTTTACATTTTTATTTTACAATTAAAATTTTCGCTCGTTCAATCAATTGGTTATTATTGCTAATTTCTATGAAATAAGCACCCTGGCTAACTTTTGATATGTCAATGCTATTAAATGTTTTTGCATTTTCGCTAAAAGTATTAATTAATATACCATTTAAATTGTAAATGTTAATTACAATTTCTCCACCAATATCACTTAACATAGTAGTATTAACAAACAAAACATCTTTTGCAGGAATGGGGTAAACCAAAGCATCCATATTTGGTAATTCTAAATTTAATAAAGGATTAACTGGCTTTGCTGCTTTTTTTAAATTTTGGCACGTAATTTCATAAGGGGTTAAACATTATCTTATTGTAAGGTATATAATTATTTACACATTTTCAAAACATTAACATTTTACGGTGCAAAAAACAGAGTGCAAAACAATTAACTATTTCTTATCAGAACCATTCGAAAAAGAACACTCACAAATTAGATTCATTTTATCATTTATTGCTGCTTTATCGCCTTTTTTAAGTTTTGGTACGAAATACTTCCAACGTTTGCTTTTAGTAATCTTTGATAAATTCAGAAACCTGCCATGCTTTAACTCAAAATATTGTAACTTGCCGTATAATGTAACTGAAATTATTGTATGAACAGCATTGAATTACTGAAACGTATTGTAATTGACCCGGAAATTTGCCACGGCAAACCTATTGTAAGAGGGTTGAGGTATCCAGTTCAAAACATTTTGGAATTGCTGGCATCTGGTATGAGTAATGCCGAAATTTTGGAAGACTATGAAGATTTGGAACAAGAAGATTTATATGCCTGTTTATTGTTTGCCGCACGTTTAGCCGAAACAAAAAGCGTAAGTAAATTAGTTACCTCTTAATTATAGTATTGTAATTATTGAATTTGGGCTAATTTCAATTACTGAATTTAGCTGAATTTCCTCTAATATCCTGTCTAAATTTTTCGAAAATATTTGAATTAACTTGAATGTTGATATATTGCCTACGGTGAGATAAATCAATTTATAGGGTTCTGCCTTTTGCAGATAAATGTTGTAAAAGTCAACATCTTTTGAAATTAAAATGCGTTTCTCTTCAATTGAAATTTTAACAATTTCAGCATCTTTCGTTTGGTTGCCATTGTCTAAATCTTAAGTATGAATTGTATCAAAACCAATTTCGGTTAAATACCTGGCCAATTTTTTAGGCAACTGTGCATCTACTATAAATTTCATTATAAAGTTTTAATCCGGTTAAAATTTTGTGTTGACATATTACAGTCTTTTGGTTAATCTTGGGTCTAATGGGAAAGTTTGTTTTGAATAAACAGGTGTTCTAATTTTATTCCAACATCCACCATTTAGAACCGCACCTTTGCCTGTTAAATCAGTTGCGTACTTCTTTTTTGTAATTCTTTTTATAATCATATGGCAAAAGTAAAATGAATTCCACTCTGATAAAATTTTATAATATGAAGAGTATTTCAACACTTAGTGATAGCTTGTACCGTAAAAGAGTATATTATTTTGGATTTAAACCTTTCATTAGAACCTGCAATGGGAATAAAATTTCCAAAAAGGAAAAATGATAGGAAGACTATTTAGTCTCTTTAAAAAAACTCACAACAACCTAAAAATCACGTAATTATATTGAAAATTTGTTTTAAATCTTCTTTAAATATCCGTATTTTTATTCTGAAAACGGCCACTTTAGGCTAAATGCGGACTGCACTCAAGTCCGCTTACTTTAAAACCTACTTACTATGAAAAAATAATTCTAAATAAAAAGATTATTTTTTAATAATCAAAAAATAATCATTTTATTTGACAGAGTATCATAATGGTCTAACTATAAACCCCATATTCAATCCTACCCAAAATGGTCTTTACCTTTTCAATACCACCGGGTATGCTAATTAAATTAATTGGTAATAGTTCTCCCAAAGCAGTATTTGGTAAGTTGAGCCATTTAAAGAAATTGAGCTCATTTTCAAAAACCTCAATTCCGTATAAAAACAAATGGGTTAATTCAAAAAGTTGCACGGCTATGTTACGGTCTAATTTTTTGTTTACTTTTATCCAACGGTAAATACTTGCTTCAGAAGTGTTGAGCATTTCAGCCACTTCATTAATAGAAAGGTTGAAACGTTTTCTAAAATTAGCAATAGTTTGAGCAGCAATTTTTTTGTTAGCAAGATGAATAAAATCAAATGAATTATCAATAGAACCTTTCACATACTTTTTACCTAATATTTCTTTAATATCAGAAAAACGGTTAGAAACAGTATCAGCCTTTATTGTCAATTGAGATTATTTGTTCTTATTTGATAATTCGTAACTTTTCAGTAGAGGTCAGAAGTTAGACCGCTTCGCTGTTAGACGTCAGACAAATTCGATTGAGTGAATTCAAAAACACTCTTTTTCTCCCAAATTATACTTGACGTCCGAGGTCTAACAATAAAATGATCTGACATCTGAATAGTTACGATAATTCAAATATACGGTAATTTATATCAGAAATCAAATGGTTAAAATTTTACTATTAAAATAGTTATTTCAAGAAAAGAAACCGATAAACTGCTTTCAATTCCTCAAAAGGTTTTCACTTTTTATAGCTACACCTTACTCAAATACACTTTCAAAATTAGGAAGAGTATTTTTGACTTCACTCAGCCGAATTTATCCGACGCCTGACAGCGAAGCGGTCTAACATCTGACCTCTACTGAATAGTTACCTTGCATCTTTAAAAATAAAACCAATAAAAAAAGGCACAACTAAATAGCTGCACCTTTTTTTTAAATATATTTTATCGTTCTTTTATTCTTCTGCTTTTAAACGAACAGTAGTATTACGTTGAATCCAACATTCTACTTTGTACGCATCGCCTTCTTTAACACTTGCCATAAATGCAACTCCTTTTGCAGGAAAATATTTATACAACGTATTAATCATTTTTTGTGCTGATTCTGCCGAAGCAGGATCTTTTTTTGCTTTTGCATAAACATCTACTGCAGCCCAGGCCGCACCAGCTTTTTCAATTTCGTTGGTACCACAATCATTATACGATTTTGCGTATAAGCCACCAATTAATAAATATGGTGCGCCCCATCCTGGTTTTGCATCAACAGCTTTTAAAGCTGCTGTTCTTGCATTAGAGTATTGGCCTTTTTTTGCATAGCTGCTACCTAAGGCGTAATAAATTCCGCCTAATGTTTTTCCTTCTGTATCGCCCATATCAACTGCTTCGTTATAATATTTTATGGCTTTATCAAAGTCATCTTTTTTACGGTAATAGTTACCTAATTTATACAATTTACTTCCAGAAGGTTTTACGGCATTGTACTGTTCTAATACTTTTATGTATTGTGGCAAATCAGTACATTTCATTTTTGTTAACCGCGCGTAATAGTTACCCATTACTTTTTCATCGTTTGGCGATTCGGCCAATTGTGCTTCGTAGTGGGCAATTGCTTCCTGGCAATCGGCAAATTCAATACCTGTAACTTTGGTTTCGGTTCTTGTTGTTTTAATTATCTGTGCTTTTAATGGTCCACTTAACATTTCTAAAGCTTCGGCATATTTACCGCTTTTATCTGTTCCGCCATCAATATTGCTTTGCGCAATTTTTTTCATGTTTTCTACTAAAGGTACTACTTGTTCTTCAGTTTTTACTTCTTCTTTTATGTCGCCTCTATATTTGTTAAATAAGGCTTTTAAAACAGATGCACCAACATCGTTACCGCCTTTAGTAACTGCTTCTTCAAAAATAGCATAAGCTTCTTCTTTTTTATCTTCAAAGTTAGATAGTAAGTATCTACCTTTCGATTCTAATACTTTTCCTTCTTCACCGTGGCATTTAATACGCTCATCAAACAAGTTAAAAAGCTTATCTAAATACATCGTTTTGTCTGCTTCTGTTGTTGCGTTTTCGTAGTAAAATTTGTACATTTCTTCTCCGTCAACAAATGGTTGCTTTCTAAAACCTGGCGCCATTTCCATTACAATATTCCATTGTTTTATAGCATCGTCATAATTTTCTTGTTTAAAAGATTCTCGATATAGAGAGTAAGCTCCATAAACTTTTTTCTTCTCAGCGTCGGTTTTGTAAGTTTTACACGCACCAGTACTTGTTGCGCTGCCTGCTGCTTCTTTTGTTGTTGTTTCCTCAACTTCGGTAGTGCCAGTATTAGCAACTTTGTTAGAACTGCCACAACCCCCAAATATTAAAGCGGCTAAAGCAATTGTTATTAATTTAATTTTCATACTTTATATTTTTTTATTTGTTAAAGCTTGTATAAAATCTATTCTACTTTTTTTTTTGACAGTATAATAAATAAATAGTCTATTTTGTTAATATAAATTATTGTTAAAAAATTATTCATATCTACGTTTAATAAACCAGTTGCCATCATTAAAAGTAATACCAATGGTTGTTTTAAAGTAGGTTTCTCTAAGGTTATTGTCTTGTATATTTCCTCTATTACCAATATTAAATGCCAAATTTATATTAGCTATTCTTCTAAATTTTAAACTATTTAAAATTGGAGCACCTAAACCAAAGGTTAATCCAAAATCGGGTAAATTAGTATTATTGGTTAAAATGTGATTGCTGTAATAATAGCCGCCAAAACGGTAGCTAATGGTGTTTATTCTTTTTCTTATACTGTTGTTGCGTTTAGGCGTAAATTGTGTACCAATAGAAATTTTGTAGGCATTGGCCAGTTCAATGTTGCGATAATCATTATACTGCGACCAGTTTATCTGTTTAAAATTCGCTTCTACCTGCCAGCTACCCGGTTGCCCATAATTAATGCCAATACCAAATTCGCTTGGCAAAGTCATAGTTGCTTCAGCTCTATCTAAAAACTCGCCAATAGTATCTAATGTTTGAATAGGGTTTGCACCATTAGTTAATAACTGTTCTAAAACATAATCTCTTTTGGCGTTAAGGCTGGTTTTACTTTGAAAAGTTAACCCTACTGCTAAAATGTTTTTAACCTCTTCTTTAGCCACTTTAGCATCGGTATTTATTTTTTTGTAGAAGTACCTTTTGTACAGCAACCCACCATAAAAACCAAAATCGCTTAATCTTAATGATTGAGTTTCCTTTAAGTTAAATACGTTTTCAATATTAGGTTTGTAAATAGTTGTTGTAATATCTCTGTTACCGAAATAAAAATCGGTATTTAAACCAAATGCTATTTGATTTTCTTTAAAAAAGCCCGTTTTAGTAATTGGACTTGTAAAACCATTAGCCCATTGAAATTTATAGTAAGTGCCGCTACCTTGAAAGTTGTAAATATTTAAGTTAGCAGTATCAGTTGGTTCGCCTTCGTATACCTCTCTTATTAAATTATAATTGGTAGAACTATATGGTAACAAACCAATTGAACTGCCCCACCATTTGGTAATGGGTAAACCTAAAATTAAATATTCTAATGATGAGTTAAAAGAATAACTGGTATTATTTTCATTAGAGCTATTGTTTTCACTTAACCAATATGCATTAGCAAACAGGCCTGTATGAAATGAGGCGTATTTTAAAGAACCTAACGCAGCAGGATTAACTAAGTTAACATACCTGTTAGAGCTGGATGCAATACCAACTCCTCCCATACTCCGTTTTTCGGGCAATTGAACATTGCTAAGGTTACCCGGTCCAAAATAGGAATAAGGCGAGTTCTCTTGCTCAGATTCTGACAATTGTGCGCTTGCATAATGAAGCGTAAAAAAGAAGCAAACAATTGCAATTAGTACGGTTTTACCCTGCGGCATTATAATTTATTATTTTGTTTAACCCGGTTATTACCAAATTAGGGTCAG
>Ga0209828_1004061_pt1 | contig 10720 bp, 3 predicted proteins | sample MaitaG_FD_187429 | JGI IMG/M metagenome (GOLD analysis project Ga0209828, IMG submission 187429) | Marine algal microbial communities from Maine, USA - Maine_Asex2 metaG (SPAdes) (version 2) | ecosystem: Host-associated > Algae > Red algae > Unclassified | place: Maine, USA | collected 2015-01-05
ACTGGAGAATCTGGAGAATCAAACGAAGAAGGAGACACTGGTGAGTCGGGAGAATCAGAAGAGTCTGGTGATACTGGAGAGTCTGGTGATACTTCGGAAGAAGAAGGCGAGCAAGATGTTGAAGGTGGCCAAGGTGATACCGGCGAAGAAGGCGAGTCAAATGAGGAAGGAGATACTGGCGAGGAAGGTGATTCCGAGGAGTCAGGAGAAGAAGGAGAATCTGACGATACCGAATAAGCACTTTTGGGTGCCACAATAAGAATAAGTAAAATTTTTGATTTGTCTTAAATGATCAATCAATTGGCGGCAGCACCTTCACCAGGTGCTGCCTTTTTGCCTTATTTGATGCCATCGTAATTGGCTCATTTTTTAGATTGATTCTGACCTAGAAAACTAACTCTTTATAACTCTATCCGATCTCATGTTTGAAGTTTATCGGGCCCCCTGCTCAAATTGGCTAATCGCCATCTTATTCTTCCTCCTTACTCTTCTACCTTCCGGTGTTTACCTTCATGCTCAATGTGCCCACGGGCATGCTGAAATTATTGAATATGTAGAAACCGCTTCCTTTGTATTTTCAGGTGAGGTGATTTCGCAGTATGCTGAATGGGACGAAGCCGCTGAGCACATTTATACTTTTAATCGAGTGTTGGTCTATTCACAATTGGGTAATCAATTGCCCAAGGAAGTGTTTGTTCGTACCCGTGGTGGAAAAGCGGGCAATCAATTAGAATGGTTGCAGCCTTCTCTGCGTTTGCACATCGGAGAAGTGGGTGTTTTTCTCACCGACCAAATTGACAGCCAGCCCGACGGCCATCCCATTCTTGAAGGTGTAGCGATTGAACAATCTTTTTTGCCCAAGGATCCCCACTCCATGCAGATTGTAAATCCAATCAATGGCCAGTTTTTCAACTTGACTAATTGGCTGCCTGAAATGGCAAACTTAAAAGAACAAGAAATTTTAGAATTCAAGTCTTTTCAAAATTCTATCCCTAATTCTAAAGCAACCGTTCCTGTAATTACTAACATTACTCCCAACGCTGTGCCCGCTGGAACTTTTCAAACGATCTTTATTCAAGGAAGCTGTTTTGGTGATAGCCCTTCTGGGCCAGCTACTGTTCAATTTCTCGATCCTGATTTTTTTGGAAATGTATTTGGCTATCTTGATATTCCACCTAATCACATAGTAGATTGGAGCGACACGGAAATTGAAGTGATTGTTCCGGGCAGAGATGTTGGTACTAATTTCCCAGGTGCGGGAAGCGGAGCCATTCGAGTCATTACTGCAAATGGTGATGTGGTTCAATCTGAGGAAGAATTAGCCATTCCTTTTAATAAAATGGTCTATGGTTTTGAAGAACTTCGCCTTATAGATGAAAATGGTTTCGGTGGATATACTTTTAGCTACAATGATGACTATAATAATCCCAATGCAATTGCTGCTATGGAACGAGGGGTTGAATCTTGGCGCTGTGCCATTCAATCGAGTTTTGTTCTCAGTGGGCAATCCAGCTCTGTTAGTTGTGCCGTAAAAGATGGAGTAAATATTATTTCTTTCGATGTCGATTGTAGTCTGCCTTTTGGACTCTTGAGCCAGTCTACTCACTGGATTGAAATATGCGATGATCAAGCATTTGTGCGAGAAGTCGATATTTTATTTTCCGAAGATTTTAATTGGAACTATGGTCCAGCTTCAACTTCCGCAGCTGAGAAAGATTTTGAAACTACCATTGTTCACGAATTGGGCCATGCTCATGGTTTGGGACATGTTTTAAATGCAGACGGTACAATGTACCCTTCCATCGCTTTTGGATTTGACAATCGTAGCATCGATAGTGCCTCCGATGTTTGTGGTGATATTATCATGAATGAAAGTGAGCAAGATTTGGATTGCGGAGAAGAGGAAGGTGTAATTCAGGTGCCCGAATGTGATGCCGATTGCAGCTTAGAAGTATCGGCCATTGTAACCTCTGGTTGTGATAGTAATGCTGAGGTTGATGTTTTGATTTCGGTGGCAGATGTAAATGGAAGCCCGTCCGGATTTGAAATTTTTGTTGATGGTGATCAAATGGGAAACCCTATTTTGTACAATCCCTTGGGGCAAACGACGACTGAAATTCAATTGCCGGCTGATGGGAGTAATTACAATATTGAAGTGCTAGATTTGGCAGATAATTCTTGTGATGTTGATACAGACATTCAAGTTCCTAACTGCTTGTGTGGATTGAGTGTTAATGTCAATCAAATTAGTAATTGTAATGCCGATGGCAGTGTGGAATACAGTATTCAAATCGAAGATGAAAATGGATCAGATCAAGGATTTCAAATTTTTCTTGACGGCGAATTGATAGAAAGTGGAATTAATTACGACTTAGATGGATCGACCAATTATCAACTACAGTTAAACGGATCTGGTTCAACTCAGGAAATCGAAATTATTGATTTGATGGATGACAATTGTGTCGCTAGTCAGGAAGTTGATCTGCCTAACTGTTCTTGTAATCTGACTTTTGAGGTCTTGGATATAGGCAGTTGTGATGGTGAATCATTCGATATTGCCATTGAGGTGAATGTGCAGAATCCTGGAGACAACGGATTCAATGTTTTATTGGACAATCAATTTTTAGATGGACCATTTGATTATGCGCCAGGAGGTTCAACGATTGTAATTGTTTCTACAGTAGGTGATGGTAATGTCCATGAATTGCAAGTCTATGATCTTATTGATCAAAGCTGTGAAATGGAAATCGATTTTGAATTTCCTGACTGTTCCTGCTTCTTGCAATCTGATCTTTTGAGTATGGAATGTAGCAACGATGGCGATGTTGTCGTTGCCATTCAACTCGATCACGAAAATAATTCTGGTTCGTTTACTTATGAAATAAACAATTCAAACGAATTAATTCCACAAGATTTTTCTGGTGGCAGTGATACTGATTTAGAGCTTGTGCTGCAAGGGAATGAATCATATACAATCAGTTTTATCGATGGCAACAATGAGAGTTGCGAGAGTGTCTTGCAATTTAATGCTCCGGATTGTTCCTGTGATTTAAATGCTCAAGTGAGCGAATTCAGTGACTGCAATGCTGATGGGAATGTACTTGTTTCAATAGAATTGCAACACAGTAACAACGGCGATTCCTTTTCTTACTTTGTCGATGAATCTGCCAATTTGATTCAAGCCGATTACGAGTCTGGAAATTCAACGGAAATTCAAATTGAACTGAATGCCGGTATTCATACGGTCGAATTTATTGACGATGACGATGATAACTGTCAAGCCGATATCGAATTTCAAACGCTTACATGTATGTGCGATTTGGAACTCAGCTATGAATTGTTAGTTGATTGTACTCCTGATAATACGCAGGCTTTTGAGTTGATGGTCGAGATCGCTCAGCCAGTTGATGAATTTAATTTGTACATCGATGATCAATTGTCTGACGATAGCCCGATTCAATACGATGGTAATGAAGGTCAGCAAGTAGTTGTGGTCGAACTCCTTGGAACTGGAAACGATTATGTGATTGAGGTGGAAAATATTGGATTGATTTGTTCTGAACAAATTAACATCGAAACGAGCTTGTGCAATTTTATTCCCCCTTGTGAATTGGAAATTGATCATGAATTATTGCAAGATTGTTCGACAAGTAATCTCTTGATTTATGAATTGATTGTTGATGGGGGAAGTTTGGATTCACCCGCTTGCTCTGTTTTATTGGCTGGAATTGAAATAAGTAATTCTCCATTTACTTACGATGCAAATGGGAGTTTCTCCTTTGAATACGAATTTGTAGGAGATGGTTCTGTACAGATTTTCGAATTTCAAGATCTATTGGATCAAGATTGTTTGATTGCAGAATCTATTGATTTGGAAAGTTGTTCTTGCGAACTCAGTATTGACGATTTTGAAGTTTCGGATTGTGAAGGATCTGAAGTGCCGGTTTCCTTCGAGTTGAGTGTTCTAGCTGGAGGCCAAGGTGGATTTTCAATTTTCTTGAATGGAAACGAAATAGAAAATGATTCATACCCAGAAGATGGAGTATGGGATTTTTCTTACGATTTGCCTGGTGATCAAAATCAGTATGAATTTGAAATCATAGACAATGATGATGAAAATTGTAGTGCTTCGCAAATTGTAGAAACACCCAACTGCACTCCTTGCTTTTTATCGATGCAATTGCAAGTTTCCGATTGTGATGAAAATGGTGAAGTGCATGTTACTGCTACTATTCAATCAGATAATTCTGATTCTTCTGAGTTTGATTTTTTGATTGATGATGTTGCACTTATAGGCTCACCTTTCTCTTATGAGGTAGATGGATCTACTGAAATTGATTTTGTAGTTCCGGGTGATGGTATTGCCTTTGAAGTTGCCGCAGTAGATACAGAAAATGAACTTTGCGCTGATGTTGATCAACTGGATATTCCGTTCTGTGAACTTCCATTGTGTAGTTTGGATTTGGATTATGAATTGCTCGGTAGTTGCATAGATAATCAGAGTACTTACGAGGTAACAGTTACTGTTATTGATCCATTCTCCGATGGATTTAATTTTTTCATCAATGGAGAACTGTCACAGCAAGGGCCATTCGATTATGGAACTAACGGAGTCATGGAGTTCGAAGTGGAACTCCCAGCATTTGGTGATGAATTTGTTCTGGCAGTGAGCGATCAATTTCAAAGTGATTGCTACGACGAAGAAACTGTCGCCGTCATGGACTGTGATTGTGAGCTGAGTATGGAGTTGCAACAATTGGGTAATTGCGATGAAGATCAAATGATCCCTTATCAACTTATTGTTGTAGACGAGAATGGTGAAATGGGATTTGAAGTTTTGGTTGATGGTGAGGAAGTCGAAAATAGCCCATTCGATTATTCAATAAACGGAACAACCGAAATTCTTATTCAACTGTTAGGTGATGGCGCTGAACACGATATCGAAGTCGTTGATTTAAATAATGAATGCGAGACTGATTTGTCTTTTGAAATTGAAGAATGTACGACTGAAATGCTTTGTGATTTATCGGTCGAGTCTGAATTGATTGAGGCCTGTAGTGTAAGTAATATTGAAACGTATCTAATTCAAATTTCGGGAGGAGATATTTCTTCGGATGGATTGACCGTTTCTCTTTTAGGCTCTGAAATCGAAGGCTCGCCTTTTGATTTTGATGAGAATGGAAATATCGAATTTGAATATTCACATGTAGCAGATGGATCTCTATTGGTTTTTATCTTCATTGATTTACTAGATGAAAATTGTACCATTACGGAAATTATCGAACTCGACGAATGTGTTTGTAATGTGAAGATTAATTCTCTCGAAATTACTGGTTGTAACAACGAAGGTTCTTTGGAAGTTACCCTAGAAATTACATCTAGTGGAGCATCTCTTTCGGGCTTTACAATCTTTGTCGACGGAACTCAAGAAGGCTTGGTCTATGACTATGATGAGTCGGGAATTACATTCGTGACCATACCGTCCGGCGGGTCCGGTGAAGCGCATGAAGTTGTAGTGCAAGATGTGGATCAAGAAATCTGTTTTGATTCAGAGTCCTTTATCGATCCCAATTGTTTGCCTTGTTCGCTTGTTCTTACTGCAGAAAGTGGAGATTGTGAAGGAGATAAAAGTGAGATTTCTTGTACTGTTACTTCCGCAAATGGAAGTGAGGCTGGCTTCTTTATTTTTGTTGATGGAGTATCCTTGCCAAGCGGTCCGTTTCCTTACAACGATAGTGAAAATACCGAATTCAGTTTCTTCTGGTCAGCGATAGGTGAAAATCTGCTCTTGCTGATTCAGGATGCAGGAAGCGATGACTGTAGCTCTCAAGTGGAAGTGCCAATGCCCGATTGCGGCTCAACTTCTTGTCCAAGTATTATCCAAGCCACACAAATTAGTGATTGCTCAGATGGATCCATGATTGATTACTCGATCCAAATTACTGGCGGAGATATTAATTCAAGTTTCACGCTTTTATTGAACGGGAGTGCAGTTGGCAACGGTTTATACGAATACGATGCCTCAGGTACAAGTTTCGTTCAACTAAGTTTCATTGGAAACGGATCAGTAAGTGAATTACAGCTCATAGATAACAACGACCCAGCTTGTAATTTGTCGAACTCAATTGAGCTGCCGAATTGCTTGACTAACCTCGATTGTGAGCTAGATGTAAATGTGATTGCCCTCAGTGATTGCACTGATGGGCTTAGTGCCATCGGAGCGACGATTACCTCTATCAACGGAAGTAGCAATGGTTTCTCTGCACGTTTAGATGGCGAGTTACTGGACGACATTTACAACTACCAGCCATCGGGAGTCACCTACATCGAACTTCCCGTGGCTGGCGACGGAGCCTTTCATATGCTCTCGATTCTTGACATGGGTGACATCGATTGCCAAGCGCTCGATTCCGTGAAAGTCGCTACGTGTATAGAAGGAGAATGTCTTCTAGAGGTGATTGACTGGCTGATCTCAGATTGTGAAGACGACCAGCTTACGCTCGAAGTGAAGGTCAATTCGGCCTTTCTCACGCAGGGTAGCTTCAATGTCGTTATCAATGGAACGATCGTTACTGATGAGCCCATTCAGGGTAGCGGAGAGCGTATTCTGTCTTTTGAGCTCGATTGTAATGTTGGAACCATTCAGTTCGAGCTGTTGCCTACTGGTTCTACCGATAATGATTGTAAAGTTGAAGTTTCCATCAGTGTCGATGGCGAGTTGAAGATTTACCCCAATCCTTTTACCGAAGCTGATGGCCTCATTCATATCGAAGGAATTGATCCTTCCGATCACGGCCGACCGATGGTTTTTGAGGTCTATAATGCAGCTGGTCATTTGTTGTTCGTTTCCGAACTGGAAGGCGAAGCAATTATGGAGATCGATTTGGGGTTCCGGTTTGCCCAGGGCGTTTATTTCTTCCGCCTCAGTTCAGCAGAAAATAGTTACGTCAAGAAAACAATAGCACTGCGTTAAGTAGGAAAGAGAAAGCCTTCTGTTTTCTTGGTCATTTATAGTGCGCCAGTGAATCTTGAGCACAAGTTTTGTGTGTTGAGATAGAGTAGCCTAAAACAGCTAATTTGCAGGTGCCTAGCTATGTCTGAAAATCTCAAGAAATATTTGCCAATACTCGACTGGGCCAGATCCTATAATGCGGACTGGCTCTTGCCTGATATTTTGGCTGGGCTTACGGTTGGCGTAATGCTGATTCCGCAAGGCATGGCGTATGCATTGATCGCTGGCCTCCCACCGATCTATGGATTGTATGCCAGCATTGTTCCTCTATTGATCTACGCAATTTTTGGTACGTCGCGCCAATTGGGTGTAGGGCCAGTTGCGCTAGTCTCACTCATGGTGGGCGCTGCTGTGGCTTCCTTTTCCCCAAGTTCCGTCGAAGAAACCCTCGCACTGTCCTTTTTGCTTTCTTTTATGGTGGGCCTCTTTACCCTATTAATGGGTGTGCTTCGATTGGGTTTCGTGGCCAACTTCTTGTCGAATCCTGTTGTAAGTGGATTTACTTCTGCGGCAGCAGTCGTCATTGGTTTTAATCAAATCAAGCATATTTTAGGCATTGAAGTTAAAGGGAGTAAATACATAGCAGAGTTGTTTACTTCACTGATGGACAAAGTCCAGGGGCTTAATCTTCCCACGCTCCTACTTGGTTTGGGGGGTGTGCTCTTGTTGCTCTTGTTGAAAAAAATAAATAGAAAAATCCCTGGAGCCCTTGTTTTAGTTGTTGTCGCTATCGCCATTAGTTATTTTTTTGGATTGGTTGATAAAGGAGTAAAAATTGTTGGGAACATTCCAAGTGGATTGCCCGGAATATCATTTTCTTTTTTCGACATTAATAATATTTCAAAACTAATTCCTGCAACTTTGGCCATTTCATTCGTGGGATTTATTGAAACGATGGCGGTTGCAAAATCTATTCGAAAAAATCATCGCGATTATAAATTGGATGCCAATCAAGAATTAATAGCATTGGGACTGTCGAATTTTTTCGGGTCCTTTTTTCAATCTTATCCTATTACAGGCGGATTTTCCCGTACAGCAGTAAACGATGAAGCAGGAGCAAAAACACCACTTTCTCTAATTGTTTCGGCTGTTCTGGTAGCTTTTGGATTGCTCTTTCTTACCAATGTGCTCTTTTATCTGCCACTGGCTGTTTTGGGCTCCATTATTTTGGTGGCAATTAGTCGCTTGTTTCACATCGAGGACTTATTTGTTCTCTATAAAACCGATAAGCGCGATTTCTTCATGTGGCTCGCTACCTTTTTTGCTACTTTATTTTTAGGTGTTGAAAAAGGCATCGGCATCGGAATTGGACTGTCAGTGATGGCTGTAATTTACGAGAGTTCAAAGCCGCATATAGCTGTAACAGGAAAGCTATTAGGTACATCGTACTACCGAAACATACAGCGATTTCCTCAAGCAGAGTTGCGAAATGATGTATTGGTTTTTCGCTTTGATTCGAGTCTGTATTTTGCCAATGCCGATTTCTTTATGCAGAAAGTTGAAGACCTGGTTTTAGAAAAAGGGCCAGAATTAAAGCTGGTTGTTTTGAACGCCGTTTCGGTTAATGGAATGGATTCTACCGGGGCCGATGCCCTGAGGGAAGTTGTTGAAGTGCTCGATTCGCAAGGGATTGTTTTCTACATTGCTGGTGTAATTGAACCAGTTCTTAAGGTCTTAGAACAAAACGCCATCGCTGATGAGCTTGGCCGAGAATACTTATTTCTGCACCCTCAAGATGCGGTCGAATATTTTGATTCCATCAAATAGCCGTTTCTTTTCTTTTAATTTGAATCCAATTCGACGCCCAAATTTTTAAATTCTTGGATTAATTCTGTACCCGGATAATTAAATAAAAGCGTGGCCTTCTTCAAGGCAGGAAGTAATCTTACGTCTTCGGCTGATTTTATGTCATAAACATCATCCTCTCCATCCCAAAAAGGGATTATTTCACCGTAAATATCATCACCTCCATCCGATGAAAGTTCAGTTATGTCTTTGACAAGAGATTCAGTAATCTCTAATTTTTCGAAGTATTCCTTTATTTCTGGAATGATTTCGTAGCCCTCTTCTTCAATAATGTCGTAGCCCTCTCCCTTTTTTAAACCTCTTACGTTTTCAATGAAAGATCTTGCTTCCAATTTTGGAGTGATGATATCGTCTATATACATTAGCTTATTGATTACTGCTAACTTAAATCCAAAGTCTTTGAATTCTAATACCTTACTCATTGTTGCTTTGTGTTTTGAAGTGAGAATCGAAAAGTAGCATTCGTAACTGTCCTTTCTTGTAAATTATTGAAGCTATTTTTTTGAAATTTTTTTTATTGTTTGACTGTTATCAAATAATGAATTCGGACGAGTTCGAATGGAAAATAAGTAAAATAAAAAGTAGCTTATAATCTCTCAGCTTTTTTACTTCTTTCCTCCAAATAACTTATCCCAAAAATTCCGTTTCTTGCCCTTTTTCTTGTCTTTTGTTTTGGATTTTCGTTTCGCATTTTTACTAGATCCCAATTTTTTCTTCGACTTGGTTCTTGTGCTTGAACCTGAAGTGGACGGAATATTCGGCTGATTAGCTGGTGCATCTACCAGATCGGGCTCTGTGCTTTCCAAGGGTGGTGGTGCGGTTCTGTAAAAGGCGCAGGCCATCATGTCCAGCACTTCCGGTTTGGCTGTCCTGAATTCTTCCTCAGCCCAATGTTTGTATTTGGGATCCTTATACAAGCTCCGTAAAAACTCTCCCCAAACGGGAAGTGCCATATTGGATCCTTGCCCGAGGCCAATGGTGCGGAAACGAACTTGAGGAGTTACCCCACCCGTCCAAACGCCAGCAGCCAGTCGGGGCGTGATGCCCATGAACCAACCATCACCATGATTTTGCGTGGTACCCGTTTTGCCGCCAATGGCGCCGTCTATTCCGTACACGAAACGCATGCGTCTTCCAGTGCCGCTGTCAACAACCGCCTCCAGCATTTTGATCATCATGTCAGATGTCTCGGTCTCTAGAATTTGAATCGGATCGCCATCGTAAGGTCGAAAGCGCTCAATCGTCTTCCCATTCGCATCCGTGATCTTTAGCAAGTATCGGGGCTCCACCTGAAAGCCGCCGTTGGCGAAGCTCGCATAGGCGCAGATCATTTCTTGTACCGACAAGTCGGGAGTTCCTAATGCAATACTCGGTACTTGCGGTATCGTATGGTGAATGCCCATCTCCCTAGCCAAGTCAATCGTTTCGCTCATCCCAGCTTCAAATAACACTTGTACAGAAATGGTGTTGACTGAATTGGCCAAACCGCCGATCATCGAATACTCTCCGCCATATTCACCGTCTGAATTTCGAGGCGTCCAATCTTGGTGGTCGAGATAGGTTCTCAATTCATTGGGGTAAAAATCGCAAGGAGTGGCGCCGCGTTCCAAGGCTGCAGCATAAACAATCGGTTTGAAAGTAGAACCCACCTGTCGCTTGCTCCTCGTGTGATCGTATGGGAACCATTTGTGATTGCCACTTCCGACATAAGCCTTCAACTGTCCGTTGTCGTGATCCATTACGACAAAGCCACTGTTCAGCATTCGCAAATGGTGAATGATGGAGTCGCGGGGCGACATGGTCACCTGCTTCTCCCCTTCGTGGGTGTAAATGGTCAACTCCGTTTTTTTCTTGAATTTCAACTCAATGGCCTTCTCGGAAATACCTTGGGCTTTGTAGGCC
>Ga0209828_1004063_pt1 | contig 10720 bp, 1 predicted proteins | sample MaitaG_FD_187429 | JGI IMG/M metagenome (GOLD analysis project Ga0209828, IMG submission 187429) | Marine algal microbial communities from Maine, USA - Maine_Asex2 metaG (SPAdes) (version 2) | ecosystem: Host-associated > Algae > Red algae > Unclassified | place: Maine, USA | collected 2015-01-05
CCGCGAGGCCCGAACACTCACCGGGACCAACGACCTTCACACTGACAGCAGCGACGCAGGAGCGGACTACCCGCGAGGCCCGAACACTCACCGGGACCAACGACCTTGACACTGACAGCAGCGGCGCAGGAGCGGACTACCCGAGAGTGACGGCGAAGTGCCGTTCACACCCATGCACACGTTGTCGGTTACCGCGCTAGATTCTGCGCTACCGGCTGCTCCTGACGCGATGCGCTAGGGACGGACGAGAGCGCCAAGCATCGCTTGGAACTTGGCTCGTGTCTCCGCAAGCTCCGCCACCGGGTCGCTGTCGCCGACCACACCAACGCCAGCCCACACCTTGGCAGTTGTGCCTTGGATCAGGCCTGAGCGCAGACCAACTGCGAACTCGCCGTTTCCTTCCGCATCTACCCAGCCGGTAGGACCCGCATACAAGCCACGATCGCCGGGCTCGACATCGTCGATCACCGCAAGCGCCAGATCTTGCGGATCACCACCAACGGCGGGTGTTGGGTGCAGCGCAGCGACGAGTTCAAGCACTGACGCCGCGGGTGATGACAGGCGCCCCTCGACTCTTGTACCGAGATGGTGCACGTTTGCAAGTGAGATGATTGCGGGCTCCGGCTCGGCATCGACATAGCTGCAATACGGCAACAAGGTGTTAAGCAACCAGTCAATTGTGATGCGATGTTCTGTTTGGTCCTTGGTGGACACCGCCAGCTGCGCAGCGAGTTCACCGTCGCGCTCGGGGTCGCTCGAGCGAGGAGCGGTCCCTGCCAGCGGATGTGCGTGAACGATCTCGTCGATCCGTGACACGAGCAGCTCCGGCGAGGCCCCGATGAAGCCGTCAACAGCAAACACAATTGAAGTACCAAAGCTCTGATTGAGCCGTTGTAGAACCGCTGCGATATCAATCGGCTCGTCGGTGGTCAGGACCAGCTCGCGGGCGAGCACGACCTTGTTGAACTCATTCGCGACGATCCGGTCTCGAACGGGTGCCACGACATGGTCACGCCAAAACTCCGGGGGCACCGCCGCCGTGAGCTCATACGTCGTTGCCTGCACCGTTGTGGCGCGCTCGGCCACACGTGCTCGTGCGAGATCAAGGGCATCGTCGACGCCGATACCAGTGGTGGTGAGCCACGCGTCGCCAGAATCGTCTTTCCCGAAGACTGCCTGCGGCACAATCAGTTCGCCCGGCGCGCTTCGGTCAAAGGGCCATGCCCCAAACGCCACCGGGCCCGTGGCTGGCCGGTCAAATTCATTGCTGCCGGCAAACGCTCGCAACGCAGCTTGGGCTTCGAGTGCGCCATGGGGGCGTGGCACAGGAATACGTGCCGCCTCGCCGATACCAGCCAGGATCAAGCCGTTTCGGCTCCATAACAATCCACTCTGTTCGCCGAGCTGACGTACGTCAACCGCAGGGCGGCCAGCAGCAGGGTCGCCAGCAGGACTGAGTCGAACACATTCACTGCGCATAGGGATTTATCGTACGGCTCCTATCACCAGCTTGGCCCTGCGCAGGCTCTGCCCACGCACACCGCCGCAATGGAGAAGCGCCGCAATGTGGAAGCGGTGGAGAAAACGACCGAGGCCCAGGTCAATGACCTGGGCCTCTGTCGCTTTCAATTTAGTTGTGGCTGTTACGCCAGTTGGTTAGTTGTTAGTTGTCTAGGTTTTGCCATTCAAGGTTGAGACTGTCGTCGTCGCGGCGACGGCGTCGGGTTCCTGCGACAAGTGCAGCACCAGACACGATGAGCAGGCCGCCCATGAGTGCCAGACGGCTGCTTTCACTGCCGGTGTAGGCAAGTGGGCCCGATGATGGGCGAGCTGGCGCACTTGCGTTGCCAGGACCGATTGGGCCCCCATTGTTTCCACCGAATCCCCGAGGCATCGACCCGGGAACAATGGTTACTGAGGTTCCAGCAGCGCCGTCGCCGAGCGTGAACGCTGCGACATCGCTGTCGTCTTCGTCATCGCTCGTGTTATCGAGGACGTCATCGACGACCACGTCAGAGCTGGTGTCACCAGGTTCTGAGTCGATGTCGTTGAGAGCAAGCGCTTCCCCGGTTACAGGGTGGAGTGCTTGTGCGTCTGCGATACCGGCCAGGTTGCGCTTCGCACCGTTGACTTCGACGTGGGTGTCGATTTCTACGGTCGTTGAATCACCTGGTTCGATTGGGCCTGCGATCGTGATCGATGCCGTGCCGTCTCCGTTGTCTGTCCAGTCATCATCGGCGAGGACCATTCCTTCTGGAAGGTAGTCCACAACCGTGACGTTCACTGCTGTCGTTGTGCCCTGGTTGAACACTTCGATAGCAAAGGTTTGGTCGACACCAGAGTCTTGAGTGATTCGGGTCTTGCGGAGTGCAAGGTCGAATGTCAAGGCGACACCGTTGTAATGTGACGGGTCATCAGCGTTGACTTCTGGTTGGTCTGGAGCGGCGAGCCATGAGCCAGGGTTAGCTGGGTCTTCATAGGCAGGTGTTCCAGACGTAGCGCCGATGTTGGCGTATGGCGTTGTGCCTGCGGTGCCGTCACCAGTACAGGTGATGGTTTCACCTGCAAGGAGCACTGCAATGGTGTTGTCACCGTTGCCGCAGTCAACTTCTACACCTTGGTCATCGGTGACGGTGACGTCAATCAGTGTCAGGTCGCCTGTGTTCGTGACCGCATAGGTCCATTCAACAGGTTCGCCTTCAAGGATCTCAGGCACGTCATCGCCAGCAGCATCGTCTGCGTCAGCACCGTTCGTTGACTTCTCGATATCAATTGCTGGGGTTGCGCCCATGTAGTTCGAGGGGTCTTCTGCGGTTGCTTGTTCAGCGCCTGGAATCGGGGCGTAGCCGCCGTTTCCGTCTGGCGTTGCCGGTGTGCCGGTTACCGAGCCAATGTTTGTGTATTGGCCGTCTCCTGCAACGCCGGTTGCTTCACAGGTGAAGGTTTCACCTGGGAGCAGCACAGCGATGGAGGATCCACCGTCACCACAGTCAATGGATTCACCTTGGTCATCTGACAGCGTCAGGTTGACTAGTGGTGTGTCTGAGGTGTTCATGACTGCGTAGGTCCAGGTGACAGGGTCTCCTGGCGCAATGACTGGTCCGGGGACCGTGTCAGCGTCAACACCGTTGGTTGCCTTTTGGAGCGCAAGTGCGCCGTCTTGGGCTACGTAGTGTGATGCGTCTTCATCGGTGACAGCGTCCTGGCCCGTTGGTTGGCCGTCAGGGCCTACCGGAGTACCAGTTACTGAGCCAATATTTGAGTATGCGCCGAGTTCGGCTGTGCCGGAGGCGGTACAGGTGGCGCTAGCGCCGATTGCGAGGGCTCCAACGATGTTGGTTCCGTCACCACAGTCAACAGCGACAGCTGGGTCGTTGTCAGTAACTGTGACATCAGCCAAGTCGACGTCACCGTCGTTGGTCACTACATAGGTCCAGGTGACAGCGTCGCCTGGGGCCAGTGCAGGACCGAATGGCGTGTCTGCGTCATCTCCGTTGGTGTCTTTCTCAATATCAATTGAGGGATCAGCACCCAAGATGTTCGAAGGATCCTCGTCTGAGACGTCTTCAGCACCTGGGATTGGGTCAAAGCCACCGTTTCCGTCTGGTAGTGCTGGAGAACCAGTCACTTCACCAAGGTTGGTGTACTGGCCATCTCCAATAGTGCCTTCGGCGGTGCAGAATGCGGTTGCGCCAGGTGCAAGGACTGCAATCTGGTTGGTGTTGTTCTCACATGCAACTGCTTCACCTTGATCATCGGTAACCGTGAGGTTGACCAGATGGGTGGTTGAGGTGTTTGTGACCGCATAGGTCCAAACAACCGGGTCACCAATGTTGGCAATAACACCTGGAGCGGTATCAGCGTCAACACCATTGGTGTCCTTCTCAATGGCTACAGCACCGTCATGGGCTACGTAATGTGATGGGTCATCATCGGTGACGTCATCTTGACCAGTTGGTGAGTAGTCATCGGGGTTCGATGGGTCACCGCCTTCATCAAGCTGCACTGGTTCACCAGACACATCAGCAATGTTCTCGTACTGACCAAGTTCAGCAGTACCAGTGGCTTCACAAGTAACTGAGTCACCAACCAGCATCAGTGCAATCACGTTGTCAGTGCTGGTGTCACAGACCACGACCACGCTTGGGTCGTTATCGGTGACGGTCACATTGACCAGTGGCACAGCACCAGTGTTTTCAACCACATAGGTCCAGGTGACAGTGTCGCCAGGAGCCAGGATTGGGCCAGTGGTGTCATCGGCGTCATCGCCGTTGGTGTCTTTCTCAATGTCGATAGCTGGATCAGCACCGAGGTAGTTCGACGGATTGTCATCGCTGACAGGGTCAACGCCTTCAAGGGCGTCGTAGCCGCCGTCGTCATTTTCCTCAGCAGGCTGACCAGTGACTGAACCAATGTTGGTGTACTGGCCTTCACCAGCAACACCGGTTGCGGTACAGACATGGCTTGCACCAGGCAGCAACAGCGCAATGGTGTTTGCACCATTACCGCAGTCAACCGCTTCGCCTTGGTCATCGGTGACAACCAAGTCAATCAGTGCAGTGTCTGAACCGTTCAACACGGTGTAGCTCCAGGTGACAGCGTCACCTTCATTGAGCACAACACCAGGCGCAACATCAGCATCAAATCCATTCGTGGACTTGACAATCATCACGTCGCCGTCAGAAGCCACATAGTGACTTACATCCATGTCATCGACATCGTCTTGACCCGTTGGTTCGCCATCAGGGCCAACCGGAGTACCAGACACATCAGCAATGTTCTCGTAAGCACCAATCTCAGCAGAGCCAGTAGCAGTACAAGTAGCACTAGCGCCGATTGCGAGGGCCCCAACAATGTTGGTTCCGTCACCACAGTCAACAGCAACAGCTGGATCGCTGTCACTAACCGTGACATCAGCCAAATCAACATCACCGTCGTTGGTCACTACATAGGTCCAAGTGACAACGTCACCAGGAGCCAGTACAGGACCAACCGTCGTATCAGCATCATCACCGTTGGTGTCTTTCTCAATATCAATTGAGGGATCAGCACCCAAGATGTTCGAAGGATCCTCGTCTGAGACGTCTTCAGCACCTGGGATTGGGTCAAAGCCACCGTTTCCGTCTGGTAGTGCTGGAGAACCAGTCACTTCACCAAGGTTGGTGTACTGGCCATCTCCAATAGTGCCTTCGGCGGTGCAGAATGCGGTTGCGCCAGGTGCAAGGACTGCAATCTGGTTGGTGTTGTTCTCACATGCAACTGCTTCACCTTGATCATCGGTAACCGTGAGGTTGACCAGATGGGTGGTTGAGGTGTTTGTGACCGCATAGGTCCAAACAACCGGGTCACCAATGTTGGCAATAACACCTGGAGCGGTATCAGCGTCAACACCATTGGTGTCCTTCTCAATGGCTACAGCACCGTCATGGGCTACGTAATGTGATGGGTCATCATCGGTGACGTCATCTTGACCAGTTGGTGAGTAGTCATCGGGGTTCGATGGGTCACCGCCTTCATCAAGCTGCACTGGTTCACCAGACACATCAGCAATGTTCTCGTACTGACCAAGTTCAGCAGTACCAGTGGCTTCACAAGTAACTGAGTCACCAACCAGCATCAGTGCAATCACGTTGTCAGTGCTGGTGTCACAGACCACGACCACGCTTGGGTCGTTATCGGTGACGGTCACATTGACCAGTGGCACAGCACCAGTGTTTTCAACCACATAGGTCCAGGTGACAGTGTCGCCAGGAGCCAGGATTGGGCCAGTGGTGTCATCGGCGTCATCGCCGTTGGTGTCTTTCTCAATGTCGATAGCTGGATCAGCACCGAGGTAGTTCGACGGATTGTCATCGCTGACAGGGTCAACGCCTTCAAGGGCGTCGTAGCCGCCGTCGTCATTTTCCTCAGCAGGCTGACCAGTGACTGAACCAATGTTGGTGTACTGGCCTTCACCAGCAACACCGGTTGCGGTACAGACATGGCTTGCACCAGGCAGCAACAGCGCAATGGTGTTTGCACCATTACCGCAGTCAACCGCTTCGCCTTGGTCATCGGTGACAACCAAGTCAATCAGTGCAGTGTCTGAACCGTTCAACACGGTGTAGCTCCAGGTGACAGCGTCACCTTCATTGAGCACAACACCAGGCGCAACATCAGCATCAAATCCATTCGTGGACTTGACAATCATCACGTCGCCGTCAGAAGCCACATAGTGACTTACATCCATGTCATCGACATCGTCTTGACCCGTTGGTTCGCCATCAGGGCCAACCGGAGTACCAGACACATCAGCAATGTTCTCGTAAGCACCAATCTCAGCAGAGCCAGTAGCAGTACAAGTAGCACTAGCGCCGATTGCGAGGGCCCCAACAATGTTGGTTCCGTCACCACAGTCAACAGCAACAGCTGGATCGCTGTCACTAACCGTGACATCAGCCAAATCAACATCACCGTCGTTGGTCACTACATAGGTCCAAGTGACAACGTCACCAGGAGCCAGTACAGGACCAACCGTCGTATCAGCATCATCACCGTTGGTGTCTTTCTCAATATCAATTGAGGGATCAGCACCCAAGATGTTCGAAGGATCCTCAGCTTCAACAGGATCGGCGCCATCGATTGGGCCGTATTCGCCTGGGTTGTCTGGGTCTTCAACACCTGGAGTACCAGTTACTTCACCAAGGTTGGTGTACTGGCCATCTCCAAGAGTGCCTTCGGCGGTGCATTCATGTGTTTCACCTGGCAACAGCAGATCGATTGAGCTGCCACCGTTACCGCAGTCGACTGCTTCGCCTTGATCATCGGAGACGATCAGGTTAACCAGAGGAGTGTTTGAGGTATTGGTGACCAGGTAGGTCCAGGTGACAGTGTCACCAATGTTGGCAATAACACCTGGAGCGGTATCAGCGTCAACATCGTTGGTGGACTTCTCGAGTGCTACTGCAGCATCAGATGCCACGTAGTGTGATGGGTCTTCATCGTCGACATCGTCGAGACCGCTTGGGTTCCCGTCTTCGTCAGAAGGTGTACCGGTGACGGTGGAGTCGTTGTGGTATTGGCCAAGCACGGCGATGCCGGTGGCTTCACACTCAACAATGTCGCCTGGCAGCATCAACGCAATCACGTTGTCAACGCTGGTGTCACACACAACCGTGATGGTTGGGTCGCTGTCAGCAACAGTTACGTCAGCGAGTGGCACGTTTCCGGTGTTCTCAACCACATAGGTCCAGGTGACAGTGTCACCAGGAGCCAGGATTGGGCCGGTCGGCGTGTCGGCGTCATCGCCGTTGGTGTCCTTCTCAAGTTCGATAGCTGGATCAGCACCGAAGTAGTTAGAAGGATCCTCATCAGACACGTCTTCATCGGCTGGAAGGTAGCTCGATGGGTCGTCTGAATCGCCACCCGGGTTGTCCGGATCTGGGATCGCTGGAGTACCCGTTGCTGATGAGTCATTGGTGTAGTCACCGCTGACTGCACTACCGGTAGCGGTACAGGTGATGGTTTCGCCAACAGCAAGCACTGGGATCTGGTTTGAACCGTCACCACAGTCAACGCTGATTGCTGCATCTGAGTCAGCAACAGTCACGTTGATAAGTGCAGCGTTGCTGTTGTTGGTGACCGCATAGGTCCAGGTGACCGGGTCACCAGCGGCGATCTGTTCACCAGGGGCGGTGTCTGAGTCGACGCCGTTGGTGGACTTTTCGAGTTCTATTTCGCCTTCGAAGGCAAAGTAGTTCGATGGGTCCTCGTCGGTGAACGGTGGAGCATCATCTTCGTCATAGTCAGCTGGGTCATCAGACCACGAGTCTGGATCGTCCAGGTCTGAGCCGTCGTTTGGCAGACCGCCATCACCAGTGACGTCAGAGTCATTGTGATAGTCGCCTGCAACAGCGGTTGCTGGAGCAATCGAGGTACAGGTGATCGTTGCGCCTGGCAGCAGGACGGGGATGACGTTGTCGCCATTGGTGTCGGTGCCGAAGTCACAGTTGATCGCAGCGCCAATGTCAGAGTCATTGACAGCGACGTTGAGCATTGCAACAGATGAGGTGTTCGTGACCGCATAGGTCCACACCACACTGTCGCCTACAGCGAGTGCCACACCAGGAGCGGTGTCAGCATCAATGCCGTTGGTTGCCTTCTCTAGCTCAAGGCCACCGTCGGTGCCGTAGTAATGCGAGTCGTCGTTGTCATCAACGTCGTCTTGGCCCGTTGGAGCAAAGTCAGATGGGTCATCGCCCCACGAGTCAGGGTCGTTCGGGTCAGCATCAGGATCTGATGGCCATGCAGGCTCACCAGAAACGTTCGCACTGTTCATGTACGGACCAACCTGAGCAACACCGGTTGCTTCACAGGTGACAGTGTCGCCTGGCAGCATCAGCGGGATCACATTCGATACCTGCGATGTTGGATCACAATCGACCACTACCGAGGCGTCTGAGTCAGTCACCGTTGAGTTGAGCAAAGCGGTGGTACCAGTGTTGGTGACCACATAGGTCCAGGTCACTGGATCGCCAGCCATGATCTGCTCACCAGGTGGCAAGTCAGACTGCACACCGTTGGTGTCTTTCTCAATGTCAATAGCTGGATTGGCAACAATCACGTCAGCAATGTCGTGATCGTCTTCGTCGCCACCAGAGTTGTCCGTTACGTCATCAACCAGCGGATCATCGTTGGTGTCATCAGCATCGGAGTCAACATCTTCAAGCGGGCCACCATCACCATCGGTGATTTCATCACCAGCATCATCGGTGGCAGTACCACCAGTGATTTCAGCAGTGTTGGTCAACGTGGTTGCGGTTGGCGCAAAGCTGATGCGCAAGGTCACCGGCACGGTCACGGTTTCACCTGGACCAATGAGGCCGGTGAGAGTGACTTCGCCGTCGGTACCCGCAGGAACCCAGGCGTATGGCAATGCCTGATCACCAGTGGTGACACCCGGACCATTATCTGACACCAAGAAGGCACCAAACATGGACAGGTCCACGTAGTCGATCACTGATACGTCTTGGGCGTAGGTGTTGCCCTGGTTGGTGATGTCAATAAAGAACGTGACATTTGAACCAGGGGCCATTGGCTGAACCGTTGCTGGATCCAGTGTCTTGACCAAAGCCAAGTCATAGACCGGGATGAGGACCCCATCATGGTCGTCCTCATCGCCACCTTCAGCTGGGTTGCCGTCAATGTCGTCGTCTACGTCGTTGCCCGACTCGCCGAGGCCATTGCCATCTTCGCCGTCAGGAGTTGAGTCAGCCTCGTCGAGGGTGCCGTCGGCACCGTCGCCATTGCTGTCATCTTGATCATCGTCAAAGTTGGAGATCTCAGCATGGTTGTCCAGCAGTGGGCCAACCCAGTCGTCGCTGATCGTCAGCGTGATAGGGATAACTACTGTCTCACCAATGACGAGCTTGTCGCCAGCAATGTTTGGAACAATCGTTGCTACTGGATTCGCAGGATCACTCGCGTCCCAGAAGAACCCAAACGCAGCCGCAGCAGTTGACGCAGCGTCAACAGCGCCACCCGTGTTGTTCGGGGCAATCGTGAACGGTTCCCACATCGACAGGTCGACGTAGTCAGTGATCTCGATCATTTCAACCGGGATCGACTGGTTCGTGATCGTCAAGAACATCGTGACTTCGTCACCGTTGATCTCACCCAGCGTCTTGGTCAACGCAAGGTCATAAGGGATCGTGAGTGTCTGGATGTCTTCGTCATCTTCAGTAGGAGCGTCACCATCTGGGGTTTCGTCGACAAAGCTGTCAACATCCTCAGCAGGATCAGTGCCATCTTCATCAGCAAACATTGCTGTGACTTCGGCGACGTTGTCGAGCGAACCGCTCGTCATCGAAGCGAGATCAACCGTGTACTCCAACTGAACCGTTGTGGACAGTCCAGGAGCCAAAGATGCAATCGTGTACGAACCGCCACCGTTGTCGGTCATACCAGCGGGCAACAACAACGTGGAGTTGAATACCAAACCAGCAGGCGGGGTGTCAGCAAAGCTGACGTTGTACAAGTCAGTTGGGCCCTGGTTACGGACCACGATGCAGTACGCAACCGTGGTGGTTGCAGCGGTGATAGCTAACGGGCCATCAACACATGCAGCACCATCTAGGAAACGCTTCTCGAGTGCTACGTCGTACCAAACCGTTGACGCAATGTCATGGTCATCTTCATCGTCGTCGCCACCCAACGCATCATCGACAAGATCGTCGTCGTTGGTGCCGTCAGGAGTTGAGTCAATATCTTCAACCGTGCCATCGGTGCTGTCACCGTTGGTTGGATCACCGTCGTCGTCGAAGCGCAGGATTTCTGCGTAGTTCTCCAACACCGCGAGCGGGTTGTTTGGAATATCAGCGGTGAGCACGATCGGGATGATCACGCTTTCGCCACCAGGCAGAACGCCATCGACGACAGCTACGGGATCAGCGCCAGAGAGCGTCCAGGTGAACGGCAACGCCGGTCCACCATTAGCGCCAGTACCAGGAGCAGTGAACAGCGGTGATACCTGAGCCGCTGGATCAAAGATCCAACCATTCTGCAGGTAGTCAATGATGTCAAAGTCTTCGACTGTCGAAAGCTGGTTGAACACCTCGATCTCAAACAAGATCAAGTCGCCATCTTGAACACCGTTCAAGATGTCTGGGAATGCCGGATCATTAACAACCGGCTTCTTCACCAGTGCCAAGTCAAACGGAAGGTTCACTTCGGCGATTGCGTC
>Ga0209828_1004065_pt1 | contig 10718 bp, 7 predicted proteins | sample MaitaG_FD_187429 | JGI IMG/M metagenome (GOLD analysis project Ga0209828, IMG submission 187429) | Marine algal microbial communities from Maine, USA - Maine_Asex2 metaG (SPAdes) (version 2) | ecosystem: Host-associated > Algae > Red algae > Unclassified | place: Maine, USA | collected 2015-01-05
TGATTGGGTGTACAGCTCATCCAGGCTGCCAGCTCCATCAGCGCGATGCCCGTATCTCACTCCGTCGTATCGCGATAGATTGCTTGATGCCTCCGCAGAGGTAAGTACATAGTAAGCCGGTATCACGTAGTCAAATTGTGGAAGATCCAGCGAAATCAGCTCGTGCCCCTGTTCGACCAAGGATCTCTGCAGAGCGCTGATGTCATCTTTAATTTCCGTTTGCAAGGCAGGATGGTCCAATGCCTGTTTCAAATATCCGATGCGTAGAGGCCGATCTTCCATCGAGAGGTCGGGATAATCCTGACGGGAGACCAGCGTTGAGTCGTGGTCATCTTGACCATGAATTACATCATATACTTCCCAGATCTGTCGACTACTTCTTCCGATCAGACCGATCTGATCAAAAGAAGAACCGTAGGCGATCAGACCGTGCCGACTGATGCGACCGTAGGATGGCTTAAAGCCGATCACCCCGCAAAAAGAGGCCGGCTGTCTCACTGATCCACCTGTATCAGAGGCCAGCGCCACGTGACATGCATCCATCTGAACCGAGACAGCAGCTCCACCCGATGACCCGCCGGGTACCCGCTGCTCATCGATCGCATTGCGGGTAGGGCCGTAAACGCTCGTGCGATTGTCGGAGCCCATCGCAAACTCATCGCAATTAGTGCGCCCGATGATGATGGCGTCTTCTGCCAGAACACGTTCTATAGCGGTTGCCGAAAAGACACTTTCAAATCCCTTCAACATCTTTGATGCAGCAGTCAGCGAGTGCCCTCGATAGGCAATCACGTCCTTGATTGAAATGATCGCGCCAAAAAGCCGCCCAGCAGAAGAAGGATCAATCGCTACTTTTTGATCCAGCTCTCGCGCCCGCTTCCTGGCTGCGTCGGCGAATACCTCCACGAAGGCATTGAGATGACTGAACTTTTCTGTGCTGGCAATCGCCTGTTGTACTGCCTGAACACAACTTTGGCTAGGAGCAAGGAAAATACTCATGGTCAGTCGAACTTAGGTTGCTGCGAATATCTCTGCACTAGCGCATCTTGACTTAGGCTTTCTTGCTCCCCGCTTTGCATATTCTTCAAAATGAATTGTTCTACAGAATCCGCTACCCCAACCATCACTACATACGGCACCCGGATTGCATTCGCATATTTCATTTGCTTCTTCATCTTTGCAAGGTCGGGATACAACTCGCATTTTACCTTCTGACTGCGAAGTGCCACCGCAAGTTGAAAACCCCTTTGCAGAGCCTCCGCATCGGTCGCAATAATCAGCACATCCAGCTCGGACGTCACATCTTCGGGAAATTTGCCTGCCTCGACCAGCACATCATAAATACGCTCGACTCCAAAAGAAATACCCACTCCAGATAGACCAGGCATGCCAAAGACGCCAGTAAGATCTGCGTAGCGACCTCCACCCAGCAGACTGCCTATCTCCACCTCAAGTGACTTGACTTCGAAAATGCATCCGGTATAGTAATTAAGTCCTCGGGCAAGGGTAAAATCTATGGTAAGCGAGTTGCGCAGCGTAATCTCGCCGAGAAAATCTTGTATTTCTTTGATCTCGGCCAGCCCTTGCTTGCCGGTCTCTCCTTGCAGTGCATCAGCCATATCAACCAATGACAGCGAAAATAGTCGCTTGACCTCTGCACTTTGTGCCGCGGAAAATTCTTTTTTCTCCAACTCCAGCATCACTCCATCCCATCCGATCTTGTCCAGCTTATCAACGGCCATGGTCATCTCCATAAATCGGTCCGTAACGCCAGCTGTTTCGGCAATCCCAAAGAGGATTTTACGTGAGTTGATGCAGATCTCCACATCTAAGTTCAATCGATCAAACACCTGATCAATCATCATGATGTATTCAGCCTCGAGCAGCAACGATTCTGATCCGATGGCGTCTGCATCGCACTGATAAAATTCCTGATACCGACCTTTCTGCGGTCGATCAGCTCTCCAAACCGGCTGTATCTGGTAGCGTTTGAATGGCATCGTAAGATCATTGCGATGCATAACCACGTAACGTGCAAAAGGCACGGTAAGGTCGTAGCGCAAACCTCGCTTTGAGATGGATGAAACAAGACCCTGGCTGTTTCTATCATTCAGGGCAGCCTCATCTGCCTTGCTCAGAAAATCTCCATTGTTGAGCACTTTAAATAAGAGTCGGTCTCCCTCGGCTCCATATTTGCCCGTAAGGGTTTGCAAATTTTCCATGACCGGCGTCTCAATCGGCTGGTAGGCATATAGCTCAAATACGTCTCGAATGATCTTGAAAATGTAATGCCGTTGCCTTACCTGCGAGGGTAAGAAATCACGCGTACCCTTGGGAATGGAAGGTTTCATGAGCTAAAATGCGGCGGTAAATTGTTTCAGAAACCGTACGTCATTTTCAAAAAGCATCCGGATATCCTCAATTTTGTATTTGCGCATGGCTTGTCGCTCGATTCCCATCCCAAAGGCAAATCCAGTGTAGCGCTCCGAATCAATGCCGCACATTTCGAGCACATTGGGATCTACCATTCCGCAGCCCAATATTTCTAACCAACCCGTGCCTTTCGTCATACGGTAATCGGCCTCAGTCTCAAGGCCCCAATAGACATCTACCTCGGCACTGGGTTCGGTAAAGGGGAAAAAACTCGGCCGAAGACGAATTTTTACATCGTCCCCATATAGCTGTTGAGCAAAGTAGTAAAGCACTTGTTTCATATCAGCAAATGACACATCTTCATCTACGTATAGTCCCTCCACCTGATGAAACTGGCAATGAGCTCTCGCTGAGATGGTCTCATTGCGATACACTCTTCCGGGCGAGATAATTCGTATTGGCGGTTGCCGATTTTCCATTTCATGGACCTGCACCGTAGAAGTCTGCGAACGCAGCACCCGAGTCAGATCGTACTTGAGGTAGTACGTATCAGTCATGTCTCGAGCGGGATGATCTTCGGGAGTGTTTAGGGCAGTAAAATTGTGCCACTCGTCTTCAATTTCACGATTTTCTACGACATCAAAACCAATGCGTTGGAAGATCTGAATGATTTGGTTCATGACAATCGAGACGGGATGACGTGAGCCCAACTTTGCCGGATACGCCGGAGCAGTAAGATCAAAGGCGGGCCCTTCTGCTTGCTCGGCACCGGTTACGGCCGCTTCAAATTTTTGATATGCGGCTTCAGCGGCAGACTTTGCTTCATTGAGCAAAAGACCATATGCCTTGCGATCACCGGGCTCCACATTTTTCATCTCGGCAAACAAAGGTTTGACAATGTTTTTAGTGCCCAGATATCGAATACGAAATACCTCGAGTTCTTCTGCGTTTTGGGGATGGCTGGCTTCTACCTCAGCGATAATTTTCTTGACGTTGTCAAACAGTGTAGAAGACATCTGAACTCGGCTTGGATTAAGCGACCAAAGGTATAATTTTATGCCGATTACTCTTAGAAAGTGGCCATAGACGGACAGCTAGTGCAACGACCATCTTACCGGCGAAGCGACCTCATGTTTCTCGCGGTCGCCTGCGTCTTTCAGATTGCCATGCTCTATTCAATGTTTGTTCAGTCTTTGTCACTCATTGCCTTGGGTATTCTGGCATTGCTCACCTGGCAAGGAGATACCCCAACGCTCCAAGTGGACGACAAATTCTGGCAACGACTTGGCAGCTTCTGGTCACACCCTGTCTGGTGGGTCATTACCCTCCACTTTGCAATCGTTCTGCTGGGTGGCTTTTATTCTGACGATACTCAGTTCTGGCTCACCCGCCTTCGCATCAAGGCTCCTTTTCTTTTGCTTCCAATGGCTTTTTTCCTGATACGACCTATTTCACGACATACGTATCACACCATTCACGCGAGTCTGATCCTCGTGATGTCGCTAAGCACACTACCCATTATCGGCACCATCATGGGTGATCCCCAAGCCATCCTCGAGCGACTAGCCGAGGGCCAATCCATTGATACTCCAGGAAACCACATCCGCTATAGTCTGCTGATTGCGCTGGCTTCCGCCTCTGCCATTATCTTATGGGCGCAGAATTTCAGGATATACAAATCCTGGGAAGGGCGGCTTTGGCTTGCGCTCGGTATCTATCTATTTGTCTTTGCTCACTTGCTGGCAGTACGCAGTGGATTACTAGTGCTGTACGCTGCTCTTTTCCTGCTTGCATGGTTGGGCCTGATCAAACGAATCAAGCGACAATGGTCGGCTGTGGCTCTGGTACTGCTGGTGGCAAGCCCAATACTGAGCTATCTCGCCATACCGAACTTGCGCACCAAGATTGATTATACCATGCGTGATCTGCGACACAGCAACGTGGATACCTGGTCGGGATACAGCGATGCCCAGCGTCTACGCTCAGTACAAGGAGGGCTACATCTGGCTGGAGAGCATCCCTGGATCGGCGTTGGAGCGGGCGATTTGCGCTCATCGATGAAGGCCTATTTTCTAGAACACTTGGACAAGACTAGTTTCCTGCTCCCGCACAACCAGTACATTAGCATTTTTGCTGGAAGCGGACTGCTTGGTCTGATTCTCTTCTTGATCGCACTCTTTGCTCCATTGGTTCGCTATTTGGATGAGCCACTCCTCGTGGTTCTGCACGTGGTCATCGTCCTTTCGCTGCTCGTCGAAAACACATTTGAAGTATCGAGCGGGGTGGCGATTTACATCTTTTACCTCGGGATAGGACTCAATTGTCGCAAGGGAGAATAGAAACGCGTCGCTGCCACATTTTGCTAGCCTAGCTCAAATTGCAGCGCTCTGCTTCGGAAAAGAAAACCGAAAAGGAGCCCGACGACAAACCCGCCAATGTGAGCCCACCAGGCGGTGCCGCCTTCATTGGGCCCAATGCCAAAATTCTGCAGGCCACTTATCACCTGAAATCCGATCCAGATGCCCAGGAAGGCCAGCGCCGACATGGTGATCTTACGTAAGACCACCAGAAGAAAAACAAAGACTTTCACTTTCGAGGCGGGAAACATGATCAGATAAGCACCCATGACGGCAGAGATCGCTCCACTTGCCCCGAGGCTGGGTATTTCACTGAGCGGATTAAAATAACAATGCGCCAAACTGGCGATCACCCCACCAACCAAATAGAACAGGATGAACGTTGCATTGCCCACGGTCGCCTCAATATTGTCTCCAAATACCCAGAGGAACAGGACATTACCGATGAGATGCATCCAACCTCCGTGCAAAAACATAGATGTCACTAAGGTGAACAGATCCTGTCCACGCATTATTTCCACTGGGATCGCGCTATACGTATACAGAAATGCTTCCAGCTGTTCAGGTGGCAGGAGCATTTGATAAATGAATATCAAAACGTTTAGCGCCAGTAGACTGTAGCTGAAGATGGGGTAATACCCACCCCGTATTTGATCATCGCCTATTGGAAAAAACACGAGGCAATTTAGGATTTATAAATTCGCAAAGAAATTTTGAGACTTAAGGTCGGGGCAATCGTCTATATAATGAACTCCTTTCTCTCCCGAAATTTGGCTAAATTGGGAGTAAGAGGTTTGTTCACATCTGATTTAATTCCACTCAATTCGACTTACGATTTAGAATCTCTGTGATATGACAACAATGACAATGGTTGAAACTAATCTTCAAGCAGATCTGCAAAGAATCTTTGGATTTGACCAATTCAAAGGAAATCAGAAAGAGATCATCGAGAGTATCCTGCAAGGGCGCGATACTTTTGTGATCATGCCAACGGGTGGGGGAAAATCACTGTGCTATCAGCTACCAGCACTGGTGATCGAAGGTACCGCCATCGTCATCTCGCCCTTGATTGCGTTGATGAAAAACCAAGTCGACTCGATCAGAGGGTATGGCCAGGATGATTCGGTTGCCCATGTCCTAAACTCATCGCTTTCCAAAACACAGGTCACCAAAGTACGCGAAGACATATTAGCGGGGAAAACCAAGTTGCTCTATGTCGCACCAGAAACACTCACCAAGGAAGAGAATGTTGAATTTTTTAGCAATGTACCGTTGTCGTTTATTGCCGTAGATGAGGCGCACTGTATCTCAGAGTGGGGGCATGATTTTCGTCCTGAGTATCGCCGCATCCGGGACATCGTCAATGCCATGAGCAGACGTATTCCCATCATGGCTCTGACGGCTACTGCAACGCCAAAAGTACGGAGCGACATTATTAAAAACTTGGCCCTCGATAACGTACAAGAATTTGTCTCCTCCTTCAACCGCGACAATTTATTTTACGAAGTAAGGCCCAAACCCAACAAGGAAGCGACCATAAAAAACATGATCCAGTTTATCAAAACCAAAGCTGGTAAATCTGGGATTATCTACGTACAAAGCCGAAAAGCGACAGAAGAAGTCGCAAAGGCACTGAAGCTCAATGGCATAAATGCCGCACCATACCATGCTGGACTGGATGCGAAAACACGCTCCCGTACACAGGATAATTTTCTCATGGAAGACATCGATGTGATCGTGGCCACGATTGCCTTTGGTATGGGCATCGACAAGCCAGACGTACGATTTGTGTTGCATTACGATATCCCCAAAAGCATTGAAAACTATTACCAGGAGACTGGTCGAGCAGGCCGAGACGGACTGGAAGGTCGTTGCATCGCCTACTACTCACCCAAGGATATTCAGAAGTTGGAAAAGTTCTTGCGGGACAAGGCTGTCGCTGAACGCGAAATGGGTCACCAACTCATTATCGAGATGATGGCATTTGCCGAAACATCTTCATGCCGTCGCAAGACGCTGCTGAATTATTTTGGCGAGGAGTTTGCGGTGGAGAAGTGCTCGGAAATGTGCGACAACTGCAAGAACCCGAAAGAACAAATCGATGTCACCAAGGAATGGGTCTTGGCCCTTCAGGCAGTGGAAGATCTTAAAGAAACATTCGAAGGAAAGGTGCTGGTACAGTTTCTGCGGGGAGAAGATGGCCAGAACTTTGAGTCATTTGGGTTTAAAGAAAAAGAGCGTTTCGGTGCAGGTGCCGACAAAGACGTGATATTTTGGCAAAGTGTGTACCGCAATACCATTCTGGAAGGACATCTTCACAAAGATGTTGAGACGTATGGAGTGCTGAAGTTGACGGAAAAAGGGAAAGCTTTCCTCAAGTCACCAAAGAAGATGGGGATTGCTTTGAATACAGATTTTTCCAACATCGTTGCAGATGAATCGTCTGCACCTTCGATGGCATTGGATACGACTTTGCTAAAACAACTGCAGGATCTGCGCAGGGTAGTGGCAAAGAAAAAGGAAGTGCCTCCTTACGTGGTCTTTCAAGATCCCTCACTCGAAGACATGTCTACCCAATATCCTGTATCAATTGAGGATATGACCAACATTGCTGGGGTGTCTGAAGGCAAAGCCAAGCGCTACGGAAAACCATTTATTGAAGAGATCAAGGCATATGTTGAAGAGCACGATATCGAGCGACCAACCGAAATCCAAATCAAATCAGTCGCACAAAAATCACGCTCGAAAGTTGCTATCATCCAGGGCATAGACCGGAAGATGCCACTGGAAGATCTTGCCTCTTCGATGTCTATAAGTGTCGACGAACTCCTGGACGAAATGAACATCATCGTCGCATCCGGCACCAAGCTAAATCTCACATACTACCTGCAAGACAACCTGGATGATGAATTGCGCGAGGAGATCTACGACTATTTTATGGAAGCCGAAAGCGACTCTACTGAAACAGCTTTTGCCGAGCTAGCCGAGGAAGACATTACGATGGAGGAGATTAAAATTGTGCGCGTGCAATTTATTTCTGAAATGGCCAACTAGCTAGGCTTTTTTAGAAAATAGTCGATCGCCAGATCATAGCCGAATAAACCAAGCCCGACAATACTCCCTGCTGCTTGTGCTCCAGTCATCGACACATGTCGAATTTCTTCGCGCGCGTGGATATTGGAAATGTGTACTTCGACCACGGGTGTTTCGATCCCACTTATTGCATCGGTAAGAGCCAATGACGTATGAGTAAATGCACCGCCATTTAGAACGATACCGGAGTAAGAGAAACCTACTTCATGAAGCTTATCTAGCAGCAGTCCTTCGTGATTGGATTGGAAATACTCCAACTCAATGCGATCACTGTACCGCTCTACGAGTTTGGCAAAATAATCCTCAAACGATGTATTGCCATAGATATGAACCTCTCGCTTGCCCAACAGATTCAAGTTGGGTCCATTGATAATGATAATTTTCTTCATCGCAGAAGTACCACTGCAAAAACCGTTCTAGAAATCACCGGCTGGACAATTTATCCATCAATTGTCTTCTGCTCAAAAGTAAGGTCAATCAACCTCAGACGCTTGCGGCCCTTAAATTTATGGGTCTTGAAAAATGCCACTTTGAGCAACTCCCCAAGCAGGTATGAACCGCCACCAATGCCATAATTGAGCAGCACATTTTCTTCACTAAACAGGATCGACACTGTCGTCCAAAAGGTCCAGGACAGACCAAATCCCTTCAGCGCCAGGGAGACAGGACGAGCCCCTCGGCCTGCTGCTTCTTTGATTGCATAGATACTGTCGATGTGAACGATTCGGTTTTCAAATTCCAAAAATCCGTCTTCGATATGTATTTCTGTGATTACTTCTTCGAGCCAAAATCTCCGATCGTTGTGCAATTTGTAAATCAATTGATCTCCGATAAAGATCTTGCGGGTCTCCATAGATCCGCGCTTTTCAATTTGCAATGCCTTTTGTGCAATCGCGAGATTTGGGAGTATGAAAAGTAGGAGTAATATCTGTTTTTTGATCGTAGCCATCGCTTGGTTCATTTCAGTCTGCTCGACTAGATAAACGCGTGAGCAGCTCAAGCGATGCTTTCTCAATAGTGCGATAATCCGTGGCTTTTCGTGCAGTGTAGATAAACATCGCATCGATCTGTCTGACCTCTTCCTTTTCATAAAAGAGATGCTTATGCAAACGAAAAGCCTCCCTCATCTGGCGCTTGATGCGATTGCGATCTACGGCTCGCTTGAAAGACCGACGAGACACCGTGAATCCCACTTTGAGCAAGGTTGATGCTGCCAGTCCGGGCGTCGGCTCTAGGTAGTTGTATTTTAGGAGGAGAGGAAAGCAAGAGAGAGACTTGCCTTTTTCGAATAGCTGTCCGATACGTTTGCGGCTTTTAAGCCTTTCAGATTTCTTAAATCGAAGATCGGGCATGTTGCAAAAATCAACATAAAAAAAGGAATGTCTCACAAATGAGACATTCCCTATTCTCTAGGAAGTATAATTTTCTCTTATTTCAGACGACGTTCGTCAGAAACGGTCAACTTAACTCGACCTTTGGCCCGGCGCCTTGCCAGCACCTTGCGACCATTCTTGGAAGCCATTCGGGCTCGAAACCCATGTTTGTTTCTTCTCTTACGGCGAGAAGGTTGAAATGTCCTCTTCATAGCATCTTACTTTGTCAAAAGGTTGGCAAATGTATGATAAATGTCCTAATTCTACTAATTACCTAGCCATTCATCGAAGCAAGGAACTCATCGTTGTTGACGGTACCGATCATATGCTTGCGCAAAAAGTTCATGGCTTCATCGGGTTTCATATCAGCTAAATGGTTGCGAAGTATGTGCATGCGTGATAAGGTATCATTATCAAGCAGAAGCTCTTCGCGTCGAGTACTTGACTTCGGCAGATCAATTGCAGGGTACATGCGTTTGTTGGCCAAGCCTCGATCCAGTTGCAACTCCATGTTGCCGGTTCCTTTAAATTCTTCAAAGATCACTCCGTCCATTTTCGATCCGGTATCGATCAATGCTGTGGCAAGTATGGTGAGAGACCCTCCTCCCTCAATGTTGCGGGCAGCTCCAAAGAATTTTTTGGGCTTGTGCAATGCATTGGCTTCGACACCGCCCGAAAGCACTTTGCCACTGGCAGGTGCAACGGTATTGTAGGCCCGAGCCAGACGTGTGATGGAGTCCAGTAATACCACTACGTCGTGACCACATTCTACGAGTCGCTTTGCCTTCTCCAGCGCCATCCCGGCCACGCGCACGTGATTGTCTGCTGGTTCATCAAAGGTCGATGCGACGACCTCTCCATTAACAGAGCGGCGCATATCGGTTACTTCTTCCGGGCGCTCATCGATCAGAAGTACGATCATGTAGCTTTCCGGGTGATTGGTGGCGATGGCATTGGCAATGTCTTTCAGCAAAAAGGTCTTGCCGGTTTTTGGCTGTGCTACGATGAGACCACGCTGACCCTTACCGATGGGAGAAAACAGGTCAATCATTCGATTGCCATAATCTTTTCCATGGCCGAGCACGAGACGGAATTTCTCAGAAGGATGCACCGGCGTGAGATAGTCAAATGGGACTCGCTCCCGTATTTCTGGAGGCTGCAGACCGTTTATCAGGGAGACTCTCAACAGGGCAAAATATTTCTCACCTTCCTTTGGTGGCCGTATTGCTCCCCGAATGGTGTCTCCTGTTTTCAATCCAAACAACTTGATCTGCGATGGCGATACGTATATATCGTCGGGAGAAGTCAGGTAGTTGTAGTCTGCAGAACGTAAAAATCCATAGCCATCTGGCATCATTTCCAATATGCCTTCGCCCTCGATGATGCCATCGAGTTCTACTGCAAATGCCGGAGGGGCCTTCTCCTCCTTGTTTTGATTGTTTTGTTGACGCGAGTCACCATTGTTATTGTTAGAGCGGGCAGATTGATCGTCGTTGCCTTTCTCGTTGCGGCGATCATTCTT
>Ga0209828_1004070_pt1 | contig 10716 bp, 15 predicted proteins | sample MaitaG_FD_187429 | JGI IMG/M metagenome (GOLD analysis project Ga0209828, IMG submission 187429) | Marine algal microbial communities from Maine, USA - Maine_Asex2 metaG (SPAdes) (version 2) | ecosystem: Host-associated > Algae > Red algae > Unclassified | place: Maine, USA | collected 2015-01-05
CACGCCAGCCAAGGCCGCACCGTTGACCACTCGCTGCTGGTCATCGCCGAGGGAGACGTGGCTGACCGGGCAGGTATCTATGTGCCGATGACCCGAGGCCGCCAGAGCAACCGAGCCGTCGCCGCCACCGGTACCCCCGAACCCGATGACACCGAAGCGACCGACATCATCACCGCAGCACTGCAACGACGATGGATCGACACACCAGCAATCTCCGAGATGGCCGATTCACCAACCGAACAACGGTCCGCTGCCAGAGCTGCGCTCGACCACGTCACCAAGATGGCGAAACAGAACCGCCAGCATCATCGTCGAAGTGCCCACCCTCTGCATTCCGCTCGACGTAGACAGCTGGCCCTACGACACAACGAACTATTCGGCCTCATCGCCCAACAGGCGCGGACAGAACGAGAACACTGGCGAACTCGACTGCGGCCGAACATTGCGCCGGCCCGAACCGACGATCACGGCGTCGACTTGTAGCTGGCAAGGTACACCACGCAACGTAACGACGGCCGTCTCGACACTATTGGTAATCAGCAAAGAAGTCGAGTGACGTTAGCGCCAGCAGATCGGCCGCTTCGCGGCGCCAACTATCAAGATTCGCCCAGGCGCTTGTCGCCTGTTCCGCCGTGACTGGCGCAAGGTGGGTATCGGCAAGCCTGCGTAGTGAGTCACTCATCTCGTCGATCGACGGGACGTCCTCGCCCTCGACTTCGAGCGTCTCTGCCAGCTCGACCATTCTCAGTGGGTCGTCGGCTCGCTCCAGCAGCGCTTGCCGCATCTCAGCTCGCGCCTCGTTGGCTTCGGCGGTGTCGGCGTAACGAGCAAACTGCTCTTCCACATATCTGGCAAGACAGTGCGCTAGGAAACTACCGTTGACGCCCTGATCTACGAGCTCTGAAGTCCGTTCTCGCAGCAACCGCAGGTATTGGCTGATCGGTACAAGGTCGTGGTCATTGACCTCTGGCCCGGGTGGTTGCACTGACGGCTCGCCTCCGATTAGAAGACCGATGAAGGGCGCGCAATTCAACGCTCGGCCGTGGTCAGCTTCGAGAAGCTCGTGCAAAGTGTTTAGATGATTGGCCACGAAACGCAGGCTTCGTCGCATCGAGCAGCGTAGGGGTGTGAGTCGCGGCGCTGCCTGTTTCCTTCGGAACAGTGCTCCGGCCTAGACCGGAGCACTGTGCCTTCGGTCATCTCCTCCGGGTCGTGACCGTGACAGTACGGGTAACCCTGATGGGGATCGTGCGACTACCTCCGCCCGGTCGGCGGACTCGAACCCGATGAGTCTGGGTGCTAGTGCGTCGAGTAGTACCCACATCAGCTCCGTTTCTTGCCGGCGTCGGAGCGCTTCGCTCGCCACTGGCCGTTCTGATTGCGAGCGCGGGGCTGCTTGCCACCACCTTGCTCTCGGACATGTGGGACTCGCCCAGCTCGTCGATCTGGCATTACATGGACTCCTTCGAGACTCATGCTGCTAAGGGTTTAGCAACAAGGGTCAACATAGTGGAGTGCTAATGGTTTAGCAAGCATGTATTATGGAAACATGATGAAGGTGCTGAACCCATGACCAAACTCGGCAAGCTTCTTGCAAAGGAGCGCGAGAGGAAGGGTTGGACTCTTCGTGAAGCCGAAGCGGAGACCGGGATTCACAACGCCCATTTGTCCCAGCTCGAGAAGGGCCATATCGCCAAACCGAACCAGCCCATGCTGTGGACGCTCGCCGATGCTTACGGTCTCGACTATGCAGAACTGTTGCGGATGGCAGGCCACACCACCAGCGCATCAGAGGCTCAGAGCAAACGCCAGCTCGCCGGTGCGCTGCTTCGTGGGTTGGAAGACCTCGACGAGGACGATCAAGTTGAGCTACTGGCTCAGCTTGAGGAACTCCGAAGAAACAAGCGAGCGCAAGAATGACCGTAGGGCGTCTGGAAGACGACTTCAGCAAGAATGAAATCGCGAAACGTTGCGAGGCGGCCCTCCACCTCGCTGACGCCGTCGGAGTGTTTCCCACTCCCCTTGATCACATTCTCGACCGCGCCGGTGCTGGTCAGATCGTCGACATCGGCGATATCCCTCAAAAGGTCAAGTTGGCCAAACCAAAGTTACTGAAGCGGCTCCTGGGGGCGGTCATCTATCGAGAATCGACGGTCTTCGTCGACCTCGCACAACGCGGTAGCCGGGCGTTGTGGACCAAGGGCCACGAGACGACACACTTCATCCTGCCCTGGCACGAAGCCAGCGCAATACATCTTGATGACAATGAACGCCTCTTTGGTGATAGCGCAGAACAACTCGAGATTGAGGCCAACTACGGCGCAGCGCAGCTGATCTTCCAAGGTCACCGAGCGATGCAAGAAGCGCTTGACTATCGCCATGGGTTGGCGGTTCCGCTCATGTTGGCCGAGCGCACGGGGGCGTCGATCCACGCTTCGATCAGGTACTACGTCGAGCACCATCCTGACCCGATGGCGCTAGCCACAACCGGACGGCGTCGAAGCGGTGAGCACCTTCCGATCTATCTCCTGACGCACTCGGCGAGTTGGCCACAGCAGTTCTCGCGACCCGATCAAGTTTTCGGGCAGCAACAGCTCAAAGTGAAGTCTGGACCATTCGCTGAACTCTTGAGCGCCCCGAAGAACGGCGATGACATTCGCATTGCGGATAAGCGATTAAGGGATCTTCGAGGTGATTTGCGACCGATCGCAATAGAAACGTTCGACAACCACTACAACAAGTTTTTCCTGATCAGGATGCGTGGTCGTGTCGAGTTAGGTCGACGGCTGCAGGCTGTCACCAAGCTTGCCTGAGCCTTGACCGGAGGACACAAGCCCGGTACAGGCGCTCGGTAATCGATATACCATGCGTTCTGTGGTGCGGTGGCTGGATTTCTGTCGTGATTTGCGCTCAGCGTTCACGAACCTACGGGCAGAATCAGTGGTTCCACAGCCGACCATCCCATCCCTTGAGACGGAAGAGGCACCCGAAGTTCCCCAGCCAAATGGGGATGAACCGTTGTATGCGGGCACTCGGGAACTCGAGCTGCTCGCCGAACCGGACCTCTGCTTGGCAGTTCTGGATCTGGTTTTCTCGACGCCGCTATGGGTGCATCGAAGGGTCGAGCAGTTAGAGGTAGTGACCGAGCAACACGTGATTCGTAGCATCTCGCTCGACTTCACGGAGCCAATGTTCGGCCCAACAATTCGCTTGAGTACTGGTAGCGAGGTCTCATTCGTGCCGATCGACATCCTCGCCAAGCAGCCGCTAACCCAGTTCGATCTTGTTGAGGAAAATGGTTCGCCCGTATCTGTGCTCACTCGGCGCCAGAACGGTCAGATTGCCGCTACAGCGCTCTCGCTATATGGTCAGAGTGTTGTCACAGATGCAGGCGAGGAATGGACGCCGGATCTTGAATCGCTTGTCGTGACAATTGCGCAAGCCGACGCCGACACAGCTGACGCAGCGCTGTCAGAGCTCCAGGCAGGTACGTCAGCCAGCGCAGAAGCGCTTTCCAATGATGAAGGATTTGTAACCACAGCGCAGATGCTGTCGCTGAACTTTCTTCTGATAGCGACTTTCCCTTCAACAGCTGGGACTCGGCGAATCCTGAAGTGGCGGTACGAAGACGCCTTCAAGCGCAGCACTGACAACCGAAACCGTCTTGAACGGTTTCTAGAGGCATTCGCATTGCGAACAATGACGATTGAGGTAGCTGTTCCCTCCTTCATGGACTGTGAAAGTTACCACTTCGAAGCTGCAGCACCGGAGGGAATTGACTTGGTGGACGTTGTCCTCGCCGATGAGAAACGTATCGACGGGAACGATATTGATTCGCAATGGATCATTGGGTACCAGTGGCTGCTTCGGAATAGTTCACATCGCGCCAATCTGTCAGTGAGCAGAACCGCAGCGGGGTCTGACGTGCACGACGAGTTCCTGGATCCTTGGATCAATCTAAGAGTGAAACTGAGCCGCGACGGCTGGCTCCGATCCACGACAGCTGCGCTATTCGCCGTCACCGTCTTCCTGTGGGTGAGCCTCCCGACCGTCATGGATTGGGGAAACGGTGAATCCGAAGCCGCTAACGCTCTTGCGGGGGGTCTCGAGCGCGATCCTGCTGCTCTCTCCATTGCGGTTATTGGGGCACTAACGGTAAGCGCCGCAAGATCAGGGCAACACCCCTACGCCGTACGTGCTGCAAGATACCTCCGCCGATTCGCTCTTGCCGGAGCGGGTCTGCCCTTTGCGGCCGCATGGCTCCTGGTCTTTCCTGGTCCTGGATGTTTCACGTCGACGACTTGGTTGGTTTTGAGTATCGCTGCCACCCTTTGCCTAGCGGTGCTTGCTGTGGCCCTTCTGTACCATCCTCGATCGCCGGACTAGAAAGGGTGTCACACCCCCCGAGTAACGTGACATAATCACTGGAAGACGCGAGGGCTAAGCCATGACAACATCAAAAGCACGGAAGAAATCGGCGGTCACTCGCCGCGGTGTATCGCTCAGCAGTGCTCAGGGACGTCGTGCCTCAGGTTCTTATCGGGCCTCGAAGTCCGGCCGGATCGCTGCCAAGAATGGAATACGCGCTGCTCGCAAAGCGTGACAGGCTAGGCGGCTACTGGTTCTGCTGCTCATCAGAGAAGCTGGCCGTCATGGTCGGCGAACCATGAGATTGAGCTTCGGTGACATCGATGACTGGCGGTTCAATAGCATCGGTTCGTCTACGGCAAAATTGCACCAAATTGATGGTGAATGTGCCAAGCCCGGCAAGTGCCGTGACGATCGCGACTATCAGAATGGCTACCGCAATGGTCATAAGTTCTCCTTCATCGCAGGTTTGAATGACCCGTCCTTGCCATATCGGCAACTGCGGTTGCTGGTTAGATGCCTCAGGTGTGAGATGTGTCACAAACGCTCAACTCCACCTCAATTTGGCCGACTCATGGCGTAGGTGTTTAAAGAGTTCACGGGAGCACGTGAACTCGGCCATTCACTGCCGATGGAGAGGGTTCGGGGCGATCGATATTGGATTCGGTCGCGTCAGGCAGATTTGGCCTCTTGCCAGGGATTGGGGTGATCGCGGGCAAAAGGTTTGGGAAATCCTGTCCCAACGCCGGACGTGGGATGTGCACCTAAGTGGACACGTGATTTAGTCTCACTAACCAGCTGTCTGCAGGACGCGTCGATTGGCACTCTCACGCCATCGAAGCTGATTCATCACACAAATATCACACACAAGAGCGACAAAAGGCCACAATTCGACGAAACCGCCAGCAAACCAAAAGTGGCCAAATTCGTTGCAATACCAACGAAGTTGGCGCAACCGCAACAATTCCGGAAAACCAGCGATTGGATCTCCTAAGTCCTAGGCCGGGGGTTCGATTCCCTCCGTGGGCGCCGTTTGCTCGCTAGCGCTCGCGCACTAACCGAGTTGTCTCGCTAGCGCTCGAAACTCGACACGGCGATACGCAGTCCTCGCTGTCTCCAGGTGCCGCCACCGTCGGAAGCCATCGCGAGTTGCGAGCCCCGGCGGGCACACTCGGTTAGAGAGCGAAGCGACCGGCGAAGTCCTTTAAGAAGAAGGCAGACGCGGTCAAGTTCCGGGCCACGGTTGAAGCTGACCTCGCACGAGGCGATTGGATCGACGACCGCCGATCGAAGCAGACCGTGGCCGAATTCGCCGAAGCCTGGTTCGCCACCCTCGGCGGACACCGCCAGGCGACTCGAACTCGCTACCGAGCAATCCTCGATCGACACGTCCTGCCAGCGTTCGGACACATCGCCATCTCGAAGGTCGACCACCACGCCGTAGCCGTATGGGTTGCTCAGCAGGCCGAGCAAGGACTCGCAGCGGCTTCAATCTCGAAGCACCGAAACGTGCTCTCGCAGATCTGCGGCTCCGCGATTCGCTCGGGCGCAATCCGAATCAACCCAGTCGACGGCATCCGCATCGCCAAGTCGCCAACCCGCCAGCGTCGGTTCCTGACGCCGGAACAAGTCGAAGCCCTCGCCGACGAGATCACCAACCCACCCGCTCAAGCCTCACGACCCTACGACCAGCCCCGCGAAGAACTGGGGCTACTCATCCGCTTCCTCGCGTTCACCGGCCTGCGCATCGGCGAAGCGTTCGGCCTCCAGATCGCCGACCTCGACTTCAACCGCAGCCGAGTCGAAGTTCAACGCACCGCATCCGAGACATCGGGTACCGTGACCATCGAACACCCCAAGACCGGCTCGGTGCGTCGAGTTCCACTACCCGGCTCCCTCGCCGATGACCTTCGCAACCTGTGCGGTGATCGACCCCGTGACGCCTGGGTCTGGCCCGACAACACCAATGGCCCTCGTCGCCAAAGCCACTTCCGCAACCGCCACTTCGCACCCGCCGCTAAACGCGCCGATCTCACCGGTGTTACGCCCCACGACTTGCGACACACTTGCGTAGCGCTCCTCGTTCAACTCGGCGCCCCCCAAAGCCATCCAAGAATGGCTCGGCCACTCATCAATCACCATGACCCTCGACCAGTATGGCCACCTCTTCCCCTCCATCGAAGAAGCCCTCGCCAACCGCCTCGACGATCTGATGTTCTCTCCCCCCGAGGAGTCCCTGTAGATGGGGTGGTGACGCTAGGGGCACAAGATGAGAAGGCTGCGCTTGAGCGCGATCACCGGGCTCGTCTTAGTTGCAGTTCTTAGCGGATGTGCAAGTGGCCCGTTGCAGGTTGACGACATCACATTCTCCCTTCCAGCGCAACCAGGCCCTGACGATTGGCGTGGATCTGTTAGCGAGGTGGGGGCAATGGGGCGCGGCGCGACAGCGTTCCGTGACACCGATAACGAGCATACGATTCCGGGTATCGTCGCCTGGCGTGAAACCCGCGAGTTTGTCCCGACAGACTCCCAAACCACCCAGGACGAGGCGATGGAGCTTTGTGGTGAGTCGGTCTGGCTATCGATCTGGACATCGCTAAATACAGGGAGCTACTCCCTCGGTTTGACCGTGGTCGAGCCGCGCCTGTCGGGCGAGGCAGCGTTCTTCGAGGTTTCTATTGAGACGCACTACCTGACACCGCAACAGACCGTGCAGGCGTTGGTTGAGGCGCTGACGATGTCGAAAGGCCCAACCGGCGACCCGCTGCTGGACTGCGATGGGGCGCAGGCCGTGGAAACGGTCTTGGCCCAACAGGCATCGACGGGCTTCTATAGCGGCAAGGTTCGAGACCACGGTTTCCACATCTACGCCCAAATTATTGAAGAGAACGGGCTACGTCCGTAACCGCCGACTGGCAAGGTCTGCCGGACACCTCACGTTCACATCGGGAATCTGAGATCCTGCCTATAACCCTGACTTACCGGCGATCGTCGCTAACCGAATCCCTGCAGATCCCCGGTAAGCCTTGGACACATCGCTCGGAAATGAAAAGTGGTGTCACAGAGATGTCTTGAGTACGTCGTGATTTTCTGGGTGGTCGTTGCCCGTTCTATAGGTGAGGGCCCATTCGGGCCGGCAGCGAGCAGCGACAGGAGCATCATGAAAGACAAGCAAACAAGTAGTTGTGGCCATCACCCGAGTCAGCCCGGACAAGTCGAGCAACTTCTGACAATCACCGAGGTTGCCGACTGGCTGGGCGTATCGACGTCGATGTTGTACCACCACGACCCTGGCGAGGGCCCAAGCCGGATCAAGTTCGGCAACTCAATCCGCTACCGGCGATGTTGTGTCACCGCCTGGCTCGATGAGCACCTCGTCACGGACCGCTAAGCAACCGGGTGCTAGATGTCGCATGGAGTAGTAGTCGAGCCTCCGGTAGATGCATGTTTGATGGCGTTTCTCAGAAGCGATCGCGGTTGATGTGCCTAAGTCGTTGGGATCAGCTGGCGTTGCGGACGACCGCGTGGCCTTCTCGCACGAGCTTGGCGATCGAGCGGTTTTCGCTGAGCTGTGCCCCAACGCCCACCACGAGCTCTTGGCCGACTGCGGTGGCGAGTTTCTCGAGCGTGTCGAGCGTTGGTCTCGTGCCACCGCCTTCCATGCGGGCGATTGCTGATTGGGTCGTGCCCATGCGTTCGGCGAGTTCGGCTTGCGTTAGACCGGCTTCGGAACGCAGGCGGTGAACCAGGTCTCGGAATTCGCTGATGCGCGCTTCATCGTCGTATGCCTGTTGCGCCGCTTCGGCCCTGGGCTCCTTGATGTTCTTCCAAGTCGTTCGTTCAGTCATCGTCTTCCTCTGTGGTGTGGTCCTCGGACATACAACGTTCCAACGCTTTACGTGCTCGCTCTACCTGTCGCCGCTCGTTCCGCTTCGTCTTGGCGAACACGGTGAGCAGGATGATCCGCCGACCAGGTGCAATCCAATAGGTGACCCGCATCGCTCTACTACCGAGATAGAAGCGCAGCTCGCGAAGCTTGCCGTCGAGTTGTTTGGTGTGGGGTTCATCGAGCAACGGGCCTTCCTGTTCAAGTCGATCGATATGGAAGTCGACCCGGCCTTTCTCGTTGTCATTGAGGCTGCGGTACCAGTCGCTGACTTCCGGTTCGACTTCAACCTCACCCCAAGACATAGCGCCCATGCTATACGCGTCAAGCGTTGTCGTGACAGACTTTGTTGCGATGTCCAACCCGTCGTCGGCCGTGACGAGGTAAGACGGCCCCGGCGAGGTCCCAAGCCGGATCAAGTTTCGGCAACTCAATCCGATACAGACGATGTTGTGTCACCGACTGGCTCGACGAACACCTAGTCACGGACCGCTAGGCAACAGCCAGGTAGGCGGAGCACCGGATCTGCGATATCGGAGATTCGCGAGTGTCCGATGATCAGCTCGCTGCGCCTTCGGTTATGGCGATTCTCACAAGAAGGTCTCGAAGTCCTGCCGGGTGCAACACGCATGCGTCGTATGTGGCCGTGAAGGCCATTTGCTACTGCGGCCCTAGTAGTCGAGGCCGAGGAGTTCGGCTTCGGCGGTCAGCTTGTCGGCGATCGCATCACGCTCGCGGTCATCGTTGCGCTTGAATGCGAGAAGGTCCTGCAGTTGGACCCGGCGTCGGTTACCGACTCGCCGGAACGGGATTCGTTCCTCTTCGAGCAGTTTGACCAGATAGGGCCGAGAGACATTGAGTAGATCGGCTGCCTGCTGGGTGGTCAGCTCGGCGTGCACTGGAGCGATTGTCACCGCGTTGCCGTTGGCGATCTCAGCGAGAACGTCGACCAGCAGGCGCAGCGCCTCGCCAGGGATTTCCAGCTCGGCGTTATTGTCATCGGCCTTGAGCTTCACAACGGCATCAGCCAGGTTCGGGCTCTCCCGCATGAACCGACCCAGCTCACTAACCGCCGCGGCAGCCTGAGCCACCGTTCGGTCATCAGGAACGTTCAGCTGATGGTCGAGTAGTTGTGCTGTCATTGTTCATCTCCTCGATCGTTGGTTCGAGCTTTGCGTTCCAACGCAACCACTATTCGAAATATTCGCAATAGGCGATTTATCTGATGCATTTCGAGGCAGCCAGATCGTGAGATCGGCAGCGGGAAAAACACCGGACCGCAGTTGCCAAAAACTCATCATCTCTATATCTTCAGAGGTATGAAGGTATTGAACCAAAACGAGATGTGCGCCGAGCGACGGGTTGACGAGGCCAAGGTTGCCCTTGCGGCGTCCTTGGTCGATGTCGAGGAGGCGACCGCCCTCGCCCAGATGTTCAGACTGCTGGGCGATCCGACACGGGTTCGGATCTTGTTTGCGCTTCTCGAGGCTGGCGAGCTGTGCGTGTGTGATATCGCTGCAGTGGTCGAGACCACGGAGACGAAGGTGTCACAGGCGATGAGTCTGCTGCGCACCGCCGGAGTTGTCCGGAATCGGCGCGACGGGCGGAACATCTTCTACCGGCTCGACGATGCCCACGTTCGGATGGTGCTGGACCTATCGCGTGAACATCTCGCCCACCACCCCGGCACCGAAGGATGACGACACTATGAACATTGTCGCCCTCGTTCTGTTTGCCGTCTGGTTCCTCGTCGTCTTTGTCGTCCGGTCGGTCGTGCAGAAACGCACCACTGGCGACTCGGGCATCCGGCCCGGGGCGTTCGCCCCTGACGCCTCGGCCATCGAACGCATTGCGTACCTGTTGTTGATCGTGGCGTTCGCTGGTGCGATCGCCGCCCCCATCGCAGCCATGGCTGGCCTCGGTCCGCTCACCAGCAGTGGCATCATCCCGGTCGTAGGCGTTGTGGTCGCTGTCGCAGGGATCGCTGCCACCTACATGGCCCAATTGAGCATGGGCCGTGAATGGCGAATCGGGATCGACCGCGACGAGATCACTGGACTCGTGACAGGCGGCGTCTTCTCCGTAGTGCGCAACCCGATCTTCACCGCGATGATGTTCACCGCTGCCGGGTTCGCCGCCATGGTCCCGAACCTCGTCGCCGTGATCGCTGTGATCTGCCTCGTCGTAGCTATTGAGCTTCAAGTCCGTTTCGTTGAGGAACCACATTTGCGCCGAATCCACGGCAACGCGTATCGCGGGTACGAAGCACGTGTCGGCCGCTTCCTGCCGGGCATCGGCAGCGGACTAGGTCCGCAGCAGCTATGACGGTTAGCCGGTATCGCATCGACGCAATGGACTGCACCGCCGAAGAGCAACTCGTTCGGATGCGCCTGGCCTGGCTCGATGGCATCGATTACGTCGCCGGTGTCGACCCGTTCGCTGATCCTGATATATCTGCTGCT
>Ga0209828_1004071_pt1 | contig 10710 bp, 8 predicted proteins | sample MaitaG_FD_187429 | JGI IMG/M metagenome (GOLD analysis project Ga0209828, IMG submission 187429) | Marine algal microbial communities from Maine, USA - Maine_Asex2 metaG (SPAdes) (version 2) | ecosystem: Host-associated > Algae > Red algae > Unclassified | place: Maine, USA | collected 2015-01-05
GGTTGAGCCACCAGGTACATGGCCTGGCCAAAGTGGATTATCTGCTGTTCCGTAGTGTGGGTTGAGTCCAATACCGGAATAAGCTAACTCTGACATATTGGTGTGACCGATGAGTAAAGCACCAGCCTCACGTAAATTGGCGATTGCGGGAGCGTCGCCGGTTGCAGCGGGTGAGTCAGCTAAAAACTGAGTGCCGCTGCGAGTGATTTCGCCCTTAACATCGCACAGCGCTTTTACACTAACTAAGGCACCACTCAGTGCCGTGGGTGCTTTTGCTTTAATCGCCGCATAGTCCGGCTTAGGAAACACACTTGAAAAAATATACTGATCCTTAGGCGCATCGTTCGCTACGCGGGTTAAACAAGACTCAACCCGTTCCTCTGCGGTTTCTATTGACCAGTTATTGTTGCTCATCGCCTAAGTCCTTTTGCATCATGAAATTATGGATAGATTTTGTGTGGTGTATTCGGCTTGAATAGACTGGCCGGTGACATCATCCCTTCAGTCATGGGGATATTTAAAGCTATACAATGTCTCTGAGCATAACATCACCACTTGCGAGTCGCCAAAAACACACCTGCGCCTGCCATAACCAAACCGAGCCAAGCAATCGGCGGCATCACCTCATCTAGCACAAGCCACGCCATCAGCGCGGATAAAGGCGGCACTAAAAATAGCAGCGCAGACACCTTGCTGACTTGTCCTGCACGAATCATCGCCAGCAGCAAACCCACGGCTATCACTGAATTGCCAATCACTAAGTACGCTAGTGCAGCCGCAAAATTCCATGTCCAATCAATCTGTGGTGTCTCCAGCCAGAACATAAACGGCAAAATCCCTATTAAGCCTGCGGTAAAGCCAATTAAATTCGTGGTGACGGGGTGATGTGAAACGCCAAATCGTTTTTCCCAAAGGGTGGCAGAGGTAATGCCGGCCAATGCAATGGCTGCACAAACCAGCCCTAAAACTGGGGCAGGCCCAACTTCTGAGCGGGCTATGATGACTATTGCCGTTCCAACTAAGGCAAGCACCAAGCCTCCCCATTGTCTGATGCTGACGTGTTCACCACTCCAGCCCGGTGCGATGAGCGCGACCAAAATGGGTTGTAATGACATAATCAGGGCGGCTGTACCGGCAGCTATGCCATTCATAAATGCGATGTAAGACATGCCAAAATACACGGTTTGCATCAGCAGGCCGACCATGGCCAAGTGCCCCCATCCTTTCGCCGTCTTGGGTAGCTCTGGCCGGATGAAAGCGAATAATACAGCCATTAGTATCACAACACAGGCAAAGCGCAATGCGAGTAATGTCAAAGGCGGTGAGTAGACCAAGCCGACTTTGGCAACAACGTAGCCGCCAGACCAAAGAAACAAGAATACAACTGGCGCAGCGATGAGCCACCAAGGTTTCTCCTGCATCAGCTTGTACTCCTCAAAACATAAAGTAGGGATTTGTTTTAAATGCTCGGCTAGATCGCTGCCGAACTGGGAGACTAAGCTATAACTACATTACAGTGCCAGACTTCGATTAAAGATTTTTATCAATTAAGTCTTTGAGTTCTTTGCTTTCCGGCAATACGTGACTTGCCAGACTTGCAACCATTTTACCTTCACGGTTGAGCAAGTATTTATGGAAATTCCATTGAGGATATTCACCAGATAGCTCACCTAAGGTGCGATAGAGTGGCGAGGCAAGTGCCTGGCTGGCGTGGGTTTTCTCAAACATAGGAAATTTCACGCCGTAGGTTAGCTGGCAAAATGAGGCAATGGCTTTTTCAGAACTCAACTCCTGAGAACCGAAGTCATTGGATGGAAAGCCTAAGATCACAAACCCTTTCGATTTATAGTCTTGGTAGAGCTTTTCTAGTGCTGCGAACTGAGGAGTGAAACCACAGCGGCTGGCCGTGTTGACGATTAGAATGACCTTGCCTTGATATTCTTTACAGAGGTTAACGCGCTTGGCGTTGCTGAGTTGGCGGAAAGAAAAATCCAGCGGTGCAGCACAGTTGGATTTGGTTAGTTCTGGTTTGGGTTTAGCAGAAGTTTCTGAAGCATAAAGATGGCTAATACTCACAGCCGCCATGGTTAATACTGAGAAAAAGAGTACTGATTTGATATTCACATGACACCTCGCAATTTACATTAGTATTTGATTATGTGGTCAGTAATGTCAAATTAAGGTGAACGCTAATGCTATCGCATTGTTTATGAATAAATCATTGATGATCTGGCAAGCGATATCAAGCTATGAGAATATGCTGTAATTCTTTGAATCCGGATCTAAGCAATGAACGAGCAAACGACATGGACAGTCTATCTGTCTGGCGAAATCCACACTGACTGGCGCGAACAAATAGAAGAGGGCGCCATGGCCTTGAAACTCCCAGTCAACTTCACTTCAGCGGTAACAAATCATGCCGCCAGTGATGAGGCAGGCGATCACCTAATGGAGAATGACAACTCTTTCTGGCGCGACCACCAGTCCTCCAAGGTCAATGCCATACGCACTAAAAACCTAATCGGCATGTGTGATATTGCCGTGATTCGTTTTGGAGATAAATACAAGCAGTGGAATGCTGCGTTTGATGCGGGTCAGTTAGCTGCGCTGGGCACGCCTTATATTACTTTGCATGATGAAGATATTATTCACCCGCTGAAGGAAGTTGACAGTGCTGCTATGGCTTGGGCGAAGACGCCAGCTCAGGTGGTTGAGATACTAAAATACGTAACCACTGCTTGATGGTTGCAACTCAAATTGCTGTGACTTTTGATTGAGAATCCCTCAGCTTATAATAAGCTGAGAGGATTGGAAAATGCAAAATTACTCTACAACGCTGTCTTCATCAGATGTTTGTATTGTGTAAATACTCGGTCTGGTCAATATGAAATAACGTGACCAGTCTGGCCGCACGTAAATCATTGTGATTCCCAGAGTGTCTCCGCTTAGGATCGATGAAGGTAATATTGACTTTATATTAGTGTTTGGGTCAAAGGCCCAGTCTCCATTTAATCCAACGGGTGGTAAGGGTACTTCAGACTCTACAACGGTTACCTTGCGCACTGGGCTAATAGCCACGTTCCCTGTTGTATCAGTTGAGATATAAACCAATGTGTAGACGCCTAGTATTGCTGTATTCAAGGAACCTGTGGTGTGTAGCAATGCGGAAATTTTGAATCATATAATCAGCACCAATTGCACCCCATGCGATACCGTTAAAACCAAAGCCTGTCGCTGAGTCGTTATCAGTGTCGAGAAAAATCTGTGTATGTGCAGCAGCAACGATATCTTGGTACGTAATTGATATCGCTAAACTAGCGCCAGTATCGACAACATTGAACTGCGAGTCTTCGGCTCGTGCTTGTAAATTGACGCCAATGTTGTTGTCTGACGTCGACTAAACTTAAGCTCTGAAGGTACCATATACAATCCTTGAATAATTGGCTAACGAACGAACTTAAGGTATCAAGTGTTGTAAATATGTTGGTTACCAGATGAACGCGATAGACGGGCAGACGTATATCCCATAATCAAATATCAACCTCTTCGGCTTGCGCAGCAGTGGCTAAGAGCTCGATATTTTGATAAGAATAAAGGTCTTTTAAAGTACAGATCCCATGAAGTTGGCTAACCGCAGCTGCTGCTAGTAACGAGTTGCCCCCGAGTTGGAAAAAATTACTGGATTTATCAATCATTGCCACGTCAATTTTTAACAGGGCAGCCCAAACTTTAGCAATCTGCTTCTCAATTTTGGTTTCTAATGGATTGATTGCTTTAGGTAGTTCAATGGCAATGTCGGACAGGTCTTTTAAGCGTTTTTTATCAGTCTTACCTGCTGGACTTAAAGGAAATGATTCGCAAGATACAAAATGCTTTGGAAGCATGTAAGACGGTAATTTTTTAACTAAGCTTTCAAAAATAAAGTCCTTACTTAGACTGCCGATATAGTAACCTGTCAAGGTTTGAGCCTCTTGCTCAAAGGTTACTGCTGCATCTTTTATGCCCGTAATTTCCAAAATCGCATTTTCTATTTCACCCAGTTCGACCCTCATTCCTCGTATCTTTATTTGATCCTCATTCCTGCCGAAATATTCTAATTCACCGTTGGATCTCCATCGGCCTATATCGCCTGTTCTATATAATCTCCCGGTAGACCATTTAGCAAGATCATGATTAAAATCAAAAGCCTCTCTGGTTTTTTCATCTGAGTTAACATAGCCCAGACCAACCCCAATACCTGATACACAAATATTGCCAAGGGTACCGTGGGGAACTAGTTCATCATTATCATCAAGAATATGAATTCTCATATTACAAATCGGTTTGCCGATAGGAACAATGTTATTGTCAGAGGGCACCTGAAAACGATGGTGCGTAATGTCATCACTACACTCCGTCGGGCCATAAGCATTCACAATTTCTATATCCGGATACAAGGCAAACCAACGGTTCACTTGTTCATGCTTTAATGGCTCTCCCGTTAAAATTAACATTCGTAAGTGAGTTAACGGCGCTTTTCTTTCGGTTAGATAGTCAAGTACCAGTGAGAAATAGGATGGCACAATTTCCAGTATCGTAATTTTATCGCTGGTTATTTTTTCAAAGAAAACGGCTATCGATAACTGCTGAGACTTCGAGTAAACAACTGTTTTTGCGCCACAGTAAAGCCCGATCAGCGCTTGCCAAACAGAAATATCAAAGGTGACCGGAGCGGTTTGTGCGATAACATCGTCGCTGCTTAAATCTAAATCAGTTAATTTTGAAAGCAGGTGGTTTGCCATTCCTGCATGTTCGATCAGAGCCCCTTTTGGGATTCCAGTGGAGCCCGAAGTAAAGAGAACGTAAGCGATATCGTTCCACTTTGCGTTAACCGTTAGCTGACTATTGCTGCCACGATGATCCGGAACAACTAGCAACTCAATGTTAGCAGTGTCTACAAAGGTCGCTAAAAGCTTAGCTTGTTCACTGCTACATATAACCGCATCCGCTTTTGCTTCAGCAAGAATCGTACTATTTCTGGAAGGTGGAACAGACAAGTCAATTGGTAGATAAATAGCGCCTTCATTCATTATGGCGACTAAGCTGCAAACCCAGTCGTTACTACGAGGCAACGCGACAGCAACCACTTTCTGCCTGAATGATTTTAAGCATAACTGCTCGATTAAATCATTGACTCTTGAAACCACTTCGAGGCCTGATAATTTGCTATTTTCATCCTCCAAGAGAGTTTTTTCAGGGTTTTTGGCAATGTTACTGTTTATCGTTTGAAGTGCAGATTTCTCGTCAAGCTTAATGACTTTGCCAGTGCCTATTTCAGTTAACCTATCTATTTCAAAGCTTGAGATAAGCTTGTTATTAAGACAGTAGCCAGAAGCATCATCCAATAAGAAATTTAAGGCAGTTAAGTAATACCCACCCAAAGCCCTTATAGACTCCGAGTCGTAAAATTCAGCGTTATAACTAAACTGTATTTTGCTGATTTCCTGACTGTCAGATTTAATGCAACTCATCAGTAAAGGAAATTCCGCACCGAAGAATTCTTTGTACAACTTGGATGCAGAGGCGATCTCTTCGCTATTGTTTGCTATCACTCGAAAGGCTGTTTGAAAATGAGTGGTTTCATCATTAAATTCGCCTGCGTTAGCTTTTTCATGACTCACGTTGTTATCTAGGTTGTTTAAAATAGCATCACACTTGATGGCTAGGTCTATCCATTTTGTATTCTTGTCTAACGTTATATTTACTGCTGAAGTGCTGCTTAGCAACGAGAGTAGGGAGACGTCTAGGCTGGAGTGATAATCGATGTTGCCCGGGATATAGCAAGTCGTTATATGCCTTGAATTATGGATTAAGCTTAAAACACGGATATAGGTGGCTAAAAGAATACTGTGTGGTGATACCGGGTGTTCAGCTGATAGCCTGTCTAAACCAGCAATGCTGGGTTTTTGTAGTGAAATAGTGTGATGACCCATTTTAATTTACTTTCCGTAATTTTTTTTAGTTTTTGATAGAGTCAAAATTATGAGCTCTTTGTGTTGTAAGTATTTTTATCTTCCCTGAATAAGGATTCCTGTCCTTAAGCCTGGCGAGTCACCAAGCAATATGAAAATCTTGCCGGTCACATCGCCTGAGCATTTTGTGTAGTCGCTCAGATTTATCAAGGGGTCATTTGAATAACAGTGTCCTGTTCTTGCGATATTGCCTTGATAGATTTGATTTTTATCAGCTCCCGCTTCCATTTCTTTAAGTTGTGAAATCGGTGCGTAGAGATTGCTACTAAAGATCATAGAGATATCGTTCATTGAGTAGCGATTTGAATTCAATAGTGAGTGGTTTAAATCACTTGCTAATTCAGAGGTGAATGGCGCACCTTCATGCATCGTTTCGACTTCAGCAACGAATGCACTATTCAATAAATCATAGCCGTCAACTTCATGAGAGGTAACAATGCAAGCGCAGGATGAATCACTAAAAATACCGTACTGTTTGAATCTCTCGGCATCGGGTTTTGTCTTATCAGCTGCCACAACGAGAATTGCTCCCGCTTCCCGATTTCGAAGTAGGCCGCAAGCCATATTAATGCCGACTAACAATGAGTCACAGCCATTACTTTGAATTGTTATAGGATAGGCATTCTTTAAACCTAGTCTATCCAGAACGGCTTTCTTATCATCTGACTTGGCTTCACAACCATTGCTTGATGCAGTATTGCAGAACAGAACGGCAGTAATATCACTCCTGTCTAATTGAGACTCATTCAACGATTTTTCGGCTGATTCGATCTCGAATTCGTTTATATCTTTGCTCGATTGATAGTATTTTCCCCAGCCCCACATGTCGGGCATATCAGGTAATTCGGTTTCTGAAAAACCACTAGCTTCCGTATAGTCTAAGCACTTATCTCCCAATACATATTGAACTGAAGTGAGAATGTTATATTTTTTATTATTCATAGCTTTTCCAAGTATCAGGTATATTTTTAACGACTTGTTTTAGAGGAAGCTCAGTCGTAAGTTATTTATTATTTTCTATTAGCAAAACGTATCATAAGCCAGCTGTGAGAGCTACAGCGGCAGGATAGTCGGCTTTACCCGCTAATATCAGCGCTTGTAAATCATATTTAACGTTGATAGTTTGTTGCACAGGTTTTTCAACAGCGCTAAGTTAATGGAACGATGAGTTTTCAAAAATACAAAATCACTAATCCAGCAGACTTAAATCTACTGCTACACAAAGGGTTATTCTGGCGTAAAAAAATAGGCCTGATTGGGTTAGCGGGAAGTTTTGAAAATCACCCTGATAAAGACTTCTATCAAAATGAGCTAAATACGCACTACTACGCCTGTGGTTGTGATGAAAGCGCGAATGGCTTTTTTATCGGTGTGATTTTGGGAAGTTTATGGGTTGCTGCTTCATGGTTTGAAGGCGTTATTCCAGGGTTGATCACGATAGCCGTCGGGATTCTGTTTGCTTTGGCTGGCGCTATACTAGGCAAAGCGGTTGGTAAACTGATTGCCAATAAAAAACTTAAACAGACTGTACTGGCCATACGAAATGAATGGCCAGCAGAGAATGATATTAACCACCCCGATGCTTAAACGAGTCGCGTCGGAAGCTATATAACGCTGCGGGATCAACCGCGACATCAACCACCGCAGGTTTACCACAGGCCAAGGCCGCTTCAACGGCTTCACTCACTTCACTGAGTTTATTCACTGCAAAGCCCGCAGCACCATACATTTCAGCAACCTTATCAAACGGAGGACTACTAACATCTGCGCCTATATAGCGCTCACCAAAGAAATCCCGTTGATACGCTTTTTCAGCACCCCAGCAGCCGTTATTCATTACCACTGTGACGGTATTGATGCCGTGATCCACAGCTGTGCTAAGTTCTGAGAGCGTCATACCAAAGCCACCATCACCCATCAAACTCACCACAGGGCGTTCTGGTTGGGCTAGTTTAATCCCTAAGCCGCAGGCAAATGAGAAGCCGACCAAACCAAAGTCTAGCGGCGTAAACAAGCTCTTGGGCGAGTGGTAGTTCATGGCGTCGGTTGCTTGTAAACACAGAGTACCTGCATCCATGGTAATCGCAGCGTCTTGTGGAATGACACCACGTAACGATTTAAATAAGCCAGATGGTTGCATCGGGCTATCGTCCATTACTGCGTCTGCATCGCGCTTGGCTAAATAAGCCTTTCGGTCGGAAGTAAATGTTTCTGTCCAAGCTTCAATTGCCGCTCGGTTTTTCATTTCCGTAATCGCACTGGTGATTTGCGTGGCAATGGTAGGCGCATCGCCCCAAATACCTAATTCAATTGGAAAGAAACGCCCAATCGCCGTGGGTTCTAACTCAACATGAATAATCGCAGCGTCTTTATTGATATTGTCATAGGTGTAAAAGGTCGAGTTAAAGCCTAAACGCGTGCCCAACGCTAAAATCACATCGGCTTCTTTAGCCAGACGCGAAGCGACCGGATTACCACGCGGCCCCATTTGACCAGCATTAAGTGGATGAGCAAAAGGTATAGCGTCGCCATGTCCGGGTGAGGTGACGATGGGTGTGTTCATCGCCGTGGCCAGCGCAATGGCTTGTTCGTGCCCAACCGTATTCTTGATGCCACCACCCGCAATAATCAAAGGCTGTTTGGCATTCATTAATAAGCTCGCTGCCTGAGCGATGGCTTCTGATGAGCCCGAAGGTAGGAATTGTGAGCGATAGTTATGGGGCTGTTGAAAACCCGTTAATCCCTCATAGTCCGCTTGACCAGAAAGCACATCTCTTGGCAGATTGATTTGTACTGGCCCACGCCGCGGTGTCATTGCCGTACGAAAGGCTTCTCTAAATAACTCAGGCACGCGCCCAGAATCAGGCACTGTCCAGGTTTTCTTAGTCACTGGAGTGAATAGCGCCTGCTGATCCACTTCCTGAAATGCATCGCGATAAACGTGCTGCGTGGATAAAGCACCGGCAATTGAAACGATAGGAGAGAAAGCCGCAGCGGCTTGGCTCAAGCCGGTGACGAGATTGGTTGCGCCAGGGCCATTTTGGCCTGCAATGATTACGCCCGCTTCACCACTGGTACGCGCATAGCCATCGGCCATGTGGGTGCCGGTGCGCTCGTCATGCACACCGATAAAATTGATATCTTGAGCGTCGTACAGCGCATCAAACATCTCCATGGTGGCTGAGCCAATCAGGCCAAAAACATGTTTTGTATCTTCTGCTTTCAGGGCTTCGACGGCAGCTTGTCCGCCAGAAAGAGTTGGCATTATAAGTTCCTTGATTTTAAAAAGCGCAGGATAGGCTGGGTGAACAATTCAGGACGTTCAACCAGTCCCATGTGCTGTAGTTTTGGAATGATTGTAACTTCAGCACCTGAAATTTCTGAGGCAATAGACTGAGACATAGCAGGGGTACTGCCACTATCGTTTTCACAGGTGATGACGATAGAGGGTGTTGTGATCGGCGGTTCGGGTCTGATCAGTTCGACAACGCCATTGGCAAGCACCATGCGGCACTGCGCATAAACTTTATGGTCGTTCGCTAACACCCAGTTTTTAATCATTTCTAGCATGGGCTTGCGCGTTTGCAGAAACGTTGGCGTAAACCAGCGCACTAAGGTGGTTTCAATGGTGGCACCCGGCCCGCCTGCATCCGATTGCGACGCGCGTTCTTCGACGAGTTTTTGGGCTTCATCACCCCGCTCATGCGGTGAGTTGAGAATCGCGAGTGCTGAAACCCGCTCCGGATAGTCCATGGCAAAGCGACGATTGATCATACCGCCCAGTGAAAAGCCCACTAACGCGGCTGACTCAATACCCACTTCATCCATCAACTCTCTAAGCTGCTCTGAGAATGTGCTCAAAGTTGGCACGTCTGGCGGTGTCGCACTTTCACCATGACCGTAGAGGTCATAGTTAAGCACCAGATGATCCTTTTCATACGCCGCCAAATGCGATGCCCAGGTGTCGCGGGTAAGGCCGAGACCATGGATAAGCACAATCACCGGTGCGCCTTTCTTGCCGGTGATTGTGTAGACGGTTCCTTTGCTACTGGTTTGTTTCATCACATAAATTCCAGACGTGTTTTAGGCAAAAGCAGGCATGACTTCATCAATAAACAATTGCATCGAACGTTTCTGTTTCTCCAAGCCCAGCCCCATTGATGCGTAATATATAAACGCATCTACACCAATTGATTCATAGCGTTTGAGCTTTTCGATCACCACTTCAGGCGAGCCAAACACGAGATTTTCTTCTAAGGCATCAGGGTTTACAAAAGCATTGCCCTCAAGCGATTCAAGAGGGACTCGGTCAGGAAAGCCATTGACGACATCACCACTTTTCATCATGAGGTTGCCAAACTGACTCAGTGTTGTGCGGACGGCATCCATTGTGGCTTGGCGATCGGTTTCATTGGCATAAACCGAGGTGTGGCGCATCATTGAGAAGCGACCATCAAATTTCCCACCATTGGCTGAAATGGCGTCGTTAAGCTGGCTTCTGTATAACTCGGCTTCTTCAAACCCCTTGGTTAAGGGCCAGCTCAGGATATTGCAGTTGTTTTTGACTGCATAATCGAAAGTAATCGGTGAACGTGCTGCTACCCACATTGGTACTTCTGCTTGCAGCGGCTTTGGACAAGACGTTGCTTTTGGGAACTGCCAGAATTTACCGTCATGTTCGACATCCCCTTTCCACAAA
>Ga0209828_1004072_pt1 | contig 10710 bp, 7 predicted proteins | sample MaitaG_FD_187429 | JGI IMG/M metagenome (GOLD analysis project Ga0209828, IMG submission 187429) | Marine algal microbial communities from Maine, USA - Maine_Asex2 metaG (SPAdes) (version 2) | ecosystem: Host-associated > Algae > Red algae > Unclassified | place: Maine, USA | collected 2015-01-05
ACCGACCAGCATGTGGGCCAGGTCCACGGAGTGGCTGAGAATATCGGTGCTGACGCCGTAGCCGGATTGGTCGACCTTGAACCGCCAGCTCAGCAAACCCATGGGGTCGGACCCGTACATCGAGAAGAAGCGACCCCGGTAGTTGGTGATCTCGCCGAGATCACCGTCTGCGATCAGCTGCTTGAGATATTGCACCAGTGGAGCGAAGCGGTAGTTGTAGCCCACGCCGGTGGTCACGCCTGCGTCTCGACACGCCTTCTCGACTCGGACCGTCTGTTCGGGTTTGCCGCCAACCGGTTTCTCGCAGAACACGTGCTTGCCGGTCTGGGCAGCAGCCACGCAGATCTCTTCGTGCAACATGTTCGGTGCAGTGCAGGTGATCACGTCGACGTCGTCTCGGTCCATGATCGTGCGCCAGTCGGCAACCGCGTCTTCGAAACCAAAGTCATGTATCGCCTGATCGCGGCGTTCGTCGAGCGGATCAGCACACACCGCGAGCACCGGGTCGTAGTCACGGTCGCTGAACAGCTGGGGTATGCGGGCGTAGCTGCGACTGTGGGCCTGGCCCATCCAGCCGAGACCTATCACGGCTATACGCAGTGGTTGGCGGGTCATCGAGTTCTCCGGATACCTGTTCGAGGGTTGGTGGATGACGAGCGCGTCACTCTTCTCCCCGCTCGGCGAGTAGCGTCGTGATGTCGTCGATGGTGGGCATGTCGTCGGCACACATCAGGCGACTCGCCACGATCGCGCCTGCGGCGTTGCCCCACTTGATGATCTTCTCGGGCTCCCATCCTTCGAGAAGACCGTGGCAGAACGCGCCCCCGAAGGCGTCGCCTGCGCCGAGACCACATACTGCCTCGACCGGGAACGGGGGCACCGAAACCCGACCGCCATCTGCGGTGGCGATCATCACGCCGTCGGCACCGAGTTTGAGCACCGCCATCTCGAGACCGGCGTCGAGCAGGCGATCTGCGGCCACATCGAGATCTCGGGTGCCCACCGCGATCTCGCATTCGTCTTTGTTGCCAATGGCAATGGTGAATTGGTCGAGCATGGGGGCGATGGCCTTGGCGGCTTGCTGGGGTGAATCCCAGAACATCGGCCGCCAGTCCAGGTCGAGCACGGTGTGGCTTCGGCGCTCTCGCATCTGAAGCAGTTCGGTGACCACCGATGCCGATCGTTCGTCGCTGAAGCGCGATGCGGGTAGCCAGAAGATGGGCACGTTGCGCACCACGTGGGCGTCGACGTCGTCGACCTCGATGTTCTGGTCGGGGGCTCGGGGCTCTCGGTAGAAGATGATCGATGGTTCTTCGGGCGGATCGAGTTCGGCGAACGCCAACGGGGTCTGCAGCGTGGGATCGGTGGTCACGAAACGATTGTCGACGCCGAAGGTGTGTTCGAGCGCGTGGCGCACGTAGTCGCCGAACTGGTCGTCACCCACCTTGGTGCACAGCGCGACCCGTCGGCCGAGTCGGGCGGCGGCGACGGCGACGTTGGTGGCGGTGCCGCCGATGGACTTGGCGAAGCTGGTGACGTTGCGCATCGGCTCGCCGACCTGTTCGGCGTACAGGTCGACGCTGACGCGCCCCAATGTCAGGATTTCGAGGTCGATCGCGTCGGGCTCAAAGGCAGCGGTCACTTCTTGACACCCGAGATGGCTTCTTCGAGTTCTGCCTGCAATTCCTGCAGTTCGCTGCCGCCGGCCATGAGCGCGGTCAGCTCTTGCTGGGTGATGTCTTCTTTGGCGAAGTTGCCCATGGACTTGCCACGGTTGAGGATCAGGAATCGATCGCCCACGGGGTAGGCGTGCGCCGGGTTGTGGGTGATGAAGATGATTGCCAGGTTCTGGTTGCGGGCTTCGACGATTCGTTTCAGCACCACGCCGGATTGTTTGACACCCAGGGCCGACGTCGGCTCGTCGAGTATCAGAACGCGAGCGCCGAAATATCCGGCCCGGGCAATAGCCACCGACTGGCGTTCGCCGCCGGAGAGCGTGCCCACAGGCTGTTCGGGATCTCGGATGTCGATCCCCATCTTGGCCATCTCTTGTTTGGCGATGCGCATTGCCGTGGCCTTGTCGATCATCTTGAACGGCCCGACGCTCTTGGTGGGCTCGGCGCCCAGGAAGAAGTTGCGCCATACCGACATGAGCGGGACCATGGCCAGGTCCTGATACACGGTGGCGACACCGGCATTGAGTGCCTCGCGGGGTGATTTGAACGAGACGACTTCGCCGTTCATGCGGATCGTGCCTTCGGATTGCTGGTGCACGCCGGCCAGAATCTTGATGAACGTGGACTTGCCGGCGCCATTGTCGCCCAGCACGCAGGTCACCTCGCCCGCGTTCACGCTGGTCGACACGCCTTCGAGGGCAATGATGTTGCCGTAGTACTTCGACAGGTTCTCGAGTTCGAGAAGGTGGGTTTCAGCCATGTGTCTGGTGCCTCTGCTCTGTCAGCGCCGAGCGCCGTCGGCCCGGTCGCGGATGAATCGATTGGCGATCACAGCCAGCAGCAAGATGACGCCCAGGAACACCCATCGCCAGTCGGTGTTCCAACGTGCGGCCTGAATACCCACCAGCGACATGGCCATGATGGCTGCGCCAAACGCTGCGCCCAGGGTGGTGCCGTAGCCACCGGTCAGCATGGTTCCACCGACCACCGCAGCGATGATGTATTCGAATTCTTCGCCGTCGCCTGCGCCGGCTTGCAGACTGCTCAGCCGGAACGACAACAGCATGCCCACCAGCCAGGCGGCTCCGGACACGATCATGAAGAGCTGGGTTTTGGTGCGGGCTGCGGGCACGCCGACCTGGCGGGCCGCTTGCGCATTGCCACCAACGGCGAAGGTCCATGAGCCGAAACGGGTGCGTCCCAGTATCCACACCATCACCGCGGTGAAGGCGAAGAACCAGAGCATGCGTACCGAGAATCGGGCGGGGTTGACCCCGGCGTCGAGTTCGGCCTGCGTCACGAACAGGTGGCGCAGCGTCACGGCGGCAACCATCAGAGAAATGCCGAAGATCAGGGCTCGCACGCCGAATCGGTCGGCACTGGCATCGAGACGCCGGCGTTCGGCGAAGCGTGCACCGAGTACGGCCCAGGCAAAGAGCGCCAGTGCCGCCAGCAGGAAGACCGAGAAGAGTTCGGTGCGGAACTTGGCGACTTCGGCCGATGCCCGAATCACAAAGGCGAAACCGGCGATGGCGGCTGCGGTGATCGTGGAGACCACCAGCTTGGTGGTGAGGTTCAGGCGCAGTGCCCGGTTGGCGGCCACCATGAGCAGGGCCAGGCCGATGGCGGACAACGCCATCATGAGCACTGCTCGTAGTCCCTGCACCGTGAAGGGGAAGAACAGCGTCTCGGCGTTGTCGGAGTCGATCACGAACGAGGCCACTGCTGCGGCACCAACGGCAACCAGCCCGGCGACCAGCGGGGCCGCGATGGTCGGTGTCAGCTGGAACTTGCCAGCGTTGGCGATCGGCTCGAAGCGCCAGGTCGCGAACCCGAACAGACCAACGACCACCGAGACGGCGAGCACTGCGGCAGCCAGTACGTTTGCGCCGACACCGTCGGTGGTGTGCATGAGAAGTATGGCGGCACCGATGCCGGCGATCCCAGCGGCGAAGATCGGCAAGCCCGAGGCCGCCTTGGTGGCACGGCGCACGAAGTGCATCTCACAGGCGGAGAGCGCCATGATCCCTGCGCCGATAACCAGGAAGCCGATGTAGAAAACGTCTCGCCCGTTCCAGATGTGTTCGTTGCGCTGCCATGTGCCCGCAAAGATCGGCTGCCAGAAGCTGTAGCCGTGGGCTTCGTCGGTGAAGGTGACCGAGATCTGGCCGGTGAGGAGCTTGGAGAGACCGAGTTTCAGCCCGCGTAATATGAAGAACGTGGCCAGCGTGACGATGAAGCTGGGCAGCGCAGTCTTCTCGACCATGAATCCGTTGGCGTAGCCAATGGCCATGGCCAGGGCAAAGGACAGCGGTACTGCCAACCAGATGGACAGGCCCAGGCCCCCCAGGTCGCCGGTTTCTTTGATCAACAGGATGAAGAAGATGCCCATGGCGCCGGTGTTGGCGCCCGACGACAGGTCGAACTCGCCGCCGATCATCAGCATGGACACGGCGACGGCCATGATGCCCAGCGTCGATGCGGTATCGAGCCAGTTCTGGGTCTGGCCGGTCGTACCGAAGTTCAGCGACACGGCCCAGAAGAACGCCCACACGCCGATCACGCCGATGATGGCGCCGATCTCGGGGCGGATGAAGAGCCGCTGGAAGATGCTGCGGTACGCGAGCCGCTCGTCTCCGCCGTTGGTGGCGTCTTCGATGATTTTGTTTACCTCGGTGGCTTCGGACAAAAGACTGGTCCCCCCTGTTTTCCGTCAGTGCTACTCACTGCTCGCACGTGGAGCAGGTACGGGCCGGCCGCCTGGGTTGGACCCAGACGACCGGCCGTGGTGTACGTGTGTGCCTAGCGGGTGCCGGCCTCGGAGAGAGCCAGTACGTCGGCGGCGTTGTCACTGGTCACGAAACCCGGACCGGTGAGGATCGGCAGGCCACCACCAATGCTGTTGGCGTTGGTCTGGAACAAGTACAGCTGCAGGATCGGCAGGTAACCCTGCAGGTACTGCTGCTGGTCGACGGTGAACAAGATGTTTCCGTCGTTGATGGCATTGAGCAACTCGGGTGTCAGGTCGAAGCCACCAATGGTGACGTCGCGGCCGAGGTCATCGGCGGCACGCAAGCCCGACATGGTGATGACCGGTCCAACACCGAGGAAGGCGTCGATCGAGTCGTCGGCCGCGAGGGCTGCGTTGATGGCAGCTTGCTGCGCCGAGGTGTCGGCGTCGAGGTCCATGAAGCTGGTGGTAACGGTGCCGGAGAACGTGTTCTCGAGACCGCCGCAACGCTCGGTGAGACCGACGTTGTTCTGTTCTTGCTGACCGCAGAGCACGTGGGTAGCGCCTGCGTCGTTGAAGCGGTCACCAGCGGCCTGGCCGGCGATGAACTCGCTCTGGCCCACGTGGGTGAGTGCGCCGATTTCCTGGTAGTCGTTGGCGCCCGAGTTGAGCGTCACGACGGGAACACCGCCGTCGACCGCGCCCTGCAGTGCCGGCACGAGTGCGGCTGGGTCCGGCAGTGAAGCGGCAATGCCGTCGCTGCCTTCGCCAATGGCGCCTTCGATGCCTTGCACCATCACGTTGGCGTCGTTGTTGCCCGGTACCCACACGCAGGTCACGCCCAGGTCACTGCATGCAGCATCCATGCCCCGGTTGACCACGGACCAGAATGGACCGTCGTCGGAGTGCGTGATCATGTGAAAGGTCAGGTCAGAGCCCTGGCTCAGCGCAACATCGTCGGTGTCGCCACCATCGTCGTCGCCACCATCGTCGTCGCCACCATCGTCGGCGGCGTTGGCCGTGGTGTCGTCTCCTGTGGTTGTGGTATCGGTGTCGTCGCCGCTCGAACAAGCAGCAGCGACCATTGTCAGCGCCAGCAGTAGTGCCAGCATCTTCAATAGTTTGTTCATTGGTTCCCCCTCCTAATGGGCTTACTTTGGTTTCTCGCGCCGAGATCCCCATCGCTACCTTGGCCTAGACCATGGCGGTGATGCGATCCTCGAGCGCTTTGAGATAGTCGACGCTTGTCTTCACGTCTTCGATTGGTCCTTCACCTGCAGCCGGCTCGTTTCCGGTGATCGCGGCATCTTGTTCCAGCACGTACCACCCGCGGTAGCCCCCGGTTTCGAGAGTGGTGATGACCCGGTCGAGGTCGATGTCGCCCTGCCCCACCGGCGGGAAGATGCCCGATTGCACGGCCTGCATGAGGCTGAGTTCGCCATCGTTCAGTTGTTGGGCCCGGGCAAGATTGCAGTCTTTGATGTGCACGAGCCCGACGCGATCAGCGTGATTGTCCACGAAGTCCATGGGGTCGTAGCCGCCGATGGCGAAGTGGGCGGTGTCGAGCACGAAGCGCACGTCGCTGTGGTCGACGACTCGTTGGATCTCGTCTTTGGTCTCGACAATCGTGCCCACGTGTTCGTGAAGCACCTGGACAAGACCGTGACTGCTGGTGATTTCTTCGATGCGAGCGAACATGTCCATGGCGTGGTCCCACTCGTGGCTGCCGAGCTCATGGCGCGGCATCCAGTCCCAGGTGGTGACCGGTGACGAGTTGAAGTAGGTGGCGCCGGTGGCGACGAGCAGCGCGGCTGCTTCTTCACAGCGACGCAGGGTTTCGTCGGCTTGGGCGGGATCATGCACGAGCACGGGGACGAAGGCCGCCAGCAGGTCCAGGTTGTGGGCGGCCAACACGGCGTTGAGCTCGGCGGGTTCGGAGGGGAAGTAGCCCGGCGAGCCCAGTTCGGTGGCCGAGAAGCCGAGTTGCGCCATTTCGGACAGCACCCGTTCGACGGGCAACTGTTTGCCCCATCCGGGAAGTTCACAGATGCCCCACGAGATCGGCGCGGTCGCCATCCGTTGCGTGAAACCCATGGTGGAATCCCCCCAGACTCCGTGCCGTGCACGTTGAACACTACATCTTCTGCTCGACCGTGTCGCAGGTCGGCGTGTCGCCGTCCCCCGGCAACGGCCCCAACATAGAGCGCTCTACTTGCAATAGCAAGCGCTACGTACCCCAAATGTCGCACCCTGTCGCGTCGACCCTGGCCTGTTGTGGGCGCGACAGCACGACGAGTGAGACCCAGGCCGTGCCACCGAGGTAGAGCGCTCTACCCAGGTGGAGGCCCCTTGGGTTCAGGCCAGACCGAGCCACTAGGCTGTTGTCGTGTCGCAGCCCACGATGGATGATGTAGCGAAGCATGCTGGCGTCTCCCGGGCCCTGGTGTCGCTGGTGATGCGAGACTCGCCCCGGGTGTCCGATCACAGCCGCACCAAGGTGCTGGCGTCGGCCAACGAGCTCGGTTATCGGCCCAACGTGTGGGCCCGCAACCTGGCCAGCGGCCAGACGAACACCATCGGCGTCATGCTGAACGACTTCAACAACCCCTACTTCGCCGAGCTGGCCTATGGCGTGGCCGAGTCTGCGACCGAGAACGGCATGGAGGTGTTGTTCACGTCGGGATGGCAACGCGAGGCGGGCGAGCTCGCCGCCATCGACACCCTGCTCAACCATCGCCCCGACGGCATCGTGCTGGGTGCAGCTCGAATCGCCGACGACCTGTTCTTCGACATCGCCGCCCAGGTGGCCACCGTCGCCGTGTCGAATTTCAGCCGGCCCGATTCGATGGACACCGTGTGCAACGACGAGGCATTCGGCGCCGACCTGGTGGTCGAACATCTGACGTCGCTCGGCCACACCCGCATCGCCCATATCGATGCCGGCAGCTCGCCGGGCGGCCCCCAGCGACGCCGCGGATTTTCTCACGCCATGGCCGCACGTGGACTGGCGCCGATCGTGTTCGAGGGTGACTACAACGAGCAGGCGGCGCACGATGCGTCGGTTCAGTTGATGTCGCTGAAGGAACCACCGTCTGCGATCTTCGCCGCCAACGACCTGGCTGCCAGTGGTGTCATTGCGCATCTGCGCGACACCGGTGTCAGCGTGCCCGGCGATGTTTCTGTCGTGGGGTACGACGACACCGTTCTCGCCGGACTGGGTGCCATTTCGCTGACCACCGTGGCCCAGCCGATGAAGCTCGCCGGCAGACGATCGACCGAACTGCTGGTCGAACGCATCGGCGGTCGCGACGTGGCCAAGCATGAGCTGCTTCGCCCCGAGCTCGTTGTTCGCTCCACCACCGGTCCGGTAGCCCAGTAGTCACCACCACTTGATCACGACCACTTGATCACCACCGCTCCCGAAGGAGGAAGCAACGTGTTCGAAATCGATGTAGCTCATCTCGATGAACAGCTCGAAGATGTCATCGGCGAGTTGTTGAGCGGAGCCGGCGCGGTGGCGATCCGGGGAGCGTTCGATGATGCTGCGGTGGCCGATGCCCGAGCCGTGATCATGGAGCAGTCGGCCGAAGCCGACAAGGAAACCCATTTCCAGGGCGCAAACAAGGACACCATTCATCTGCAACGTCGAGTCTGGAACCTGCTGGCCAAGGGCAAGGTGTTCGAGGACATGGTGCAGCACCCCCATGTGGTCAAGGTGACCTCGGCCTTTCTCGGCAACCAGTTTCATCTCGGGTCGATCGCGGCGAACCGCTTGTTGCCGGGTGGTCCCGGTCAGGAACCGCACATCGACTACCCGTACTGGGACATGTACGAAGCGCAGGGTTTTCCGGCGCGCATCAACTCGAGCTTCCCCATGAACCTGCAGGTCACGATTCCGCTCGATCCGTTCAACGAGGTGTCGGGGGCCAGCGCCTTCCTGGCTGGTTCCCAGAACGACCTGCGCTATCCCGAGGTAGGCGATCGCGACATGTTCTACGAGAGCTGCGAGCGCATGGCGGGCGACCCCGGCGACGCGATCATCTTCAACGGCATGACCTGGCACTGCGCGATGGCGAACAACAGCGACCACGACCGCTCGGCGGTGCTGATCGAGTATCTGCCCAAGTTCGTGATTCCGTTGGAGGACCAACTCTCGGGCGTGCCCCAAGATGTTGTCGATCGGGCATCGCCGCTCTTGCAACGCCTGATGGGCGTCGACCGGCCCTACCCCAAACTGTTCGACGAGGCGCAAGGCGAGAACACGATCGGCCGCGACTGAACGCCCCGACATCGTGTCAGGTGCAGATTCACAGGTGCAGATTCACGGGTGCACATGCATCAGGTGTCTTGCACCTTGAGTACACACCAGTCGATTGCATTGGTTTCCGCACACGATGGCAGCGACCTCATCGAGTTCGGTCCGTGCGTATCGAGCCCCGGCGCTCGACACCGAACTCGGCCTCGGCATCGTGTGAGTTCCCCCTGCGTTGGGTAAGTGGCAGCATGTAGCTATGGACTTCGACTTCAACTTTGCCTCGAGCGATTACGCCGCATTCGATCGCTTCCGACATTCCTTGCTCGATGACATGGCCACGTGGGCTACTCAAGGATCTCGAGACGGATTCGCCGGCCTTTATGTCGAGCAGTTCCTGAGCTGGAACTTCGAATATCGCGGGCAGCCCCTGCGCACGCTGAACCAGGCTGACCTGGGCGACTATCTGCTCAGTTGGCTGCCCCGCAAGTACGCGGGCGGCCCCGACGAGGCGCCCGCCATCTGTCACAACCTGGAGCTCTTGATCGAGTTCCTGGCGGCCAACGATTCGCTGGACAATTCGTTCGAACGGGCCGCATCGCTAATCACCTTCGTGGCCGGCACCGCCGACGACGTTGCCGAGGCCATGGCGAATCCTTCCAACTTCGGGATGAGCAAGTCGTTGTTGGCTGCTCCGCTGATCGACAGCGCCGGTGTCGCGCTGCCGAACCTGGACGAATTGCTCGGCAGAGAAGGCCTGGAGATCGAAGAGCTGCAGCAGCTACTCGACGAACGGATGCAGGCATTCAATGCGCTGTCGTTCGAGGAACGCAAGCGGCTGACGGACACACCAGAAATCGCTGGCAGTCCGATTCCGCTGCCGTTCACCTACATTCCGCCGCATCCAGCCGAGGTCGAAGCAACCGCATCGTTCGCCGACGTCGTGCTGATGGCCGACCGCTTCGTCGAGATCGCCTGCGACGTCGGTATTGCACTGACGTCGGCCGGGAACATCAAGATCGCCGATGCTCGACAGCTCGCAGTCGAGCTCGACACGGGCGACGATGTCGATGGCATCACGAGCAGCCTGGATCTGCGCTGGGTGACGCTGATCGACGATCTCACATCGGCGGCGGGCGCAGTTGACCGCATGAAAACAACCATTCGAGCCGACCGCACATGGCTTGGACGCAGCGCCACCGACAAGGCAACGTTGCTGAGCAACATCATTCTGGACACTGGCTTCCTGTCGTCGGCTGAAGCGGGGCCCGAGTGGCTGCACCAGCTGCGTCAATTGGTCGACGACGGCGTGCCCCACTGGTTGGGTCCCGGGCTCGTCGAGGGAAACCAGTTGGACGTCGACGGGGTTGCTGAACTGGCGGTGGAGGTTGCCGCCATGCAGCCATCTTCTCGCCGCGCCACCATTGGCGAGGCCGTGTTCGATGACTGGGTGATCCAGATGGTCGCCGAGTTGCTTCGCGGGCTCGAACGATTCGGACTGCTGATCTGGGAAGGTGCCGAGCAGGTCCCAAGCGTCCTCGGCGGCACCGAGGTGGAGGTTGGCGGCCAGGTGGTGCTGACTCCCCTTGGGCGCCATGTGATGCCAGCGCACATCGAAGAGGCGGGCTATTCCTTCGAGTCCATAGATGGGATCGAAGACGCCTCGGCGGCCCAGGTCGTGGACATTGCATTCGCCGGTGGTCTGTCGGGATCCGAGATCCTGGAACGCTGGCGGGTCGACGAGCCGGTAGCGGTTCGAGCCCAGGCGCTTGCTACCCACATCATGGATGGAGACAGCGCGGACCGGCTGATCGGCTTTGACGTGTTCGCCGCGATCGGGCCCGAGGTCGCAGGGCCGATCGTTCGCCAACTGCTCGATTCCCCTGCGGGTTCGCATGCCGCAGCATTTCTGCTGGACCATGGCTTGGCCACATCAGAGGAGCTCGGCGGGTTCATCGACCTGACGCCGCTGGTGGACATGTTGACGATGACCAGTGGAGAACCCGAGGTCTTCGACGAGATTTTCCGCGAGGCCGTGGCCACGATCGACG
>Ga0209828_1004073_pt1 | contig 10710 bp, 8 predicted proteins | sample MaitaG_FD_187429 | JGI IMG/M metagenome (GOLD analysis project Ga0209828, IMG submission 187429) | Marine algal microbial communities from Maine, USA - Maine_Asex2 metaG (SPAdes) (version 2) | ecosystem: Host-associated > Algae > Red algae > Unclassified | place: Maine, USA | collected 2015-01-05
CGCTCTTTAAACAAATTATCGTGAGGACCTTGATAACGCAGCTGCACAAAATCAAGAATCTGATTATCTTCTGCTTCCTCTAACGCTATTTCAGCCTGAATCATGTCCATTTTATACGCATCTTCTATAACATCTTCATTGTTTATATACAAATCCAAAGTAGTAATAGCTTCTGTGATTTCTTGCGTGCCTATAAACTGTGAATAATCAAAAATTTGTGGATCCAAGTTGTATTTGCTTAAAATAAATTTCCTTTCATTCTCTAGGCTATACTTTTTCAAATTTAGGTCAGTCCTAATTTGCTCAATAGACACAAGCTTTTGAAAATCAAATTCATAGATGCCTATATACTTCTCGTATACTCTGGATTTATCATCTAAGTTTTTTTCTAAAGCACTTAATTGTTCTAACTGATTATCAATAATGTAAAGACTTATCCAGTGCGCATGCACTTCTATACTCCTATCACAAAAAGATTTTCTTAGATCAAAATTCGGGCTAGATTGTAACAAACTATACAACCTAGCCTGCGCTTTTCGCTTTTCACTAGTACTAGGGCTCAGTCGCATGACATATTCTTGCTTTTCAAAGTCTAGGTCTCTTGTTTCTGTTCTAAATTCGTATTCCTCTATCCATGGGAAGTATGCGCTTTCAGTTGACTTCACTTCTAAACTAGTATCAGCAAGCACTAAGGCGTGGGTTATAAAACGTGTCCCATCTGATGTCGTCTGGGCAGCAACAAATATTGGGAACAATATAATGAGGATGACTATACGCAATCCATTAGGTTTTGGATTTATCAATATAACTCAAACTCACTTTTTCTTTTTGGAGAAAATTATTATCAGGAGAGATTGAAATATTTATTTCGCGACCGTAGGTTTTAAGTGTTTCTAGCTTACGCAAACGCGTAGGGATTTCTACAATACGAGAACCTAAACCAGTGACTACACCTTCATATGTTATTGAGGGATCACTCAAAGAACTTATTTGAAAGACATCACCTAGTGCAACAACAACAGTCACGTCTTCATGCACAAACCCTGTAACAATAGATGAATGGGGTTCATAGAAAGAAAGTAGAGTAGAGTAGGATGGCACATGTTCATGCTCTTTACAACTGATATTACCCACAAGGCCTGTTGCTGGCGCAAATACATCTATTTCTAATACTTCTTGTGATACATCAAATTCTTGCTCTGCATTCAACAAACTAATCTGTTCTTGTATCGGTGTGTTACCAATAGCTATTTCCTTTCTCAAACCCTCAATCTTTAAATTTATAGTAGAGTGATACAGTGATTTCTCTTCTTCTAATTCCGCTATTTCATCTTCCATTGGCTTGAATGTCGCTGGACTGTTTTTTATAGTTTTTAAATCACTTGCTAGCGATTTTTTAAATGCTATTTCTTTTCGTATTTGGTCAATTTTTGTTTGCAACTCTGTTGTCTTTGTTTGCTTCGATAATTCCCATTCGGCAACTTCATTATCAAGTTTCTGACGCCATACGTTTTCTTTCGCACGTAATTCTGCAATTCGGAATCCCTGATCTGCCATTGTTTCTTTTGACTTCCTTCTGGTAAGATGCATTAGAACTTGGCCAGAATCTACTTTTTCTCCTGGTGTGACTAATATTTTCTCTACAACAACAGGGTAATTATAGTTTACTTCTGTTTCGTTACTCTCCGCAAATCCATAGATAGAAAAACTACTATTATCCTTGGATTGGCCCAATACTAAATAGAGTAGAGCACAGGATAAAAGAACGCTAATATAGAATAGGTTAAACTGTTTCAAATGCTAGAGCTTTGTGGGTTGCTTACTAAAGTTAATTCTAAGGCGTTCTAGCCCCTCTATCTCTTGCAATGATTTTGTGAGTTCCATAATCGTTGATGAACTATTCAAACGTATGAGATAGGTGAATTCTTGTAAATTTTCTCGGGCAATCTCATCAGAATTGAATTCTTTTAATTCCTCGTCATTATCTTCATCAAAACTGATGGACGCAAGACTTTCTTTTTTAGGATTTAAAAAACGGATACGTTCCATTTCATAATTCTTACAGTGCTTTGAAATTTTATCTTCAAGGATTTTTTGATATCCTTCTTCCTTTGGAACCTGTAGTCGTAGACTACCTATAAGTTCATTGGAATTACTCATGGGAGAGAAACGCAAGATAATTGCAGCTAAACAAAATACAAGCGTACCTGTCAGTGCGATACTGTAACCCATAACGCCTGCTGCTATACCTGCCGCAAGTGAAGCAAACATAAATGTGATATTTCTAGGATCATCTAAAACTGTTCTAAAGCGAATTATTGAAAGAGCACCTAGCATACCAAGTCCTCTGGATAAGCTATCTCCAATTGCTTGCATCACTGTTGCAGCAAGAATAGATATCATGACTAAAGCTTGTAAGAAATGAGCGCGTCTATAAATACTCTTTGTAGTCAATTGATATGTAATAGCAATAATAGAGGACAATACGAAAGCAAATATTGCCGTAACAAGTATAACATAGAATGACGGCGTGTCGGGATTATAATTCTGCAGTTCAATATCGAACATCGGCTCTATTTTTCCTAAACGTCAAATATAGCAATCATAAAGGCATAATACACCATTCTGAAGTGCTATGGAAGACAAATAAATCATAGAAGCTATTATATATAATAACTACAATACATTATAAGCAGTATTTAAGTACGTTACATATCTAAATTACTTTTGAAGGAAAATTTAGAAGACTACAAATTTCTGAGTAGCAAGTGTTATGCCAGCGGAAGTAATATGTGCTACATACATCCCTGCTTTCAAGTTATTTTGGATACTGGTTCTATCTTGTAGGAATTCCAAATCTACGCTCTGCATGCGAACACCTGATACGTCATAAATTTGTAATGCAACAGAATTCAAATCAGAGTCCAAGGAATATTCAATTTGTATCATCTGTCCTTCCCTGAGAAGGTTAGGCAATACCTTAAACTGAGACTGAGACGATGAAACATCGACACTTGAACTAAAAATTCCTCCAAATTCGTGTGCACCCATATCAGGATCGCTCCCTGAATATGGAAGACCAATATCTAAACCAGTATCGATACAAGGTGAAGTTCCTGCTAATTCGTAATCCCCATTTAAAGGAGCTAGAAATTGCGCATCGGCTTCAATAACATTCGTCTCTGTAAGGTTTGTATTTCCAATACCATTGCTATTGTAGTTTGAATTTAACATCTCAACTGTATAGTTATTTCCAACATCAAAATCGTTTTGATTTTGCAGCAATATGGTGTTAATTGCTTTAAACGTCACTTCAGCACTTAAAGTAAAAGTGCGTAGCCCAATCCCATTTCCAGATACCGTCACGTTGTAAAATCGCCAGTCCCCATTAGAACTGTATGTCGTCTGATTATACAAACCGCGAGTAGCATTGTTTGTAAATTCAGAATTGACTAAATATACTTTTCCACCGGTTTCTGTCCAGTGATGAAATGTCATACCTGTCGTTTCACTATTTGTACTTTTACAATTATACAAGCAGAGAACTTGGTTGGCAATATCTGTTGCTATAAAATTTATATTGCCAAAGGTACCAGCACCTTCGCGTACTTCAAGACCTTCTAATATCAGTATGTAATTTTCAATAAAGTCCTCGGACGAACTACTATTGCTAAAGTATAAAACTTCACCATCCATATTTCCGATAATCCGAGTAGGGTAGTTTTCAGGATTATGATCCGTAAAATCCGCATTCCATCCTCCTTGCAACATTATTCGAGTGTCGTTATCTGAAAAACGAATATGGGTTTCATTGTAATCACCTCCCGCCATTCTAATTACAACCAATCCACCATCACCCATACTTAACAATTCAGAGAGTGTCATTGTATTTGGGTCATAATTTATAATCTGAGGATCAGTCGGAGAATCGGGATCAGTAGAGAGTTGGTATTCAAACATGTTTTTAACAAAATCACCATCTCTATCCATATAAGCATCTGTTCTGTCGTTAGGATCAAAACCGTTATCAATTTCCCACTGATCATCCATTCCGTCATCGTCACTGTCAAGCATTTCTCTTACTTGGCTAGCTGCATCAGGAATGCTATTGGGTGCGTTATTTTGCTGCTGATGTTTTTCTAGATAATCTTGATGTAATCGTTCTATGCGATCTTTTTCTCGTTGTATCTCTTCTGAGATTTGTGCATAAGATGTAGTCAATATTGAAAAGAGGACTAAGGTTAGAATTGTGCGCATTTTATTTTGTTTGATTTGTAAAAATAATACAGACTATCAAAATAACTAATTCTTTGGACACCACCAAAATGAAAAATTAAATTGTAAGAAAATAGCTCTATATATTTAACTTTCTCAATTGCGTCAGTACGGCGCGCATATCTTTAGGTGGATCCACCTTAAATTCCATCAGTTCATTTGTGGTCGGATGTGTAAAAGAGAGACTGTAGGCATGCAATGCTTGACGTGACAAAAGCGGCCTTTCTTCTTCATACTTTTTGAGATTGAAATTCTTCCTTTTTATCTTACTTAGAAAAAACGGGCCGGTATCGCCATACATACTGTCGCATACAATAGGGCAGGTAAGTGAGTAGAGATGTACTCTAATTTGATGTCGCCTACCAGTTTCTAGTTCTAACTCTAGATGCGTGTACCCTCTAAATTTCTGGATTACTTTATAATGCGTTATGGATTCTTTCCCCTTAGGCGAAATAGAAACCTTTGCTTTGTCCTTCTGTATAAGGATGGGAGAGTCAATTGTTCCTTCTTCCCCAGCAACCGTTCCTTGGACTATCGCCCTATATTTTTTCTGGATTTTACGCTCTTCGAACAAAACAGAAATCACTTTATGAACTTCTGCAGATTTACAAAACATGACTAGACCACTTGTCTCTTTATCAATGCGATGTACTACAAAAATCTCTTCTCGTGTTTTACTTAAGGTTGCCCTGAGGTTCGGTAAATTAGGCATATATCTATCAGGAATCGTGAGGACGCCTGCTGCTTTATTTACTACAATTATGTGCGCATCTTCAAAAACTATGTCAAAGTATTTTGCCATTATAATTCAGAATATTTCTTTTTACCGCGTAAATAATACGCGACTAATATAGAGTTAGAGATTCTTCCCGTTAAGGTAGGTTCAGCAACTCTATTTTTTTCTATGAGTTGATTGTAATGCTTTCGTTTCTTTAGTATACTAAATAAATTACCATAAACTGCAATGTGTGCTTTAATTATTGCCCAAGTACTCTTGGGCTTCTTTTGTACTAAAAACACAAGGCCTGCAACTCCATCTAATACCAACCGTACAGGAAATAACCAAAGTAGTTTTAAACCTGATTCATTCTTAATCAGGGTGGTAAGATTATTTCTAAAATTTAAAAACGTCTTTCTTGGATTCTCATAAGAAAGCGTCCCGCCTCCTAGGTGATAAATAACGGAATCTGAGTGGGTCATAACTTTATAGCCTGCTCTTTTGACTCGCCAACACAAATCTATTTCTTCTTGGTGAGCAAAATAGCTTTTATCAAACCCTTCCATTTGCTGCCATACATCATTCCTAATCATGAAAGCGGCTCCACTTGCCCAGAAAATTTCTTTTACTCCATCATACTGTCCTATATCCTCCTCAAGCGTATCAAACAACCTTCCTCTGCAAAAAGGATAACCCAAAGTATCTATCATCCCACCTGCAGCGCCCGCATATTCAAACTTTTCCGACTTTTTTAGATCCAAGATCTTAGGACAAGCGATACCAATAGAGGCATCACTCTCCATAAGTTGAATAAGCGGATCTATCCAGTTCATATTTACCTCTACATCTGAGTTAAGAAAGATCAGATATTTAGAGTCAATGTTCTTAGTACCTTTATTGTAGCCTTCCGCAAACCCGTAGTTTTTTTGTAACCGAACAAGTTTAATTTCTGGATACCATTCTTCCACGAAGCGAACAGAACTATCTGAACTATTATTATCAATAATAGTCACATCAAAATTTTGCTTACTACTGTAAGAAATACTTGGTAGGTACGTTTCTAAATATTCTACACCGTTGTAGTTAAGAATCAAAATATTACTCAGTGCTTTTATCGGGGAGATAGGTGTTTTGTTAAAATAATTTCGAATAGCGATTTCATCTCTTTTGATCTGATCGGCTAAAACGCTCAATGATTCAAAATGCATATCGTCTCTGATATGCTTGAGAATTTCAATACGCATTTCTTCACCATAAATATTCTGATCGAAGTCTAGTATTTGCACTTCAATTACACGATCGTTATCTTTTCGAATAGAACTCTTTACGCCTATGTAGAGCATAGCCTCATACTTCTTCTCATTTATAAATGCGAAGCAAGCGTAAATACCATTTTGAGGAATCAGCTTCTTTTTATTTGCTACCTCTAAATTAGCTGTAGGAAAACCTATTGTATTCCCTAGCTGGTCTCCTAATACAACACTACCTGTCAAGCCATAATTGTATCCAAGAAGAAAATTGGCCACCTCAATATGCCCAACTTCAATTGCCTTTCTAATCTTCGAAGAACTTATCGTAATTTCTTCAACCTCTAATTTGCTGATCTTTATTACCTTAAACCCAACCTTCTCGCCATATTCTTTTAGCAAGTTGAAATCCCCCGCTCTATTCAACCCATACCTATGATCATAACCTACAACTATAAATGCTGGATTAAACTTTGCAAGCAATATTTTTTCTATGTATTCACGTGGGCCCATCTGCGATAACTCAACCGTAAACGGAAGTCGCACTAGGTAGTCAAGACCAAGGTTGGAGAGGAGCCTTTCTTTCTCATCTTCTAAGCTCAACAAGCGAAGACTATCGTCTTTGGGGTAAACGATTTCTCTTGGATGTCTATCAAAGCTAATGAGGATACTAGGCGAAGCATGTTCATCAGCAAGCTCGACGATTTGCTGTATAATTTTGCGGTGTGCCTTATGAATACCATCGAATGAACCAATGGTTATTACTGCATCCTTAAATTCGGGTATTTCACTCAGATTTGTGAGTATTCTCATTTACCTTTATGCTCTAGTACACAAAGGTATAAAAACTCAGGTATAGAGAACTTTGAAGTGTAGATTTTGTTTTATGTTTAGCATCAATATATGATAGATAATAACAAAGTAGTCAGTATTCTACAGTCCATTATAGATCCATCTAGTGGAAGAGACATAATTAGCCAAAGATTAGTCACTAATCTCAAGGTTGAGGGTAACAGTGTAAGCTTTTCACTACAAATGCCTAAAGCTACCCCAGATGATAAAGGAAAAGTCTTCATGGCCTGTGAGGAACGCATCAAAAAAGAATACCCCAATGCTGAAGTGAACGTCCATATGGAGACGCAGAAAGCGGCTGGAAACACCAAAAATCCATTACCGCAGATTCAAAATATTATTGCTGTAGGAAGTGGAAAAGGCGGTGTAGGAAAATCAACGGTCTCTCTAAATCTCACGAAAAGCTTGGCAAATATGGGCTTCAAGGTGGGTATTATGGATGCAGATCTTTATGGACCTTCTATTCCTACTATGCTAGGGATTTCTGACCAACGCCCAAAGGTGCGCGAAGTATATGGTAAGCATAAGTTATTGCCTATTGAGAAAGATGGTATCTACGCGATCTCCATTGGGAATATTATTGATGCTGAACAAGCAGTTGTACTACGGGGACCGAGACTTGGAGGGATTATAAAGCAGTTTGTTTACGATTGTATATGGCCAGATTTAGATTTCTTGATTATCGACTTGCCACCTGGAACCGGAGATATCCAATTAACTTTGGTACAATCGCTGGCAATCACCGGCGCTATCATGGTTACAACCCCTCAAGAAGTAGCTGTTAAAGATGCGGTGAAAGCTGGAAACATGTTTTTACTCCCAAATGTGAATGTTCCTATTCTTGGTGTCGTTGAGAATATGTCTTGGTTTACTCCTGAAGAAGATCCTACCAAAAAGTACTACATATTTGGAGAAGGTGGCGGAGCCAAGTTAGCGAATTACCTGAAAACAGCGTTATTAGGAAATATACCATTAGTGGCGAAAGCAAGAGAGAATGGTGACCTGGGAAAGATAGCGGTAACAGAAGTGGAAGTCTTTAATTCTGCCTTTAATAGTCTCCGAGATACCTTTTTAAAGCAATTAGCCATCAGAAAAGAGATGCTTGCCCCTTCAAAACGAGTAGAAATGGAGAATTAGGTGTAACTTTACAGTATGTCAGCAGCCGAAAAAGCGGATTTCCTTAAAAAAATAGATAAAGCATTAGACAATGTACGTCCACATCTACAAGTAGATGAAGGAGATGTGGAAGTAGTCGATATAACGGACGAGATGATCGTCAAAATCAAGTGGCTCGGAAACTGTGAAAACTGTTTCATGTCTACCATGACAATGAAAGCCGGTATAGAACAAGAACTGAAATCTAAGTTTCCTGAAATCAAAAGCGTAGAAGCAATCAATGGCGTAAACGTATGACCTCAGCAGATCTATTTTTACAAATACAAAAGAAAAAATCATTTCTCTGTGTTGGACTAGATACTGATCTTAGTCGCATTCCCAAACATCTCCTAAAAGAAGATGATCCGATTTTCGCGTTCAACAAACAAATTATTGATGCTACCAAAGATCTCTGCATCGCTTACAAACCCAATATTGCTTTTTATGAAGCAGAAGGAATTAAAGGATGGGAAGCACTTCAAAAAACGCTAGACTATATTCCTGATAACATCTTCACCATCGCAGATGCTAAACGGGGAGATATAGGAAATACTACAAAGAAATATGCAGATGCTTTTTTTAAGCATATGGATTTTGATTCCATTACAGTAGCTCCCTATATGGGAGAAGATTCTGTGAGCCCATTTTTGGAATACTCAGGCAAATGGAGCATCATCCTTGCTCTCACCTCCAACAAAGGTAGCTTTGACTTCCAACGTCTAGAATCAGAAAACACAGCTCTCTATAAAACGGTTATCGAACGCTCATCTAAATGGGGTAGTACTGACCAAATCATGTATGTTGTTGGTGCAACGCGTGCACAAGATCTATCAGATATCCGTAAGATCATCCCAGATCATTTCCTACTCGTTCCCGGCGTAGGCGCACAAGGTGGTAGCCTTAAGGAAGTCGTCAAACACGGAATGAACAGCCAATGTGGCCTCATTGTAAACTCTAGCAGAGGCATAATTTATGCTGGCGATGGAGAAGATTTTGCAACGGTAGCTCGCAGTAAGGCAAAGGATTTACAGATGCAGATGAGCACATATCTGTAGTTCGCTTCGCTCACGGCATGAACTCACTTTCGTTCGTGGTATCGCTCACTTTGTTCGCAGGGTACTGGTGAGTCATCAACTACTCTCTCTTTTATCTTTTCGACAGAGCACAGCGAGCAGAGAAATCTTAACGCCTGAGAGATTTAAAAATTGTCAAACTGAAATAATTTGCACGAACAGAAAAGATTTTAAACAAGAATAAAAGAATTAAAAAGAAGCTCAAAATTACATCACTCACTCTTACAACAAACACCAACACCCTTGTGAGCCCCGCGAACACATACCCACGAACGCAGTGAGCTAATACCCTGAATAAAATGAACTAACGCCTGTAAACAAAGTGAGCCACATACAAAAAAAACCGTCACACCGTAAAACCCTAAACCCAATTCGCTCCGCGAATTCACACCGTTCGCTTCGCGAACTACCCCTTGGCATCCACCTCGCTCTTCCCAGCAAGGTCTAAGAGGAATGCATATTCCAATGCCGTATTTTTGTAACGCTCAAATCTTCCAGACTTACCACCATGGCCTGCTCCCATTTCACAATGCATGATCAAAGGGTTTTGATCCGTTTTCATCTCTCGGAGCTTAGCAACCCATTTCGCAGGTTCCCAGTATTGCACTTGAGAATCATGATAGCCAGTAGTAACAAGCATCGCAGGATAATCCTTCTCTTCGACGTTATCGTAAGGAGAATAAGATTTTATATAATCGTAATACGCTTTATCATTCGGGTTACCCCATTCATCGTATTCGCCTGTGGTAAGCGGAATAGTCTCGTCGAGCATAGTAGTAACAACATCAACAAATGGTACTGCTGACACTAAACCCTTCCACATCTCTGGAGCCATATTATACACAGCTCCCATAAGGAGACCACCAGCACTTCCGCCCATAGCATAGAGTTGGTTTTCAGCTGCGTAATTGTTATTTACTAAGTGCTTACCGCAAGCAATGAAATCAGTAAACGTATTTTTTTTGTTAAACAGCTTTCCTTCTTCGTACCAATATCTGCCCATTTCTTCACCACCACGAATATGTGCAATAGCGTAACCAAATCCACGATCTAAAAGACTAAGACGAACAGAGCTAAAATATGGATCCATACTGTTTCCATACGATCCATATCCGTACAATAGGAATGGAGCGCTTCCATCTTTTTTCAAGCCTTTTTTGTAGACAAGACTAATTGGAATTTTTGTACCATCGTCCGCGGTTGCGAATACGCGTTCAGAGATATAATCCTTAGAATCAAAGCCACCCACAACTTCTTGTTGCTTCATTAATTTACGTGCCTTCGTTTTCATATTATAATCAAACGTAGAATTGGGAACTGTTAACGAAGTGTACCCAAATCGCAATACTTCTGTTTCAAATTCTGGGTTCGTATTTGTATATGCTAAGTA
>Ga0209828_1004074_pt1 | contig 10709 bp, 12 predicted proteins | sample MaitaG_FD_187429 | JGI IMG/M metagenome (GOLD analysis project Ga0209828, IMG submission 187429) | Marine algal microbial communities from Maine, USA - Maine_Asex2 metaG (SPAdes) (version 2) | ecosystem: Host-associated > Algae > Red algae > Unclassified | place: Maine, USA | collected 2015-01-05
CCAAGTTCCATCGCAGGGATTACAAGATTGGCCCCATGATTTAAAATTTTGCTGCGTGTTAAACCAGTTATCCCCTTCTGTAAGGGTATAAAATTCCATCATCGCCTTACGATCCTTATGAAATTTGTAATTAAAAATTTCAGTAAGACCACAACCATTCATATCTCTAACATCAATAGCTTGTTGTTCAGTATATCCTTCAGTAAAACATATTTCGGTAGTGAACTCTCCATTCACATTGTAGCTTCCATCAGGAAAAGGAGTCCCTCCAGTAAATTCAAAACAAACGCTATCCCCATCCACTTGTGCACATGGTGATTCATCAAAAACATTCGCTATAATTTCTAGGGGAGCTGTGAAGAGCGTGTCAGATTTTATCAACGCACAACCGGTAGCATCCGTTACAGTGACCGAATAGATTCCATCACATAGACCTGTTATTTCATTTCTTCCATACACACAATTGTTCCAAGAGATTTCATATGGCAGAGTTCCTCCTCTTAATGAATCAATCTCAATAGCACCTAGACAAGTAAAGTTGCATGGATTCGGAGTTGTTTGTAAATTAAAATCTAGTTTCTCACCCCATCCAACTTCTACAGATAGAGATTCAATTGTACCACAATCATCTTGTACAGCGATAGTAGTTGCCCCGACATTCACATCACTCACTTTAACTTTTTCGTTCTCCTCGAGACCAGAAAATTGCTCTACGCCAATAAAAATTGTATACGGTGCGCATCCTCCACATACAGAAGCAGTAATGCATCCTCCATCAAGATTTGAATCCACATTGCAGATACTTCCGTTTATAGTTAGATCGTTACAACAAACATTAACGCCTAACTCCTCTTTGTTAAATATAATAGAGTCTAAAGCACAGGCTGGTACTTGCACATCAAATGATACTGTACCTTCAATTTCTGCAACATTTTCTGTTAACTTAATATCAGAAAAAGATGCATTCTCCCCTACGACTTCAAAGCATATTTTAGCAAATTCACATCCATCGTCCATGCAATCTCCAGCACCACCTGCCGTCCAAATAAATCCAAAATCCCCTTGACTTATAAACGTATTATTTGTTGCAACGCTTACATTACTCTCATAGCAAGTTTCGACAAAAGAAAATGACTCAAATTTTAATGCATAAGGGTTAAAACTGATTGTCCCTAGTATGGAAGCTATCGCAATAAAATCTTTTACTTTCAGATTAATACAAATTTCATCCCCTTGTTCTACACACTCCGGAATACCATCCAAGTAAAATTCAGGAAACACATCATAGGTCTGACAATCAAAATCAGCTGGCTCATCAGGACACTGCGCACTTAAGGAGACAATTAGAAAATTAATGAGGAATAATACAACCGAAATTCTCATCTTCATAGTTATGGTTAGTTAGAAGAAGTATATTTTGAAAATACAAAAATAATAAGATAAAATGTCTCCAGTCAATGCACTATACTCCCAAAAAATCAATACAGTCATTGATCATATGAATGCAAACCTAGACCAATCCTTCAAACTAAATGAACTTGCTGCAATTGCAAACTTCTCTTCATTCCATTTTCATCGCATATTTGTAGCTATCATCGGAGAGTCTGTTAATTTCTATACGAATCGCATTCGCCTTGAGAAAGCAGCAAAATTGATAACGTACTCCAAACAATCCTTAAAAGATATCGCCTATGCTTGTGGGCTTTCCTCTCCTGCCACCTTTTCACGATCCTTCAAAAGCTATTTTGGAATTTCCCCGTCGAACTATAGAAAGACAGGCAAGATTGACAATAGCAAGATTTGCAAAGAGTTGTTCCCAATGGATGAATATCTTGTGCCTATGTCATTAGAAGAGAAAGCAAAACAATTTCCTGTAGCGGTTAAAGAATTCGCCAAAAGAAAGATTGCTTATATCCGTGTTGTCAATTCATATGCAGAAGGAGTGGTGGCAAATGCCTTTAATTCTCTCCTTGCGTGGACGAAAGAAAATAAGATCTATGAAGAATCCACATTTTTTGGAATGTCAATGGACGATCCGTTAGTCACTCCACAAGAAAAGTATCGCTATGAAGCTTGTGTGCAGGTTCCTGATAATTTTGAAATAAGAACACATACAAGTATCCAGAAAATGATTTTAGCTAGAGCAAATTATGCGACTACAATCGTTTCTGGAGATATTAAGCGAATGGCCACTGCAACACATTATCTATTTGATGCATGGTTACTTAATAGCAACTACGAACCCGCTCATATGCATGGCATAGAGATCTTCCTTGACAAAGACAATATTACAAACTGGGAACATTTTGATTTGGAACTTTGCATTCCGGTCGTTCCTCTAAACTCGTTATAATGAAATACGTTATAAGTCTTATCTTAGGAATACTTCTAAGTGTAAATCCTATTGGTAAACAAACGAACATATCATCCCCTTTTAATCAACAAACAAAAACACAAGACATGAAATTAGGAGCCTTCTCAAACAGCTTATCCGTAAAAGACCTTGCCGTATCAAAAGCATTTTATGAAAAATTGGGTTTTCATGTGAAAGCTGGTGACATGGAAAAAAACTACCTTATTATGAAAAATGGGAACGCCTTAGTGGGCCTATTCCAAGGTATGTTTGAAGGAAATATTATGACCTTTAATCCTGGCTGGGATGAAGAGGGAAAGAACACCGAAACATTTGATGATGTTCGCGCAATCCAAAAGAAGCTTAAAATACATGGTCAAGTATTCTTAACAGAAGCCGATGAAGAAAGTACTGGCCCTGCAAGTTTTATGATTACGGATCCAGATGGAAATATGATCTTGGTGGATCAGCATCGGTAGGTTTAAATAAATTGAAAATCTATTGAGGTAGTTGAGAGCTATTATCAATTCTTATAATCTTTCCGTTTTCTTCATCCGTAAGAATATAGAGTTCTCCATCTAAACCTTGTACTGCTTTCCGCGTGCGGTGTCTGTTATTGATGAATAATTCTTCCACACTTAAAATTGTTTTATCCTCAATAACAAGTCGCCAAAAATTACCTTTTGACAACCCAGGTACGATTAAGTTATTCTTCCATCGCGGAAACTGTTTACCAGTATAAAATGTTAGTCCGGTTGGTGCGATAGTTTTATACCACGACCACATGGGATCTGTGTATTCTCTAGCTAAGTTAGGAGGCTTATATCCTCCACGATATCCACCTGTACTTTTTATTGGCCATCCATAATTTGCACCTGCATCTAACAGATTCAATTCGTCTCCCTGTGTTGTTCCATGCTCTGAAAACCAAATCCTTCCATTTCTTGGATCTTTCGTAAGTCCTTGAGCGGCCCTGATTCCTAATGCATAGACACCTTCTATAGCTTCCTCCTCAAATACAGGATTATCATCTGGAATACTCCCATCAGAATTAATACAGTAAATTTTCCCTCTTCTGTCTTTATAATTTTGTGCAATTGGCAAAATCGGTTGTAGAGAATCACCAAACAACCTTTCTCCTGCCGTAATGTATAATTTTTCATCATCTCCAAATAGCATACCTCCTCCAAAGTGAAATAGGCCATCCGAATAGGGAAGGACTAAAAGGAGTTGTTCAATTTGTGTGAGCTTATTATTATCTATCTTAGTTCGAATTACCTTCGTCGCGTATTTCTGATCTTCTTCTGAGACATAAGATATGTATACCCATTTGTTATCCCTATAATCAGGGTCCAGTACAATGTCAAAAATTCCAGCATTATATTTTCCTTTGAAACCATCACTACCACGCGGATAAGTACCTTTAGGATAATTGTTCTCCTTTATCAATAAACTATCTGCTAGGTCAGCAGGGAATCCACTTATAATTTGTTTTGTCTTGCTCTTCAAGTTTAATAATAACAAATCCCCATCTTTTTCAGCCAGCAGGGCTTCCTCCTTGCTAAGAAATGCCATACTCCAAGGTCGCTTCAAGTTTTCCATCACAATAGTCTTAGTTGGATAACTTGTAACAGTAGCTTGATTTTTATCAGAGTCTACTGCCTTGGAAGTACATCCAAAAAATACTACTATTATGGAAATAAAGCATACCCACTTGAAACTCTCCATCTTTCTTGATAAATTTTAATCTTTCGAACTTGTGTCTATTTTATTACTTCTTGCAATTTTATCCACGATATACCATTTGTCTGTAATTTTCATCATGTTAAAATAATCCGTGTAAAGATATTCTGATGTTTTAATCTCACATTTTGCGGCAGCGATATCATCTGTAATATCAATGGAAACTATCCTCCCTCCTGCGTTCTTTCTACGTTCTCTTGGTTTAAAAAAACCTAGATATGTTGCCCTGGTGTATATAATAACATCATCATCCTTAATATTTTTCAATTGACAAGTTCGGTGCATTGCACCACCCAATTTTGTTGTATCACCTGTCATCCATCCCTCAAAATACATTTCAATAGTATTTTCAATATTTTGAATATCACTTTGGCTATGATTATGAATATCATCTGTTTGAGAATACAGCATGGCATTAAAAAGTAGGATACAGATAGTGAAGTTTATTGATTTTAAAATCATCTGGATATTTTAAGTTAACGATAGCTAATCTATAATTTGTCTGCTTACGTATAAATCGATTACTGATATGTAGATAGTATTAATAAGGCAGTATATATAGCTCTAAAATAAAAAACCATACAGGTTATATATTTCTCCCGATTACCTTTTATGTAATTTAAATAAATTTTACATCCTTTTCATAAATGGAAAATCCATGATGATCAAAATCCTTATTCCAATATACTTCACTGCGCTTTGGGCTTGCCCCACTATTCATGAGGAAATATGTATTAGAAATATTGATTCCAAACAAAATGTATTTGGGTTTTCTAATGCAGAGTACATAATCGGTGAAGATCTAGATATAAGAAATATTGACACTAGTGGAATTCACTTAGAAGTAAGAGAAGGTAAACTAAATTCTGTGTCAATTCATAAAAACAAGCTATATGAACTCTCAAATGGAGTACGTATTGGGATGCATAAACAAGCGATCATCGGAAAGATGGGTACTCCTCTCAAAGAAAACATTACAGCCTCTAAAGGTACTGTTGAAATTAACATTATGGACGCTTTGATTTATGATGGTTTTTTAATAACCCTGAACTCAAAAGGCTATGCGGACTGGATAATTATGAGCCGCGACTATCTTACTAAAAAATAGCCCAATGAAAAAGCCCATCGTTGATCACAACAATGGGCTTTTCTAGTGACTCCGACAGGATTCGAACCTGTGACCTGCTGATTAGAAGTCAGCTGCTCTATCCAGCTGAGCTACGGAGCCGGAAATTCTAAAGAGCCGCAAATTTAATAGTAAAAACTACATTTTTTTAATAATCTTACATCATATCATTAAAAAAGTGAGTAACCAGCACATAATCAACGAACTAAAAAGGAATAATTCCGTTTTTAAAGCTCTTCTAGAGGGTTTAGATCCAGATATGGTGCAGTTTAGACCGCATTCGGAACACTGGACCATTCTAGAAATTATTTCCCATCTATTTGACGAAGAAGTGGAGGACTTTAGGCAGAGATTGCAAATCATGCTAGACACGCCACATGTCATGCCCCCTGCGATCGATCCTGTAGGTTGGGTAAAGAGCAGAGCGTATATAGATAATGACTTTAATCAAAAACTGAATACCTTCATACACGCTCGCTTAGAATCCATTCACTGGTTGGAAACCTTAGAAAACCCACAATGGAATAATAAATGTGAACACGGAACTCTCGGTGTAATGACAGCTCAGAAATATCTGGAAAATTGGTTAGCGCATGACCTCCTTCATATCAGACAAATCATTCGGGTAAAATATCTCTATCTTTCTAAAAATGCACAAAACAGTATTGCCTATGCTGGAACTTGGTAGTGCTTATCTTTCTCGTATTTTTACATAGTGGATCCAAACAAAATAAAAATAGAAGCATCTTGGAAAAAGGCAATTTGGGATAGCTTAGCTTCGGAAAATTTTGATCGTATTGTACAATTTCTTAAAACAGAACGGCAGGCGGGCAAAATAATTTATCCGTCTGGGCCTCTTATCTTCAATGCATTTAATTCTACTCCCTTTAATAAACTTAAAGTGGTTATTATAGGACAAGATCCCTACCATAATCCAAATGAAGCAATGGGACTCTGTTTTTCTGTCCCTAAAGAGATACGCGTCCCTCCCTCTTTAAGGAATATTTATAAGGAACTTGCTCAGGACATTGCCTTTGAAACACCGACGCATGGTGATCTGAGCTCTTGGGCAGAGCAAGGCGTGTTTCTTTTAAACGCAATGTTGACAGTGGAACATAGAAAACCTGCTTCGCATCGGAAAATTGGTTGGCAAGAATTTACAGACTCTGTTATTCAGACAATCTCTGATAAAAAAGAAAACGTTGTTTTCTTATTATGGGGTAACTTCGCAAAAGGAAAACGAGAACTAATAGATGCCGAAAAACATTTAATCTTGGAATCTGCACACCCTTCTCCTTTAGCTGGAGGTGCGTTTTTTAATAATAACCATTTTTCAAAAACAAATAATTATTTGCAGAAAAATGGATTGGAAAAAGTAAATTGGAGTATACTATGACAAGAGCAGCAATAACAATAGCATTTTTCGGTGTCCTATTCTGTTTACTCTCTGTGGTTCTTGGAGCCCTAGCAGCACATGCTGTTAAGTCGACATTTGGACCTTCTTCCTATGATACCTTTTCATTAGCCTCTCAATATCAATTCTATCATGGTCTTGGTCTTCTCGCTTTGGCTGTATTTCAAAATAAGTACAAGAATAACTATTTCACTTTTGCATTCATTAGTTTCAGTATAGGCATTTTGCTTTTCTCTGGTTCGCTCTACTTACTAGCTGTAAAGAGTTTACTAATTCCAGTAGTTATAAAAATAATAGGACCGCTTACACCTATTGGTGGGGTATTTTTCATCATCGGATGGATCTTTTTCTTAATAGGTATTGTAAAGTCTAGAGCACATAAATCAGTGGTGTAACCCATCTTTTATTCCCATAAATTTTCAGCTTTTTAAGTACTTGAATTCTATTAAATACCTTAGTATTACACTTACAATCACATAAATCATATGGCAAAACTATATAGTTCTTTCGTCAGCAAGACGCAGCAAATAGCAGACATTGGGAATTCAATCGCTGTTCTTTCTTGGGACAAAGAAGTAAACCTACCTAAAGGCTCAGCGCGATTTAGATCACAGCAAATTTCTACCCTAGCAACACTTGCACATAGTTTTGCTGTTGACAAAAAATACAGAAGACTTGTAGAAAAACTAGCTGCCGATAAATCCCTAAATCGTCAGCAAAAGAAAAATGTTAAACTTACTCTAGAGTCTATAGAGAAAGCGACAAAATTTGACTCCGCATTTGTCAAACGAAGATCTGAACTCGTTTCCCAAGCATACCATGATTGGGTAAAAGCGAAAGAAGCAAATGACCACACGGTATTTCTACCTGCTCTTGAAAAACTCCTTGTTCTTAATAAAGAGGAAGCTGAAATCTTAGGATACAAAAAACATCCTTACGATGCTCTCCTAGACATCTACGAACCAAAATTAACGGTGGCAAAATTAGATGGGTTATTTAAACCATTAAAACGCGACCTTAAAAAGATATTACGTAAAATCAATGCGACGAAACAGATTGACAATACATTTCTGTTTAAGCGTTACTCCAAAAATACACAGTGGCAATACGGGCTCGATATATTGGAGCAGATAGGCTATGATTTCAATATTGGTCGTCAAGATATTTCAATCCATCCATTTACGACGAGCTTTTCATCCCAAGATGTGCGTGTGACTACTCGTATAGATGAAAATGACTTCTCCAATATGCTGTGGAGCTGCATTCACGAAGGCGGACATGCACTTTATGAGATGGGACTGCCTGCGGAGCAATATGGATTGCCATTAGGAGAAGCTGTAAGCTTGGGAATTCATGAATCGCAATCACGCCTTTGGGAAAATAACGTAGGGCGCAGTCTTCCTTTCTGGAAACACAATTTTAAATCCCTAAAAAAGAAATTTCCGAAGCAACTCGAAGGTGTTTCTTTGCGAAAATTCTATAAAGCAATAAATAAAGTGTCACCCAATCTAATTCGTACAGAAGCAGACGAACTCCACTATCATTTTCATGTCATTATTCGATATGAAATTGAAAAAGAACTGATGGAAGGAACAATTTCTGTGAATGACATAAAAACACAATGGAACAAAAAATATAAATCGTACTTAGGCGTCGATGTCCCTGATGATGCAAGGGGCATGTTACAAGACATTCACTGGTCTCATGGAAGTTTTGGATATTTCCCAACGTATTCAATTGGTTCTCTATATGCTGCGCAACTATACGTGCAAGCAAAAAAAGACATTGAAGGTTTAGAAACTCAAATTTCAAAAGGAAATTCTACTCCACTATTGGCATGGTTAAGAGAAAATATTCATATACACGGTAGGATGTATCACCCCGAACAATTATGTAAACGTATTACGGGTGAAGGATTAAACTCTAAGTATTTTCTTAAATATGCTATGGAAAAATATAGCGATGTCTATGGAATTCGATAATTTCGTGTCGAATTTATAGAAATGGGAAAATATATAGCTATTGTTGGGCTTTTGTTTAGCGCATATAGTTTATCTGGTCAGTATTATGACACATCTGTTGGCCTCAGAGCTGGAACCGGCCTAAATGTTAGTGCTAAAAAATTTCTTACGGAATCTACAGCAGCAGAAGGAATCGTCGGATTATACGGTTTTGGAAGATATAATGGTTTAGGCCTTACAGCACTATATCAAATTCACAATCCTATTAATACAGCCGAACATCAGCTCGAATGGTACTATGGCGGAGGAGGTTCTTTAGTACTTGTTGAAAGTGCTACAAATTTGGGTATCGCTGGAAATTTAGGTATTGAATACGTATTTCAAGATCTCCCAATAAATTTTGCACTTGATACCTTACCTACTCTTTTCTTTGGGGCAGATAATAGGTTTGATATCTCCTTTAGTGCGGCAATACGATATATATTACAATAATCTTTTCTTTTATGTTGTTTGGTTTTGGGCGTGCCTCCTTCGGAGTCGTGTCGTCCGCAGCTTGGTCCTACGGACTCCTGCGGACTGCTCCCACCACTCACGCAAGCCTCTTCATTTATGTTTAAACTCTTCTTCTACCATGTTGATAGCAATTTAATATACGTCCAATTACACTTTAAAATATTAACGCTTTCTTATAGCCTCCATAACTTCCATTAACAGAAGTAAAAACGCTCTTCGTTAAATAATTACTTAACCATCTAAATCGAAGAGCTATGAAAAAGATTAGAATTATTTTCACCACAGTTTTATTTCTGAGCTCATTTGTTAGTTATGCGCAAGTACACATCGGGCTAAGTACGGGTTACCACAGCGCAGGCACACAAGTTTCTTCAGGAATCTCCGAAACCATTCTTCCAGAATTCCGAAACATTGGATCTCCAACAATTGGACTTATTGCGGAAGTAGGATTAGACAACAAACTGAGTCTGGTATCAGGTCTGCACTTCAAACAAAAAGGCTTTACAAGCAGCATGGGTTCAGAGTTTGACATACTAGGACTAGGTATACCAGTCGGCGTAAAAGTGGAGAATAGACTAAACTACATTGAAGTTCCTGTGCATTTAAAATTTAGCCAAGGCAATGATAAGTTCAAAGCATTTATATCTGCTGGGCCTTCACTTTCTGTAGCAAGGAACGGGACAATCAGAGCACTCGCAACAAGTTTTATCGATATTGAATTAACGGATAGGTCTATTGATTTTTCAGATCCATTATTTAATCGCACAAATATAAATGGAGACATAGCGCTAGGTGGCGAAATGGCTTATGGGATTGGGAAGATTCAAGTGAGTATATCGTATGGAAGAAGCTTCGGAAGTTTCCTTTCTGACAACGTACTCAACGCAGATCTTACCCATAGCGGAATGACATATAGTATTGGTTATAGCATAGCTCTTTAAAATTGACTTATTGACGATGTCATAAGTTGATATGGTTCATTATTCGGAGGGACGCAGGTTTTCTGTGTCCCTATTTTTTTATCGATTATGAATGAAAATGAGTAGTGGGCAATGGGCAATGAATAATGCATAATGAATAATGAATAATGAATAATGAAAATTAATGCACTTTCTTTGTGATTGGAATGAGGGCAAGAATTGACGATTGACAATGGACAATAATAGAAAAGAAAATCGATTGAATTAAGTCTAACACCCAGCAAGAAAGGCTAATACCCTTTTAACACCCTGCGCAATATGCGCAAATCCACCTCAACCATTCATTCATCTACACTCTTAACTCTGTTTCTATACCACAGAACGCCAAGTGTAAATACTAGTAAATATGGCGTAGCAAACATATACAATATCCCTCTATTCAAGCCCTTTCCTGCTGTTCCTCCTGCTTGCAAATTTGATTCTGCTGACATTTTACACATAGGGCACTGAGCTGCCAAATCATCAATTCCTAAAAGCATAAAAATGCAGATTAAAATGAGTACTACTGATATTGACTTTAAATTTTTCATCTTATGAATAACAAGGTCTGAGCATTAAATAAACAATAGGGCCAGTAATGGATACATAAAACCAAATAGGCCACACTTTCTTCGCCATC
>Ga0209828_1004076_pt1 | contig 10708 bp, 9 predicted proteins | sample MaitaG_FD_187429 | JGI IMG/M metagenome (GOLD analysis project Ga0209828, IMG submission 187429) | Marine algal microbial communities from Maine, USA - Maine_Asex2 metaG (SPAdes) (version 2) | ecosystem: Host-associated > Algae > Red algae > Unclassified | place: Maine, USA | collected 2015-01-05
GATCGAAGATGCCTATCGCGCCACTTTTAACATCCGCGTGGGTGGCGAGATGACCTTTGATGCGTTGCGCGTGCGAGCAGGTATTCAGCTGCTAGGCAGTCCTTTCGAAGGTGAAAATTCGTTTGGGAAAATCTATAGTGCAGGGATCGGATACCGAGGCAACAAAGCCTACATCGATGCAGCCTATGTACTCAGTCTTGAAAACGTAAATTACTCTCCCTATCAGATTTCGGGAGCCCCTTTGCAAATCGTAGAAAACAAAGAGAACAAAGGTCGTATCGCAGTAACTGTCGGGTTTAAAATATAGCTAGGTAGCTTGGGTCTCGCCTTGCAGCTCGTCGAGCATGGCGCTGCACGCATCCAACAGCAGATTGTACACATGTAGAAACCCATCATCTCCTCCTAAATATGGGTCGGGTACCTGTGCATTCATTCCCGGATCCACAAAGTCCAGCATCATCCTTAGTTTGGCTCGACCATCTGGTGGCGCAATTTTTGTCATGTTCTGCATATTCTCCGAGTCCATCGCAATGATCAGATCAAAGTCGTGATAGTCTTGCGGCACCAACTTTCGTGATTGCTGCCTGGAGATGTCCAGTCCGTGCTGTGCGGCAACTCTGATCGATCGCACGTCAGGTGGATTTCCATCATGCCAACCGCTTGTGCTGGCAGAATCAAAAACCCAATCGAGCCCCCGCTCCACCGCCAGCTGCCCGGCAATTCCTTCTGCAAGAGGAGATCGACAAATATTGCCCAGACAGACCATGAGAATCTTCATGCGGCAAATATAGGGGTCAGCTCATCAAACTTTCCAGATCTGTCCTCCTTTACCAAAAAGAAACCTATTTTAAACCAATACTCAGGCAAAGGAAAATGAAACCAAATCATATCGTACACATCAGCGCGGAATGCTATCCGTTGGCCAAAGCTGGTGGCTTGGCCGACGTAGTAGGGGCGCTGCCAAAATATCAGATAGAACTGGGTGTGCAGGCAAGTGTAATTATGCCTCGCTATCATCTGCCAGGCATCTTGCAGCGGGAGTGGACTGTGGTACATACGGGATCCTTTCATTTGGGTTCTCATCTGCTGGAGTTTGCAGTACATCATCTGTCGAGCGAAGAGTTGGGCTTTTCCGTCTTTGCCATCGACATACCCGGCAAGTTTGATCGGCCGGGAATCTACAGTGACCAAAATGGAGATTTTTATGGAGATGGTCCAGATCGGTATCTCGCGTTTCAGCACACCGCCTTGCTGTTTCTTGATTCGCTGCCGGAAGTGCCAGATATCATCCATTGCCATGATCACCATACCGGTATCATACCTTTCTTACTCAAGCATGGCATGGGTTTCGACCGCTTTCGGAAGACACCAACTGTATTTACGATTCACAATGGAAAGTACCACGGATCGTTCAGCTGGGATTACTTGTATGCCATGCCCTTCTTTGATTGGCAGATGAGAACCCTGCTGGATTGGGGTGGCGTCATAAATCCCCTGGCTGTGGGCATTAAGATGGCTTGGAAGGTCACCACCGTTTCACCGAACTACCTGAATGAATTGCGCGGAGATTCAGATGGTCTTGAATCGCTGATCCAGTCGGAATCTGCAAAGTCTGTGGGAATCTTGAACGGCATCGATACTGAAGTTTGGGATCCAGCCAGTGACCCCCTGATTTCTGTCCATTTGAAAAAGAGTGCGCATGCCTACAAGAAGGGAAATCGGGATGCCCTTCTGAAAGCCTATCCCCTCGATGCTAAAAGACCCATCGTCTCGTTTATTGGTCGATTTGCCGACGAAAAGGCAGCAGATCTCCTGCCGGAGACAATCCATCAGGCATTGTCGAGCGGCATAAAAGTTAATTTTTTGATACTTGGCTCAGGAAATCCATGGTTGCATCATGCGCTCAACTCGCAGCGGCTTACCTATAGGGAAAACCTGGCCATCTATATTGGATACAATGAGCAATTAGCTCATCAGATCTACGCAGGGTCAGATTTTTTGCTCATGCCTTCGCGGGTAGAACCATGTGGTCTCAACCAGATGTATGCCATGCGTTACGGCACCATTCCTTTGGTGCGTCGCACGGGTGGGCTCAGTGATTCGGTCATTGATATTGGCGATGCAGATGGCCGAGGTATCATGTTTAGTAATGCTTCAGTCGGAGACATGGTTCATGCTCTGCATCGTGCCGAAAATCTATACCACGATAAACCCGGATTCAAGGCCATCCGTGATCGCATCATGAAGGTTGATTTCTCATGGCAATCGTCGGCAAAAGCCTATATTGAATTGTACAATACACTAATTTAAAGTAAATCTATGCACTTAAAAATATTGGGATTAATATTAGGAGGAGGAGTTGGTTCACGTCTTTATCCACTCACCGCAGACCGATCAAAGCCTGCGGTACCGATCGGAGGTAAATATCGACTGATTGATATACCTATTTCCAATTGTCTAAACTCAGGTGTAACAAGCATATTTGTGCTGACACAATTTAATTCCGCTTCACTTAATCAGCACATAAAAAATACCTATCACTTTGATTTGTTTAGCAACGGTTTTGTAGATATTCTTGCCGCCGAACAAACGCGCAGCAGTGGTGAGTGGTTTCAAGGTACCGCAGACGCAGTGCGGCAGACTGCCCATCACATGGAAAATCATGAGTATGATTTCGTCCTTATCATGGCCGGTGATCAGCTCTACCAGATGGACTTCGAGAAAATGGCTAAATACCATCAGGCACAAAATGCAGCAATCACCATAGCGACGATACCAGTCAATGCTGCCGACGCAACAGGCTTTGGGATCATGAAGGTAAATGATCAGGGATTTGTAGAGCGCTTCATCGAGAAACCAGCAGCTGATGTGGTGCCCGACTGGAAGTCGCAAGTTTCGGGTGAGATGAAGAATGAAGGACGTGAATACTTAGCATCGATGGGTATTTATATTTTTTCCAGAGGCATACTTACCGAACTATTTAATGCCTATCCAAACTCAACAGACTTTGGCAAAGAGCTCATCCCGAAAGCCATCATGAAAGGCTACAATGTGGCTAGCTATGAGCATGCAGGCTATTGGACCGATGTCGGGAGCATCCCATCATATTACGAGGCAAATCTCGAGCTCACCGAGGGCATTCCAAAATTCAATTTATTTGACAATAAAAACATCATCTACACCCGTCCGCGGCTATTGGCACCAAGTAAAATTACAAACAGCAAAGTAAACCGATGCCTGATTGCTGAAGGGTCGCTTATTCAGGGAGGCACATTTGATCGCAGCATCATTGGCATACGTTCTCGATTAGGTCCCGAGACAATCGTCAAGGACTCCATCATACTTGGTAACGACTATTTCGAAACACTGGAAAAAATTGTAAATGTCCCACATGAGATACCGATGGGAATCGGTTCTGGTTGTCATATTGAGCGAGCAATTATTGACAAGAATTGCCGCATTGGTAGAAACGTAAGTATCATTGGGCATACTGACCTGGAAGATGTGACAACGGACACCCATATTATTTCCGAAGGAATTATTGTGATTCCAAAGGGTACTGTGCTTCCAGATGGAACACATATAGGTTACAAGCAAAAGAAAGCGTAACCTCATAAACTTCGTACTTTACGCCGCTTTACGAAATAGTACGTAATTGTGGAAACTGCAATACCAAGGCTTGGGGGAAAATTCAAATTACCTTCAGAGTTAAATCGAATTCGATATTTGACCCGACCCTTTGCTTATTCTGAACATACGCTGGAGCAAATTGGAATGCGAAAAGTGAAATTCTTCTTGGGTGAAGGTTTAATGATTTTGAAACCGTGCAGGGATGTGCGCTCGAACTGGGCTATAGCAAGGTCGATCGGCGCTCATACAGCCAGTCTCCCGTTTCACTGCTTGGTGAGATGGATCGAAAACTTCGATGGATCGAAAACTTCGTGCGCCTGTGAAAATATTGGTCGTAAGTGATTATCGTGATCGACAGGCATCTCGACCAGAGGCAGAAATGTTTATCCGGATGCACCAAATGGGCGTTTCTATTTCGATCGAAACTTATCCGTGCTGGTATGCCGATCACATGACTAAAGTGGGAATACCAGTAGCGACAAATACACTTTCGCCAAGAAAATTAAATCTCACACTAATCCGGCACTTGCGGAAGCGCATTAAAGAGGAGGGTTTTCATATTATTTATTTATTTCCAAATCAAGCGATTATTAATGGCATTTTTGCCTCTCTAGGGCTTCCGGTAAAAGTATTTTTATATCGTGGGTACACCGGCAATATCCATTGGTACGATCCAATTGCATACTTAAAATTTCTGAGCCCTCGAGTCGATAAGATCATCTGCATCGCCCGGTCGATCCAGGCGGTGCTGGAAGCCCAACTCTTTTTTCCAAAAGGCAAAGCGGTGACCATCAGTAAGGGGCATGAGCCCAGCTGGTATGAAGGCCACAAAGCACTGGATCTTAGTGAGTTTTCGGTACCTGAAGGTAGCATGGTGATGGCTTGCGTGGCAAATGCTCGGCCATTTAAAGGTATCCGATATTTGCTCGAAGCCACCTACGCCCTTGCAGATCTGCAAAACCTGCACTTGCTGCTCATCGGTCGTGGCATGGATGCCGAACCGTTGCAGCGCATCTTGCAAGACAGCCCAATGAAAGATCGCATCCATCTTACTGGATACCGCAATGATGTATTGAGCGTTTTGCAGAGCTGTGATTTTTTCGTGTTGCCATCGATCGGAGGCGAGGCAATTACAAAATCACTTATTGAATCGATGAGCATGGGTTTGGCTCCTGCAATTACAAACATCGCTGGCAATCGCAAGCTTGTTCAGGATGGAATCAACGGCCTGGTGGTGCCAACCAAAGATCCAGGGGCGTTAGCGGTGGCTATTCGGAAGCTCGCGACGAATCATGATCTCCGCCAGGAGCTTGGAGTAAAAGCGAAGGCCCATATTCGCACACATTTTACCATTGATGATACAGTTCAAAGGACATTGAAGCTATTTGAGGAGGTTGCCTCCAGCTAGTCAATGCGTTGATACTGCTTTTCGCCAATCACCAACCCGTGGTGCCGGAGTGAACCCACGTGCGAAATATCAATTTCGCCAAAAGCAGTCACACCAATGTCGTCCGTATTTAGTGTAAGATGGCTATCGCCAAAACTCGTGATGCGGGTGAATTCAGTTTTCATTGCTTCGGTGTTTAAATCACTTTCACCAAAAAGCCGATATCGCTGCACATCGGCATGCCCTCCTTTGATATCAAGGTCGCATTCTCCGTAAGCGGTCGTGACCAAGCGCTCTACGAACATCTCATCGATGGCCACTTCCGGCTCTCCGTACATTTTTAGTCGGAATCGCTTTGAGAAAACAGGTCCATTTATAGCAACCTCCTGCTCACCCTTTATCACCATCTTTCGCAGCTCTTTGAATGTGAGGTTTATTGTCACTTTGCCGTTGCCGTAAACTCCTTTGCGGTACTTATAACCTCTATCTTTTACCTTGCGTGATTTCTCCAAGTACTTTGCCTGGCGCAAATAAATGCGCAAATGCCTACCACGCTGATCAATGACAAGTTCGTCCTCGTCGATATCGCTAAACTCCGTAGACAACGCGTTTTCATCACCTGAGGTGAGCACCAAATGGATGTGCTGACCGGCAGTAATTTGATTAAAATCCTGGAGCGCTCTCTGAGCACAAATCGTAGCGCTACTGAAAAGGAAAAGGAGTAAAAATGCAATCTGATTTATCATGACAATTGTTTTAGTCTCAAATATAGAGACGCAACAAGATCATCATGGTTGCATCATTTCATTCGCGTCATCTTATTCAGTTCAGACAAATCACTGGAAACTGCAAATCAATCGACTGATTGTACGTGGCAAGTGGAGTCAATACAGGCTCAAAATACCCGTCGAACGGCAGGATGCCAATGGTCTCCCAAGCATCGTATTCTGATTCTGCGATCAGAGTAAGCCAAATCCGACTTTCGTCTTCTGCTACCCCAAACGTCTGGATTCGGCCCTCAGCCAACCATGTATTCAGCTTGGAAATCGACCCCTGCATGCCTGCACTAGGCGCCTGGACTATTTCTATCTCTACTCGATAATACTGTTTCATGATTACTCCGTTTTGCTTTCTACCTATAAGACTGTTGGGCAAGCACTTTTACCTCAGAAATATTGGTTTTTAACATATTATTAATTTGTTGAGAGTATACTGGGTATTGCGAAAGTGCGACAACGACCGATTGATCGCAAGCTAAATTTAGCGCCGAAGGTCTATATTTGTTCATGCGTATGCTGCTGAATTTCTTCCGGTTAAGCCAAGTTGCACTGCCTTTCTCACGCATATATTTCCATCATCGTCTCCTCGCCCGAAAGAAAGGCCCCTTTTACCAGTTTTGGCTTAAGATCTGCGGCCGCATTCCCGCATTGGCCGAGGTAGAGGGTCCTTTGCGTCGTCGCATGTGGCACTACCTCTTTGCCAATAGCATGACTGCATTCTGGTTTAGCGTCTTACGCGGGCGCAAGCTTTCGCAGCCAGAGAGAGAAGCAGGTTGGATGCTGGGTATAGCCACTCCCCTGGCCGACTATCTCGTCGACCACGATCATCTCGAGTTTAAGGAAATCAAGAAAATGATCGACGGTGATTCAAATCATCCACTTGCCAATTTAGTGCGAGCACTGCATGTAGAGTGCCGACGACTCAATCTCCATCCAGAGCTATTCGATCGGTATTTAGATAAGACTCAGTGGGCACAAAGCCGAAGTCTTGCCCAAAACCAAACCACCAGTTCAAGTGAAATATTGATAAGAATCATGTATGATAAAGGCGGATTTGCCCTTCTGCTTTACCGCACTGCACTTTTAGAAAAGCTCACTCCAGCAGAAGAAGAGGCCATCTTCTCATTGGGTGGACTGATGCAATTTCACAATGACATTTTTGACATCTACCGAGATCAGAGCGAAGGCATTCATACCTTACCTGGTTCATTGATCTCTCATCATGAATTAAGCAAGCTCTATGGCGAGCATCGCGAAAAGACTTTCTCCCACATCGCTGCGCTACCATTTGCCCGTGACAACAAACATCGCTTCTTTCTCCTGGCCAACCTTGCCCTGGAGACCGGCCAGATCTGTCTCGACATGTATGCGACCCTAGATGGCAATGCAAATGCTGTCTTCGATCCCAGCCAGCACAGCCGTTCAGAACTGGTATGTGACATGGATAATCTTCCAAATATTGCTCGAACGGTGCTGAGAACGCTGCGCCAAACCTATCGACTCTGATCTCTTTCCTATCTTGATGATTGGCTCAACCTTCCGGACAAATGACCATAGCACAAGCACAAGAGATCCTCTACGAAATGACCAAGACGGAGTCGCTTCGAAAGCATGCGCATACCGTATCTGCTGTGATGCGTGCACTGGCAAGAAAATTTGGGGAGGATGAAGAGCAGTTTGCAGTCACTGGATTGCTGCACGATGCCGACTATGAGGCGCATCCAGAAGAGCACCCCACTGTGATCACGGCACGTCTCAAAGCCATGGGCGAACCAGAAATTGCACACGCAATAGCCGGGCACTATACTGCTTGGAATGTCGCTCGGGAAAGCATGCTGGATAAATGCATCGTCGCGGCAGATGAGCTGACGGGATTCATTGTGGCAGCTAGCCTGGTCAGGCCGACAGGGCTCGATGGCATGAAAGCAAAGTCTGTCCGCAAGAAACTAAAGACCAAGACCTTTGCTGCCAAAGTCGATCGGGTAGAAGTGCAGCGCGGTGCAGACCTCATTGAGATGGATCTAAATGATCTGATCACATTTATCATTGAAGTACTTGTTGAAAGCAGGGAAGAGCTAAAGCTGCAATAGTACGCCTACCTCAGAAATACATACACTTACGCACTGAATTGCTACACTTACAAAATGTAGTAGATCTGTATACTGATTTTTATGCTCTAAATCCTAAATTCGTGGGCTTATACGAAACATTCAAAATTATGAAGCGACGTTTACATCCTTACAGAAGGCTCTTAAACCAATACCATCGCTACATCCGGAAATTCAATAGAGTTCAGCAGGGCTCGAAAAGAGGCCAAAGTAAAGAATGGCTATTCAAGCGCATCAATCGTTTACGAGCTCAATTGATGGCCTATCGCGATGCCTCCCAGATCTGGAGACGCAGCCTTGCAGCTGGCGCAGCCCTCTCAATTGTAGCTCCCAGCATCAATGGGCAAGTGCAGTACCAGGCTACCAATCCAAACCCGATTGCTGCCTTTAGCATCAATGCCGATGCCCATCCCGTTTTTGTCGATTTTGATGGCGACGGAGATGATGACTTTTTCCTTGCTGGTGAAGCAAGAGAAGCAGCTACCGCTCAGGAAGATGCCCTCCAGTACTACAGAAATGATGCCGGATCTTACGTACGAGCGTCGGGGCGATTTCCTGCAGACCTTGATGCAGCTGATCTGATTGCAGAAGATGATCAGCTCGAGGTAAATCCGACATTCGTGGATTTTGATGGAGATGGAGATCTCGATGCTTTCATTGGTTTCGGCAAAGGGGGGATCAGATACTACCGCAATGACGATGCGGTCATGACACCCAGTCCTAGTGAAAATCCGTTTACGGCAGATGTAGATAGTGCCTTTGTTGCCAATTCGCTCAGCCCTGCCGTGGGCGATGTGGATGGTGATGGAGTATTGGATCTCATCTTGGGCAATGGAAACAATGTTTCATTCTTTGAGAATAGTGACACGGGCTACGCCAAGAGTGACGACTTTTCGAGTTTTTCCATTTTTTCGGATGATAGCTCGCCCATCTTGTTTGATTTTGATGAAGATGGAGACCTCGACATGCTTGTTGGCAACAAGTACGGAAATCTGAACTACTTTGAAAACAACGGAGGGGAGCTTACTGAGGTAGACGATCATACTCTCAGCAATCTAAATATTGGCGCATACATCCATCCTGCATTCACCGATTTTGATGGAGATGGAGACTCTGATCTCATTCTGGGGTCTTCAGATGGTGGACTGTCATATTTTCGCAACGAGGGAGGAGAATTTGAAAGGGTTGCATCTAATGAGCTCGGTGTCACAAATCCCAACAGCTGGATTCGCCCTGCCCTTTTTGACTACGATTCCGATGGGGATCTCGACATTTTTCTCGGCACCGAACAGGATGACCTGGTGCTATGGCGAAACGACGATTTTACCTTTGTCGAAGACACCGCCAGCAACCCTTTTAATGGCGTCGACTTCAACTTGAATGTCAAGCCCACATTCGTAGATTACGATGGAGATGGAGATGTAGATCTTCTGGCCACACTCGGTGGCGAATTCGAGATCTATCAGGCAGACAATGGAGTATATACTGAAATCACCGACACGTTGCAAAACCCCTTTCATGACCTTTCAAGCCAAAGTGATCAAGCATGGGTGTTGCATGACGTAGATTCTGATGGTGATCTTGATGCCATTTTAGGACATAAGAGTGGTGGCATTGACTACTATGAAAACAATGGGGGTGTCTATACTGAACCCGTTGACAATCCTTTCTCAGGCATCGATGTGGGAGCATACAGTATTCCCACCTTTGCAGACTACGATGATGATGGCGACATGGATCTTCTGGTCGGTAACGAGAACGGCGAAATACATGTATTTTTGAGCGACAATGGCGCCATTCCAAGTGAAGAGTTAGAAATAATGGCTGACGGATATGTACCAAGAGGACACTCGGCTTTGGCCGTGGGCGACCTGGATGGTGATGAACGCACAGACATTCTGGTCGGAACGCAGGTTGGTGAGCTGCTCTTTTTGCACAACACCTCGCTGGGTGCATCGACAGATCTAATCGACCGGTCGGAGCAAATGCTCATTTTCCCCAACCCTGCGAGCGACCTGATTCAGGTAGATGCCGTTTGGAATCAGGGCAAAGCGGACCTCTTCGTTCACGATCTCAATGGTAAGACTCTGCTTCACCAACAGGTTTTTGGAGAACAAAACCAATTGCGTGTGGCAACACTTCCCAAGGGCGTATACAGTTTGGAGTTGCGCAATGAGACAACGAGGGCAGTGCAAAATTTGGTGGTCAAATAGCAAAAATTTTTACAACAAATGCCCGAGGGTCAGTGATAGCAATCATTGACCCTTTTTTTCTGCTCAAAAAAGTCGTTCTTTTGGGTTTATCGATTTCGATGCAAAAGCTCACTGCGATACCAACCCTCGAAGACCTAAAAATGGCTCATCAGGCCATCCAGAAGTACGTGCACAATACGCCGATCCTGCATTCCGATTCCATCAATGCCCTGCTCGGTGTTGACATCCACTTTAAGTGCGAGAATTTTCAAAAAATTGGCGCTTTCAAAATGAGGGGCGCAAGTTGTGCCATAGCCGGTCTATCTGAAGCCGAACGCGCAGCCGGAGTAGCAACCCACAGTTCGGGAAATCATGCACAGGCAGTGGCACTTGCAGCAAGGCTAAATCAAATCGAGGCGCATATTGTCATGCCTCGCGATGCCCCGCAAATCAAGCGAAAGGCGGTTGCAGGCTACGGAGCACTGATTTACGATTCAGAACCAGACATCAAATCTCGCCATACTCGCACACAAGAAGTACTCGCCAAGACCGGAGCTACGTTCGTACATCCCTATGACAATTACAACATCATCGCAGGTCAAGGTACTGCCG
>Ga0209828_1004078_pt1 | contig 10706 bp, 10 predicted proteins | sample MaitaG_FD_187429 | JGI IMG/M metagenome (GOLD analysis project Ga0209828, IMG submission 187429) | Marine algal microbial communities from Maine, USA - Maine_Asex2 metaG (SPAdes) (version 2) | ecosystem: Host-associated > Algae > Red algae > Unclassified | place: Maine, USA | collected 2015-01-05
AAGCTCATGAGCGATGGGGATTCGGTCAGTTTTGGTGCAGAGACGTTGCACGCGATCAAAACACCGGGCCATACCAGTGGCTGCACAACCTACCGCTGGCGCGATCGTTTATTTACTGGAGACACTTTGCTCATTGGCGGTTGTGGTCGTACCGACTTTCAACAGGGCGATGCCGGTGAGCTGTTTGACAGCATACAAAAACTGCTGGCTTACTCAGATGACACGCTGGTCTATCCCGCTCACGACTACAACGGTTATCGCGTGAGTAATGTCGGTCAAGAAAAGCTAACGAATGATCGCATCAAAGGCCATTCGCGTCATGACTTCATCGAAAATATGAACAGCCTAAACCTTCCAAACCCTGCCAAAATTGATACCGCAGTTCCGGCCAATATGGTCTGTGGTTATGAAGGCCGTAGTGAAATTGATACGCGGGTTATTGAGCACTCGGCTTAAGGAAATAATATGAATATTGACGCTATTACCAACGCCTTACTCGGCGGCTCCTTAATTGGATTATCAGCCGTCTTTTTAATGTTAACACTGGGACGAATCTCTGGCATCAGTGGTATAACTTCGGGCTTGTTATCGCTCAATCTAAACAAAAGCGATCTTTGGCGCGGTGCATTTTTAGTGGGCTTGCTGAGCGGCCCTTTGGCGTATTTAGCCGTCGGCGGCGCACTGCCTGAAGTGGTTTTGGATAAAGGCTACGGCTATTTGATTGCAGGTGGGGTGCTGGTTGGTTTTGGCTCGGCGCTTGGATCAGGTTGTACCAGCGGTCACGGGGTTTGTGGAATTGCGCGAGTCTCACCGCGCTCATTAGTAGCGACGGTGGTGTTTCTTGCCACTGCAATCGTTACTGTCTATTTAAGCCGATAATCGAGACTATAAAAATGAAAGAAATAGCTGCACTAATCGCAGGTTTGCTTTTTTCACTAGGGCTAATACTGTCGGGGATGACGAACCCTGAAAACATCATCAATTTTTTGGATATTACGGGTAATTGGAATCCTGCACTGGCGTTTGTGCTGATGTCAGCGGTTGTGGTAACGGGCGTAGGCTATCGCTTAGTTTGGAAGCGTAGCACCCCGATATATGAAGTCAGTTTTTCAGTGCCAACGAACCGCATTTTAGACAAGCGATTGATTATTGGTTCTGCCATATTTGGTATTGGCTGGGGTTTGGTTGGGCTTTGTCCTGGGCCTGCTTTGGCTAGTGTGTTTTCAGAAAATGGGGTTAAAGTGCTGGTCTTTATCGCCGCTATGGTTGGCGGTACATTGTTACAGCGTGCAGTTTCATCGATGATTGAGCGCAAGGCAGCTGTCTCTGTGGACGGGTAGGCAGTAGTCGTTTATTAGGCGTCTTGGGGGTTGTAAAGAAGGGGTGATTTAGAACCTGCAATTTTAAAAAGATGCTGTATAATCCCGCCTCTAAGCACCCGTAGCTCAGCTGGATAGAGTGTCGCCCTCCGAAGGCGAAGGTCGCGCGTTCGACTCGCGCCGGGTGCGCCATTTAACCAATGGTAACCTGCGTCATAAACTTAGCCGCCATCACCTCCTCCACTGTCGCCACTGCTATCACTGCCCCCATAAGAACCATCATCATGATCGCCGCCACCAGTTCTACTTCTATTTCCACCAGAGAGTAGCGTAATGATAGCCGCAATAATTAAACCCATTCCTATAACGGACAATTTCGATTGACTGCCTACTTTGAGCACAATATACAGGCCAAATGCAATTGCACTAAGACATGCTCCCCACTTAATATATTTAAGCCCGTTTTTTGGTTGTTTAATCATTTTCATGTTCCAGATTTAAACGTCGATATATTCATATAATACGATGTTGCAACCTATTTATTCAGTCTGAATACGGTCAGTAACTTCTAACTCGCCCGCCGCAGTCCGCTCAACCACAATAATTTCACCACTCGCCGGATAGACCCCAGCCAACGCCGTGATATTCACCTGATGCGCCACCAGCACTAGTGGCTTGCTAAGGTCTTGTTCAGCCAACCATTCCTTTAATTGCTGATTCTGCATTTCCCCACGTTCCTGCGTCTCAAAAAACGAGTTCATCGTAGGCAATTCTTCCGCTTTACCAAGATTAAGATGCTTCGCGGTATCAATACAGCGACACCACTGACTTGTATAAACCTTTGCCTCAGTAATGCCATTTTCACGAAAGCGATCACCAATTCGTTTAGCCTGCTCAATGCCACCTTGCGATAGATTACGCTGCGTTGAGCACACTCTCAGCTCAAAATTGGCAGGGTCACCAAACCCCGGCGCAATAGCGTGCCGCATGATGGCAAAGTGATTTCCTGATTTAAGCGCTTCAAACCCTGGAACTTTGTCCGCTTGTGCATTGCCTAAGCTCACAAGCATCAGGCAGATGACTGCTAACGTGCTGTTGAGTTGGGATAGAAGTTTTCCCAAAAAATTGTTCTGTTCCATTTAGTTTTATCCTCTTGTCTGATTGAAGTCCCCTTACGCCATTAAAATCTAAGCCAGCAGAAAAGGCTAATACAACTATAATCTATACTGTCACGACCATATCAGGACATAAGCCATGCAGCGTTTTCTTCTAGGCATATCAACCTCATTACTCGCTGGTTGCACGACGTTTGGGGTGATTGAAAACCGCCCTATAAAGCAGCTAGATACCGCTAATGGCTACTCCATTACTAAATTCTTAAGCGGCGGGTCGACGGATAATTCGGTGATGTTGGCTTTTTCAGGCGGCGGGACGCGTGCAGCTGCCTTGTCGTATGGCGTGTTGAAAGCACTTAGAGATACACCCATTAAGTCAGAAGGCAAGGCTAAACGACTGTTAGATGAGGTTGCGAATATTAGTGCGGTGTCTGGCGGCAGTTTTACAGCCGCGTATTATGGAATACACGGTGAACGTACGTTTGATCAATTTGAACCGGTATTTTTGCGTCGAAATATAGGGGGTGGTTTAAAGAAAACACTACTCAATCCGCGTAATTGGGTCGATAAGCGCGGCCACACGGAACTAGCGGTTGATTTATATCAGCAACAGGTTTTTAAAGGTGCAACGTTTGCAGATATGCTGCGACCCGATGCACCGCTGATTATGATTAATGCGTCCGATCTGGCTCGTGGTGTACGTTTTTCCTTTGTGCAGGAATACTTCAATTTACTGTGCTCTGACCTGCGTACGTTTCCTGTTGCCCGTGCAGTGGCCGCTTCCTCGGCGGTGCCAGTGGTGTTTGACCCTGTCGTTATAAAGAACCATGCTGACTGCAAAGCTGGGACGCCCGTGTGGCTAAAAGAGGCAATGGCGCGTTCGAAAAATCAATCTGAATTGCAGCTAACCATTAGCGGTTTAGATAGCTACAGCGATAAGAAGAATCGTAAATTTGCGCATTTTGTTGACGGTGGTATTACTGACAATCTGGGGCTGCGGGCGATTTATGATGTGCTAGAACTCGGTGGTGGAGCCAAGCGCACAGCTGATTTATTGAAACTGAAACCAGTTAAGCGTTTTGTCATCATTTCTGTCGATGCTTCGGTAGAATCAAAAAACTCGATCGACCAAACTAATCGCCATCCTTCTCTATTTGATGCCGCAAACGCGATGAGTGACGTGCAATTACAGCGTTATAATGTGTCAACGATTGATGTGATGAAAAAGGGTATGGTGCGCTGGGCAGGTCAATTGTCGACACCTCAGCACAAGGTTGAACCTTATTTCATTCAGTTAAATTTTAAAGACGTCAAAGATGTGATGGCCCGTGGCGAACTCAATGAGATTCCGACGAGTTTTAACCTGATGGATACGCAGGTTGATTTGCTGATTAAGACGGGGCGTGATCTGCTCTATGAAAACTCAGAGTTTAAGCGTTTGCTGAGCGATATTGCGAGCGAGGATTAATACATTGAGCAGTAATTGTCAGTCAATAGTCTTTAATTGATTGATGCCGGAACTGATTATCGGTAACTTTAAAACGAGTTAACCTTTAAAATAAGAAGCGTGTTCTATACTAGTGTCAACGCGCAGTTGTGTTTTAGCGTTAACAATATGACCCCCGCAGACTTGCGAAATAAAATGAACCGCTCAATATCTATAGTGAGATCCCGTACCATGCGACATACATTCCACTATGCTTTGTTCATCGTTTTAATAGTGATGGCAGGCAGTGTTAAAGCTGAACTTTTCGCACCCTATCATCAGGATGCGTTTAAAGGCTTTGGCATTCAAAGGCCTATCTTTGATTTTAAAAAGTTAGGCCCAATCAATAAAAGTGCGGTGAGAAAAAAGCTATGGTCCGATGATTATTGGCCGATATACACAGGTGGTCTCGCATATCGTTATGCAGAGCCGGGGTTCTGGATTAATTCTGACAAGCCAAGACCGACGGACTGGAAGACACCAAGCAACCACATTCTCAAAAAACTGCCAGCTGATAAAATGATAAGAGCGGGTAGGACTAACAACCTGTCTCCAGCAGAAAAGTATGATCTGTTGGTTGGTGACGCGCGCAGTCCAAATGACAAAAAGCAGCCTGGCTATTCACTCACTAGAGCGCATTTAAGAGAATTGACACAGAAGACGGCAAACTGGGAGGGAACCTGTGACGGTTGGTCATTTGCGGCAATTAATGAGCCGCCGCCAGTCAAAGCGGTTAAAGTAAAAAACCGAGCAGGGCACCCAATCACTTTCTACCCTTCGGATATACGCGCATTACTCACGTTGCTGTACTCTGATTATAACGTTTATAGCTTTGGGCAGCTGTGTAAAGAAAAGAAACCAAGAGTCGAAGGCGGCAGAGCTAGAAATCCAGGAAGGGTTATCAATGCGAATTGCCGTGGGCTTAACCCAGGGATATTCCACACGGTTCTCATTAATCAAATGGGGATAGGCAAACGTAGTTTTGTTGTTGATAGCGACTACACTTCTGAAGTTTGGAACTTGCCTGTTATGTCTTACAGTGCAGAATATTATAATCCACAGACAGGTGAGAGTTTTAAAAATTCATTTAATGCCAAGGTGCCAAGAACCCACTATAACTCTGACCCTAACTGGTTTAACAGAGATCCTGAGCGGGTAGCATATATAGTGGGTGTGAGGCTGAAAATAAAATATCAAGTTGAGAACTTTCCCATAGCCAAAGAGAGAATTCCGCCGTCACATGAAAGGTTCTTTGATGATCTGCTGAGCTATGATCTTGAGCTCGATGCTGGAGGGAATATCATTGGTGGGGAATGGACGGGGCATTCGAAGACTAATCATCCTGACATTATTTCTTATGTATCAACGCGTGATTTGATTCGCAGTAAATATGATTGGCAAATTCGCGGTAACAATCTTCCAGAGATATTAAGAAGTATCAAACCAGAGTTTGTCGCTAAAACATCATACGACAAAAGACCGTTGTACAAAGTGATCAAGGCGTTAGCACGTATGTCGCGATAAATCGTTAAAACCTGCGAGTTCAAAAAGTAATTGACACGACCGTTGTAGCGCATAGTATTCACGGGCTGGAATCACCCAGCCCAATACTAAAAACGGTTTTTGTATGCCTGCCATTATCTCCATCGTTGACCTGTGTAAGACGTATGACTCAGGTCATGAAGCCCTAAAGTCAATCAATCTTGATATTGAAAGAGGTGAGATTCTTGCCTTATTGGGACCTAATGGTGCGGGTAAAACCACCTTAATATCGACGATTTGTGGACTGGTTTCGCCGACTGCTGGCACAGTGACGGTAGACGGTAACGATATTATTAAAGATTACCGCCTGACACGCAAAGATATTGGTTTAGTGCCTCAAGAGCTGTCGCTCGGCGCTTTCGATAAGGTATGGGATACGGTGTGCTTTAGCCGCGGTTTGTTTGGTAAAAAACCTAATCCTGAATACATTGAACAGCTACTAAAAGACCTCACGCTTTGGGATAAGAAAGACAGTGAGCTAATGACACTGTCGGGTGGTATGAAACGACGTGTTCTCATTGCTAAGGCGCTTTCACACGAGCCAAAGATACTTTTTCTGGATGAGCCAACTGCAGGTGTTGATGTTGAGCTGCGCAAAGATATGTGGAAGATCGTGCATAAGCTACGAGAGTCTGGCGTCACCATCATCTTAACCACGCATTACATAGAAGAAGCAGAAGAGATTGCAGATCGCGTGGGCGTTATCGCTAAAGGCGAACTGTTGTTGATTGAAGACAAAGATACTCTTATGCACAAAATGGGCGAGAAGCAGATGAATATTGAGCTTCGCGAGTCTGTCAGCAGCATTCCTGAGTCGTTAGCTAGCTATAATTTAATGCTGTCAGACAGTGGTGATACGTTGACCTACACTTATGATACTAACGCAGAGCAGACAGGTATTACTGCTTTGTTGCAGGCGGTGAATAGCGCTGGACTATCGCTTAAAGATTTAAAAACAACACAAAGCTCATTAGAAGATATCTTCGTTAAATTGGTGGAGGAAGAGGCATGAATTACCAAGCCATAAAAGTTATTTACTACAATGAGATGCTGCGTGCTTGGAACACTCTGATGCAGACTATCGCGTCACCAGTGATTTCTACCTGTCTTTATTTTGTGGTGTTTGGTGGTGCAATCGGTAGCCGCATACAGGAAGTGGATGGCGTACCTTATGGATCATTCATTGTGCCTGGCCTGATTATGCTGTCGCTTCTGACGCAAAGCATCTCTAACGCCTCGTTTGGCATTTTCTTCCCAAAGTTTACCGGCACTATTTATGAAGTGATGTCTGCGCCCATTTCCTTTCTGGAAATCTTAATTGGTTACGTAGGGGCAGCCGCGACTAAATCATTGATTATTGGGATCATCATTCTGTTTACGGCAGGTTTCTTTGTCGACTTAGAAATCAAACACCCTGTTTGGATGGTGGCTTTTCTCATTCTTACCTGTATTTCCTTTAGCTTATTTGGATTTATTATTGGTTTATGGGCGACCAACTTTGAGAAGCTGCAACTTATTCCTTTATTAGTCATTACGCCTTTGGTTTTTCTCGGTGGAAGCTTTTATTCGGTTGCGATGTTGCCGCCTATCTGGCAAAAAATCACCTTATTCAATCCTGTTTTGTATCTGATTAGCGGTTTTCGGTGGAGCTTTTTTGACAAGAGCGATGTACCCGTCGGGACGAGCTTACTAATGATTGCGATATTCTTATTCGCCTGTCTGGCAGTAGTTAGATGGATGTTCAAGACGGGCTACCGTCTCAAGCAGTAAGCAGCAACAAATGCACAGTAAAAAGTGGCCAATAGCCTGGCGCTAATTGCAACGGATGACCATCGAATGGTTGCGCATACTGATTTAGATTTAATACTGAAGCAAAATGCGAGCGATCCAAGTAAGTATGACTTAGCCAAGATTGAAGAAATGCAGGATGATTGCCTTGATGGGGCCATGTTGGCCCTACTGTTAGTCCTTGATAAGGCTCAGCTTTCTATTTCTTAAGCCAAGACGACCTGTCTTGACCGCGCCTCTTCGAATGCCTCGATAGGGGGCAATATAAAATATGTCACCGTTTTTACCGATCTGTTGCCGCGGTACGCCTACAGCGTTGGCTAGCTTGCCATGCGCCCGTAAGTGTTCTGGTTCGCCATGCACTGGAATAGCCATATCTGGACGAATCCAGCGATACATTTTTTCCAATTCATCCATCGCAGGGTGGCCTGAGGCGTGAATGGCTAACTCTGTTTTTTCTTGAGTGATGACGTTCACGCCCATGGCTTCAAACCGTAAAATCAATGCTTCAATATTTTCCTCATTACCCGGAATGGCTCGCGAGCTAAAGATCACGGTATCACCAGCTTCCAACGCTAGATCATAAAAGTTGTCATGACTTAGACGATAAAGCGCGGTGCGTGGCTCACCCTGACTGCCAGTAGCAATAGCAATCACGGCATTTTTGGGCATATAGGAGAGGTAAGCTGAATCAACGATATTATTCTGTTTGGGCCAAATACCAGCTTTCTTCGCTGCTGCTGCCATATTGATCATAGATCGGCCGAGTAATGACACGTGACGATCACATTTTGCAGCGATATCATAAATCGTTTTCAGACGCGCCAAATTACTACCAAAACATCCAAACACAACGCGCCCCGGTGCTTGCTCAATGAGCTGGTGTATACCCGCGACTAAAGTGTCTTCAGAGGTTGAATGGCCTTTGAGGTTGGCATTGGTTGAGTCACAGATCATCGCATCCATGCCTTCGTCACCAATCGCCTTATATTCTTCTTCAGAATAAGGCTCACCGATGACTGGCGCAGGGTCCAGCTTCCAGTCCGCAGTATGAAAAACTTTAGCGGCAGGCGTGCGAATAACAAGTGCGTAGGGCTCAGGTATGGAGTGCGTTAGTGTGACCCATTGCAGGTTAAACACGCCGATGTCGTATCGAGCCTGAGGGTCAACAATGTGGACGATGACGCGCTTATTAAGGCCAGCTTCTCGTAGCTTCCGATCAAGAATTTCTGCGGTAAAACGCGTGGTATAGATAGGGCATAGCAGTTGTTCCCAGAGGTAAGGCACTGCACCTATATGATCTTCGTGGGCATGGGTAATGACCAGTCCAACAAGCGATTCACGTCTTGAGGAAATGAACTCTGGGTCAGCCATTTGCACCGGTGGTGCTGAAGCAGGCAAACCAAGCGCTTTTTCTTCTTCAGTGGGTTTGGCAAAGGTGATGCCGCAGTCGACCATTAACCACTGGCCGTTATGGCCATACAGATTCATATTCATGCCAATTTCACCCGTACCGCCTAGCGGTAAAAACCAAAAATCGGATTCATCAGGTGTCATTAAAATAGGTGTCCATATTTAGGGGGATTCTTACTCATGATACATTAAGGTGGAACCTTTTGTATGGGTTCTCCTAATTTTGGACAGTGGAGCGGGATGAGTTTCTTTGGAAATCACCTAAGTGCAGTCGATTGGTTGATAATTTCATGCTGCCAACCTTGCTGGGTCTTGTCGTCTACGCCACAGCGTATAGCTCAACAGCATCATCGCAATAATAATCAATGCCCACTCTTCGGGTTCTGGCACCGCAGGCACAGCAAACGGATCGTTGGGTGCGGTTGCACTTTGCTTCCCTGTTTCCACCTCACGATCAAAACGATCATCTGCTTCCTCCGCTTTTTTCAGCGCTTCTTTTTGACGATCATTCACCAGCACCAACATGCTCGAATAATGGGTCACGATATTATTAGCTTTAGCGACACTATGGATCTGATCCAACGTCTCTAGCTGGCTAGTATCAAGATTGCGTGTGAGGTGACGTATCCAATGTGCAGCGGCAATGCCTGTAGGTCGGGTAGTCGTCGCTTTAGCCTGTCTCGCAAACCATAAGTATTGTGCAGAGACCGAGATCAGCTTGGCATCATCGGGTACCATTAGACTCATTGGCAGCGTGCCACGCCCCAATAGCTGATAGCGTCGCAATGCTTCTTGTGCCGATGGTGCAATGCCGCCTTTTGAACGATATAAAGTATCCAACACCTTGTCGTCATATGCATAAGGTAGCGTGTTGCCCAAGTGAACTAACCATAGGGGTTGCTCTAGTGCTAGAGGCAGATCGTTTTCAGGCACTTTTAGTTCGTAGCTCCCTGCATCGGTTAATACCAAAATCGCATCATAAGGGCTTTCGTGCTTCATTTTACTGAAGGCCTGCAAGTGTTGCAGTGTCTGGCTGTTTCCAAAGAACGGAGGTGGTTTCAACGCATTCTCAATGGAATGTTTTTGGCAGGCCTTCTGACAAAAATAGCTATCAAATGAAATGCCTAGCTGATTCAGTTCGGCTAAGGTGATTAGTGCCTCGCTGTATTGCGATTCCATACTGTAAGAGCCGTCGATGAGTACCGCGAAGCGACTGTTCTTAGGTAGTAATTCTTGAGTTTTAGTGCGCTCAATGGCTTGTATCTGCTGCTCCCCTATTTGAAAGGTCAGCGTGCTAGTCTCCGACTTGGACTTTGGCAGAGCAGCTTGCATTGGGAAACCATTATCGATTTCATTATCGTAAAGCGCCTTTCCGTTCACAGAATGCTTGGTGTCGCCATCCCAGAAGATATTTCGCTTTTCCAATATCTCAGGCATGGGCCAATTTCCCTTGGAATCAGCTAGGGTTTGATAACTGAAACGTACGAATAGAGGTTCGCCTGGCTTTCCGTTTCGGGTTTTTCTTAGCACTGGGTATGCTCGCAAACGATATTGATAAGGCCCTGTTTGCTCTAGCAAGGCCGGGTCAACTCTTCGGTTTACCTCAGCTTTGTACACCGCTTGGGCAGCACCTTTGGGCGCGAGTGCATAGGGATATTTTAAGAGTTGGTCTTTCTCGTCGCTCAACCAGACGCCCGTTAGCACCGCTTCTTCGGGTAGGCTGAAGTGCAGAACCGTTTCTTTCTGTTGATAGGTTAGGTTACGCAGCGCCTGCTGCACCGTGATTGTCGCGACGCTTTCCTGCTCTGTGATCTCGACCGACTGTTCATCAAGATGAACATAGTGGTTGGCGGCATCTAACAAACCCGCCTCATTATCTTGCGTCATTTCCCACGTATGTTTAATGGTTTCAAGGATAAGATCGCGTTCGGCTTTTTGGATAGGAGCATCAAACAGCTCAGCATAATGGGTCTCTGCCCGACTCTTATCTCTCCAGTCCTTTCCATCATATAAGAACGGTTTCAGCAACGTGTTGAAAATGTT
>Ga0209828_1004079_pt1 | contig 10705 bp, 10 predicted proteins | sample MaitaG_FD_187429 | JGI IMG/M metagenome (GOLD analysis project Ga0209828, IMG submission 187429) | Marine algal microbial communities from Maine, USA - Maine_Asex2 metaG (SPAdes) (version 2) | ecosystem: Host-associated > Algae > Red algae > Unclassified | place: Maine, USA | collected 2015-01-05
TCGTGCGCGATCACGCCCGAGGACTTCATCGCGAACGGGCGCAGGCCCTCGCCCGCCTGCCAGTAGTTCGCGCCCGCGAGCGAGATGGAGGTCAGGTAGTCGCGCTGTGGGTGACTCGCCGAGAGGCTCTCGGCGGCGAGCGCGCCCCAGCCATCGCGAGCGCGATCCCGCCCTTGCAGCTGCTGCCACTGTATCGACTGGTCGCTGTGCGAAAAGAGCTGGGCGGGGAGCGCGACGCTCCTCGCCTCGTACTGCTCGCGCGACGTCGGCTCGACCAGGTTGCCGACATTCGCGATCATCGCGAGGCGGCCGTCGGCGTAGAGCGGTGCGAGCGCCCCGGCCGAAGGGTGCAGTCCCACCGCCGCGCCGTTCGGATCGGCCAGTGGCAGTAGCCGTCCGTCGTTGGGCACGGCGAGCACGCCGCGCGAGCGCGCGTAGGCGCCGTGTTCCGCCGGACCGGTCGGCACCAGCAGGCTGAAGCCGTCGCAGCCGCCCTCGAGGTAGACGCAGACGAGCGCCCGGTAGTCGGCGGAATCGCTGTCCGTGCCGTCGTCCAGCTGACCGTCGGCGGCCTGTGCGAGGGTCAGCATCGGGTTCACGCCAAGCGCAAGGCCCGCCCCGGCGAGGGTACCGCCGCCGAGGCGAAGAAAGCGACGTCGTGCGAAGGTCGAGGTCATCGTGAGATACCGGGTTCGAGTCGACGGACAGCCATCAGATCTGGACGGCGGCCTCGGGTGAGGTGGCGATCAGGAAGATCGCCTCGCCGACGCGCTGCGCCGCGCCACCGTCGTAGTCGCGCGCACTCATCAGGGCGCGCACTTCGGCACGCAAGGGGCCGGGCATGCGACCGCCGAGCAGCAGCAGGTCGAGGTGATCGATCAGGGCCTCGGGGTCCGGCTCGATCGCGAGTTCCCGATCGATCGCGATGGAGATGCGCTTCGGGTCGATGTCGGCCTTGTGGTTGTGCGACCACAGGCTGTTTGCCAGCAGCCGCGTCGTGACCAGGGCGACCGAACTCTCGTCGAGGATGCCGAACTCGGGGGAGACCAGGCCACGTTCGCCGATGCGGCCCGGCTGGCTGAAGTCGGGTCGGTAGAAGTTGAACACCGAGGGCGACTGGAGCGGTCCCTGTCCGAGTTCCGCGTTTACCCAGGCGTAGTGGAACTCGGGGTGAATCTTCACCGGGCCGAAGGCGCGCCAGAGCTGCGTCACGCGGATCAGCGGTTCCTTGGCCTTGCCGAAGGTGTCGGGCGCGTCCAGATGTCCGGAGCGCGCCTCGCGGTGCATGAGGATCGCCTTGACGGTGCTGGCCAGGTTGCCGCGCTCGCCGGCGACGTTCCGATCGAACACGGCGACGACGTCCCTGATGTAATCCGGCGAGGGGTTGCTCGTGACGAGCCGCTGGATCAGCTGCCGGACGACGAAGGGCCCGACGTTCGGGTGGGCGAACACGTTGTCGAGGGCCGCCTCGAGATCGACCTCGGCCGATTGTCCCGCCGGCAGCACCGTGCCGCCGAGCAGCGTCTTGGCGCCGGCGTCGTGGAACTCGGGCCAGGCTTGCATCGGGCGCACGAAGTCCTGCGTGCTCGCGGACGGCCAGCGGAAGTTGTCGGCGTCGGCGAAGTGCCAGCCGGTGAATGCCCGAGCGAATTGCTCGATCGTCTGCTGGTCGTAGCTCGGCAGCGGCACGCCGCCGCCGTCGACCATGGGGCTGCCGTCGGGGTTCAGCAGGACCGGTCCGATGCTGAACAGCTGCAGGAGCTCGCGCGCGAAGTTCTCGTCGGGATGGATGTTCTCTTCGGGGTCGGCGCGGCGATTCCCCTTCATGCTCAGGTATTCGCCCATCATCGGGTTGAGCGTGGCTTCGCCGAGCAGATCCCGGTAGTTGCCGAAGGCATGGCGCAGCAGGAGGTCGTACCAGCCGCTCATGCCCTCGGGGTGTTCGGCAAGACCGTTGGCCCCGGACACCACGACGATCTGGCTCAGTGCGAAGGCGACGCGCTGACGAAGCTGATCGTCCGCCTCGATCGCCATCCGCCACCAGACGTTGACGTACTCGTTCCAGCGCTCCGGCTGCGCCGACCGGGCAAGACCGTCGCTCATGAAGGTCGGGGGCGTCGTCATCTGAGCGTCGATCCAGCCACCCGCCCCGAGACGTCCGGCCGTGTCGATGTCCTCGAGCCGCGCCCCGAAAGTGCTCTGCTCGACCAGTCGGAACGCGTCCCGTGGGCCGAGCGGTTCATCGGGCGCGGCGTTCGCCACTTCGGAGGGTGGCAAGGCGGGGGCCGCTGCAGCGGTGACGACGGTGCCGGCCGGCCGGGCGGCGCCGGTGGCCGGTGCCCCTGCGCTGTCGGTGCTGTCCGGGCCGATCTGCGCGTCGGGCGAGGTCGCGCCACCGCAGGCGATCAGCAGGGTGGCGGACAGGAACGCGGCCGGCAGGCCGGTCGCAGCCCCGCTCGCGCGACGGATCGTCTCGCGCAGGGTTCCCGTCCCGCTTCCTCGATACGTGCCCGGCATCGTCCCCTCGACCTGGTCGGCGTTCGGCACTTAACGGCCGGACGAGGGAATTCGTGGAAACGGCGGTGTGGAGCTGTGATCGAGTGCCGCCCGCCGCGGCGCACGAGTGACGGCACGCCGTTCGGACGTTCTTGCAGCTGGTGTTCCGGCGGGCGATCCGGCTGGCGGCCTCGCCTCAGGCGGCGCGAGCCGCGGAGAGGCGCGCGAGGACGACGTCCGCGTCGTGGTAGTCGACGGCCAGCGGCTGCGCGCGGGCGCGCCCATCGTCCGCTTCCGTCACGAGCACCAGGCCCGGAAACCCCTGCACGCCGAGGGCGCCGGACAGCTCGCGTTCCGTCGCGAGGGCGGCGTGCACGCGCGGATCGTCCAGCGCGACGGCGAATCGTGCGGCGTCCGCGCCGATCGATTTCGCGAGGTCGATCAGTACATCGCGATCGGACGGGTTTCTCGCCTCGAGGTAGTAGGCCCGCTGGATAGCCTCGATCATCGGCACCTCGTGGGCCGCGTCCTGTTCGCGCGCGGCGATCACGGCACGGCAAGAACGAAAGGTCGAACGCCGTGGTTCCGCGTCGCGCCAGAAGGTGTAGTCGAAGCGGGTGCCGGGGACGAGCGTCTCGATCCGCCGCCACGTGCCCTCGAGCGCCCGACGCATCTCCGTCGGCATGGGAGCGTCGTCGTCCGGTGCCAGACCACCGAGCAGGCGCTCGCAGGCGACACCCGGGGGCAGGCCGTCGACCACCCGGGCGAGGACCGGACGAAAGGCCCAGCACCAGCTGCACATCGGATCGTGAACGTAGACCAGCCGGGTGGCTGTGGCGCCCGTCATGACGCAGCCCCGTCTCAGCGCTCGCGTTTGCCGCGGCCCAGGCTCCGCACCAGGGAAAGCGTCTCCTCGTCCAGCGCGACCGTGGCTTCCTCGGCCTCCAGGAAGGTCACGTCGATGGTGGTCTCTAGCGTGTCGTCGGGTGGTCCGTCCGTAGCCCCGGCCGACGTGTCGTCCGACGGCGTGGCCACTCCGCCGCGCTCGCCGTTGACGTGCGCAGCCAGCGCTGTCGGCAGCAGGGCCGGGTCGATGCGCACCGTCTCGTCCAGGCCGTCGAGCGGGGGGGTGCGCTCGTCGTTCGCCGACGGCCTCTCGGCGATCGATCGACCGCCACCGCGGAGCGCCGCGATCTCGCGATCCCGCTCCCGGATGATGCGTTGCAAGCGCTCCTGGGTCTCGATCTGGCGTCGGTTGAGTTCGATGGCCTCCGTGCGCGCCGTGTCCAGCGTCTGCTCGCCGCCGCGGGAGTGGTCGCGGAGGGTGCGGTTCTCCTCGGTCAGGGTGCGTGTCTCGTTCGCCAGCGCCTCGAGACGTTCCTCGAGATTGTCGGCATCGCGCTGCAGGTTGTCCTGGATGTCGGCGTGTCGCGACTCGATCTCAGCGACCGTGTCGCGCAGTCGACGCACCGCACGGGCGCGCTGCATCATCCAGCCACTCAGGAGTCCGAGCAGGCCGACGGCGACCAGGCAGGCGGCGATCTCCGCGCGCAGTGTCAGCATGTCCCGGCTCCGCTCGGTGTCAGTAGATGAATTCGATCCGCCGATTGGCGGCTCGGCCTTCGGCAGTCGCGTCGTCTGCGATGGGCACAGCCTCGCCATAGCCGTAGGTGGTCAGGCGTTCACGCGGGATGCCGTGCTGCATGAGTCGATCGCGCACGGCGTTCGCCCGCCTCTGGCTGAGGCGCAGATTGTTCGCGCGCAAACCGCGACCGTCGGTATGGCCCTCGATGGCCAGCGGCACATCGGGGTGCTTCGCGAGCACGCGGGCGATCCGGTCGACCCTCGCGCGTCCGATCGGCGTCAGCCTGGCGCTGCCCGATCGGAACAGGATCCTGCCGTTCGGCAAGGCGTCGTACTCGGCGCGCAGCGCAGCCGCGGACGAGTTCGCCTGCGAGGCGGTCGCCTCTGCCGTGTCGGTGGCACCCTCGGACAGCGTCGGCCGCGCTTCGGCAATCGTCAGGCGCTCGACGAGCGAGAAGTCGCCCAGTCGCTCGACGACGGCCTCGACGAGGCGTTCGCGCGTCGCCGCGTCGGGCGCCGTGCCGCGCAGCGTGATCCGGCGTTCGCCGATCTCGATCCGGGCTCGTCGATGTTCCGGAAGGCAGGCAACACCGCGAGCAGCGGATCCAGCCAGTCGGCTCGTGCGACGCCGGCATCCAGCTCGAGCGCCTCGGACGCGTAGTCCAGATCGAGGCCTTCCATCGCCCTGTCGAGGAGCGTCGCCGGGTTGTCCCGGTCGGACAACACGCCGTCGATGTTCAGCACGCCGTCGACGACGTCGAGCCGCAGCGACGGCAGCGCGAGCGAGTCATCGACGTCGATGGTCTCGTCGTCGCCCGGTAGGAACTCAGGGGGGAGTTCGGCAAGTCGCGTGTCGTCGGAGAGCGCCAGCGACCCGCTCTCCATGGCCTTCGGCACGTCGTTCTCGTCCGGCAGTTCGACGACGTCGCTCGCGACGTCGCCATCTCCTTCGACGGCGACACCGACGACATCCGGCTCGGCCGCCGCTTCGGCCGCCGGTTCGGGATCCGGCTCGGCCGCCGCTTCTGCCGAAGGCTCGGCCGCCGGCTCGGGATTCGGCTCGGCTGTCGCTTCGGCTGCTGGCTCGGCCGTCGCTTCCGGCACCGGCTCGGGATCCGGCTCCATTGTCGGCTCGGCCATCGCTTCGGCCGTCGGCTCGGCATCCGTCTCGGCCGTCGCGTCTGCCGTCGGCTCGGGAGCTGGCCCGGCATCCGACTCGGCCGTCGCGTCTGCCGTCGGCTCGGGAGCTGGCCCGGCATCCGTCTCGGCCGTCGCGTCTGCCGTCGGCTCGGGAGCTGGCCCGGCATCCGGCTCGGCTGTCGCGTCTGCCGTCGGCTCGGGAGCTGGCTCGGCATCCGGCTCGGCATCCGTCTCGGCCGTCGCGTCTACCGTCGGCTCGGGAGCCGGCTCGGCATCCGTCTCGGCCGTCGCGTCTGCCGTCGGCTCGGGAGCCGGCTCGGCATCCGACTCGGCCGTCGCTTCTGTCGTCGGCTCGGGAGCCGGCTCGGCACCCGGCTCGGCCGTCGCGTCTGCCGTCGGCTCGGGAGCCGGCCCGGCATCCGTCTCGGCCGTCGCGTCTGCCGTCGGCTCGGGAGCCGGTTCGGCATCAGGCTCGGCATCCGGCTCGGCTGTCGCGTCTGCCGTCGGCTCGGGAGCTGGCCCGGCATCCGGCTCGGCCGTCGGCTCGGCCTCGAGCGCGGCAACCTCGGTCGGCGCGTCGACCGCGTCGCGGAGCGCAAGTCGATCGACGACCTGGCGGATGCCCAGGGCGCCGCCCGCGGCCGCGAGCAACGCGTCCCGTTCGCTGGCGTCGGCAACCGTGCCCGAGAGCGTCGCCTCGTGATCACGCACGGCCACGATGATCGGTGCATCGCCGATCGGCGCGACGGCGTCCTGCACCTCGTCGAGCATGGCGCGCTCCAGCGCCGGTGCGTGCCGCGTCATGCTGTAACCGGTGATGGCCGCTGTGCCGGCGAGCCAGACCAGCGCCCAGCCGAACACGGCGAGCGTGGCGCCGCGACGTCGTCCGGATGACGGTGAAGGTGAAGACACGGGCAGCGTTCGGGATCGGCAGCTCGGGAGGGGTAGCATCATACCGCTTGCCCGTCTGTCGACCACGACTGGTTTTCGACGCAGGCGAGCGCGCTACGATCCTTGACACGCCAGAGACTTTCGACGAGCGATGACGATGCACGGTGACGGGAACGACGTGACGCGCGACGCCGCGCGTCGGAGCGGGTGGGTTCGACGGGTCAAGGCCGGGGCGGCCATCGTCGCGAGTGCGCTCGCCGGTGGCTTGCTCGGCGTGGCACCGGGCGTGCACGCGCAGGATGTCGACGGCGGCGTGCTCGTCGGCTGCGCGGCCCGCTCCCCCCTGCTCGACGACATGCACCGCTGCCTGGATGACTACCTGAGCGCCATGGACGCGAACCTCGCCGATGTCACCGCCTACATCGAGCGGGAACTCGACAGCAACGCCCGGGCGGCCTTCGAGACGTCGCGCCAGAGCTTTGCCGCCTACCGCCGGGACAACTGCCTCTGGTACCTCGCGTTCTCCTCGCCGCGCGACGAGGCCGAACTCATCGCCAAGGATTGCCTCGCGACCATGTCGATCCGGCGCATGATCGAGCTGCAGCGATTGATCGCGAGAAACGACAGCGCCAACACGGTGCTGAGCGGCTACTACGTGTACGGCGCCGACCGAAACACATTCCGACCTTGCGGCTCGGAAGAACGGTTCTGGGTGGAGGGCGAAGCCGACGTGATCGGGGCGCTCCAGCAGCAATACCTCGCGGTCTCGACCGACGACAGGCAGCGATTGTTCGCGACGCTCCGCGGCGAGCTCGAGGTCGGCGCGCAGACGCAGGACGAACACGACGGGGTGGTGCGCACGACGGCCATCACCACGCTCCGGGTGCCGCGCGAGGCCGATTGCGCCCTGCCGGAGGCGAGCGCGTCGGCCGCGGCAGACGCGCGGGTCCCCCGGATGCCTGTCGCCGCCGCGAACGAGGCAGACGCCCCGTCATCGGCGGCGGACCCGTCGCCGGTCCAGGACGAACCCGAGCAGCAACTGCTCGCCTACTTCGGGGCCTGGCTGGCCGACTGCACCGAACGCCCGGGCGATCGCGTCTGCCTGCTGTCGACGGCGCTCGGGGCGGGGGGGGTGGGCGACGGCGGGTCCGCGCTGCGGCTCCTTCGGCGCGCCGCCGGGCGTACCACCCTCGAGCTGGTCCTCGCCGCGCGCGAGGTCGACTCCCCGGCGCGACTGCGCTGGACCGTCGATGCCGAGGCGCTCGGCGACATCGTCGGTTCGACCATCCGGGCGGACGCGGCGGGCACGCGTCAGATCGTCGACGAGCCTGCCGTCGTGGACAAGACCCTGCTGCCACTGATGCTCGCGGGCAGGACGCTCGCCATCGAGGTGCTGGAGAGCGTCGACGACGCGTCCGGCGAGCAGCTCGAGGCCACGCTCGTCGGGCTGACGCGTGCGCTCGTCTTCGCCGACGACTTCGTCCGCGACGGCGGTGGCCTGTAGCCGTGCGCCGCGCGCTGGTGCTGGCGGGGGGAAACTTCGACCCGCTCGTGCTGGACGGCATCTCGCTCGACGACACACGCATCGTCTGCGTGGATCGCGGCCTCGAGCACGCGATGGCCGCCTCGCTCGCCCCCGACCTGATCATCGGCGATCTCGACAGCGTCTCGCCGGAGCTGCTGGCAAGTCCGGCGTTTCTCGACGTGCCGCGACTGGTGTTTCCGGCCGACAAGGACGCGAGCGATCTCGAACTCGCCCTCGTCACGCTCGCCGACGACACGCGGCACGTCGGCCCGATCGACGAGGTGGTCGTGGCCGGCGTGTCCGGTGGTCGTACCGATCACCTCCTTTTCAACTGGCTGCTGCCGGCAAGCCGTGCGTGGCCGTTCGGGCTCCGGCTGATCGACGCGACCGTCGAGGCCAGCGTGGTCACCCCGGACCGGCCGTTGACCCTGCCGACGACGCCCGGACAGACCGTCAGCCTGCTGCCGATCGGTCCGGCCCATGGGGTGACTGCCGACGGCTTGCACTACGCCCTGTCCGATGCGACGCTCGAGCCCGGCGCGACGGTCGGGCTGAGCAATCGCGCCGTCGCCGCGCACGTGACGGTGAGCATCGCAGGCGGTGTCCTGCTCGCCCTTGCCACCCGTGCCGGAAACGCCGGAGCGTCACCATGATCGACACATTCATCGACGTGCGCAGCGACACGGTCACGCGACCGGACGCCCGCATGCGCCGCGCGATGGCCGAGGCGGACGTCGGCGACGACGTCTACGGCGATGACCCGACCGTCAATCGACTGCAGGACGTCGCCGCCGAACGCCTCGGCCAGGAGGCCGCGCTGTTCCTGCCGACCGGCACGCAGTCGAACCTGGTGGCGTTGCTGACTCACTGCGGACGCGGCGACGAATACATCGTCGGCGGTGACGCCCACACCTTCAAGTACGAAGGGGGCGGAGCGGCCGCCCTCGGCGGCATCCAGCCCCAGACGGTCCCGTTCGACGAACACGGAGGCCTGTCGGTGGCGGCGGTCGCGGCCGTGGTCAAGGACATCGATCCGCACTTCGCGCGCACGCGGCTCGTCTGCCTCGAGAACTCGCAGCACGGTCGTGTGCAGAGCCTCGAGAGCATGAGCGTCATGCGCGACTTCACTCGCGAGCGCGGGCTGGCCCTGCATCTCGACGGGGCACGCATGGCGAATGCCGCCGTCGCGATCGGCTGTGATCTGGCGCCGATGGGCGTGCTGTTCGACAGCGTGTCGCTGTGCCTGTCGAAGGGCCTGGGCGCGCCGGTCGGTTCGGTGCTGGCGGGCTCCGCCGGGTTCATCGACGAGGCGCGTCGCTGGCGCAAGGTCACCGGTGGCGGCATGCGACAGGCCGGGGTGGTCGCCGCCGCGGCACTGATCGCCCTCGAGTCGGTGCCGGCGCTTCGGCAGGACCACGACAACGCTCGCTGGCTCGCCGACGAGCTGGCCGGCATCGAGGGCTTTTCCGTCCGTGCCGGCTGGACGCAGACGAACATGGTCTGGCTCGATGTCGAGCGCGCCGCCACCGACGGCCTGGCCGCGTTCGCGAAGTCTCGAGGCGTGCTGCTGTCGGCGTCGCCCGCCACCGTTCGCCTCGTCACCCATCGCGACGTGTCGCGGACGGACCTCGCGCGCGTCGTCGATGTGCTGCGCGAGCATGCACGCGCACCGCAGGCTGTCGCGGTCTGACGATCCTCTCGATACGAGCATCCCGACATGAACACGACCCGACCGTTCCATCTCGCCTTCCCGGTCGACGACCTCGAGGCCGCCCGCGCGTTCTACGGCACCGTCCTCGCCTGTCCGCAGGGGCGCGAGGACGCTGGCCGCTGGATCGACTACGACCTGTTCGGTCACCAGATCGTCGCGCATCTCGACACGGCACACACGCGTCCCGTCGCGACGGAGAACGCCGTCGACGGCGACGCCGTGCCGGTGCCGCACTTCGGCGTCGTGCTCACGCTCGCGCAGTTCGACGAACTGAGCGGGCGCCTGGAAGCCAACCCCGGCACCCGCTGGGTGATCCGTCCGCGAACGCGCTTTGCCGGGCAGCCCGGCGAGCAGCGCACCATGTTCTTCCTCGATCCCGCCGGCAACGCCCTCGAGTTCAAGGCCTTCGCTGACGACGCGCAGCTGTTCGCGACCTGAACGTCAGGCGGACGGCTCCGGCCGGACCTGGCCGTCGGCGATTCGCAGTACACGTGCGCCGAGTCCGGCCGCGTCCTCCGGATCGTGCGTGACGACGATCGTGCAGGGCGAGTAGCTGGCCGTGACGTCGCGGGTGAGTGCGATCATCTCCTGCCGGGTCGCACCGTCGAGCGCACCGAAGGGCTCGTCCATGAGCAGGACCGGTTTCCTTCGGAGCAGGCAGCGCGCGAGCCCGACGCGCTGCTGCTCCCCGCCGGACAACGCCGGCGGACGCTTGTCCGCATGCGCGGCGAGTCCCACGGCCGCGAGCGCGTCGCGCACCTGCTCGTGTTGCGCGCCGGTGAGCTTCAGTCCCGGGTGAAGGCCCAGTCCGACGTTCTGCGCGACGCTCAGGTGGGCGAACAGGTTGTGGTGCTGAAACAAGGTATTCACCGGTCGGCGATCCGGCGCCAGCGCGAGCAGGGACGCGCCGTTCCATCGGATATCGCCCGTGTCGGGTGCGGCGAAGCCCGCGACGAGATTCAGGAGGGTGCTCTTCCCCGAGCCGCTGCGCCCGAGCAGCACATGGACCGCGTCGGCGCCGAGCGCGAGCGAGAAGCGGAACCGGGCCTCGCCCAACGCGAGCGTCACGTCATCGAGTTCGAGCACGGACACCCTCCCCGACGAGGCGCTGCAAGGTGGCGAACAGGACCAGGCACAGCAGCAGCAGCAGTCCGGCGGTGACCGCCGCTTCCTCGAGCCGGTAGCTGCCCATGCGCTGGTAGAGCAGCAGCGGCAGCGTTCGCACGCGTTCGGAGCCGAACAGCGCGATCGCCGAGAGATCGCCCGCCGACAGCGTCGCGGCCAGCGCGAGGGCGAGCCCGACCGGTCGACGCAGGACGGGCCAGTCGATCAACCGCCACCGGTTCCAGCCGCGAATG
>Ga0209828_1004081_pt1 | contig 10700 bp, 7 predicted proteins | sample MaitaG_FD_187429 | JGI IMG/M metagenome (GOLD analysis project Ga0209828, IMG submission 187429) | Marine algal microbial communities from Maine, USA - Maine_Asex2 metaG (SPAdes) (version 2) | ecosystem: Host-associated > Algae > Red algae > Unclassified | place: Maine, USA | collected 2015-01-05
AAGAGAAGCGATCCCCTTAACCAACTCAAACCCCATCAACAATCATCAACGTGCAATCCGCATTAGCACGGCGAATCGCTTTGACAGGCGCATACTCTTCTGAATTAGCAAACCGTCTGGCGCTCTCCATATCCGGAAATTCAACAACCACAACCCTCGTTGGCGTCCAAAGGTCAGACTCAAGCACATCTAATTCCCCACCTCGGGTTCGATAAACTCCGCCATATTTTTCTGCAATTGGCTTGGCAAGGCTTTTGTATTCTTCGTAAGCTTCAGCATCATTGATTTTTGTATCGACAATAATAAACGCACTCATTTTAAATCCTCTTTTCTACTGTTTTAGACGGGCTGACGCTATTGTGGCGCGATTAAAACAATCGCGCCACTTTCAATTCACATTCATTGTTATGTGTACACAACAGCCCTACTTCTGAACAGCATTCACCAACTGCACCCGTAACGAACCTGCCGAGCCAAGCTCCACACTAGTCAGCGCACCTGCACCACGCATCCTAGCTGCAATTTTCCGCAAACCTTTTGACAGCGCCACATCCAGCGGTGTTTGCTGCCGATTATTGGCAACATTGACCTTAGCGCCCTTTTGCAGCAAATACTGAGCAAGGTCCAGTTTACGGAACTGCAAAGCAGTGAGGAGCGGTGTATTACCCTGATCATCGACGCTGTTCGGACTTGCTCCAGCGTTCAGCAAAACACGTGTAATCAGTACATGGCGATTAGCTACAGCACGGTGTATCAAATATTGACCGGAATAGGCCAGATTAGGATTCGCCCCAACCTCAAGCAGAAAGCGGATCATATCGTTATTTTCCTGCTCAGCCATTAGCACAAGCGGTGGCTTTTTACCCGTCACATTGATATTAGTTTGGTACTTCACCAATAGCCGCATAGTTCGCTTATCGCCTTTGCTTAAAGCCTGCATAAACAATGGAAAGAAGTCGACTTTCTTGCTCTGGTAAACACGCTTTAAAAACAACTCCAGCACAGCATAATTGGTTGGTCGGCTAGTGATGTCCTTCATCGGAAAGCGCTAAAACACACTAACAATCAGGCTAAACTGGGCCCCAATAAATAATAAGAAAAACCCAAGTCATGGATCGAGAACTCCCCGTTATCCCCACTACCGTCTTCATCGCAAGCATTGTTCTAGCGATATTTTTTTTCATGTACAGCGTACCGCTTATCTCGCACACACCAGTCACACAGTTGCTAACGGACAAATCTGACCAATCTTGGGTGGTTTTTAAAAATCAGATCATTCCACTGGAGTCAGATAAAGATCCGCTTTCAATGGAACACCTCGATATCGATTATCACGTGGGAAAAGTTATTCCACTGCAAAATAGTGGCTGGATAATCAATGGCGCTAAACATAACATCGGGCTGCTGTCTGGAATTAACAAATTTCTGCGACTCAATGAGCCTGAGAATGATGGCGAATCTGGCTCACTGTTAAAGTGCGATCATCATTTGCGCAGTTGCAAACCTTGGGGCGATAAACAGCTTCATTTCAAGACCTCATGGAGAGGCTTGGAGCTTGCCGATGGGCGATTTATGATCAGCGATGTTACGCGTCATCAGGTGCACTTGGTTGCTCAAGACGGTCAACTATTAGATACCTTAGGTGGTTTCCGTTTTCCTAACCATGTTGAAGAAGTAGAAGGGAAATACTGGGTTGTTGATACCAACCGAGCCAAGCTCGTAGAGCTGGCAATTACTGATGACAATACGCTACAACGCACCGAGGAAACTGAAAACTTAGCAGCGTATTCTGAAATCAAAGATAAGCACTTGTTTCCATCACTAGCCTTCCGCGATCAACAAAACTGGTGGGCGTTGATTCATGATAATAATATGTCGGATGCAGGAATTTACCGAGTCTCTTCCGAGGGGGTCACTCAATTTGGCTCAAGACTTGCTGACCCGACAACCTTCTTGAAAAAAGACCAGGCCCTGCTTGTCGCAGACTATGAAACGCGCTCGATCAATACGATTGATACTGACACCAAACAGACTAGCAAGCTCAACATCCCAGCATTGGAGCAATTGCGCGTTATCGATAACGAGAGTGTTGATACCGAAACCAGAAACATGTGGCTAATCATGGCAGGGATAGTCACATCGGGGATCGCATTTCTGGTTCTTGCGCTGTTCCGATCTAAAGTGGTTGAGCCAAAAAGCCACCGGACTATTAGACTTCCGGCTAGCATGATTAATGTAAATGCGGATGTCATTCCCGAACCGTTAATAGATACAGAGTCGCGCAAACTGTTTTGGATTAATAAAAATAAGAAGCACGTTAAAAAGCTGAAAATAGGGTCCGTTATTGGCGGTGTTGTTTGCGTATTTGTTGGCATCTTAACTGCGCTGGTGCCTTGGCTAGGTTTTATCGACAAACCATCAGAGTGGCCGATCTGGCTACCTCTGTTTAGCTTGCTTATTCTAATTACCGCTCCCTTTGTCGCATGGTGGCTGCACCGCCATACTAAGACTTTGACTGAAAGTAAGGTCGGCGTGTTGGGTGACAAACTCCTGTATTCATCGGGTAAAGGAATGCCTATTGAAATAAGCCCCGAGCAAATTTCCTATGACAACTACGGACTGATCAGTGCAGACACCAGTCTAGTCTGGCAAACCGGTCAACTCACCCTTTTTGATAAATTCGAATTTGAGAGCCATGTTGTGCCGCTTTTAAAAGCTGGCAATAAGCAAAGTTCGCTGGAGATCTTTCGGAGGCGGTTCGTTGCTTCAAGCAATTTAATCAAGCTTGAGTGGGTTTTATTTATGACCGCTTTCCTTGCTGTGGTCTATGTTTATGGGGTTTATTTGGAGAGGTGAGACTTATAAGGCCAGCTCGTAACAACCCCTGATACGACACTAAAGAACCAATAATGGGATATGAAAACTCAACGTGAAAGCGGTACTGGCCCTCTTCAATAACCTTATACGCATTGGTTTTTGGCATCAGCCAAACAGGGATGATAGCTGGCTAAACACCGCACCTGTTGGGCGCTATTCCAGTAACAACTTTGGGTTGCATGACGTGTCAGGCAATGTCTGGGAATGGACGGCTAGCTGCTGGCGTAAGAGCTACCAAACGCCAGAGGTTTCTAGTTAAAAATTGTGGCGATAGTGGTGCTCGGCGAACTCGGCGTGGCGGCGGTTGGGATAACAGTCCGCCGAGTATTCGCTCTGCTTATCTTAGCTCAGGTAGCGAGGTTGAGCGAAGTTATTTGTATGGGTTTCGCATTGCGCATGATCACTGATCCCGTCGTTGATAATCACCCTTAAGCTTCAAAGTAACCACGACTGGAAACTCGTTTTGATTCTTCCAGTACCAGCCATGTGTTCCCTCAAATGGTGTTATCAAAGATCCATTTGATTGGCTTTTAGTCGCCTCTTCATAGCTCTTGAAATAACCGGAGGTATCGCCCTTTCGCTCACCGTGAAAATCAAAGAATAATTCACCTTTATCAACTTTCCATACGAACTCAAAACTCGCTGATTTAGCCGCGTTTAGTTTGTATTCGATGTCGTTGTTGGCTGGTATTTTCACTTCAATGGTGTCGCGCCAACCATCACCTTTTAAAGCCAGATCTGCTTTCGTTACATAGTCTTGTGTATTGATATATTCATCGGCATTCGCCGAGTGCTCGTAGCCGTGCATCTGCTGAAGAAACAGAAAGCAACCCAATGCGATCAAAAACACATTCGCAACCATTGAAAAACGACTGAACCAAGCCGCTTTACGTAAGACTGCAATCAACACCAGCATCACCGCTAACGCTGCGATTTGGCCTATTTCAATGCCGATATTGAACGAGATGATGTTTTGCAACATATCCGATCGATCAAAGCTGAGAGGCAACTGCTGCAAGCGGGTCGATAAACCTAATCCATGAATCAAACCCAGCACAAAAATCATGACCAGCATATTGGGGGCTTTGCTATCGAAGTATTTCTTAAAGCCACCCAAGTTCTGAAAGGCTATGTAAACGACGCTGAGTGCGATGATGGCATCGATCAGGAAGTAATTGATTTTGATCGCCATGAACGTCGCGATGACCAGCGTGATACTGTGGCCTATCGTGAAAGCCGTAACGTATTTGATGATGTCTTTAAACTTTGTCAGGAAGAAAACAATACCGAACACAAAGGCTAAATGGTCGTAACCCGTAAGCATATGGGTGATACCGATCTGTAAGTAGCGTAAGTTACCCCCGTCGGTAATGGCCTGTTTTTCTGCTTCCGACATGCCATGACCAAACACTTGAGTTGTGGCTACTAGCGCTATGAATGCGAAAAACCATTTGAGTTGTTGAACACTAATCAAAACTAACCTCTGCAATAAATCATGGCGATAACGCCGGAACCACTATTTTTGCAATCTTGATTAGAACCCTCACTGAATGATGGCTAAATTATGACATTAAAACTGCCTCATGAATCACTAATAACTGAGCAGCCACAGCAATCGCAATGTGCCCTGGCTGCTTACCGCTCAAGCTAGAAATACCTATGGGGCAAGTCAATGACGCTATCTGCTGCTCCGAAAACCCTTTCGCACGCATACGATGTTCAAACTTACTGCGCTTAGATTTCGAACCAATCAATCCACAAAAACGAAAATCACCACGTCTTACTATCTGCTCACAAAGCAACTGGTCCAGATTATGACTATGAGTGAGTACGACAAAATAGCTATTGGCAGGCACTGTTTCAACCGTATCCTCTGGATTAGGATCGACAACTTTCATAACATTATCAGGGATGCTTTCAGGGAATTCATCTGCTCGACTATCCACCCACGTCACTTCGCATTCAAGGCCAGAAAGCACATGGACTAATGCACGACCAACATGACCCGCACCAAAGACCACGATATTGAAATCATTAGGCGCAATGATCTCAACCAAGCATTCCTTGTTTTGGATCGCTACCTGCTGATCTGAAGACGGGAAGGCTTTTACTACAGCTTGAGCTTGACTCTTTAACGTTTGATGCGCGATCACCAACTTTGGTTTAACCGGATCATTTAGCGGTGTGATTAACTCCACAGTCGCGCGCGCGGCTTTGTGCTCTAGCAACTGAGCCAACCATTCAGGCTGTTTCGACTCAACGGCTTCGATGTTTTCGAACAACACAACAACCATGCCACCACAGCACTGACCAAGACTTGCGCCTAATGGGAAGCGCTCTACTTTGCGCAACCAGCCATCACCTCTTGTCCTTAGTCGTTGCTTGGCCGCTTCAATACATTGATATTCCAGATTCCCACCACCAATCGTCCCGTGATGTAGACCTTGCTCGGTAACGATCATTTTAGTGCCCGCACCGCGTGGCACCGAGCCTTTGGCGTCGACAATAGTAATGAGTACTAATGGCTTTCCTTGCTCAATCAGTGCTGACAAGCTCTCTGGCCATTGACTCATTTCGGTGTCATCGCCATAAGTTTCATCACAGAGTCAAGGATACGCTCTGGCGTTGCTGGCGAATGCAAAGGCGGATTGTGTTGATAACCTGCCACACTCGCAATCGCATCACGAATCGCCAGAAAAACCGAGAATGATAGCAACAGCGGCGGCTCACCCACTGCTTTAGAGCGCAAAATCGTCTCTTCTTGATTGGGATTATGAAACAGCTCAACTCGCAGATCATCGGGACAGTCATTCACAGCAGGGATTTTATAGGTCGATGGCGCGTGCGTGGTGAGTTTGCCCTGTTCATTCCAGCACAGCTCTTCACACGTCAGCCAGCCCATTCCTTGAATGAAAGCACCTTCCACTTGCCCTATGTCCAGAGCAGGATTTATGGAGTTACCCGCATCGTGTAGCAAGTCGGCGCGAAGCAATTTGGACTCCCCCGTCAACGTATCAATAATCACTTCTGACACCGACGCACCATAAGCAAAATAATAAAATGGGCTTCCCTGTAACGCGTTTTGATCCCACTTCAGTTTAGGTGTTTTATAAAAGCCATCTGACCAAAGTTGAACCCGCTCTAAATACGCCTGAGTAACTAGATCATTGAACGCGATTGATTGACCATTGACTGATGCTTTATCGTCTTCAAACACGACCGCTGCAGCCACACCGCCGAGTTGTTTAGCGGCTAATTCAGAGAGCCTGAGGCGCAAGGTTCGGGCGGCGTTCTCAGCAGCTTTGCCGTTTAAATCAGCACCTGATGAAGCGGCGGTCGCAGAAGTGTTGGCGACCTTACTGGTGTCGGTTGCTGTAGCGCGCACCACGCTCAAACTCACACCCAGTTCATTCGCTACAACCTGCGAGATTTTGGTATTAAGCCCCTGCCCCATTTCAGTGCCACCGTGATTCACTAAAATCGAACCATCAGTGTAGATGTGCACCAGCGCACCTGCTTGATTAAAGTGCACGACATTAAATGAAATACCAAACTTTACAGGCGTCAGCGCGATGCCTTTTTTAAGTATCGGGCTGGTTTGGTTGAATGCGCGTATTTCTTCTCGGCGTTGCTGGTAATCGCTGGATTTAACGAGTTGATCCGTTAGCTCATGGATAACATTGTCTTCAACCTGCTGCCCGTACGGAGTTGTATTTCTAGAGTCGCTAGTCAATTTACCAGATCCCACATCTTCGGCAGCGTCTTCCATTATTGCTGTCTGACTTTTTTTTACCTCATCCTCACTTGCGTAGTAATTCAGCCTGCGAATTTCTAAAGGGTCTTTACCCAACTCACGAGCGATATTATCAATAATGTACTCAATGGCAATCGCGCCCTGAGGCCCACCAAAGCCACGAAAAGCCGTGTTCGACTGCGTATTAGTCTTGGCACATAACGCACCAATTTCAACATCGCTGAGATAATAAGCATTATCAAAATGGCACACCGCACGCGTCGCAACTGGCGGTGATAAATCCGTTGAGAAACCTGCCCTTGAAGTCATATCGATCTTCGCCGCCTGAATCACGCCATTCTCGTCATAACCCACATCAAACTCATGATAAAAGCAGTGGCGCTTTCCCGTCATCATGAAATCGTCATCCCGATCTAGCCTCAGCTTTACCGGACGTTTCAGATGATAAGCACACAACGAAGCCACGCAGGCAAACAGCGCGGATTGCGACTCCTTACCGCCAAAGCCACCGCCCATGCGACGCACTTTCACCACGACTTGATTGAATTCGAGGTTTAGCGCATGCGCTACCATGTGCTGCATTTCAGTGGGGTGTTGGGTGGAGCAATGCACTAACAGCTGCTTGTCTTCTTTGGGAATGGCATAGGAAATTTGCCCCTCCAAATAGAATTGCTCTTGCCCACCAACTTCAAACGTTCCCGCTGTGCGATGAAGTGCAGCGGCGAGTTTTTCTGCGGGATTGCCTTTTACCAGCTTCAATTCAGGCACAACAGAAGATTGCTTTTCGCGAGCTTCCTGATGCGTAAGAATTGCGGGTAGATCAGCGTATTCAACCTTAGCTTTTGTCGCGGCGCGACGCGCTTGTAATTGAGATTCAGCAACGACTACAAACATTGGCTGACCAATGTATTGCACGATGTCTTCAGCTAGAATCGGGTCGTCACGTATGATCGGGCCACAGTCATTTGTGCCCAAAATATCTTCAGCGGTCAGCACTGCAACGACGCCTTCGCTCGCTAACACATCACTAAAATCCATTGAGGCAAGCGTGGCGTGTGCCCGCTGACTCATACCTAATGCAGCATGCAATGTGCCTGCTAACTCTGGAATGTCGTCAGTGTAAATAGCCTCGCCAGATACGTGTAGCGCCGCCGACTCATGAGGGTGTGACGCGTTGGCTGCTTTAACACTCATACCTCACTCCCTGCAAAACTGAACACATCAATCTGCTCTTTCGCCAAGGGACTATCCGTACGTGTTTCCAGATAAAAACGGTACAGCAAATTCATCGCTGACTGCATGCGGTTTTGATCACTCGCGCGCATGTCAGACATGGGTTTGTAATCTTGATGGAGCAGTAGCATCGCATGCTGAACAGTTGCCTCGTCCCAAACAGCACCTACTAAGAACTGTTCACACTGACTAGCACGCTTAGGTGTAGCAGCCATTCCACCAAAAGCAATTTTGCAGCTCTGTACCTTATCTCCAGCTAACGTTATTGCAAATGCAGCAAACACTGCCGATATATCAGAATCATATCGCTTTGATAGTTTATAACAGCGAAACTGTTGTGACTCAGCAAGCACAGGCAATGTAATCGCTGCAACAATCTCGTCAGCCGCCAAATCCTTCTTCATATAATCGAGGTAAAGGTCTTCCAACGGCATCTCGCGACTGCCCCGAACACTTTGCACTGTAACCGTTGCACCAACCGCGATTAACGCAGGCATCGAGTCGCCGATGGGTGAGCCGTTGGCGACGTTACCACCTAGCGTTCCAATATTGCGTATCGGTTGAGAGGCAAAGCGTTCCCACATTTGATCCATTTCTGGGTAGAGCTGATGGATTGCTTGATAAGCATTGCTTAAGGTGACGCCCGCACCGATGGTTAATCCATTTTCAGATTTCTCAACCTGCTTTAGCTCAGTCACATCACCGATGTAAATAATGATCGACAACTCTCGAAATTGCTTGTTGATCCATAAACCAACGTCGGTACCACCCGCCAAAATAGTGGCATCCGGATGCTTTGACTTTAACTTAAGCAAGTCATCCAAAGTGTTAGGTGCATAGAAACGTTCATTTTTGTAGCTAAACTCGGGTGGTGTGAGGTACATACAGTCATCATCTTGCAGAGTCTTTAACTGCTTTTTTAAACCTTCACGATCCAGAGCAACCGGCGGCAAATCAAACATTTTTTCAGCAGCTTCCAGAATCGGACGATAGCCAGTGCAACGACACAGGTTCCCCGTCAGCGCACTACGAATTTCATCGCTATCGGCTTTAGTCCCCGCTTTTAAACCACCTGCTTGATGTTCGTTATAAACACTCCACAGCGACATCACAAAACCCGGCGTACAGAAGCCACATTGCGAACCGTGACAATCCACCATCGCCTGCTGAGCGGGGTGCAAGTCACCATTTTTCTGGCGTAAATATTCAACGGTAAAAATAGCTTTCCCGTGTAAGGTTGGCAAAAACTGAATGCAGGCATTCACCGATTTCATCTGCGGCTCATCGTTGTCCAACTCAGCCAATACAACGGTACACGCGCCACAGTCACCTTCCGCACAGCCCTCTTTTGTGCCCTTGCAACTCACGTCTTCACGTAAATAATTGAGTACGGTTGTGGTTGGCGCAACATCGCTAACGCTAACGGCTTCTCCGTTCAGGAGAAAGCGTATGGAGCCTGCCGCTTGGGACTTTTCTGATACTTGCAACTCGACCTCCTTATTTCAACCACTAAACAAACGTCTGCTTCATTGTATTAAGTCAGAACGCCTAATAATTATCAAAGCGCCTCTAAGTAACTATAGATGATCTAACGCCATAGATCCTGTATATTCTTCACGAAAAAACAAACTACAGCAGTGACTTATGAACTCGACTAAAACAGCTGGAATGAAAGCGTTTCGTGCCGACATCTTGCATTTACTAGGTGACCCCGGCGCTACTTTAGACCATGAAACCTCAGAACAAATCGAGTATATAGAAGACGGGCTTTTAGTGATAAAAGCCGGCTTAGTCACAGAGCTTGGCGCTGCTAAAACCTTACTAAAAACACTGCCCGCCGACTGCGAAGTTATTGAGTATCCTAATCAGCTGATCATTCCCGGCATGATCGATACCCATGTACATTATCCGCAGAGTGACATGATTGCGTCTTACGGTGAGCAACTGCTGACGTGGTTAGAAACCTACACCTTCCCAACTGAAAGCCAATTTTCAGACCCTGCACACGCGAAAGATGTCGCGGGCTTTTTCCTAGATGAGTTACTGCGTAACGGCACCACCACCGCCTTAGTGTTTGGCACGGTTCACCCTGAGTCTGTCGATGCGTTCTTTGAAGAAGCACAGCAGCGTAATTTACGGATGATAGCGGGCAAGGTGCTGATGGATCGTAACTGCCCCGATTATCTTCAAGACACACCCGAAAGCGCCTACGCAGACAGCAAAGCACTTATAGAAAAATGGCATGGTAAAGACCGCTTGCTGTACGCGGTTACGCCTCGATTCGCCCCGACATCAACCAACGAACAACTCGCTAAAGCTGGACAACTGCTTGAAGAATTTCCAGACGTTTACCTACATACCCACGTTGCGGAGAACAAAGATGAAGTCGCTTGGGTGCGGGAGTTATTTCCAGAAAGTCGCAGTTATCTCGACGTTTACCACGAGTACAAATTACTTAGATCGCGTTCGGTATTAGCGCACTGCATTCATTTGGATGATGAAGATAAACAGTGCATGGTAGAGACTGGTGCAGCAGCGGCTTTTTGTCCGACCTCAAATCTGTTTATGGGTAGCGGCTTGTTTGACTATGTAGGGATGAACCAACACGGAGTTCGAGTCGGTCTTGGAACCGATGTAGGCGGCGGTAACAGTTTTAGCTTGCTGGAGACTGGTAGTGAGGCGTATAAAGTCACTCAAATGCTTGGGAAGAAGCTTTCAGCGTTTCAACAGCTTTACCTTGCTACCCTGAGTGGTGCTAAAGCACTTTATCTCGATGGCAAAATTGGTAATTTTGAGATGGGTAAAGAGGCTGACTTTGCGGTGTTGAATTTTGCGG
>Ga0209828_1004083_pt1 | contig 10699 bp, 4 predicted proteins | sample MaitaG_FD_187429 | JGI IMG/M metagenome (GOLD analysis project Ga0209828, IMG submission 187429) | Marine algal microbial communities from Maine, USA - Maine_Asex2 metaG (SPAdes) (version 2) | ecosystem: Host-associated > Algae > Red algae > Unclassified | place: Maine, USA | collected 2015-01-05
GTGTAAGCCATTGACGACAGCATTCGCATTTACATCTCCGATTTTTACGGCGATGAAATCATTGTCATCCATTTGTTGGGTTAGATTGTTCAATGCGATTTGCTCGTTATAAGGGAATGGATTTAAGGCATCAGCAAATTGCTGACTTCTATCCACAAACCTCCACGGCATATCGTCATTAGGAAATTCAGTATCAATACCTAGAATTAATTTTCTCAATGTTATCAAATCTATCGCAGATATACTTCCACTGTTGTCTGCATCGGCTGCAATAACCTTATAAGCGGATGATAAAGGCTCAACACCTAGTACATGCTTTTGTATCAATACAAGATCTAAGGTTGAAACTCCATTCAATGGACTATCATCTTTTTCTGCTTGTATTTCATAGTTAGCAAAATTTGGAACCTCATCAAAAAAGTATCCACCATCAGATTCTGTCATCATTTGGTTGTACCATGGGGTAGGACTCTCCATTCTTACCATCGCTTCCTCAACCATCAAGTCTTCTTCTGTATAGATATTACCAGCTACTCTAGAAGAACCAGTTGGATCATCTTCGCATACATCTGTATCGTTATCCTGAAGAATTAGTAATACTTCACAGAAGTCAGAATTACCGAACTCATCAGCAACCCACATTTGTAACGGAATGACTGTGCTTATTCCATTAGGAATATCATCGCAATCAAAACTAAGTGAAGAACCAGTCTGACCAGTATGTGGATCGGTTAGGGTAAATGTTAGCTCATTATCATTACAAGTACCCGTAACATTGTCAAAACTTCCGAAATCAAAATCATTCGCCCAAATTTCTACAATTCCTGTATTCGTATCTACAATTACGGAAACAGCAGAACTTACACAGTGTAGGTTAGGTGCTTGTGTATCGATTACACAATATTCATAAGTACATGAGTTTACATTGTCACAAAAGTCTACAATCGTCCATGTGATCTCATGACATCCATACATATGGATTCCATTAGCATTTCTGCCTTCACCAGTGGCATCTATCGTACCATCTTTATTGAAATCTATTTCATAAGTTACCAACATTGGCATATCAGATAATTCAGAGCAGGCATCCGTACCTTCTTCTTGTGATAATACTAATACACCATCTGTATCTAGAACTGATGTATTGACATCACAACCTACGGAAGCTCCACCATCAATATTTCCTCCAGCATTTGTGCAATCGAAAACAGGTAGTTCTATGTCATTGATCTTAAGTACTTGTACATAAGTCGCTATTCCGCCAGAACTAGGGTCATTAGGATCATATGTACACCAATCTATTACCGTCCAAGTTCTTAGTATTTTCAAACAAGCATTTTCTACTTCATCAAAAACTTGATCATCATAGGTTACCGCAAGCTGCCCACAAGGGGATGCTGGTAAAATTGGTTGACCTAATTCAGATGCACCTGGGTCTAAATTTAGTTCAGCAGGACATGATTCCAAGATCTGATCTGTAAAATTCTGTAGAGGCGTAAAATCTACCATATCCTCTGTAAACGGATTTGTATTCTCTACAGTGATGTTGACGAATTCAGTAAGAACTTCGTTACCAGCCCCTGAGATTGTACACTCCACTTGATAAGATCCATTACCACAATCATCAGTCGGCGTTAGTTCTTTTGGATCTTCACAAACAATGGTTATAGGACACTCAATTTGACTAAGGTTATCCTCAGCAATAAAGTCATCCTCGAAAGAAGCACCAGTTGGTAATTGAGCTTGACAATCGATGGTTACATCATCCGGAGTCTGTATTAATTCAATTCCAGTCGGATTCTGTACATCAATAGTAACTAAACAAATACTTGTGTTTCCACTGGCATCTTTTACCATACACTCTACCTCAATATCCATTGTTCCGATATCTTCACAAGAAAATTGTACTGTCTGAGCAAATACAGAACCTGGTATATCTACTCTTCGGACACACACGCTATCTATAAAGCAGTTATCGTAACTACCAGCATCAAATGACCAGCCTAAGACTGTAGCATTACCATCTTCGTCTAATGCAACCACTAAATCCTCTATACATACAGCATTCGGTCCAGTATGATCTACTATATCAATCTCAGTGAAGGCAAACCCAACATTACCACAGTCATCAGCAACCTCATATCTGATCCAAGTTCTTCCAAATGGAAGGTCTCTAATCTCATCAGGGAATCCGTCTCCATCTGTATCGACTACATTCTCATCTGTTATATATTCTCCATCTACTGGAGCATTTCCATCATTATCAGCTAATAAATAACCAACATTGAAGTTATAGGCATCTGGATCTAATACAAATCCACAATCAAATACGGTTATCGGGGGATCAATATCCCAAGTTCCTCTACATTGATTTGCATCAGCATATACCTCAATTCCGTCTGGTGGAGCAACTACAACAGGTGCTTCTATATCCAAGACCTTAATGATTTGAGTTTTTTCTAGCAGATCTCCATTACACCAGTCAAGAATAACCCACTCTCTTAATACTTTGAATGAGAAACTACCACAGATTTCTAATTTTGTATCAGTAAATGTAGCTTGATATCCTGGACATAATTCAATGTCTCCAAACGGTGCCTCTGGTTTGCCAGTAATACTTGGTGCTGGTAATGAGTCAGCAGTAACCATAGTCAAATCTAGCTGAGGTGTTCCATCACTGCCTGTAGTAAAAAACTGAGAACACAAGAAAGGCGCATGGTCTGTACCATCATAATCTGGTGCACATACTATCTCTGAAGGATTGCCAGGATCATCATCTCGAACTGTAAATCTTGTAAGAGCAATTTCTTGCACACAAGATGAGGTGAGTCCACTGGACTGACTTACGACCGTCCAAGTCCTTTCTACAAGGGTAGACGTACCGCCGGCACCAAGAATGGCACTGCCTTCTAAGCAATCTGTAACCTCATCTACATAACATGCAGTATAAGGACCACAATTTTTATTTTCAAAATTTATTTCATAACAAAACTCACTCACTTGAGTGACATCATCTTTCTCTCCATAAGGATAAGTTACACAACCTTTGTTATATGTAATGTATAATTTAGGTAGATCATCAGGACATACACCCAAATCATCGACAGAACTATTGTTTTCTATCAATACCGTCCACACTCCATTCATAAAAGCTCCATCAAAGCTTGAAAAAGGAGTCAATGGTTGGTATGTGCCGCAGTATGCATCATTATTCCCTAAATCACAACCCAACGTAATTAGTTGGTTATGCGTTAAGAAGTGATCATCTGAAAGCTCCAAGTTGAAATCACTTTCTGTACATAGATTACCAGATACTAAGTCAAGAATTGTAATAGTATCAGACTCATTTGCTGTGGTTGCAGGGTTATTTGGAGATACCAAATAAACTCGTACATCTTGTACTTGTTCTACATTTACACAAAGATCTAATTCAATATTTTCAACCGTAAAAGTATTTTCTATATCCAAATTTAACGTAGGATCACTAAAGTCGAATGTGACGGCTAGCGTATTAGGATTAGACAAATCTGATGACTCGCTAATAAATGAGGAATCTCTGTTGACAACACAATCTCTATCTAATATTGGATCACCCGGCGCATACGTCTGAGAACATCTGATTTCAGTAATCTCTGGACAACTTAGCACTGCATTTACTTTATCTTCTACCAATACACTTGTTTCACAGATTTCTCCTGTAGGTGTTGTAATTGTTCCTACATATTTTCCAGGAGTGTCTATAATGATAGTTGGTTGGGTAAATCCATAGATAGAATCATCTGCAGGTTGAATCACTTCAAATGGCGGAATTTGAAAGTCATAGTAATCTTCTGCGCAACCTAATCGTGCTACGTTTCCTTCCAAAAGCATGTCTAGTGTAACAAATGCTAAACAATTTGTACCCATTGATATAGAAATTTGGTCATTACAAGCAATAGAGTGCTCTAAACGAACAAATACTTCTTGAGTACAGCATGAAATAACAACTGGATCAGTACCACCAACAGGCGTTGCGCAAAGATTATAAAGTATTTCATATTGACCAGGAGCACCAAATATAAAATCCTCCTGAGAATCCCTAGGATCATCACCTGGCTGTATATTAGGGTCAGGAATAGTAAATGGTAGATTAGGATTTCCTGTTATAGGAAGTGGTTGTGTTGGTCCACCAGGTCCTGTATCATCAAAGAGTATTTGAACTAATTTAACTTCAAAGCTGGCTGGGTCAAAATCATCACAGTTTCCAGTGATCCCAAAACCAGTTAAATCAAAGTCATAAAAATTGGGGATATTAAAATTATACTCACAATCATCAACAGATACTTCCATTTGCGGTGAAACACCTTGAACTATTGCCTTCTGGTTTCCAGGGCATATTAAAAAGCATGGTCCATCTGGATCACTACATACACTTTGCCCATAGGAAAGCTGTTGAATCAACATTAGACAGACCAGTATGGGCACCAGCCTCGCCAAATACATGAGTTTTTGTATTCTTGTTCTCATAATAAAATAGATTTTTGGGTTCTTACTTTCTTTATTCAAGATTTTAACTCTTTTAAGAAATTTTAATCAATAATTTTAAATAACCGTAAGTGTAAAATGTTGATTATCAGATTTTAATGTAGATTCTAATCCAAATATTACATAAAATCTTAATACGTAATAACAAGGAAGCAAACATTATACCAAATCGTAATATGATTGGTGCAGGACAGATTTTATTACTGTTAAAGGGCTTAATCGGGGGATAAATCGAAGAATAGTGTAAATGAGTATACGAATCACCATACCTTTCGATCCTAGGCTAGATAATTTCTAATTACTTTTGGTGTCAGAAAAATGCAATGACCATGAAGGGATATTTAATGAATATTGGATTAGAAATACATATACAGTTAAATACTGAAACAAAAGCTTTCTGTAGAGATCGAAATCTTTTTGGTCAAGAACCCAATACATCCATAAGTGAAATTTCCCTCGGTTATCCCGGCACTTTGCCTGTCTTGAATAGAAATCACGTCACCTCTGCCATAAAACTAGGGCATGCATTGGGATGCAAGATCAGCGAGGTAAACTACTTCGATAGAAAGAATTACCACTACCCTGATTTACCCAAAGGCTATCAAATCACTCAAGATGCGGTTCCTATTTGTATCGGAGGATCTTTTGAATATAAATCCGAAGGGGTATTGAAGACCATCGATATTCATCATATTCATTGCGAAGAAGATGCAGGGAAGAACATTCATGACCTAAGCGAGAAATATAGTTATATAGATTACAATCGGGGAGGTACCCCTTTATTAGAGATGGTCACAAAGCCAGATTTCACCTCTGGCAAAGAAGTGCATGACTTTATAGCGGCGCTTCAAAGTTTAGTGAGGTATTTAGAAATCTCTGATGCCAATATGGAGGAAGGCTCTTTGAGGTGTGATTGTAATGTTTCTATCCGTCCTGCAGATAGTTTCAAATTAGGAACAAGAGTTGAAGTCAAAAATGTAAACTCTAAAAAATTTGCTCAACAATCTATTGAATACGAAGCCAAGAGACAATATAATCTAATACAAAAAGGCGAATCTTTTATTCAGGAAACTAGATTGTTTAATCCTACAGAGCAGAAAACTTACTCTATGAGATCCAAGGAAGATGTCAATGATTATCGATATTTCCCAGATCCTGATTTGCAACCGATTGTACTTGATCAACAATTGATTGATAATATAAAAGATAGCTTAGGGGTAACTCCAAAAATTGCAGAAGCAGCATTGATAAAAGCTTCTTTGAATCAAGAGCAAGTTTCCCAATTAGTAAGTGAAAAAGAGTACTATTTGTTATTTGAAAATCTAAACGCATACACCCAAGATGCAAAACAATGTGCAAATTTTATCATCGCTACGATTATTCCATATTGTAAAAATAATGGCTTAACTGTAAATGAATTTCCACTTTCAAAAGATAAAATTAAGGAGATATTTAAGTTGCTTGCATCGAAAGAAATATCTCATACAATTTGCAACCAAAAATTACTCCCGCACCTTTTCGAAAACCCTAAATCAACAGTACAAGAAGCGGTCGAAAAATTAGGACTTAAATCAAATGATGATTCCTCAGACTTAAGCACACTCGTCCAACAGGTTCTAGACAAAAATCCAGGCAAACTAAAAGCCTATCAAAGCGGTAAGAAAGGATTAATTGGTTTCTTTATGGGAGAAGCAATGAAAATGTCCGAAGGAAAGGTCCGTCCCGATCTTCTGAAAAAGCTAATGGAGGAGCAGTTAAATAAATAGGGATATTACGAAGGAAGAATTACATATTGGATAGGGGATGAGATACTTGGATATTACTATCACTTTTTTTAAATATCATGTTAATCCTTTAAACCTTTAATCAAGAGAATCATGATTCTGATATTTTTTAAACCCTCTTTTTGAAAGAGAGGGCCAGAAACTTTTAAAGTTTCTGGGGTGAGTTAAACAAGATAGAAATTGGTTTACACTACTTCCAAACACCCCTAAAAAGGCCTTAAATTCTCTTACTCACATAACCTTTCTTACCTCTAAGTTCCTCATCAAGTCGACTTTGACACATGCATACTTTTATTATAAAAATAGTTTACGTATTCACCAACCCTGCTTCATCATAATACCGTATTCTATTAATTGTCTCTTTTACTAAAGGTAGAATATAATGTAATAAAAAATAGATGTACCCTATAGTAACAATCAATAATTGACCGCAAGTATTCTTATAGAATTCATAAAAAGGCAATTAATAATAGATAAGTTGCTATCTACCTAAATCATATAGTATTGGAAGAAATGTAGTGGCTTAGTTGGTCACGATCAATTGAGCCAACCATTTCATTATTTCTAGTGATACCAATGATTGCTAATCCATCATTCTGGATAATATTGAACACATCATCCAATGGGGTGCTTTCATCCATCAATCTATAATTATTGCTCATAAGATCAGAAACCTGATTATATTTTTCAGGCTCTTTTATTGCAGATTTAATAAACCAATGAGGTAAAGTGCCTACGATTTTATCTTCAGAATCTAGTACAAGAAAATTATGTAGCTTTTGATTTTTTGTGAGTTCTATTACTTCTTGGAAAGTGGAATTGTGTTTTACTTTAGCAATACTAGAAGAGCCCACATCGCCTAATACAGAATTTGAAAGTACGGTTGTAAACCGTACATGATTTAGTTCCTGTCCTGCCATCAGTAATATAAATAGACCAATGATTCCTAGCACAAATTGATATTGCCATACGGCTAACGCAATGAAGGCGACTGCAAACACTCTTCCAATGTATACGGCTATTTTGGTTGAGGTTAGTCTAGAAAATTTTGTGCGGAGGAGAGCCCTCAGTATCCTCCCTCCATCCATTGGGAAAGCAGGTATTAAATTAAAAAGAAAAACCATCAGATTCATCCAAAATAGAAATTGTAAAAAGGAAGTCGTATTCGTAACTAGTAAGTTATTACTTAGATCAGGTAAGATAAGTGTATCAGAAAGGAAGAAATATCCTGACAAAACTAAGGCAATACCAATGTTGACTAAAGGGCCATTCAAGGCAATCCAAAATTCCTCCCAAGGCTTATCGGGAATCTTTTCTAATCTTGCTAATCCACCGATTGGGCTGAGGATGATATCTTTGGTTAGAACTTCATATCTTTTTGCGGTAAGAGCATGACCTAACTCGTGTAAAACAATACAAAAGAAGAGACTTATGATAAATGCCAATAACCACCCAATTTGAGATAGACTTAGTTGCTGATGATGTGCAATGTAAGTCAATAGTAAAAAGAAAATACCGAGAGACCAATGTACTAGAATTGGTATCCCTTGTATTCGTCCAATTTGCCAGGACTTCCCCATTTTTTTATTTTAGTTGAGCTGTTACGCTAAGCTTGGAAATGTAGCTTTCAACGTAAAGCTGGAACGTTTAAGCTGGTACCGTCTGAAATATAGGTTGATATAATTGTCCCTTCAAGACACTTCTGGAAATCACAATTCTTTGCACTTCAGAAGTACCTTCATAGATCTGTGTGATTTTTGCATCTCTCATGAGCCGTTCTACATGATATTCTTTCACATATCCGTATCCTCCATGTATTTGAATGGCTTCTACGGTATGCTTCATTGCCGTTTCAGAAGCAAATAATTTAGCCATACTACTAGCAACACTATAGTCCAAATGTTGATCTTTTAACATCGCAGATTGATAGACCAACAATCTTGCTGCTTCAATATCTGTAGCCATATCAGCTAATTTGAAAGCAATTGCCTGATGTTTGCTGATGGTTTTACCGAAAGCTTCTCTTTCCTTGCTATAAGCTAAGGATAAATCATATGCACCTGCAGCAATACCTAAGGCTTGGGCTGCAATACCTATTCTCCCACCACTTAAAACTTTCATCGCGAATTTGAACCCAAATCCATCTTCTCCTATTCTATTCTCTTTTGGTACAATGACATCACTATACATGATGGTATGCGTATCAGATGCTCTAATACCTAGTTTGTCTTCTTTTGCTCCAATGTTTACACCATCCCATTCTGTATCTACAATAAATGCATTAATGCCTTTATGCCCTTTTTCAACATCAGTTTGGGCAATCACTAAATGAATTCGACTTGTTCCTCCATTCGTGATCCAATTTTTTGTTCCATTCAAAAGATAATGATCCCCTTTATCGACCGCAGTAGTCCTTTGGCTTGTTGCATCACTACCTGCTTCTGGCTCACTCAAGCAAAAAGATCCGATCCATTCGCCAGTTGCTAATTTCGTTAAGTATTTCTGTTTTTGTTCTTCCGTTCCGTAGGTTTCAAGGCCCCAACATACCAATGAATTATTTACTGAAACTACAACACTACAAGAGCTATCGATTTTAGAAAATTCTTCCATAGCTAGGACATAGCTCAAAGTATCCATTCCTCCACCATTATAATCTGGAGAAACCATCATCCCCATAAATCCTAATTCTCCCATTGCCTTTATTTGATCTTTAGGGAAGATCATATCACGATCACGATCAATTACACCAGGTAAAAGTTGAGTTTGAGCAAAATCTCTTGCGGCTTCCTGTACTGCTAATTGTTCCTCCGTTAGTTCAAAATTCATTTCCTTATTTTAATAAATGGTTAAATCAAATTTTTTGTAGTTCAAAATCATGATGCAAGCAGCAATAATCAACAGAAAAGATAATATTAAAAATGCATAAATCACATTATTACCGGCATGAAAAAAGGTTGTTGCAAATAATGATAGTAACAGAATTCGGATTAAAATGTTTGCAATATTAAAGATACTTGCGGACCTACCAAAGACTTGATTTGGAATGTTATTAAAAAGATAGGTTACTCTTAATATTCTAGAGCCAGCATTGCACAATCCTATGCCGAATAACATCAGATAAAACAAATTTACCGAATTTGTGGCGAATAGGGTGAAATTTATCAATGCAGTAATAAACGTCAGTATAATTAAACTAGCTGGTATATTTAATTTTTTGAATATGTAACGTATTGAAAAACCGCTAATTAAAGCACCTATCGAGTAAGCTATATCCGAGCTTGCATACACGACTGCAGAAGCTTTTAGATGGGCACTTACATAAAGGGCTCCAAGATAAAACCCCTCAAGTAACACGCATACAAAGATTATATAACTGACCACTCCGAACAACAAAATCATCTTATGATTCATCAAATAATCCCATCCAATTTTTAATCTGGCATACACATTTACATGTTCGACCTCCCGTATAACCAATGGCACATAGAAAATAAAAGAAATAATGGTAAGAGCTACTATGTAAGTCAAAAAATCAAGAAAGAAAATATCATAAATCTTCAATGCTTGAAATTCAAATCCAAAATTGAATTTGTATCCGAAAATATTAAAATAACCATCTTTTGTACCTTCCATTAGCACAGCCGCAATTGCCCCTCCTAGGATGCTCGTCGATTGGCCCTGAACCTCGAGTATACTTGTAATCTTCCCATAATCTTCCTTTGGTGTAATTTCTTGTACAAAGGCATACAAACAAGGATAATGAATGCTATAATTGAGCATTGTCATTACAAATACGGAAGCAACAATCCAAAGATTTAACTGTCCTTGCGAATAGCCATAATACGTGATGAGACCTAGAATAACCGCACTAATTGCATTTATACATAGAAATATAGTTTTACGGTTATATTTATCGATCAAAGTACCACTGAAAGGCACCCAAAAAAGAGATATACAATTAGCTAAAATATAAAAGTAGACGAAATAACTTAATGCTCCTTGTTGGGCAAAATACCAAGGAATAGCAATCATACTGATGCCCTGAGCAATACCGGATACAATATTGGCAGTTAAGAGTAAGATAAGTGCTTTCCTATTTTTCAGTGGATTTTTATTATAATCGATCAATGGAATCGATGGGTGAAAAAAATTGGAACCAGAATACTCTGGATTCAAAAAAGGGTGAAAAGTATGCAAATATATACTTCTTTTTTCTTGGGTGCCTCTATTAACGGACTCTTGAATTGAAAGTAAAAAAATTGAAAATACTCGAGGCAAGAAGAGGGAGTTTAGCCCTAGCTAAACAACAGATGGATCAAGGAAGTATAAATTATTTCTATTCGCTAAAGGAAATTTCAATATTCTGATCGGACTAGATTGTAATTAATTAG
>Ga0209828_1004084_pt1 | contig 10697 bp, 6 predicted proteins | sample MaitaG_FD_187429 | JGI IMG/M metagenome (GOLD analysis project Ga0209828, IMG submission 187429) | Marine algal microbial communities from Maine, USA - Maine_Asex2 metaG (SPAdes) (version 2) | ecosystem: Host-associated > Algae > Red algae > Unclassified | place: Maine, USA | collected 2015-01-05
TTACTCCTTTACGGTTACCAGCGGAAGCGACGGTTGAACGGTATTTTAGAAAAGGATTTTAGGGTTGAAATTATGGTGCTTGTTGAGTAGTAAAATAGAAGCAAGTAGAAATATGAATCTAGTGCCCCAAGCACTAGGAAGTGATCAATAATCTGTGTCATTTAATTTTCGGTAAACGCAGGGGCAGATTGATCTTCACTTATTTATTTGCCATCCCTAAAGCAAAAAAACCGCCATTCCATAGGATCAATTAAAAAATAAATTATAAAGGTTTGGGTCGGTTAATTTGGTTCTAATCGAGGCGGTGAAATACGATTTATGCCGTAGCATAATGAGTTTTTCACCAAAGAAGAGTAGAAGCCAATTAAGCAGTCAAATGTTATAAGTTATTCTTTTATTGATCCTTAACACAACTTCACACCAAAATTCGATAGCCTCTTTTCAGTTCAGCCGCCGCTGCCAGCGCGTACATGCCTGGCTTGTCGAACAAATCCCCCGTCGCATTCGGACCATCGAGATAAGTGTACCAGGGTTCAATGCAGACATACGGAGCCGCTGATTTTGCCCAAAGGCCCAGATGCGGAGCACCCCCCGTTTCCATCGTTAAAAACCAGTCGTCTGTTTTTCTTTTGATGGTGATTGCGTCCGATTTTATATCCGTAAAAACCAACGCGTCTTCCTCAAAAAGAGTTGGGGTAAGCGGAATGATATTTCCAGTTAAATATTCCTTTTGGCGCAGTCCGAAATAATTATCGACCAATCCATAAAGATGGAGGTTTTCTTTTCTATTAAAAATAATTTCATAATCCTCGTGGGCATAATTTTCGGTATCAATCGCAAAGGCGGGATGGTAGCCCAGTCCAACCGGCATAACTTTTTTACTTTGATTTTGAATCGTATAATCTACTTTTAGACCATTTTTCAGGAGGATGAAGTCAATCAATAAAGTAAACGAAAAAGGATACGCAGCCCGTGACTTTGAGGTATCCCGAAAGGCTACCTGGCAATGATCGCCTTCGTTTTTAGTAACCAGAAAAGGCTCGTGTCGTACCACTCCATGCTTGGGCATTTGGTAGGTTTGCTGCTGATATCGGTAGGTATTCTCTTTCAGGTGTCCTACGATGGGAAATAAGTTTGGAGCCGAATCAGTCCAGTATTCAGGATCTCTTTGCCAGATATATTCATAATTGGTCGATTTTTTTATCAGACTGGCCAACTGTGCACCTTTTAAATCTATTCTGGCAGTAAATTGCTGATTTTCAATAGTAATTATATTATCCATTTTTGTGCTATCTTAAAAGCTGTTTGATTTAAAAAGACCATCCATCCGCAAATAAGTACCAAATATATAATTTTAAGGGGTACCTTATTCGTTTTAACTGTTGGCAGCTAAACCTTTAGCGTAATTTAAGGTCTAAATATTGCAATAAATAATTATATTTGGGAATCCAAAAAAGCCACTTGTGCCTCATTCCGCAGGTAAATAATTAAGAAATCTAACAAAAGATATTTTACAATGATCGCAGACGAAATCGCCAGGAAAAAACAAAAAGAACATGAGCGCAAAGCGCGTCGTTGGTCTACGTTAATTTTATTATTGCTATTGATCTTTTTTATTCTACCATTCATGACTGGAAAGATTCAGGCACGACAACGGTTTGACAAAGTGGTAGAGATACAATTTGAAAAGCCGGAAAAATTTTCTCGTACCGCTTCCTCCGAGCGTTCTTCTACCCGACAATCCAGCGCAATAAAAGAATCTCCGGTAGAGACTCCTCCTCCACCCGCAAAACCCGTGGAAAAACCAGTCGAGAAACCAGTCGAAAAGCCAACGCCCCGACCCAAACCGATGGCCAAGATAGAACCGCTTAAAGTGCCTTCTAAAAAACCAGTCCTCACCAGTCCTTCTAACGAAATAAATATGGAAGTCGCCGACATGATCGGAGAGATTTCCTCAGATGCACAGGTTAGCCAAATTTCTCCTGAAATTACAGAAGTTACCGAGGAAGTTTCGGAAGAGTCCGTAGATAAAATCAGTGACTATTTTTCTAAAAAGAAAAACAGTGGCGACGGTGGTGGTAAAGTAACTGACTCCAATACGACTGGACCAGGCAGTAATAGCAACGGAGATGGAGATAGTGGAAGTAGCGATACGGGCGATTCGAATACGGACGGTCAGGGAGACTCTGGTGACAGTGGTGATGATTTTGACGGAACTGGTTTGTTAACCAGAAAAGTGATCCATCGTGCCAAACTGGACGGACTAATCAAACAGACCGGAAAAGTGGTGATTAATTTATGCGTTGATCAAAGCGGAAAGGTAGTTTTTGCGGAAGCAGATGAATATAAATCGACCATTAAGGACATGGGTTTATTGGTACGGGCGGAAAGAACGGCTGCCAAGTATCGATACGAAAAGGATTATACTGCAGCGAAGCGTCAGTGTGGAAAATTGTCTTTTATTGTGAAGTTGCCTAAATAAAAAGCTAAACTCCACTATCTGGATTTTCAAATATACCCATCTCTAAAGACGGCTACTAACTGCACGTAATTTGCAATAATTTTGTGTGTAAATTTTGTAAACGTTAAAATTTGGCCCCTCAACAAGTACTCCTTTTACATTAAAACAATTTTGGTGCAATTCCCAACTTTTTGGGCTGTTCCAGATAGCGGTGCTTTTGCTTTCGTCTTTCGCTAATATCTTTATATTTTACTTTTAATCACTAGATTTTATTACCAGTTTTCTGACTGCGGTTCCCTGACTGGAACGAAGTGCTACCCAGTAAATGCCTGCTGGCAAACCTTTTGGCAACTTAAGTCGATGTGATCCAGCTGACTGATTTCCTTTATTAATAGTTTGATATACCGCTCCGGTAGGTTGATAAATTTTGACCGTAATATCGGAAGATACAGGTAGACGATAAGACATCGTCACCTGCTCATATCCGGGATTAGGATATAGAGAAAACTGGAATGAATGTTCTAGGGATGTTGTACTTGTCAGTATATCCAATTGTGTATTTACGATGCTGTCGCAACCATTGGCAGCTACATAAAATTTGACCAACGTGGTATCTTCCAGATATAAAACTTCGTTGTATAATTCTCCGGGATTTAAAACGACGGTCACCTCATTGATGGTATTTTTCAATACGTAAACTTTGGCCGTGGTGATACTATCCTGCACTACTCGGGACACGGTATCGCGTAGCACTATATCTTCGGTTAATACATGTCCAAACAAGGTATCTCCGGTACAATGGGTAGCAATGTAAGCACCATAAAGATTTCCATACTCAATGGTATGCCATACGCCATTGGTTTTTTTACGGGAGTTAGGTGTTTGCACCGTTACCTCGTTGAAAAATCCCGTTCCATTCGGTAAGCCCGGTTGTTGACTTACTTTAAATTTAATAAAACCATAAGAAGCAGCTTCATCAATTTCATCACCCACCAGATTAATATTCGTAAAATTAAATCGTACCACCCCATCTCCTACTATCTCATAATCGTAAGGGTGGCTGGAAGCACCGGGCCGTAAAGTTTCTACGTTTAACTCGTCCGGCAATTCATTTTCAATATACAACCACGGTAAAGTATCATTACCCGTATGCTGAAAACGCAAGTGGTACTCTATATCATCGTTGGGAGCAATGGCGCGATCGATTCCATACCCACGCGGATAAGCACGTAGCACATTGGGCAAAAAATTATCATAGCTAACCTGTGCATCAATGGACTTAAAAACGTTTGCGTCGTCCTCCGGATAATGGTTGACATATCCCATCGTGATACCACCACCCATGTTGGTGCCGACTCCTTCCACGGTGATTGAAGGATTACTACGTCCTGGATGACCTGCCGTTTGCGGTATTTCCAACCGTACTGTTTTCCCTTCGGGAGTGACGGTGATGGTGTCTGACTCAAAGCTATTCAACTGGATCGGCTCGGTTCTTGGAATAAACCAGTCTTCAATGATGACACCAGTAAGCGCTTGTCCCATATTACCCGTACCGACATTTTTTATAATAAACTGGACATTATCGCCAATCACATTCGCTTGTAATTCGATACTTGCCTCATCCCAAACTGGAGCCTGTGGCAAGCATATTTCGTCCGGTCTAATACGCGCCTGTAATTCGTGGGTGAGTCCTTCCACCTGATTGGTACAATCATGCGCAACGGTAAATTGAAAACTTCCTGCCTCGTTCACCGGTACGTCCTCGATACTAAAAACATACAAAGTATCATCCTGTCCTATTAGCGTAGCATTACTGTTTATTAGTGAAAAAGAAGTAGGCAAGATAATATCTACCATTGCTCCCGCAGAGGCGACTGTTCCATTGTTTCGATATTTAACATTATAAATATTTTCTTCGCAATAACCTAAAAACGGCGTAGATAAATCAATTTCCATATCCGCACAGACAATTGACTGGTCATTAAAGTTAAAGTTGTTCGTTGTGGTATCGTAAGGGTTATCAATAGAAATAAAAGCGGGCCCATCACAAGCTTCCCAGTAAGTTCCAGAAGGAATTACCCGAACGGAATAATCGCCTGGAGGGACTTCAACAAAATAATTTCCGTCAGCATTTGAAGTAGCGTAGTACGACTCAGAGGTACCGTCCGCAATGACCAGCCAATCTTCCAGACCAGACTCCCCGGCTTCGGGTATACAATTATTACCCTGATCAATGGAAAGTTTTCCAGTAATCGCATTTGAAGTAGAATTTCCGAGCGCATCCGCTTTAATAATAAAACTTTTACAACTTAAAATATCCTCTTCCAAAGCATCCTTTAGTTGACTTTGCGCGATAATTAAATAATTTCCATCGCTATCCACAGAGAAGGGATAAGGCACATCAAAGGTATTTTCACCTCCTTCAAAAAGTCGTTCCCATTGACTTTCGCCACTCATGTCCGTACGGATCATCAAAACATCCAGTTCTGCTGACCCCTGGCTTCTGGTGGAAGTTAAAACAGTATATCCTCCATCCTCCATCTGTCTTATGTAAGCCGCAAATTCTCCTGCTCCACCACCATAAGTCTGGTCCCACTCCTGAACCATATTAACATCTATTTTGAGTAGATAAGTATCTGCATTACCATTCCCCTGAGAAGTAGTGATTCCGCCGATTGCAAAACCTCCGTCAGCAGTATTTATCAAGGAAAACACATTTTCAAATTCAGCTCCTCCATATAACTGATTGTCAATTAAATCACCGGATATATTATCGTGACGATAAAGACTGATTTGCCAGTGACCACCAAGACTGATGGGTAATAGATAATTTCCTGTTGAGAGAATATCGCCATTAGGAGCTTCGATCACATCGATCAGTACATCTTCCTCTGTACTTCCAAAACGATGATTCCAAAGTAAGGTACCCGTAGCATCTATTTTTCCAACCCAACTATCGCGCATGCCAAGTGAATCTTCCAAAATATCTCCACTAGCCGGAGATTCGGTAGATCCACAAAAAGCAAATCCGCCATCAGAAGTTTCGATAATACCCGTAAGACGATCATAACCACTTCCACCATATTTTTCTTCCCATAAGATCTCTCCTTCTTGATCAATCTTTAAAATCCATCCATCTCCTCCTCCATTTCCCTCGTGAAAAGTTTGACCAACTGCGATAAAATTTCCATCTGAGGTAGGAATGGCTCGAAAAATCTCTTCATATGTACCAAGTGTATAAGTTTTTTCCCAAACCAGTTGACCATCTCGGTCTGTTTTCATCATAGCTACGTCACTCTCTGAAAACCCGGAAGGTAAGGTATATACATAATGTCCAAAAAATATAACCCCACCATCTTCCGTAACCAGTGCAGACTTAAGAAAATCATTTTCTGAAAAATCGTAGAAACGCTCCCAGGTCTGAGCATCCAGATTTATGGAAAATAAACAAACGAAACAGAGGGCCAACACACGGGTATTGATGCTAATATTTTTGATTAAGATTAAAAAGTAGGTCATGAATCGTTAGGTTAAATTCGTTTGATAATACAAAGATTGCATAATTACAGGGCTGAAACAACAACAATAAAACGCATTTGCCATAATAAAATAAAAAATAACCGCTATCTAAGTTGCTCATTATCAAAATAGTAGCTAATTTCATGGCTCTATTTTGTCAAAATATATCTATGGAAAACAGCCAACTTTATTTAATAATTTCTCAATTAGGGACGATAGAACACCGTTCGCTGGATCAATTCGTACGTTCTCCGTATCATAACAGGCGACCAGAACTAATAAGTTTCTGTAATTTATTAATACAATCTGCTCAAACCAGGGACCAAATACCCTACACGAGAGCATACTATTTTAAAAAAATCTTTCCTGGACAGCCTTACGAGGACAAAAAGATGCGGTACACTATTTCATTTCTGAATAAACTGGTAAAGAAATTTCTGGCGATTGAACAATTAAAAGAGGATCAAATTTCGGAACAACGTTTGGCAGCCAAGGCTTTGAGAAAGAAGGGTTTGGCAAATATCTATGAAAAAGAAATACAAAGCTGTCTCAAGTTACTGGAAAAACAATCTTTCCGCAACGCCCAGTATTACCTGGATCGTTATCTAATTGGTTACGAAGATTATGAGGCTTTCTATAAAAGGAAGAAATCTGCTGGAAAAATTGGTGAAATCCTACCCAAAATCAATCAGGCCGCAGATGTCTATTTGATTGCTACCACCCTTAAGCTGGCCTGCATGTGGTTGAGCCTAAGAGTGCAAGAACAGCCATTTCAATTCAAATCTCTATTAATCAAGGTATTAGATCTAATTGAGGAACAAGATTATTACCAGCAGTTTCCCGTTATAGAATTATATTATAATGCCTATCAAATGCTGACTTTGACGCAAGATGATTCTTATTTCGGAAATTTCAAATCTTTAATCGAGCAACATCAACTAAATTTTCCAATAGGAGAATTATCAGAATTATACGTTCTGGCTATTAATCATATTATCAAACAAGCCAACCTGGGTAATCAATCCTACCGCAAAGAACTCTTCGAAATGTACAAAAAAGGTTTAAATGCAGCGGTATTTCTCAACAATGGCGAAATGAATAGTGTTACCTACATCAATATTGCCCAGGCAGGACTGGCCCACGAAGCCTATGATTGGGTTTTAGCCTTTATTGAAAAAAACAAACATTTTTTAAAAAGTAGTCTACAAAAAGAATACTATCTGTTTAACTTGGCCAGTTACTATAATAAAAAAGGAAACTATGACCAAGTAATGGAAATTCTTCGAACCATAACCTTCGACGAAACCATGCTGGAATTAGCCGCCCGACGTATGTTATTAAAAATATACTTTGAACTAGATGAAACGGACGCGCTCTTCTCTTTCTTTGATAGCTTTAAAAACTATATCTATCGACACAAGGAAGTCGGATATGGGAAAGACAATTACCTCAACCTTATCAAGTATGCCAAAAAACTAACCAACATCAATCCCCGAGATCAAAAGGCGGTAGCACGGCTGACCGAGGAAATTATACAAACGCAGGCAATAGCAGAAAAAGCATGGTTATTGGAGCGAGTGCGGGGGCTGGGGAGGTAGGGTGAACTTGCCATTAAATTTAGTACCTTGCCTTATAAATACATAGCAGCTGTTCTGCAACTTATTTTTTAATATAGCTCTCTCATGAACAAGTCAATTTTCATAGTTTTAATTTTTTTTCTATTAACATCCGATATAACTGGTCAATTGCCAATTGATCGACAAATTGATTGGACTAATGCTGGATTAAGAGACACTACCACTAATAACTTTACAATTATCAATTTAATTGATCTTGGTATCAATGGAGATGGTATCACACCAAATGACGATTTAATCGCTACGGTTCTTAGTGACCAAGGTACAGATGGAGTTATTTTAAAATTTCCCGAAGGAACCTTTTTATTTAATGAATCCATCAATTTGAGTAGTAACTCACTTTTAGTCGGAGAAGGTGCAACCAAAACTTCGTTGATATCTAATCTTGGAGGATCAGGACATTCTATTAATATTGCTGGAACGGTGCTTCTTTCGGACACTACAGTAGTAATCGCTACTGGACAAAAGGATGATAATTTTTTAGAGGTTAACAATGTGGATTTATTCCAATCTGGAGACTGGATTCAGCTCACCCAAGTTGACTCACATTTAGTTACCTCAATTTGGGCGGAAGGAACCGTTGGACAAATTATGCAGGTAGAGGATATTATAGACCAGAAAATTTTTTTTGGTTCTACCTTAAGAAAAACTTACAAACTAGAAGATAATCCTGTCATTACAAAAATTTCCCCGATTGAAAATGTGGGCATCTCCTGTTTAAAAATTGTGCGACAAGATAATACAGCCCCTTCTCAAAGCAGCAATATTCGATTTAACTATGCAGTAAATTGCTGGGTTTCATCCATTGAATCATCTAATTGTACCTTCAGCCATATTGAAGCGAGGTTTAGCTCCAATTTAAAAATCGAAAAATCTTATCTACACGATGCTTTTGGTTTTGGCGGTGGCGGACGTGCTTATGGCATCATGTTACATTTAATGAGTAATGAGGTTCTGGTTGAAAACAATATTTTTAAAAGGTTGCGACACTCCATGATTTTACAGGCGGGAGCTAATGGAAATGTGCTAGTCTACAATTATTCTTTTGATCCTTTCTGGACTTCTTTTCCCAGCAATGCTGCAGGAGATATGGTACTACACGGAAATTACATTTTTGCTAACTTATTTGAACAGAATATTGGACAAAATATCGTTATTGATAATTCTCACGGACCAAATGGACCAAACAACACTTTTTTTAGAAATAAAGGAGAATTGTTCGGGATATTTTTTAGTGCAACTAATTCTCCTGGACAAAATTTTATTGGTAATGAAATAACCAATACATCGGCCCCTTATAATTTGGTTAATTATACTATTCAAGGAGCGGACCACTTTATCTTAAGTAATAATAATAAGGGTAATATTGATCCTCCTGGATCAGATACTTTATCTACTCAAAGTTTATATTACGATAGCATTCCTAATTTTGTTCCTGCTGATCAATGGGCTTCTATTGGTACTCCTAATCTGCTCAACAAAGGAAGTATTCCTTCGTTTACTCGAATTCAAAATAATGACCCATTTTTGAATACTTGTGGAGAAATTTTGACCAGCACGAAAGATCAATCTATTTCTGACAACAAAGTTAATGTATTTCCGAATCCATTTTCTGAGTTAATAAATATACACTCAGAGAAAAAAATTCTCAGGGTTGATATTTATGATTTTTCAGGGAAATCCGTTTTCGCTAAAAATGTAAACGATAACTTTATTTCTCTTCGATTAAATAGACTTCCAGCAGGTATTTATACTGCTACTATCTATCTACAAGACAATAAAACATCTATCAAACGAATAATAAAATAAGCTTTTCGTTATTCTACTGAACAGTAGTTTTTTGTAATGTATATTGATCATATTCTAAAGGCTTTGTCTTCTTAGCAATCCACCTTGACATCGCAGTTAGAGCTTTACAGAATTCGTCATAAAAAAACACTTCTGCCAATAACAATTCATTTCCTTTATTAAATATTGACACTACTGGATACATGTAGCCGTATGCTCTGTTTTTTTTGTCCCTATGCAATTTCCTTTCCTGCGGATGTTCTTCGTAATATTCCAATCCTTGCTGTACCGTCATCACATAAACAACTGTTAAGGCACCGAACATGAGATCAGATTTGTGACCACCTACTACTTTCTGATCTTCCAGATTAAATCCATTTCTTTTCATATGCTTAAAACAGACTTCTATCTTATAGCGCTTTTTGTAAAAAATACTTGCCTGATTAATATCATCCATATTAGTCATCAAATAAATAATTTCTGCCTTAGCTCGGGTACTCTCATTTTCAAGGGCACACAACTTGACAATATAATCTGATTCTAAAACAGCTTCTAAACTATCTTTACCCGTCCAGGATAAATACCTTTTCAAAATTTTCAGTCCTACCTTTCGATCCCTTATCTTACCATTAAACCACAATACTATTTTTGCATTAGCTCGTATTCTCATCACGAATTTGATGTTCCTTTCTTCCAAACCTTTAAGCCACTTATAGCCGATAAACTCGCGGTCACCAGCTAAATATAGTTGTGGTATTTTTATACTATTTGCGGGCCACCAGTTTATCAAACGGTCCATCAAATCTAGGCGTTCCTTGGTATTGCTGTTCCCTTTTTTCTCTAAATCTTTCCAGACCAAGGGAACAAAAACATTTTTATACAGCAAACCAATTACTAATAAATTCACCTTGCATTTTCCAAATTCCCAATTTGTTCGATCCAATATTAGATAGCATTCTTTGTTTTGACACATCGTACGAACCACCAAATTGAAAATACCTTTGAGAACATTTTCTGGCTTTCCAGTCTGAAAAAATCGTTTGAGCCGACTGTAGGCAGTTTCTAATTTTATCTCCTGATCTATTAGTTTACTCACCCGTTTAGCACATTGTCTCAAATTCGTACTCTGTACCGCAAGGATACAATTACACAAAAGTAAAAGTTGGCCCAATTTTGTATGGGTCATATCTGGAAATAATTTTTTCATTTCCGCAGAATTATTAAATTCTATCATAGCGAATAAAAGTTGGTTGAACTCTTTTTATTCGCTTTTTTTTATGCCAACTTTTTTT
>Ga0209828_1004088_pt1 | contig 10688 bp, 5 predicted proteins | sample MaitaG_FD_187429 | JGI IMG/M metagenome (GOLD analysis project Ga0209828, IMG submission 187429) | Marine algal microbial communities from Maine, USA - Maine_Asex2 metaG (SPAdes) (version 2) | ecosystem: Host-associated > Algae > Red algae > Unclassified | place: Maine, USA | collected 2015-01-05
CGAGCGGCCTTTTTCGGTCCAGTTGCACCCGCCGTACAGGATCAGCGGACGCTGCGCACCGGTCAGGATGTCGCGCGCGCGCGTCAGGGCCGCGGACGAGGGTGCAGGTTCGGCATACACGGCCGGGCCCGACAGGGGCACGGCGTCTGTCCGACTGCTCAGCATGTTCTCCGGTAGCGCGATCACCACCGGACCGGGACGCCCGGTCAGCGCCGTCGTCCACGCCCTGGCCAGGATTTCAGGCAGGCGAGCGACGTCGTCGATCTCGACCGCCCACTTGGCCACCGTACCGAACATGGCCCGATAGTCGATCTCCTGAAACGCTTCACGGCCCCGCATGTCCGTAGCGATCTGGCCGACGAACACCAGCAGCGGCGAACTGTCCTGCATGGCGGTGTGAATCCCGATCGACGCGTTGGCAACGCCCGGCCCACGGGTGACGAAACAGACGCCGGGGGTACCCGACAACTTGCCGTAGGCAGCCGCCATGTAGGCCGCACCGCCTTCGTTGCGGCAGACCACGAAACGCAGCTTGCAGTCATCGTCATGCAGCGCGTCGAGTACGGCGAGATAGCTCTCGCCCGGCACACCGAAGCTCACGGTCGCACCCAGCGCGACCAGACTGTCCACCAGCAGTTGACCCCCATGTCTCATCGCTGTCATGCGTCCTCGTGTTCAGGTGAATGACCGATCACTCACAGACCTCCAAGATGACACAACACGCTTGAAATCTCAGTCAAGAAGGCCTGTCCCTCGACAAGAAAACCTTGCCACCCACGGTCGGCGAGCTTGCGAGCGAGAACCCTCTGCAGCGGCTCTGACGCTCCAGGCAGATATTCGCGACGGACGATCGCAGTGCGGATTATCCCTACACTGGCCCCCAAGCCACGCTTTCGAATCTTCGGTAAATCCTGTCAGGAGCGCATCACGTGATCCGTTAGCCCACCGCCTTACACAGATACCTGCTCGATTCTTGATTCAAACGGGCATCCTTCGGTAGGCATTCAGGCTTCGGAGAGCGGATCGGCCTAAGCGCGGAGCACGTCGATCAGCTGCTTTCGCGCGTCGTCGGACAAGACGAACAATGCGCTTGCCGGCAGTGAATCGAGCTCGATCGATGGGTCGTGCTCGTCGCCGATCCCTTCGAGCGCGCAGACCCTGTCGACGTAGCGTACGAGACACAGCGCAATGTCAGTCACAGCGGGCGGCTCGTCCTCGAACCGGTACACCAGCTCCAGAAACATTTCCGGCAGTCCCCATCGCTCGAGCAACCACGCCCCCTGCGCGCAGTGCACGGCAGCGAGCACCTCGTCGATCTCGCGCTCGGTCGGGTTCGTGCCGTCGCGTTCGCTCATGTCCTCGAGCGCGCGCAGCACCAGGAGCTTGCCGACGTCGTGCAGCAAGCCGGCGACGAACACGTCGTCGGCCAGCGCCCGGTGTTCGCTGTGGAGCGCGAGCCAGTACGCGCCGTTCCCCACACTCGACATGTGTCGCCACAGCTTGTGCAGACGATAGCGGAAGCGCGAGCCAGACGCGCTGTAGAGGCGCTTGCAGCCGGCCGACAGCGCAAGCACCGAGAGCTGCCGTGTACCGAGGCGCACAACCGCATGACGAAGGCTCCGCACCTCGACGAGCCCGCCGAAGATGCCCGAGTTCGCGAGCCGCAGCACCTCACCGACAAGCACCGGATCCCGCTTCAGGAGATCGCAGATGCCCTCCGCGTCGAGTTCGCCCGAGCGGGCCTCCCGGTACACGCGCAGCGCCACCGCGTCCAGCACGGGAATCTCGATCTCGCCGTCCGAGATACACCGCTGCACGCGCGCGGCGAGACTCGTCGGGACGCTCATCGCGTACTCGTCTCTTATGATCATTCAGGCCGCCGAATCCAGGTTGTAGCGGCGCCATTCGTCGGCCAGATAGGCGGTGGCGTCGGCCACGGGCATCGGTCGGCTGTAGAAATAGCCTTGTGCCTCGATCACATCGCGCTCGGCCAGCCACGCCGCCTGCTCGCCCGTCTCCACACCCTCGGCGACGAGCTCGAGATCGAGTGCCTGACCCATGCGGATGATTGCCTCGAGGAGCGTGGCGTGCTCGGGATCGGCGATGAACGCACGGTCGATCTTCAGCGTCGCGAGCGGGTAGCGCCGCAGATAGGTGAGGTTCGAGTAGCCCGTGCCGAAATCGTCGATCGCGATGCGCATGCCGAGAGCTTTGATCTGTTCGAGCGTCGCGGCCACCGCGTCGGCGTCGCCGATCATGGCGCTCTCGGTGATCTCGAGCTCGATTCGCGTCGGATCGCACCGCGCGCGTGCCACGTTCCCGGCCACGACCGCAGGGAACTCGGGGACCGCGAGCTGGAGAGCGCTGACGTTGATGCTGACCGTTACGTCGTAGCCGGCCTGCGCCCAGGCGCGCTGCTGCTGCATCGCCCCGAGCATGATCTGGGTGCCGAGCTCGACAATCTGCCCGGTCTGCTCGGCTACTTCGATGAACGTCGCCGGCAGCAGCAGACCGCGCTCTGGATGGCGCCAGCGGGCGAGTGCTTCGAATCCGATGATTCGCCCGCTGGCAAGCGATACACGCGGCTGGTAATGCGCCTCGATCTCCCGGCGCCTGAGCGCGAGCACGAGATCGTTCTCAAGCACCAGGCGGGCATGAATGTCCTGGCGCATCGCCGCGTCGAACATGCGGTAACCGCACTGCCCCCGCTTTGCGGCCATCATCGCGACGTCCGCGTGACTCATCAGGTCTCCGAGACTCTCGCCGTGCTCGGGGCAGCAACAGATACCGATGCTCGGCAGCACGTGCAGTCGGCTGCCCGCGATGCTCAGAGGGGCGACCATCGCCTCGAGAATCGCTCGCGCGAGCCGCTCCGGATCGGCGCCCGGTGCCATTACGACGGCGAACTCGTCGCCGCCGAGTCGGCTGACCAGACTGTGTGCGCACGCCAGATCGGTCAAGCGTCGGGCGAACGCCTTGAGCAGGGCATCGCCGGCCTCGTAGCCGAGACTGTCGTTGACCGGCTTGAACCGGTCGAGGTTGATGACCAGCAACCCGAAGGTATCGTCTCCGTCATCGCGCGCGAGGAGTCGCGCCTCCAGCTTGCGCATGAACAGGATACGGTTCGGCAGGCCGGTGAGCCGATCGTGGTAGGCGAGTCGCCACGCCTTCTGCTCGGCGCCGCGACGGGCATCCACATCGACCGCGCTGAACAAGGTCAACACCTCGTCGCCCGCCTCCCGGACGGGGCGAACGTTTACCGCGTGCCACGAGACGCCCCCGCTCGTGTGCAGCGGAATCTCGAGATCGCAGCCGTCGCCCTGCCGCAGACACGCCATGACCCGCTGCAGATCCTCGCACCGCGACAGCAGACCGCCCAGCGAGTCGCATCCTGCCGCCAACGCCGATTGCGCGGCCGCATTGGCGTAAACGATCTCGCCGACGCGATCGAGAAGGATGCACAGCGTGGTGGTGTGCGCGATCGCCACGGCGCCGTATCGCACGTCGTCGCTCGGCGTGGCAGGTGCTCGGCGCGTCACGAGCAAGCGACAAGCATGAGCGCTCGGCACGGCACACCGGAGTGCAGAAGTTCGCCGCGTGCTCGCATCTCGCTGGTTTTCCTCTTCCCTCTTCCGTCGGGCGAACGCGCGGCGACCGGACTTTGCATCCGGACATGGCGTCCGGGCATCTTGCGCAAGGCCTTGCAGATATAGCGCCTCGCAGGGACATCTCTTGAGAGTAGCCCTCAAGAAAGGGAGCGTTGAGCAGAATGTGACGCGCCGAGAGCATGGCTCTGTTCGTTTTCTTTCTCCGGGGTGCGACGAGATTCGTGCGAAATCAGGACTTTGGCCTTCTGCGTCACGATCATGAATCGCTGATAGCGGTCTGCGAGCGCCTCCTGCTTATATACGACCTCTCGATGCGAATACCGCCGATGAGCTGTTTGACATCGTGCGTTACGACACGGTCCTCGAGAGTCCGAATAGGCCGTTCTTCGGCAAGTGGTAAAAAGTACCGGGCACTTTCACGAGGGTCTCCGACGCGCGCGACGGTGCAATGGATACACTGTCATGGTGCCGGTGGAGACGAGCTCCGTTTCCAGGGCCAACTGCTCGATCATGGATATCCGCGCAAGCCTGTCCCCACCGATTCACTTCAGAGAGACCGATACGATGCGACTCATTCCGCTGTTCAAGACCACGCTGCTCACCGCGAGTCTGCTAAGCCTGTCGGCCTGCGGTGACGGCGACAAGACTGAGACGGTCGACGAGGTTCCCGGTCCCGAGGCAAGTGAAGACGCGGACGGAATCGATACCCCCATCGCCGGCGGCGGTACGGTTCTGAACGACCCCACCCCCCGCTTCCTCACGATGGCGTGCGGAGCAATGCCGATCGCCGACATCCGTTCCAGCAGCTCGGCAAGCGCGCCGGCGGTGTTCACGACTGACACGGTCGTGAACGGGCGCGTCGACCCCGAGTCTGGCAGCAACACCGTGAACTACTGGAGCGTCGATCTGCAGCCCGGCTTCTACCATCTGGTGCAGGACGCCACGAGGCTGGATGGTCGCAACGCGAATCTCGGTCTCGAGTTCACCGACGTGAGTGGTCCGGACGCGGAAGCGAGCCCTCTCCTCCTGAGCAGCAACGAGTTGGGGTTCCACATCCGCGATCACGTCTTCCTGGAGATCGAACAGGCGCGCACGATGACGATCCAGGTCACCCCGCGCTTCGGTGCGGAGGACTATGCGTTTGGCTTGTTCAGCAACGGGACCGCTGTGCCGTCACCCTTCTTCGACGACTGCCCGACGATCACGCCCCTGAGCCTGGGCACGACCGAGGCGCTGACGCTTCCCTTGTCACAGGAAGTTGACGACCAAAAATGGTACTCGATCGATCTCGACGCTCAGGATTACGTGCTGAGCTCCACCGCAACGCGGACAGACGGGACCGACCGCAACATCATCTACAGCTCCGACTACGGCTCCCAGTTCGGGAAGACGTCTCGTTTCGAGCAGATCAGCCGGGTCAACGAATTGGGTATTACCCGCGCCGACAACAGCGGTGCCTTGCGTCCCAGCGAAGCGGGCGAGGTGTGGATCCGACTCCGCAGCTCTACCGAGCTGAACGTGGAATTCACTCTTCAGCCCGAGAACTGACAAGAGGTTTTCGGAATCGGACGGGCGCAGGCAACGGTGAACGTTCCACCTGCACGCGCCTCGTCCGAGAGGGGCATCCGCGGGCTGGCCCGACGGCTACCCGACGCTTACTTCCTGCGCTCGTAATCGACGAAGTTCCCGAAGCCGCCGGGCGCCGAGCGTTTCATCAAAAAGCCAGGTTGGTTTGCAGCGTGGCACGACGCACCGCATCAATCATCGCTTGGCGAAGGCGCTCCACTTCCCCAGCATTGCCATCTACCACATTGGCTTCGGCGCGTTGCAGGGCCCGGTTGTAATGCGAACCCACGGAATGCCCTTGATAGCAGTCTGCATCGATCGTTGCTATTCTGATTTCCAGCGCTCGTAACTGGTCAAGACTTAATCGACCAGCTTCATATTCAGCGTGTAGATGGTTGGCCGCATCACCTGGTTTCTCGTATCCCATGCCCCGTGCTGCCATGCAATTCCGCCACTGTCCCATGGCTGTCTGATAGTCAACATCTGTTTCTGCTTGCGCATAGATTTGTTTTTGCAAAATGTATTTTGCTATCAAATCTTCCGCGGCTCTGACATCGCTGTCGTAGAGTTGTTGGCGAGCTATGGCAAGGCAGGAGTCACTATCCCAGGAAATGCTGCCATATTCAGGGCTCTCAACGATCACCCGCGTGCCCGTGGGTAAACCGGCATCCGTTGAAACCGTTCCCATGAATGCTGCATCCCAGGCCTCCTGTTGTTCTGCATTCAGTCCCTCCAGGTACGCATCGTTGGGCCCGAGTGCGGCCGATGACAAAGATGTCGAGTTGACATCGGCAGCTTTGTCGGTCATGACAACACCATCATTGTCCATCGATTCTGCCAGTCCGTAGCCTCGAGACATTGCCGCCTTGACGTCACCTGGCAACAGTTGCACGGCAGGGCTGTCCAGATCCGAATCATCGGTATAAGCATTTGCTATATAGTCAAAGCCTCGCTCGTTCATGCACTGCTGTACAAGTGATTCCTCTGCCTCGTACAGGGCTTGAGACTGGGCTTGCGTCGGCTCGATGGAGATCAAGGGTACGTAAAAACCGATAAGCTCAGCATCGGTAGCTCGTGACTGCACTGCTTGCTCAGCATCTGTAACCGATTCCTCCGATGTCTCGACAGGCTTGGACTTTTTCTTGCCGACATCGACCGGACGCAGGGTAATACCAACCGATCCATCGGCCTTTTTGATCTCATGTCCGAGAGAGGTATTCTTGCGCGCAAGCAGTTCTAAAATCAGATATACCGTCGACGCAACAAGTACAGCGCAAAGGCAGGCCGAAGCTATCTGCCTTTTACGCCGCTTGCTCATGGAAAAGGTCGCTGAATAATTATCATATTCGTGGTCTGCTAAGGATTGTACGCTACACAACTCCCGCCTTGCCGCCAATCGTTGGAGGATACAATATTGGGCCACCATAGATCTGCACCGCGCCAAACCATTCGAGCAGATCCGGTTCTGTAGGTACCGTCGTAAACACAATTGTTGTGCGTTCTACCTCTGTTGTAGAACATTTCTACGCGATTGTTCCACCCAAAAGTATTCCAGTCATTATTATCGTGCTGGATCTGTCCCGCTTGCCGAGCTTCCCAGTCGTGAATACAAGTCCACCCTGCAGGACATCCATACGCAACTGTACTCAAACTCAGCAGCGGTAGAATAAAAATCGGCAAAAAAACAAGCGAATTTATTGATTTCATCCAAAACTCCGTTTACCAAAAATGCAGTTCAGAAACAACGTAGATTTGTCTGATTGCCATTGGCTCTGCCGCAATATTGGCAGCCACTCACCAACGATTCATCAGACCAGTTGGATCAATGGGCGCATTGCCATTAGCAAGCGCATCAGAAATCCAACATCCATGGTTCATCAGTAGTACAACTACCAGGGACCTGCCCATACAACCTTTGAAACCTCTGCCAATCCCAGCCAATACATTTCATCATACATCTGGGACTTGATCAATCTCCACCGCAAGTACAACAGATTTCCCCGGGTCAGCGGACCCAATACGTCGCTTCCAGATCCACGTAGTTTGACGATGCTGTTTTCCCATTCATTTCTGAATGTGAAATCACTACATAGGCTGGCCCGCAGCCGCTACTGGTTATTCCCAGTGACAAATCGGGATCACCACTGGATATCGTCTCGTTGCGCCTTACTCCCCGGCAATCGACAATCGAAACGAGCAGTTGCTCATACTGGTGCAAACCGATCGCCAGCATCAATTCACCGGGCACTTGATCCACTTCGAATATCATACTCTTTGCTTCTATCGGATCAGGAAACAACTTGGTGGATCGGTCAGCATTGACCTTCGTCGCGCCAGACTTCACGGCGCTGACAACGTCAGCGCGTCCGTTCGTCAGCGTCCACACCCTGTAGTCGTGATGTGCCTGATCACTGAGCAGCGAACTGCTGACAGCGTACATGCGGTCGGCAGCCAAACCGACGAAATTTCCATCGTCCTCAAGACCCTCCATGAACTTCAGAGTCAATTCGCCAGGACTCATGCCAGTCTGTTCTTCAGCGAACAGGAAGAAAAGTTCGCCCTTGTAAGCCGGATTCCACGGTTTCTTCAGAGTGCTCTTCACCCCCTCATCCAGACAACTGCCGCGACAGATTGTCCGGCCCAAGGCTCGCAAGGCAGCGTAATCGGCCATTGACTCCAAGGCACCTCGTAACCGCGATACGACGTCTACACCGTTACGACTACTCATGTAGTTCCACTGAAACTGATGGAATACTTCGTGGTAAGCCAGATACTCTGAATAGTTTGTGCTATCCGAATCGCTGAAATCAACCACGCTATTGCGAAATTGAATCACTCCTTCGCGCGACATTGCAGGCGCTAGTATCGATCCATCGCTGGTTAATGACACACGAATCAAACCATGGTCGACATCGACGACTGGAGCTGAAAATCCATCGTTTATGTACTTGTCGTACGCGGCATCGAGAAGCAGAGCCAATTTCTCTACGACCGATGGATCCGTGGTCGATTCAACGATTGATCGACGACTCGAGTTATACAAAATAACTAAATGATCCGTCCTGTACTGGCATGCGAAGTCTCGCGGCGAATCGACAAGACTGCCTGTATCTGCAGTTACGATCTGATTGCACACATGCCCCCCACTCGAGTCGGAAGGAGGGGGAATAGCCGTGGCGGGCGTGTCACAGCCGCCGCTGGTGGCACACGCCAGGGGATCGGGTGAGGTCGGAGTGCCAGAGCCCCCACCCCCCGTCGTGATTACATCACCCGCGCCCCTGTCATTCAGCGGTCCAGACGAACCATCACCACAACCACCGCTCGTCGCACAAACCTGGGGGTTCGGCGATGTCGTCGGCGTGCTGCCGTCGCCGCCGGATCCCTGAGGGACAGCGTTGAAGGTGCGCAACGTGAACCCACCGCTACGTCCCGACGACGATCCCAGATAGGAGAATGAAAGGTCACTTCCCCCCGCATCGCAACGCCATCCGATCGTGCGTCGTCCGCCAGGTGCCGGCTTGTCATAGACCTCTTCACCGGCGGGTCCGCCCCTTACGGTCACCCTGACGTTCTCACCATCGTCAAAGCCGGACACGACTGCCGCCGTGCGGGCCAATCCGTTGCACTGAAAGGGATTCTCGACGAGTAAGACGGGGTCAACCGGATCCGGAGCAGGTGGCGGCGCCAGGACAGCGACCGGAGGGGCTGCAGGTATTGGATTGGCGGGCGGCGGCGCAGACGGAGTCTGTCCAGCGCCCGGAGGCGCTGACACCAGGTCGATCATGCGATTCCTGAGGCGCAGGCGTTGCGCGGCGCTGAGCTGACGGGCCTCGGCAAGCACGTAGTGCGATCCTTCACCGCTGCTGAACGACGTCTGGTCGTTCGAGACCGTGACCTTGCCTGGGCCGAGTTCAACGGGGATCAGATCGGGCTCGATGGCGGCAATCACCGATGTGATGTCCCATGATCTCATGTCGTAGTAGTCGCCCTGTGGCGGGTGCCAGCTGTAGGTCGTGTTGAGATATGAATCCTTGATCGGATGATCTGCTGGACTTTCGAAGTCGGTCAGGATGCTGGTGAGGGGATAGAGCAGACTGCCCCCGAGGTCGAACTCGCTGACGAGCAAGCGGGTCGGCCAGCGGGAAAAGACCGTCTGCGCACTGCTCGGATGGATGTTGATATTGAATTCGGTCGAGCGAGCGGTGCCGCCGGGCATGTCGAAGTTCCCTGCCATGACCGACAACAGCCGCACCTTCCGGGCAACCAGGTCCGGATACACTTCGAGTAGTCGTGCCGTGTTGGTCGAGAAGCCGACCTGGATGATCACCACACTGTTGTCCGGAGCTGCCTCCAGCACGTCACGCATCACCAGGTGCCCCTCGGGCAGTGCGCTTTCGAGCGAATGCGGATACTTGCCGCTGTTGATGATGTCTTGCGTGTAGGCGGAGTCAGCTGTGTCCTTGTCCGTCGTGCCCTGGAATATGCCGATCGGGATGTCCGGGCGTCCGTAGAAGGTGTTCAACAGATCGATGTAGCGCGCGCCGGGATCCGAATTCCGGGACAGCGTGACGGCTTTGATGACAGCCTTGCCCTGATCAGCGTAGGCATGCAATGCGGCAAGCGCCAGCGCATCGTCGATATCCGGCCCCATGTCGGTGTCGAAGATGACGACGGGAGCGCCGTCCGGCGGTGCACCGATCGTTATCGAGTTCCCGGACCCTCCGCCCCCGTTCGACTCACCACCCGCCGTAGAACCGCCACCTCCTTCAATAAAGCGCGTTTCCGCCCAGCGCTCGGCCGTCGTGCCGCTTTGCGTGAACCGAAGGAGTGACCAGTCCTGATCGGTAAACACCGTGCCGAGTTCATCTACCCGAAGGTTATCGTCAGCCCGGATCGCATTGGACTCGCACGCCATCGACGGACCGGTTCGCAACAGCACCTTCCAGTCGCGCGCTTCGTACTCAGGATGCGACAAGGTCCGGATGCGTTCAGGGCCGAGCGGTGTCGACGGGACGGCTGCGCCGGAGCAGTCGACTGCTCCTCCGCTGCCTGAACCACTACCCGAACCGGCCCCCGAGCCCGAACTGCCGCCACCTTCGAGAAAGCGGGTTTCTGCCCAGCGCTCGGCGGTCGTGCCGCCCTGCGTGAATCGGAGCAGTGACCACGACTGGTCGGTCTCGATCGCGCCGAGTTCCTCGACCCTCAGGTTGTCATCGGCCCGGATCGTCGCCGATCCGCAATCCATCGACGGACCGGTCCGGAGCAGAACCTTCCAGTCACGCGCCTCGTACTCGGGGTGTGACAACGTCCGGATGCGTCCCGCGCCGAATGACGTCGACGGGACGGCCGAGCCGGAGCAGTCGACTGCTCCTCCCGCTGAACCGCTGCCCGAACCGGCCCCCGAGCCCGAACTGCCGCCACCTTCGAGAAAGCGGGTTTCTGCCCAGCGCTCGGCGGTCGTGCCGCCCTGCGTGAATCGGAGCAGTGACCACGACTGGTCGGTCTCGATCGCGC
>Ga0209828_1004089_pt1 | contig 10688 bp, 7 predicted proteins | sample MaitaG_FD_187429 | JGI IMG/M metagenome (GOLD analysis project Ga0209828, IMG submission 187429) | Marine algal microbial communities from Maine, USA - Maine_Asex2 metaG (SPAdes) (version 2) | ecosystem: Host-associated > Algae > Red algae > Unclassified | place: Maine, USA | collected 2015-01-05
GATGGCGCTGGTCCTGCTGAAGTTTCCGGATGCGCCGGCCGCGTTTCGTCAGGGCGTGCTGGCCACCCTGCGCGAAGAACAAGCGCACACCCGCCTGTACTTAAATCGGATGCGCGACTGCGGCGTAAGTTTTGGCGAGTTCCCAGTCAGCGGATACTTCTGGCGGATGGTCGAGAGCATGCAGTCGCCACTCGATTTTGTCTCCCGGCTCAGCCTCACCTTCGAGCAAGCCAATCTAGACTACGCAAAATTCTACGCCGAACGCTTCGCTGAGGCCGGCGACCGCGAAACCGCTTCGATCCTGAACGCGATCTATCTCGACGAAATCGGCCACGTGAACCACGGCCTCACCTGGTTCCGCCACTGGAAGAACGCCGGAGAAAGCGATTGGTCGGCCTACCAAGCCGCGCTGGATTTTCCGCTCTCGCCGGTTCGCGCAAAGGCCACGCAAGGCGGGTTCAACCGACAGGGCCGGCTCGACGCCGGACTCGACCCCGCGTTCGTCGATCAGCTCGAACTGTTCCGCCAGTCGCGCGGTCGCATGCCGGTGGTGCGCTGGTTTCACCCGGCGGCCGAAGAGGACCTCATTGATTTCGACTGCGGGTATTCAAGCACGCAAGAGGCCATCGCCGCCGATCTTGAATCGTTGCTGTTTCCCCTGTCCGCCGAAGACGACGTCGCCCTGCTGCGAACCCAGCCCGCGGCTGCGTTCCTGAAACAGCTGGTCGATGCGAAGCTCTCGGTCCCGGAAATCTTGCCCTTTCCCGTCGGTAAAAATCACCCCCTGTGCGAACGTAAAATCGACCAACTCGCACCCTGGGCGTGGACCCTACGCAGCTGGCAAGATTCTCGCTTGCTCGTTCATGTGACCAACCGTGAGCTCCATCTGCCGGTGTCATGCGACACACCCTTCCGCAAATCTTGGTCGGTTGGTCTGTTTGAATCATGGCTCGCAGAAGCCACCCCTGCGCCCGACTGGATTACGGGCCCCGAGACCTGCGGCATCGTACTCCAATCCCTCGACGAACTCGACTCGGCCCTCGCCAAACTTGCCGCGCGCGGCTGTGAAACGGCGTTGTTCAAAGTGGACCTTGGTGCCGCCGGCCGCGGCCAACGCCGACTCGATTGTCGCGCCGGCCCGACCAGCAAAGATCTCGAGATCCTCAAAGCAGCGGTCGCCCCGCTCCAGCGCGGCTATCCCAATGCCCCCGTTGGTATTGTCGAACCCCACTTGGACCGCGTTCTCGACCTCAGTCTGCAATGGGTTCGCGAACCGCCCGATGCACCCGACGGCGTCGGCCTGCACTTCCTCGGCTGGACTCGCCAGCTTATCCAGCCCGGTCGCCGTTACGTCGGTTCGGTGCTCGGCCAGCCCTTCGACGATCTGCCCATCCCGCTCAAACGCTTCCTTGTCGAAGACGGCTTTGCGCGACTCAAGCAACTCGAACAATGGCTGCGTCCGCGTCTCGACGCCGCCTTGGCGGCGGTCGATTACTACGGTCCGTTCGGGGTCGATGTGCTGGTGGCTGGTAATGTCGAAACTGGATTCACGATAAAGCCTTTGGTCGAACTGAATCCTCGCCACACCATGGGAATGGTTGCCCTGCGGCTCGAAAAGCGCATCGCCACCGGCCGCTCCGCCCAGTTCCTGTTGCTGACCAAGCGCCAAATTCGAACCCTCGGCTTCGCCAGCTTTTCCGAACTCGCCGACTCGCTCGCGTCCGCCCATCCGGTCGAACACGCCCAGTCGGGCATTCACGCCGGGTTCATCCCGCTGGCCGATCCCGCCCAGGCGCGCCGGTTGTTGCCCGTGCTGGCGGTCGGTCGTTCGGCGATGGCCGAGTTCGAAGCAGTTCTTCGGTGATAGATCTCGATATTTAAATTGCAAAAACTTGGAGGGCGAGGGGCCTCCCGAGCCGCTTGCGATTGAGGACGACCGATAGTGCGTCGGACGTTGTTTGGGGTTCACCGCATTCGGATTGGCCCTTTGTGTCACCGCTACGCGGCTACTCAGGTTGGTTGATACATTCCCCGGCCTTGCCCTTGCGGGCGGCAGCCGGGGCTATTCAGGGTGCCACCGCTAACGCGGCTCTCTGCAAACTGGCGTTGTCGGCGGTGATCCGCGGCGGTTCGACCCCAAGTCAGCCGCCAATCGATTCGTCGTAGCCGCCCATCGCTTGACCGCGAACGAGCATGAAGCCGAAGATGCTGCCGAGCACGCCGCCGGCGATATGGGCGAATTCCGAAACGGGGTTGTTGGGGTCGGGGTTGATCGCCCCCCACAGTTCTTTGCCGATGAACAGCACGCCGACAAACAGGAAGGTCAGCGGGATTTCCCCACGCTGGAAGTTGGTCAGCGAACCGAGCATCACCATCATGAACACAATGCCACTCGCGCCGATAATCCGGTCGTGAAACACGAAGGCGTTGATGATGGCGGTCGCCACGGCGGTTGCGAAAATCATGTAGAACAGTTTGTTCGAACCAAACTTCTCCTCGAGCATCGGGCCGACCAGCAGGATGATGATCATGTTGCCGACAAAGTGATGGATGTCCTGATGTGCCACCATCCAGGTGAACATGCAAATCCAGTGGCGCACACTGCCGAGTTCCAAGCTGGGTTGCATGGTGAACCACCGGCTGATGATCCCGGGCTCCATATAATTGAGGCCGGTGATCATGAAGCAGACGATCACGAAGGTCAGAGTGACCGGTGCGTTGTAGGTGACTTTAAACATTCGAGTAGCTGGTAGTTTGTAGCTGGTAGTTTGTAGCTGGTAGTTTGTAGTTGGTAGCTGGTCGTTGGTAGTGAGGGGAATGAAACGCCGGAATCGTTTTCCGTAAGATTCTCAACCTAAGGGTGCTTCCGGCGCTTGTCGAATCCTGATGCAGGCCGCATTGCCGATTCGCCGAAATTCCTGCGTTTTTGGCTCGCGAAACTCAGTGCATGATCTGATGCACGATGATTTTCGCCTTCGGATGTTTGGCGCGGATCACCTTCACGCCAGCGGGATCAAAGCGGGTGGAGGCGAGGTTGATCTCCTTGAGATTGGGCAGGGCGGCAATCGCGTTGGCGGAGGCGCTGGTGACGCCGGTGCGGCGCAGGTCGAGGGACTCGAGGGCGGGGTTTTCACAGAGGGCTTTGACCCCGATGTCATCGAGTTTGGTGGCGCCATTGAGGTAGATGTGTTTTAGCGATTTCATTTGGCCGAGTTGTTCTGCGCCCTCGTTGGTGACCTCGAGAAAGCCGATGGTGTTCATCGACAGGCGTTCGAGTTTGGGCAGTTTTGCGATCGAGGTGACGTGGTCGTCGGTAAGTTTGTTGCCACCGATGCTGAGGATTTTCAAGGCGGCGAAACCGCGGCCGAGCGGCGTGAGGTCGAGCGGCTTGCGGTCGGCGGTGGACCGTTCGCATTGCAATTCGAGTTCGGCGAGCTGCGGGTGGTTTTCCAACACCACGAGTCCGGCCCCGGTGACGTCGGTGTAGCGGAGGTTCAGCGATTGCAGATTTTTGTGATCCTTGAACACCAACAACCCTTTATCTGTCACCCGCGCCGAACGCAGTTCGACCCGGCGCAGTTTCGTCAGGCCTTTGAGGTGTTGCAGACCCTCGTCGGTGAGCTTGCGGTTTTCCTCGAGATTGAGCACTTCGAGATGTTTGAGCGACGCGATCTTGGTGAGTCCGTCGTTGGTGATGCCGGAACTCTTGAGGTTCAACGCGCGCAAGGTGGTGAGTTCGGGCAGGGCCGCGAGCAGTTCGGGAATCATTTTTTGACCAGGGATCGACAACGCGACTAGGTCTTGGATTTGTTGCAGTTCGGCAACGACGGAGGGGGTGAGTTTGGCGTCGGCGACGACCGTCGGTTGGCCGAACGGCCCGTACTCGATTTTGCGTTCCAGCGTCACCGCGGTGCCGGCCTCGTTGGCGCGGACGGTGCCGCCCGCTTGTTTGATGATATCGTTGGCGTGCCCTGACACGGCGGCAACAACGAACAAAAGAACGCACAGCACCGGTGTGGACAGGGTCGTGTTGAGTGGTCGTCTCATGATTCAGGGCTATTCGTTTATGAAGGGATAATTACAGAAGGGCTAGTCATTGTGGCCTATGTTGGGGAACAGGTCGATCTCACGGATACCAACGTCGTCTGCTTCCTCGACAAATAACTGCCACGTCCGCGGTTCCGCGATCTCGAGTTGCCTGATGAATTCAACAAACTCAGTGAGGTCGAAGTAATTGAAGGCTCCAAGGTACATGTGGATGCTAAAGCTCTCCGTGCCGCCATGCCAATTCAAAGGCAATCCTGGATCATGGGTCGATACGAGTTGTCCAGATCGATGTTTTTTAAAGAACGCATTGGATTGGCTCCAACGAGTGCTCTTCATCGAAGTCAGGAATAAGGATCACGTGGGTCATTCGGCTCATGGTTTTTAGTGAAGGTGAAGTTCGGTGACTCGTTGTACATTCTGCGATAGGGCATCGCAACGCCAGCTTTCGTAGATGCGATTCCTCGTGAAGTGTTTCTTGGCAAAACGTTATCAACTGCAGTCGTCGTTCCGACCGGAGAGGGAAAAAAGAATTCGGACGTATCGGCAGACCGGTCGGTGAATAAGGGGCATTCCGCACCCCGGGTTCCGTTCGTGCCTCACTCCACCACGGGGCTACTGTCTGGCCGCCCCTCCGGGGCGCTCTTCCCGACTCCTCGCTGCCGACTACCAGCTACTTCGAACTACCGCCACTCGTGCTTCGGATAGCGTCCGCGCAATTCCTTTTTCAACATCGGGTAGCCGTTCTCCCAAAAGCTATCGAGGTCTTCGGTGAGCTGTTGCGGACGCATGTTGGGGGCGAGGATTTCGACCCGGCAGGTGATGCGGCCGTCGGCGATGGTGATCTTGCCGGTGGTGTCGTAGAGTTCTTGGATGCGCGCGGAGACGATCGGGGTTTCGCCGGTGTTGTAACGAACCCGGCCGTGGCGTCCGGAGACGAGGTCGATCTTTTCGGGCGCGAAGTGGTCGAGGCGTTTGGGCAGGCCGGGGGCGAGCCAGCCGCGCAGTTCGTTCCAGGGGGATCGATCGCGCACTTCTTTGTGGGTTTTCGCGCCGAGGCAGAGCTGTTCGAGGATGAGACGCAGGTCCTCTTCGGTGATCGCGGTGTAGCCGAGTTCGGGCGCGAACTCGGCCAGGGTGTTCACCCGCGCGATCCATTGTTGAACCGTGTCATTCCAATGTTTGAGCTTGAGATTGCCTTCCAAAATCTCGTTGGCGAGAAAGCCGGCGGCGGCTTCTTCGGAGGGTTCGCCGCCGTCGACGGTTTCGACCACCAGATCGCCGAACAAGGTCTTGCGTTCGGCCAGCACGCGTTTGGTGCGGGCGTTGTAGCGGACCTCCTCCTCGTCGCGCATCAGTTCGGGAAAGTCCTGCCACAGCCAAGCCATTTCGACCGCGGCGGTGCGACCGAGCAGGACGTTGAGGTCGCGGCCTTCGATCTCGCTGATCTCGGTGGCGACCAGCAACTCGGCTTCTTTTACCCGGCAGTTGCGGCCGAGTTTGCCTTTGCGTTTGCCAACGAGATGGCAGCGGCCGGTGCCTTTGTCGCGGCGGATTGCCAGCTGATCCGAGAACGCGCGGAACAACGCCCGGCGCAATTTCAGTTCGCTGGACGGCTTCGAATCGGTGGTGAGTCCTTGGCGTTTTGCGATGTCGAGCAGCTGCCTGAACAGTTTATCGACTTCGCGGGCGGCGTTGGCATGCAGGCCACGTTGCTCGCAGGCGTCGCGGTCGTAGCGGGCGTCGCGGGCGTATTGCCAAGCGCGGAACAAGTGGGTAAAATCGCATTTTGGCGATTTATCGATCCATTGGCGGCGGGCTTCCTCGACGCGTCGGTCCTGTTGCTCCAACCAGAACGGGCGCCCCTGCGCGATCGCGGCGGCGAGCGCGGCTTCGGGGACGCACTTGAGTTCGTCGGCGGCGAGCAACAGTCGGGCGTAACGCGGGTGCAGCGGGAAGGCGAGCATGCGTCGGCCGAGGTCGGTGATATGCGTCGAACCCGGAGCGCCGGTGCGCATCGCGCCGAGGTACAGCAGTAGATCTTTCGCGGTTTCCATCCGCACGTCGTCGGGGCGTTCGAACCAGGGAAAGGTCTCGGGGTCGAAGCCGCCGCCGGCCAGGGCGAGCATGGCTTCGGCGAGATCGACCCGCTGGACTTCGGGGAGCTCTTGCGGGTCGCGGCGGCCGAACTCGCGTTCGCCGTAGAGTCGGAAGCAGACGCCATTGCTGGTGCGGCCGGCTCGGCCGGCGCGCTGATTGGCGCTGGCCTTGGAAATTTTCTGGATGGTGAGCGTGTCGATCTTCCGGTGCGGGTCGAACTTGGCCAGACGGACTAGCCCGGAATCGATCACGGCGCGCACGCCATCGATGGTCAGCGAGGTTTCGGCGACGTTGGTGCTGACGACCACTTTGCGGCGGTCGGACGGCGCGACGGCGCGGTCTTGGTCGGCCGGGGTAAGGCGGCCGTGCAGCGGCATGACGTCGAAGTCGCGCGCGTAGCTGCTGCGTTCGATGACTTCAATGGTGCGGCGGATTTCGTAGCCGCCGGGCATGAACACGAGGATGTGCCCGGACTCGGTATGGTTGGCGATCTCCTCGAACGCGTCGAGGGCGAGATCCCAGACCGGAAATTCCTCGCCCGGACGCGGCGGGGTGGGGGCGCGCCGCGGCGGGCGGTATTCGATGTCGACCGGGAAGGTCCGGCCATCGGAGACGAGGCGTTTGCAGGGGGCGAGGTATTCAATAAGAGTGGTCGCGTCGAGGGTGGCGGACATGACCACAAGTTTGAGATCGGGCCGGCCGTCACGTTGCAATTCGCGCAGGCGGGCGAGGGCGAGATCGGTGTTGAGCGAGCGTTCGTGGAATTCGTCGAAGACGACCGCCGAGACTCCTTCGAGCGTGGGATCGCCGAGCAGTTGGCGCATCAGCATGCCTTCGGTGACGTAAACCAGACGCGTGTCGGGTCCGGTTTTGTTGTCGAAGCGGATGCGGTAGCCCACTTCGCCGCCGGGGCGTCCGCCGCGTTCGGAGGCGACGCGGGCTGCCAGCATGCGCGCGGCGAGACGGCGTGGTTGGAGCACGAGAACTTTGCCGGGGAGGCGTTCGATCAACCACTGCGGAATCTGCGTCGATTTACCCGAACCCGTCGGGGCCTCGACCACGAGGCGATTTTGTTTATCGAGCGCGGCCTCGAGTTCGGGCCGGATGTCATGGACGGGCAGCATGCGGGTTTCGGGATGCGGGGTTCGGGGTGCGAGTTGCGAGTTGCGGGTTTCAGGAGGCGGGTAGGGGAGCGTTTCTTTACGTCAGGCGGGCGGGAAAGAAAGGGGAATTCTTTGCGAGGTACGGCACGTCTTATCTCGCCGCCTTCCAGGCTGCGATCGGCGGGTTAAAGCCCGCCGGGCAAACACAGGTTAAAACCTATGCCACTTGCACGCGTGGATCCCATACTTGTCCGTTTGGCGTGCACACCAAAAGTAGCGCGGGCTTCAGCCCGTGTTTGGTCTGCGGGCTTTAGCCCGCAGGCCTCTCGAAGACGGTCCTACATTCCCGCGAATCAATTTACGCCTTCAACCGCGAACCCCAAAGGGTCACCTCGCGCCGGTCGTGATACAACTGGCGGCAGCTCCAACGGTAATTCTCTTTGTCGGACTCGGTCTTTAAAAATGCGAGCAGCGGCGCCAGCGCGGGCAAGGGCTCTTGCTGCGGGATCTTGGCATTGACAATAAAATGACGCGGCGCCCGCGCGCGCAGCCAGCGGCGCAGCATGCCGAGGCAGGTGCCGGGCGCGACCAGCATGTCGGCGATCAGCCAGTCGACCGGACGCGGTTCGAAGCGCATGCCGTCGACTGCCAGATGTTGCAATGCGGGATGCGAAAGTTTCATCGGGCCGTTGTCGATGGCGGTGACCAGGCAGCCACGTTTGAGGAAGGCGTGCGACCAGCCGCCGGGCGCGGCGCCGAGATCGATGACCGACTGGTTGGCTTCGGGAACGACACCGGTCTCGACGGCCATGCGGTCGAGTGCTTCTTCAATTTTCAAATACGAACGCGACGGGGCGTCGCGGTCCATGCGCATGCGGTGGATGCCGCCGGGGGTCGGGTCGCTGAGTTCGAGCACGGGGGTAAGACCGTGCCAGACGCCTTGCTCGGTGTAGCAAAGTTGCAGGACGTCGATCGTCTCGGCGGTGCGCAGTTTGACGAACGAGCGGTAGCGTTCGTGGCTGGCCGGTTGGCGTTCCTTGCAGCGGCGCAGGAACGCTTTGGCGAGGCCCTCGGCTTTGCGGTCGAGGCTGCCGTCGGGCGAGAAGGCGTGGATGGTCCAGATCCAGTCGCGCCGCGGCAGCTCGGCGGCGAGTTGGTCGAAGCTGGCGACGCTGATCGGGTTCAGTTGCTTCGGACCCAGCCAGCTCGCATGGGGGACGCGTTGGCGTTCGAAGACGCAAGGGCGTTCGGGCGGGGCGCTGGTGACCAGCAGGCCGCTGCCTTCCACCAGATCGAGGGCGGGCGGGGATTCGGCGGCCAGGCTGCTTTCGTAACCGGGCCGGCACAACAGGACGGTCGGTTTTTTTTGGCGGCTGTATTTGCTGCTGAGGATCTTTTTCGACATGGGGTTTGCTTGCGGGACCAATCTGACTTAGCCCGAGATGCGTCTGCGTCCAAGTGCCATGTCCGATCATTCCACGAGTCTTTTATCACTGCTCCGAGACGGTTCCATACCGGAACTCGAAGCGTATCTGCACGCCTTGACACCGATGGAGACCGCCCGCGTGGTCTCCGAACTCAGCGACGAGCAACGCGTCCACCTGATGAGCGTGCTCGACCCGGACGAGGCCGCCGACATTCTCGAGGATCTCCCCGACGAACTCGCCGCCGACATGCTCGAGGACATGCGCCCAGGCCGCGCCGCCGCCATCGTTGAGGAACTCGCGGCCGACGAACGCGCCGACATCCTCCACGATGTTGATGACGAGGCCGCCGAGGCGATTCTCGCTGCCATGGACGAGACGGAGGCGGCCGAGGCGCGCAAGCTGCTCGCCTTTCCAGAACTGTCGGCCGGCGGTATCATGACCACCGACTTCCTCGCCTTCCGCGAGACCGTGAGCGTCGGCGACGTGATTTATGACCTGCGCGCCAAGTCCGACGACTACGTCGAGACCAACTTGCAATATGTCTACGTGGTTGACCACGGCAACAGACTGGTCGGCGTGCTGCGTCTGCGCGACTTGGTGCTGATGCCCGATCACACGCCGGTGCGCGAAATGATGATCACCGATCCGGTGTCCAAACACGTCGAGGACGATCTGCTGCATCTGCTTGAGTTCTTCGACGAGAACGAGTTCATCGGTCTGCCCGTGGTGGATAAACAAGAACGCCTTGTCGGGGTGGTATTGCGTTCGGACGTCGAGGAGGCCGGTGCCGAGAAAGCCGGGGCCTCGCTGCTCAAGGTCAGCGGTATCGTCGGCGGCGAGGAAATCCGTACCATGCCGGTGTTCGAACGCGCGCGTCGCCGCCTTGCTTGGCTCAGCGTCAACATGTTGCTCGGCATTATCAGCATCAGCATCATCGCCTACTTCGAGGACACTCTGCAAAAGGTGATCGCGCTTGGCATTTTCTTTCCGATGGTCGCCAACATCAGCGGCTGCAGTGGCAGCCAGGCCATCGCCGTGAGCATTCGCGAATTGTCCTTGGGTCTCGCCCGCCCGGTCGACGTGGTCCGCGTGCTACGCAAGGAGGCGGCGGTCGGTGTGATCAACGGCATCGTGCTCGGCCTGCTCATTTCGGTTATCGCCACCGTCTGGCGCGGCAACCCTTGGCTCGGCTTGGTGGTCGGTACCGCGCTGGCGTTCAACACCCTGATCGCGGTCTCGCTTGGCGGCACGATCCCCTTGTTGTTGAAGAGGTTCGGCAAGGATCCGGCGATGGCCAGTGGCCCGATTTTGACGACGACGACGGACCTGTGCGGCTTTCTTTTTGTGTTCGTGATTGCGACCCAGTTGATCGACAAGCTGGTCTGAGTTCGGGGTGAGGTTCGAAGCCTGAATCACCTCTATGCGGAAACGAGCACCTCAAAAAGGAAGCGAGCACCTCTAAACGAAGCGAGTTTCTCTAAACGGAAGCGAGTTCCGTATTTCCCGAGAGGCCCGGGCCGCGGAGAATTTCCAGAATTTGTGCCCGCATAAATGGTTTGCCGAGGAATTGGAACTCAAGTCCCGGCATCTGGTTTGCGAGTTCGGATTTGGAGTACCCACTGATGAAGATGACCGGTGCGGAAAGCATCTTGGACAAGGTCTCAAAGAGCGCCCCGCTGTCGGTCAATGGCAGACTGAAATCAAGAAAGCAGATTTGCAAAGTGTCTTGATGAGCCTCGGCCAATGTTAGGGCGGAGAATTGATCTGCTGCCAGAACGCATTCAAGTCCCTCTCGACTTACGAGGAGGCTCAAGATTCTTGAGACAATTGGATCGTCATCTATAATGAGGCATTTTGGTGATGTGATTTTCATGTTATCCTGATGGATATTCTGCCTTTTTGTCACATCGACTAGGTCGAATGAGAAACTCTATCCGATTGAAATAATAGACCTTGATGATCTCCGTTTTGAACGCGTGCATGCCCGTAAAATGCGCGTTTTCAAAGTTTGGTC
>Ga0209828_1004091_pt1 | contig 10682 bp, 5 predicted proteins | sample MaitaG_FD_187429 | JGI IMG/M metagenome (GOLD analysis project Ga0209828, IMG submission 187429) | Marine algal microbial communities from Maine, USA - Maine_Asex2 metaG (SPAdes) (version 2) | ecosystem: Host-associated > Algae > Red algae > Unclassified | place: Maine, USA | collected 2015-01-05
TCAGCCGCCCATTTACAGAAAGTACTGCACTCCTATCCACAATTACTGCCAGAATATGCAGCCAACCTGCGCAAGCATCATAAATGCTTCCCCACAGAGGCACTACCCACCCTGTTTGATAAATGTGTAAATAATGAAGCCCTTTGGATAAATGTAAAAGACAGCATAGGGGAACGAGGAAAATGGCTCTTGTCTTTGAATCCTGCATGGAAAACCTTGCAAGTCCCTACGACAACAGCCGCCGCTTGGAAATTAGGCACTAAAGAAGAAAGAGTTGCCATTTTAAAACATTTAAGAAATACAGCAGCAACGAAGGGTTTAGCTTTATTGCGTAGCACTTGGGACAAAGATGGTTTGGCAGAAAAAACAAGTCTATTAAAATGTTTACAAACTGGCTTAACGATAGCAGACGAACCTTTTTTGGAGGAATGTCTTGATTTTCCAAGAAAAGGAATTCGACTCCTTGCCGCCAGTTTTTTGGCGAAACTACCCAATAGTCAACTACAACAACACTTGCAAACTGTATTAGCGAATCTAATTTCAGTAGATAAAAAAACGGGCAGTTTTGTCGTAGATTTACCAACATCAGACAACATCCATTTAATTAGAGACGGTATTAATCCAAAGCAAAAGGGAGTCTCTGCTAATCCAAAAGTCAATATGTTAGCGCAAATGATACAATTGGTTGCTCCTGCTTTTTGGGAGAAACACTTGGCTGCGAGTCCGATACAAATTATCCAATTATTTGCAGAAAGTGATCGGTCCATGTTATTGGGCAATGCCTTAGTACAATCGACCATGCTACATCAAAATGAAAGTTGGATGGCCGCTATTTTAGGCTTTTGGCTAAAACAGTTCCACACCAAAGCAGGGCAAGCCTTACAAATGGAAGCAATCCTAAAAGCGATGCCTAATAGTTTATTCAACCAACTATTATTTGAAAAATTAAAAGCCAGTCAGGTCTTACCTACCGAACAATCTCCTATCTTGCGTTTATTATTATTGGATGATCAACAATGGGACAAACGAATAGCTATTCTGTTTATGACGCAACTGCGGGATTGGATTGGTAAAAATGCGACCTTTTCTTATACGGGTCCGCTCTATCGGACTATCTTACGAGATAAAGCAGCGTATACAATAGACCCTTTGTTGCATCCAGAAATTAGCACCTTTTGGTATAAAGAACAAAGAAATTGGGCAGGCTGGGAAACAGATATTCAAGTCTTTTTAAATATATTGAGCTTTCGAAAGGAGATCGCTTCGCTGTGAGAAGTGAGACCGAAAAATTACATTTTTCTGTGAGAAGGGAGACTTATGACGTGTTCCTAGACGTAAATTAGACGTGTAGGAAAAGAAGTCAGAAGTCAGACCGAAAAATAAATTTTTCTGTCAGAAGTCAGATTTATGATGTGTTCCTAGACGTAAACTAGACGTGTAGGAAAAGAAGTCAGAAGTCAGACCGAAAAATAAATTTTTCTGTCAGAAGTCAGATTTATGACGTGTTCCTAGACGTAAACTAGATGTTGAATAAAATTTGCTGGACAATCGAAAATTGTCCAGCAAAAGACCCTTTTGTCCAGCAAATTTCCATTGCTGGAAAAATTTAATGCTGCCATGCAAAAGTCGAGTTTGGACGTGTTCCTATACGTCTAGTTCACGTCTAGGAACACGTCATAAGTCTCACTTCTCACAGTCAATATAATTGACGGTCTCACTTCTCACAGCGAAGCGGTCTCTTTAAAAAATAGGATATGGAAGAAATATTACGTCCTCATGCGGAGGATCAGTATTCGGCAGAATTAAAACTGCTAAAAAAGATAGATGACCGACCCAAGCCGACCAATTGGTTACTCTCCCCCTGGGCAGTCGTGACTTATTTGATGGGTGGCACTTTAGAAGATGGCACTACGATAGTACCTAAATATTACGGCAATCGGCGGCTAATAGAAGTAGCGGTGGCTACTTTGGTAACCGATAGAGCTTTATTATTGGTCGGTATACCGGGGACGGCCAAGACTTGGGTATCGGAACATTTAGCAGCCGCTATTTCTGGAGATTCTACGCTATTGGTACAAGGTACGGCAGGCATGGGAGAAGAAGCCATTCGCTATGGTTGGAATTATGCGAAATTAATTGCGGAAGGACCAAGCGAAGGGGCATTAGTGCCAAGTCCTGTTTTAACAGGGATGCGACTTGGAAAAATTGTGCGAATAGAAGAATTGACCAGAATTCCTTCTGATGTCCAAGATAATTTGATTACCCTTTTATCGGAAAAACTCTTACCTGTTCCCGAATTAAATAAAGAAATACAGGCGGTTCGAGGCTTTAATATAATTGCCACCGCCAATGATAGAGATAAAGGAGTCAATGAATTATCAAGTGCCTTACGTCGCCGTTTTAATACCGTTGTTTTGCCTTTGCCAAGCGATTTGGAAGAAGAAATCACCATTGTAAAACATAGAGTGGAACAAATGGGGAAAGCACTAGAATTACCAGAGATGCCTGCCCCACTAGCAGAAATCAGACGATTGGTTACTATTTTTAGAGAATTACGGGGTGGCAAAACGGCAGATAATCGAACCAAATTAAAGTCTCCTAGCAGCACTTTGAGCACGGCAGAAGCTATTTCGGTTATTAATAGCGGTCAGGCATTGGCTACACATTTTGGAGATGGTACGTTGAGGGCGGCAGATTTGGCAGCGGGTATTACAGGTGCGATAGTGAAAGATCCGATTCAAGATAAACAAATATGGTTGGAGTATTTGGAAACGGTGGTGAAGGATAGGGAGGATTGGGGGGATTTGTATCGGTCTTGTTTGGAGGTATTGGATTAAAAATGCCCTATTTACGCTTCTCACCTAATAAATCTGCATTTATTTCACTCCAAAAGCATAGTCCTTATTGTAATTTTTTGATTTTAACAATCAAAGGGCGTAATTTTGCAAACCTTTTTGTAAAGGAAAGCACGTAAGCACGCAATGAGTAAATGATAGAATGAATAAATGAGTAAATAGGTGGCGCATCTTTGGAAAAGTAAATCATTTTTAACAGATGAGTGACCTCCATTTAATTATTTTCACATTTCTTCATTTAATCATTGAGTATTTACGAAAGCACCACTTTAAAATTTAAATATACAACTCCTTTAAATTGGTGCTACAAATTATTTTTGCTATACAGTAGTTTTTTTAAGGAAAATAGCAATCTATTCTACTGTTTTTCAGTATATGCCTTAAGCATGAAGCATTTAGGCTATGTTCAAACAAGAATTACGACTTAATAAATTTTTATAAAAGAAATTTTAGATGGCACTTATAGGAACGATTAGAAAAAATAGTTGGCTATTAATACTAGTCATCGGACTAGCATTAGCAGCATTTATCCTGATGGATATGACTAGTTCCTCCAGATTAGGAGGTGGCTCAGGTAACAGTTTCCCCGTTGGAAAAGTAAATGGGAAAACAGTTGAGTGGAATGATTTTCAATCAGCAGAGCAATTAATTTATAGCAACTCTTCAGATGTCTTTGGTCGAAGAAATGCGCTTTGGAATTATTTTGTAGAAGAAGCAATTGTATCTGACCAAGCGGAAGATTTAGGTTTGAGTGTTGGCAAGGAAGAATTGCTAGATTTACAATTTGGGAATAATATAAGCCCAGTTATTAGTGCTCGTTTTAGGAATCCACAAACAGGTCAAGTGGATAAAGCGCAGTTAGACCAAATCAAGGCACAAATAGAAGGAGGTACGATGACACCTGAGTTGCGTAGATATTGGGCACACCAAGAAAAAGAAGTGGTAAAAGAACGCCTTCAAGGCAAAATCAATACGATGGTTTCCAAGGCACTTTACACACCCACTTGGATGGTAGAGCAATCTTATGGGGACAAAAACCAAAAAGTAAACTTAGACTACGTAAAAATACCTTTTGCGGACATTGACGATAGCGAGGTTTCTCTAACAGATGCAGATTTCCAAACTTATTTAACGGCTAATAAAGGAAGATTTTATAGTGACGAGGAAACAAGAAAAATAGATTATGTTGTATTTAATGTTTTCCCAACAGCAAGTGATTCCGCAGATATAAGAAATTCTTTGACTGAATTAACGAAAGAATTTCAAAATACGAGTAATGATACGCTTTTTGTGGAAACCAATGAAGGTACTATCTCTAGCCAATGGGTAGATGCGCAATCTGTATCTGCTGCTGCAAGAAATGCAGTAATGAATGTAGCGGTTGGTAGTACGTATGGTCCTTATTTAGATGGAGACAGTTACCGTTCTGTAAAGGTATTAGAAAGAAAAATGGTACCAGATTCTGCGACTACTCGCCATATTCTTATCAATGCAGTAGATGTAGCTAGTTTTGCAACTGCCCAAATCCGAATAGATAGTATAAAGACCGCTATTCAAAATGGGGCAAAGTTTGCAGATATGGCTACTAAGTTTAGTCAAGATCCGGGTAGTGCTGCAAATGGTGGGGAGTATAAAAATATTCCGCCTAACCAATTTGTGCCAGAATATGGAGATATTGCTTCTTTTGGTAATATTGGCCAATTATATAGTGTCCGAACACAATACGGTGTCCACTTAATAGAGCCTAGAAGTAGAACAACAGAAGCTACTCAAAGAGTTCGCTTAGCTTATATTAATGCGCCTATTGCGCCTAGTGACAATACACAAAGTGCGAAATTTGATGAAGCGAATGCTTTTTTAGGAGATAGAGAATTAGGTATCAATGCAGCAGCAGCTAAAAAAGGCATGGCGACACAAGTAACACCAAGCGTGAAAGCTAATGACTATAGCTTAGGTACCTTAGGCAGTGGAAATGATGCAAGAGACATTATTCGATGGGCTTTTGATTCGAATACAGAGGTAGCAGATGTTTCTCCTACCGTTTACTCTTTCAAAGAAGAAGGAAAATACCATGTTAGCAAATATGTAATTGCAGGCTTGCATGGAATACAAGCAGCAGGAATGCCTAGCATGGCAAACATTAAAGACGAAATAGAGGCACAGGTAAGAAATCAGAAGAAAGGCGAGTTGATTAAGAGTAAGTTAAGTGGTACAAATTTATCGGCTATCGCTTCTCAATTCTCTGTAGATGTAGACCAAGCTTCAGACGTTACTTTTGATGCCCAGTTTACTCAGGGCTTAGGAAATGAGCCAAAAGTAATTGCCACCGCTTTTAATACAAGTGTAAATGGCGTGTCTCAACCAATCATAGGAAATAACGGAGTTTATGTAGTGCAAGTAAAAGCAAAACCTGCGGCAACTACTAATTTCAATATCTCCCAATTGAGAAAAGAAGTTTCTACTACTACCCAGTCCCAAGTTACTAGTCGTTTAATGCAAGCAATGCGGAAAGAAGCAAAAGTAGAAGATTTACGTTCTCAATTCTATTAGAATAGAGAAGCGGGAGTAGAGAAGCCAGATAGATTTCGTCTAAGAAAAAAAGATATTTCTTTAAATATAAACGAACTCTATCTCGTTTCTCTACTCTCTACTCTAGCTTCTAAAAAATATACCGCAGCAAATATAAAAAAGAGGTACAATGAATTGATTCATTGTACCTCTTTTTTTGTTCTAAAGTAGGGGATACCTTGAAGGTCTATTGATACTCCACCTCTTTTTTTAGATGGACAAATAGGAGCGTAGCTCCAGCAACGTCTGCCGCACGATTTTACGTTGCCGGAGCTACGCTCCTTTGACGTGGTTTCATGCCCATTCCTACAGACGTTGCCGGAGCTACGCTCCTTTAACGTGGTTTCATACCCATTCCTACAGACGTTGCCGAAGCTACGCTCCTTTGACGTGGTTTCTTCATACCCATTCCTACAGACGTTGCCGGAGCTACGCTCCTATTTGTCCATCCAAAAGAAGAGGTGGGTATCAATAAATCTTGAAGGTATCCGCTACTTTAGGGCAAAAAAAAACCATTCCAATAAATTGGAATGGTCGAATTTCACCCATTACAGGCGTTTTAAATACATTTCATCTTTGTTGATGGTATATAAGGGTTAAATATTTTTTTTCGGTTTTGGTACAGTAGAATAGAATTTGCTATAAAGGCAAACTTAATACAATTTCAAATATTGGGAGGAATAAGTATATCGCTATTGTTCCTCAAATATCGCTATTGTTTTCTGTTTAACCAAATAAAAATGGGTTTTTTTCAAAAAAAAATAAAAGGTTTTTTATTTTTTGAAGTAATTTTCAGTTTGAACCACTATTTTTATTTGTGAAACTAATTTAGGTAAAGAAAAAATCATGCCTAGAATAGCCTATATCTTGCTAAAATTGAAAAAAATCAAGAATCTATAAAAATCACCCTTATTCAAGTAAAACACTTACTTTACTTCGGTTAGCTTTCCAAAAATTATAATCTTGGTTATTGATAATCCCATTCCCGTCTGCATCAGCAGAAAGATACTGATTAATAGCAGCACTACTCAATTTCCAGAGATTAAAGTCTTGATTATTGATAATCCCATTCCCGTCAAAATCCCCTGCATTTAAGAAAAAATTACCGTCTATATATTTGAGTTGTGCATCTCCCATAGCAGTAAATTCTGAAAGGGTAAAATCATATACCTCAGGATTTTTACTAAACAGTTGGGATTCTCTACTTAATATAGAGAGATGGCTTTTGTGGTGAATGGCAATTAGATAGTCTCCATTCTCGGTTAAATGAAAATCCACTAGTTCCTGTCCATTTTCATTTACAATGAAGCCATCTTTCCGAAGCAGGGCTGCTTTTTGGTGTACAATTTCCGCTGTATTACCAACCGCTCTTAATTGAATCAATACCCAATCAACTATATCTGTTGAGGAAGTTCCTAATTGCTCCGTCCCCGAATAGAGATAAGGAGAACGATTAAAAGGTTGTGTGCTTGGAAGTAAGCCTGCCACCGTCAAATAATTGTTCATTTCGGTAGTCGCATTATTATAAAAACCTTCCAAGAAAATCTTAATGCGAGCGGTTATAGGAACTGGTGGTGTACCTACTGCAGCGCAATCTATTGGATAAGGAGACATAGAATTTATGCTCGTAATACAATGGTCTGCTATGCTAAAAGCCACCTTGCGACTACTAGCTTCAGAAGCATGGTCCGTTGGATTTCTTCTTATTTGACCATTAGAAATTGCAAAGTGCATAACATCCTCTTCATCTATTACATGTCCTAATCCAAGTGCGTGCCCTAATTCATGTAATACGATACTTTCAAAATCAAACTGAAAAGCACTCGGATTAGCAGTCGAAAGATTCCAGCTATATCCAGCAAGTAAATAGCTGTCGGGTGCAAACTCTACATCAAATTCTCTGACACTCCAAAGGGTATTCATTTCGTTGCAGCGACTGCTACCCAATGCCCGATATCTCGTAGTGGCTAAACCTAAAACACCATAAGGCAAATCCGTGCTATATTGAACCACACACAAATCGTCTTTTACAATGCCCGCAGTAGTTCCTGTTTTATCTAACTCCCAATTAATAGCTGACACGCATTGCCAAGTATTAAGGGCTCTTTCAAAAGCTTCTGTTGCATTATTATCCGTAGAAAACCCAGAGGTACTATTGTATAAAATGGTATATCCGCCTTCACTATTAGCATTCACAAATTTTGCTAATTGTCTAGTATTTGCTTCAAAGCTTCTATAGTCACTATAGATTGGCGTAAATGCCCATTCTATCGTAACATCAGCCGTAGCAATCAAAGCCCCGCTTTTATTTCTCACAGTAACACTACCTGTGCCTGCGAAGGAAGGCACTTTAAGCCGAATTTCGCTGTCAGTCCAGTATAATATATCTGTTTCATAAGTAATCGGTCCCATATTTAGTCCTCCTGTATTGCTATTTGTAAATTCGATAGTGCCGATTTCATTACCAAAATCTGTTCCTTTTATAATCATTTCCTCTGCTTCCTCTATAGTACCCGCTCGAAAAGAGGAAGTAGTCTGCCCTACTCCGTTACTTAATTGAATACTTCTACGGCTTCTACTAGTAGCCGATCCTTCCTTTTCGGGCGTTCGTGCTTGAAATAAATTACCATTGGGTGCTATAGGTGTGAAATGACTTATTTCAAGTATCTTCTCTAGTAAGGTCGTTTCTGTCCATTTATTTTGAGAAAAATTATCCACGTATACCTCCTTGTTCAATGGCAAAATCCCTTGTACATGTGCAAAAGCTTGAAAATAAGTACTTGTACTAGTTCTAGTACGAGCTATCTCTGGTTGGAGCTTAGTAGTCGGTGCATCAATCATAAACAAACAATATTCTTTTCCTATTTCCAATTGAATATTTGGAAAAACGGATTGGGCTTCATCATCAACTATACCTCCAAGTGTAATCAATTGAACATATTGTTCTGTCTGTTGCCCTTTTAAGTAAGCCATTACTTTCAAACGATGTGTCGTGTAAATGTTATGTTTGGATTCATCCCAATAAGCAGATTGTTCAATCACCTCTCCTAGTACAATTTGTTTGGCATGTTGCACCCGCACCGAAAGGTCAACAGGCACAACAATAGCAAGCAAGTCTACCATTGTTATCAAACTTAATAGAAAGCATATATGTAGTCTATAGCACCAATACCCCATTCCCTTGAGTTATTAAAATGAATAATTAAGGAGTCAAAATTAGAAGTGTGTATATTAAGGTAAACAGTTCGAGGGATTAAAACTAGATATACAAAAGTAGGTTTGCTCTTAGCAATTACTTTGTAAAACTAGCCCGCCCTGATTATTGATTGGCTCTATTGAAATGGAAGAAAATATTTTTTGTTGTTTAGTATGGGTTAAACTTTACCGTTCTATGTTTTGAATATTGATTAAATTAATGATTAGAGAGAATACTAAAACAAAGAAATATTTTCCAAATGATTATCTGCAAGGTATAAAAGAATCTGTTCTATCTTCAATCCCAAATACTGTTTTCGTGACATACCAAATCTTATTTTATTAAATAAAATCATCAAAGAACATATGCTTTTTACAAAAAAGAAGCGTAATAACCTAGACCGCATAAGTTATAGGAACACTAAATTGAATTATAGGTTTTAAGTCTCTTGTGACAAAAATATTTCTTGTTGCACAGGAATAAGTTGCTTATTTTTTTTGCATATTTGATATATCTTGTAGAATGGCCTATACTCATTTTTGCCAGTCTACGCCAATTAAATCTATACAGAAATGTTACCCTTTTTATAAGTCTTTCCTACATTTGCATCAAACATAGAACAAACACTAATCTGGGGGTAGTCTGGCTATGAAACCGTAAGGACTACCCATTTTTTGTGTGTTTATTTGTTTAAATCGTTTATTTGTTTATTCGCTGCGCCGCTAAACAAATAAACAGCTTCAACAAATAAACAAACCTTCACAAACCTATTATAATGCAAAGAATACCTTATTATTTCCTATTAATAATAGTAAGTAGCTTACCCTTTTTATTGACTGCTCAATCCTTAGGTTCTCAAGTATTCTTGAGAGGTGGCTTGTCTATTGGTTCTCCAATTATTGTTAAAAATATTCCAGAAGGAGCTACGGGCAAACCAGGTTTTGGTCCAAATTTAGGGATACAGTGGCGAGAACGTTTTCATCCGAATTTTTCCTTGGCTATAGGTATAGGCTACAGCGAAAAAGGGAGTCAGTTCACCAGCCCTGTTACTGGAAAGTATGATGCAGCAAGAGGCATACTAGGAGAGACATTTCCTATTCCCATTCGCATCAAATATACCGGCACGGTAGATGCAAAAATTCAAAATAATTATTTAGATTTTCCTATTATAGCGAGTGTGCATACCGCTCGTTGGCGTTTTGGGCTAGGTTACCAATATTCTAAATTACTAAAAGGTCGTTTGGCAGGTTCTGTTGATGTAAAGGCTTTATTGCTTACGTTTAACGACCAAGCCTTCGATGAATCCGCCAATATTCAAACAAGGGAAAATGTTGCCTTATTGAGCATAGAACGTGCCTTCTCCGATAGGATTAGTCTTTCTTTTGAAACAAGCGTCAGCCTCGGCCGCTTAATGATTCAAGAAGAAGAAGGGGTTTCTAATCCGAGAAATGTATATGCACATTTGTTGGTGGGCTATAAACTGTTTGATATAGCAAGGCGAGCGGTGAGACCTTGAAAAAAGAAGTCAGAAGTCAGACCACTTCGTTGTCAGAAGTCAGATGTATGACGTGTTCAAGAGAGGTCAGAAGTCAGACCGTCAATGTAATTGACGGTCTGACTTCTGACCTCTCTTGAACACGTCATACATCTGACTTCTGACAGAAAAATATAATTTTTCGGTCTGACCTCTGACTTCTACTTTAAAATAGTAACATCTCCTCGAATAATTTCTCCTTCGGAGATATCCAATCTTAATACGTAATAATAAGTACCTGCAGGTAGATTCGTTCCATCTGTTGCTTGACCACTCCAATCATTATTATACGGACTTACTCGATATATAATATCCCCCCAACGATTAAATACCACCAACTCACTATCTGGGAAATCCTCAAAATATAGCGCATCAAAAGTCAATACATCATTCAGTCCATCCCCATTGGGCGTAATGGCATTGGGATTCACATTGATGGAATCTAAAACAGGTCGTACATTTATTTTTACTAAAGCATTATCGCATACATCTGCGCAAGTTTGACTACAAATTTCATATTCAAATTCTT
>Ga0209828_1004092_pt1 | contig 10682 bp, 7 predicted proteins | sample MaitaG_FD_187429 | JGI IMG/M metagenome (GOLD analysis project Ga0209828, IMG submission 187429) | Marine algal microbial communities from Maine, USA - Maine_Asex2 metaG (SPAdes) (version 2) | ecosystem: Host-associated > Algae > Red algae > Unclassified | place: Maine, USA | collected 2015-01-05
TGGCACAAATGACCAAGTCAGCGTCGATACTTTCGCCCGTGTTCGTGCTAACAGTCAGTGCTTCGCCTTTAGCGTCGATACGATCAACTTTGGTTGATGTTAGAACACGAATACCCTGATCGACACACCAGTCTTTAATCATCGTTCCCATGACGCTATTCGTCATACGAGAAACCATTCGGTTTTCCATTTCAATGACAGTTAGATTAACTTTACGAGCAGCAAGTGACTCTAGAATAATGCAACCAATGAATCCTGCACCCATTAAAGTGACGTTGGAACCAGGACTGGCTTTCTCAATTATTTTGTGTGCATCGGCTAACGACCAACAGTTATGGACGTTTTCTAAGTCGATACCGGGTATTGGCGGCTTGGTGGCCGTAGCCCCGGTTGCCACTAACAACTTGTCGTAAGCAATGCTGCCTTGATCGCCAAGCAGCACTTCTTTTGCTTGTGGATTGATACTACTGGCACGCGCATGGCGCACAGTAATACCCAGGCTTTCAAAATGATCACTGTTTTTACGAAGGTAAGTACCCTCAGGCGTGATATTGCCCGTTAGGTAGTAGGGAATAGCCATGCGTGAATACGGCGGCACATCTTCTGCTGCCAACAGGGTGACTTCGCTGCGCGCGTCAAGTTTCTTGATGTGCTCGGCGGCAGAGACTGCCGCCGGGCCCGCGCCAATTATTACGTGGTGCATTTATTGTTATCCAGGCAATCCTAGCCGTTGGTGTGTGTCAGAAGTCACGCTACCATCAGTATTCCAACCGCGAACGGCATAGTACTCAGGCAACATTTTATCGAGTTCCGATACTTTACCAGCCGCAGGACCAACGTTAGCAGGAAGCGTCGTTAATCGCGCTGGAAGATTGTCGTCAGCACCGGTTAATCCCGCTTTGGTGTTGTACTCACGCTCCATATTCCAGATACGCTCGCCAACTTCCATCATGCGCTCACTTGACCAATCACCGACACAGGCCGCATCAACCTGAGGGGCGATATCGTCCATTGTCCATGCAAACGTAGTGAATACACATAAACCAGCTGAATCAACTGCAGCCGTTGCATCCTGGAATGCCTTAACCAATCCAGCCTTGCCATCAGACTCAAGTGGGTCAGTTTTCTCCGGGATTCCCAGTATTTCTGATGCGATGGTGTAACCACGCAGGTGACAAGCACCACGATTTGATGTGGCATAAGCCAGACCAATACCCTGAATACCGCGTGGGTCGTAGGCTGGAAATTCTTGGCCTTTCACAGTCATAGAAAGCTCTGGATGGCCGTATTTTTCACATAAGCGCTTTGAGCCCATGCCTAAATCACGACCAAAACCTTCGCCTTTGGCTGTCGCCTCTGCCGCCCAAACTAGCGCTTCTGCAGAACCAAACTTCAGCTCAACACCATCGGTTTGAGCCGTTGAGATCGCACCTATTTCAAATAGCTCCATTGCAGCGGCAACCGTTGAACCAAATGAGATTGGGTCCATACCGTCTTCGTTACACAAAAAGTTCACATAAGTCAGTGCATCGATATCATCAATACCCGTGTCTGGACCTAAAGCCCAAGCAGCTTCGTACTCAAGACCACCGGAGTTAATCCAATATTCTGGTTTGTCTTTAACCGAGAAGTGCGTGCGATCGACGGTAGAGATTCGTCCACAAGCAATGGTGCAGGCATAGCATGCGCCGTTAGTCGTAAGATTAGGCTTGCCATCCGACTTTCGAGGTTCTGCCATTGCTTCTGCTGAAACCGCGTGGGCACCTTCAAATTGCGTTTCGCGCATGTTACGCGTTGGCAGCGCTCCCACCTCGTTGATCACGTTCATTAGTACTTGTGTGCCGTAAGCTGGCAGACCTTGACCTGTAACCGCGTTTTCGGCCAATACTTTTTTACCCGCTTTGGTTGTCGCCATAAACGCTTCTGGGTTATCGACATTCGCCAAACCCTGCGTGCCACGAACAACAACGGCCTTAAGGTTTTTCGACACCATCACGGTACCAACACCACTTCGACCAGCTGCTCGATGCAAATCGTTAACGATAGCGCCATATAAACAGCCTTGCTCAGCACTTCGACCGATACAAGCAATACGGGTTTGTGGGTCTTGGTGTTTGGTGCGCAGCATTTTGTCTGCTTCCCATACCGACTTACCCCAAAGATCGTCAGCTGGCTTTAGTGTGGCTTTTTCATTCTCGATACTCAGGTACATAGGGCTAGCCGCACGACCTTCGAAGATGATCATGTCCCAACCAGCAAATTTAAGCTCTGCACCAAAAAAGCCGCCCGAGTTAGAGCAGGCAATTGCATTGGTGAGTGGGCTTTTACAAATAACAGAGTAGCGTCCACCGGTAGATGCGGTTGTGCCGGTTAACGGCCCTGTCGCCATAATCAATTTATTGTCTGGCCCAAGCGGGTCACAGGCCGGATCGGTCTCTTCGACCAAGTAGCGTGTTGCCAGACCACGTTGACCAAGATAATCATTGGCCCACTGCATGTTGAGTGGCTCTTCAGTAACGGTACCGCTGGAGAGATTGACTCGAAGTACTTTCTTTGTCCACGACATAACTTGTCTCCTAGCTATTAAGTAGCGTTATCGGTTTTTGAAGCCCAAGCACGCATTTTGTCGAGGCCAGTAGCATTGGCATCGACATACGTAATCGCTTGAGTTGGGCATGCATCGACACATGCAGGGTCGCCACCGCATAAATCGCATTTCACGACTTTGCCAGAGGAGGTGTTGTAGTTGATGGTGCCAAATGGGCAGGCAATAGTACAAACCTTACAGCCCACGCAAATGTCTTCAAGAACATCTTTCGAACCGGTTTCAGCATTAATAACAATCGCATCAACTGGGCACGCTTGCATACACCAAGCTTCATCGCACTGTGTGCACGTATAAGGAACGAACCGACCCTCATCATGGAAGGTAAATACTTTAATCCGCGATTTGGACGGGTTGAACATACCCTCATTTTCCAATGAACACGCCGATTCACACTGCAGACAGCCGGTGCATTTACCCGGGTCGATGTGCAGAGACTTTTGCATGATGCTCCTCCGTAGATGTTGTTATCGCCGCAGCTTTATCAATAGCTGCTTTTGTCTTTAAGACACAATGGCTTTGAATTCAATGGCTTACACTCAACCACGATACGTGGACAAGTAAAAACCACACTTTCTGTGGGTACAGTAAGTAAATTGGCGCGACATTGCAAGATTAGCTTGCTGGCCAATTAGGGCCATATTCAGTGAAAGACGTCATTTTGTCTTTAATGAAGGTAGATCGGAACCGCTTAAGACTAGAGCAAGTCCTCGGCGATCTCCTTGGCTGAAACATTTGCCAATGGATGCTTCAGAACAGATTCGAAAATATCCAGCCCTAATCCGTAGTCATCGCCGTGATCTCTATATACCCGACTAAGTAATCCGGCCATTAAACCCGTTGGCTTTCGTTTCAAGGAATCTATACACAGCTTACAGAATGATTTGAGGTCACCAGATTCAAGCGCATGCCCAAAATAACCTGGATAGCCCTCGCTTAAGTCAACCTTATCGTCATAGTCTTCGATCATCGTTATAAGTGGTACCCATTTGTCATCAAGCTTTACGTCCGTAATCAGACCTTCGCACTGCACTTCTTTACCCCGAAATTGTGCAGATATATCAGCATCACTGACTCCAGCGTCAAGCAATTCAATAAGTTGCTCGGCAAACGTATTCCAATCAGTCGACCACTTTTTTTCGATGTTCTTACTCACCAATATTGATCCGCGTAAAGTAACTAATGCGCCTCTTCCCAACTATTCCCCATACCCACATCAACTTCCAACGGCACCGACAAAGTCGCAGCGGCAATCATGTGTTTTTGAATGTCCTTTCCAATGTCATCCGACTCACCTGCAGGCACCTCGAGTACCAATTCATCGTGCACTTGCATGATGACTTCCGCATCCACTTTATCTGTGGTTAGCCAGGCATCTACTAATATCATTGCGCGTTTAATGATGTCCGCGGCCGTTCCCTGCATGGGTGCATTGATAGCGGTTCGCTCTGCGTATTGTCGTAACTGGCCATTGCGTGCGTTTATGTCGGGTAAATACAATCGACGACCAAAAACGGTTTCAACATAGCCGGTCTCTTTTGCATTGGCACGCGTATCGTCCATGTATGTCTTAACACCAGGGTATCGTGCGAAATACAAACTTATGTATTCAGCCGCCTCTCCACGGGATATATCGAGCTGCTTTGCCAATCCAAAAGCAGACATGCCATAAATGAGTCCGAAGTTAATCGCTTTAGCCGCACGTCGTTGATCAGCATCAACATCGGCGACATCGGTTGCAAACACTTCTGCCGCAGTCGCTCTATGTACGTCCAATCCTTGCTCAAAGGCTGTGACCAATCCTTCATCGGCAGACAGATGCGCCATGATGCGCAATTCAATTTGAGAATAATCTGCGGCCAGTATTCTATAACCCTTGCGTGGTACAAACGCCTCTCTTATGCGTCGTCCTTCCTCTGTACGCACAGGAATATTTTGCAAGTTTGGATCAGTGCTCGACAAACGACCAGTTGATGCAACCGCTTGATGGTAAGACGTATGCACCCGCCCAGATCCTGGGTTAACTTGTAGAGGTAGCTTGTCTATGTAAGTAGACTTAAGTTTGGCTAAAGAACGATGTTGCAAGATGAGTCGCGGCAATGGGTAATCAACGGCCAACGTTTCTAAAACGTCTTCCGCTGTTGAAGGTTGCCCTTTTGGTGTTTTACGAATAATAGGAAATTGCTTTTCGTCAAAAAAGATTTCTTGTATTTGTTTAGGCGAACCTAAGTTGAACTCTTTACCTGCATCTTCATAGGCATCCGCTTTTATTTTCTCAAGCTTGCCACCAATCTCTTCACCTTGCGCATTAAGCATGTCAGAGTCGATACCAACACCACTGTATTCAATACGCGATAAAACTTGTAGAAGGGGCAATTCTGTTTCTAAGTAGAGCTCTTTAAGCTTATCGTTTTCCTCAAGCTGAGGCCAAAGAACATTGTGCAGTTGCAGCGTTATGTCGGCATCTTCTGCTGCGTAATGACTCGCTTGTTCTAGAGGAATTTGATCAAAGGTAAGTTGCTTCTTGCCCGTACCTGCAATATCTTTAAAGTTGACAGTCTCAACTCCCAGATACTTACGCGCAAGTGAATCCATGTCGTGCCGAGTGGCTGTTGAATCCAGTACGTAAGATTGCAACATGGTGTCGTGCGCAACGTTTGTTAGGACAATATTGTATTTTCTTAGTACGTTAATATCGTACTTAATGTGTTGACCAATAATATTGCCTGTGGTGCGTTCCAGTATGGGCTTGAGTTTTCCGAGTATGGTATCTCTATCGAGTTGCTTCGGGGCATCTTCATAGGAATGCGCCAAAGGCACATAGGCAGCTTTACCCGGTTCAATAGCAAACGACACCCCCACTATCTCTGCAATCATATAGTCAAGACTGGTGGTCTCAGTATCAAACGCAAACAGTTTTGCTTTGTCGAGTTTTTTCAACCAAGCATCAAACGATTTCATCGTTAATATCGTTTCGTAGTCTTGGTCTTCTCGCGCTACCGGTACGACATCTGTCGACAAAGTAGACGTTGTACCACTAGCCGCTCCAACTGAAGTACCAGGAAGCAATGGCGATTTACCTTCGGCCAACTCACGTCGCCATGTTTTAAACTCTAAGGTGTCATAAAGCGCGGCTAGCTTTTCTCCATCAGGCTCACCAAGCTTTAGTTTTTTAATAGTACTTGGCAGCTCAACATCCGTTTTGATTGTCGCCAGCTCATACGACATCGGTAAGAATTCAATACTGTCACGGAGCTTTTCACCAATCTTGCCCTTTACCGATTCTGCATTGTCGATGACCGCTTTCAAGGAATCATTCGCCGCTAACCATTTTGCCGCTGTTTTGGGTCCACAGCTGGGTACACCAGGAATGTTGTCGGATGTGTCTCCAACCAGTGCAAGGTAATCGATAATCTGCGAAGGCTTGACGCCAAACTTATCAATGACGCCCTTCTCGTCCATCACCGTATTGGTCATGGTGTTGATCAACGACACATTGGCGTTAACCAGCTGCGCCATGTCTTTATCCCCAGTGGATATAACGGTGTTTAGTCCGGCTTTTGTGGCTTGAACAGCCAAGGTGCCAATAACATCATCAGCCTCAACTCCCTCAACGATCATCAAAGGCATACCCATATTCTGTACAACTTGATGTAGCGGTTCTATCTGGGTGCGCATGTCGTCCGGCATTGGCGGGCGATTGGACTTATACTCCTTGTAAATATCGTCGCGAAACGTCTTACCTTTTGCATCAAAAACCACCACCATTATTTCTGGCTGGTAGTCAGCAACGAGTCGACGCAGCATGTTTACGACACCGTAGATAGCACCGGTCGGCTGACCTGTTGCCGTCGTTAACGGAGGCATTGCATGGAATGCGCGATACAGATAAGACGATCCATCGACTAGAATTACAGGTTTGGCAGCAGGCATGCCGTTCTCTCTTGATCAACAATCCCGATAGTGTACGTGAACACGAAAAAACCGTTTTAAGGAATCCAATGCGACAACTACCCAAAAACAACCAAATGAGCGCGGATGCTCGCGACCGAGCGTTAACGCGTGATTCATGGAAAATTTTCCAAATCATGGCCGAGTTCGTTGACGGGTTTCAGCAGCTCGCCGATATCAGTCCATCAGTGAGCATTTTTGGCTCAGCCAGGTTCAAACCAGACAACCCTTACTATCAGGCTGCAGAAGAAATCAGCCGATTGTTGTCCGATTCTGGCTTTGCTGTCGTCAGCGGTGGTGGACCAGGCATTATGGAGGCGGCCAACAAAGGCGCACTTGCTGGGAAGTCAGCCAGTGTTGGGTTAAACATTCGCCTACCCCATGAGCAGTCTGGCAACGGCTTTCAAGACATCAGTATTAACTTTAAATACTTTTTCGCGCGAAAAGTGATGTTTGTAAAATATGCGTCTGCCTATGTTGTTATGCCAGGTGGGTTCGGTACGCTGGATGAGATGGCGGAAGTGCTTACATTGGTACAAACTGGTAAGTCGCAAAAAGTACCGATTATTTTGTATGGCTCTAGTTTCTGGAACGGCCTTATTGAGTGGTTCAAAGACTCGCTAATTGCAGAGGGCACCATCAGCGCTAAGGATTTGGACTTGTTTCACATCACTGACGACCCGCAGTTCGTGATAGACACCATTTTCGACTTCTACGAAGGGGTCGATTTGGATGCCATTATCACGCAGTCACAACTACAAATGGACCTGTAACCTCTTTTAAATTGAACAAGGTTTATTCTAACCAGTTCACAATTTTCTTAGGAATGATTGCGCCTACCATGGCGCAACATTCACCGACAACACCCCACCATTGCATACTTTTTTAAGAGCAATGACACAAAACTAAGCAATAGTTACATTCTAAGTCACAAGACAACACACAAAACCTCCCCAGCATTACAGACAGCACCGCTTGATGCCGTCTCTAAGGACATGAAGCTGCCTCATCTCGGAGCGGTAAATTGCTTACAAAGGACTGCGAGATATGAACATTAATTATTGGACCATGTTGATTACTGCTTCCTTCTCAATCCGCGCCAACGTTAGATAGCATGATGCTCTCTGAGACAGCTCGAACATGGTCGTTACGTCGCCAAACTTTTCTTGTCACTGGTGCAACTTTTCTGATTCTCGGATTAGCGGTGTGCGAATTCGCAAGACACACTAGTGTGCGTAATTACTATCAGAATTTCGAACAAAATTCCGAAATACTAACGTCCACAATAGCTGCAGCGTCTCACTATGACATTCGCTCTCGAAACACGTTTGCACTAAACGACATAATCATGCGGCTTGTTGATTCCGTTCCCGATGTGAAAGCCGTTGTCATCTATGGCCATCGAAACGAAAGACTCGCTTCGTGGGGTGAGTATTTCATCAACGAAGATGCCAATGTACAGTCTGTATCCTCGTACGAAAAACTGATTGAAGATCACGGCAAACCGATCGGGAAAATAGCTATTGCATTTGATGTCAGTAAACAAAAACAAACACTTCGAGAAAACGCGATCAATATCTACTTGATCGGCATTTCCATCATCGCTTTCTGTGCAACGTTAATATTGGCCATGCTCAGCCGTGTTGTAGTCAACCCAGTCCGCAGAATACACGAGCACCTATTGCAACTTCAAAACAATGAAAATCCTGGCAAACTTAAGATTGCTGTTAATAAAGAGATGTTCTACTTGGGTAATACCGTCAATGAGCTGGGCAATGTATTAGAGCTTAGAAAACAAAATGAACAAGAGTTGGAACAAGTTTCAAAAGCTAAGTCAGAATTTTTAGCCAATATGAGTCATGAGTTACGCACTCCCATAAACGGCGTATTGGGAATGCTTACGTTGTTACGAGAAACGCATCTCGACCCACAACAAAATGAACAAGTCAGAGTAGCCACTAGCTCTAGCAAAAGCTTACTGACGCTCATAAACGATATCCTCGATTTCTCGAAACTCGAAGCAGGCAAACTCAACTATGAACAAATTGAATTTGATTTAGAGTCTCTAGTCGAGGAATGTGCAGAGGCACTCTCTGACTCAGCGTTCAACAAAGATCTTGTTTTTCTTTGCCAAATAGATCCAGATGTACCAGTCAATGCTATTGGTGATCCTACTAGATTACGCCAGGTACTGACCAACCTTGCTGGCAACGCCATAAAATTCACAAGCGAAGGCATTGTGAAAATACACGTGCAACGATGCAATGAAACGAGTGACTGCAACAAAATAAAATTTACCATTTCAGATACGGGAATTGGAATCAGCCCCGACGCTTTGACCGGTCTTTTCAAATCATTTGCACAAGCCGACAATTCAACCACACGAAAATTCGGAGGAACCGGACTCGGGCTTGCTATTAGCAGAAGAATTGTTGAAGGAATGAACGGACAAATCGGTGTTAGCTCGACTGAGAAAAAAGGCAGCACTTTCTGGTTTACTTTGGATTTGCCAGCTGTTGGTAGTCAATCGGTTTTCGATTCAAATCGGCTAGCATTCGACCATGCTGTCAAAGTACTTTTGGTAGAACACATAGAGCCTGCAAAAAATTATATTACGCAGCTGCTTGAAGAACAAGGTATTGAGGTTCAACATGCGGAGTGTGGCAACGAAGCTTTGCATAAAATAGATGAAGAAATACAAAGCGACAAACCCTATGAGGTGGTTTTATTCACAACCCAAATCAATGGCATGCCAGCACGAGAGTTTTCGCAGCGCATAAGCCAGCAGGAAAGGTATTGCGATTTAAAATTGATTGCTATTAATATAATAAGCCAATCGCGCAGCAACTTGTACACACATACTAACAACCGTATATCGGGTCATATCTCAAAACCAGCTCGACGGACTGCATTGTCAAAAGCATTATCGACGGCAATTTTAGAAAAAAATGTTCAATCTGTAGAAAGTAGATCAGACGATGTGCTGAATGATGAAGATCAGTCTGGCAAATTGCCATTGTGTGAACATGTAACTAAAAACTTATCTGGCACAAACCAAGAAGTAGATTCAAACGATCAATCAAAATACCACGACATCACTATTTTAGTGACTGACGACAACCTTATAAACCAACAAGTCGCACAAGGTATGTTGGAACATTTAGGTTTTAAAACGTTGCTTGCAGATAACGGCCATGATGCGCTTGATTTACTGCGACATCAACATGTTGATCTCATTTTGATGGATTGCCAAATGCCTGTGCTTGATGGGTTTGAAACTACGCAGCAAATACGAGCATCTGTCTCACACAGTCATTTACCGATAATTGCGTTAACCGCCAATGCATCTCAAAGAGATGCTGAAAAATGCTTTACCGCCGGTATGGACGATTTTCTAACAAAACCAATCGATATTAAAATTTTCGAAGCAACGCTCATTAAAGCACTTAGCCATGTTATCGATGATAACCAGCTTAGTAATGATCACGATAGGCGAGCTGCCTAAGCGGTCAAACACTAGGCAACCAAACTACCCATAATAAAAATCATAAAGAGGTATTGAACGTGAAAAGTAATATTCAACTAAACGACCAAAATAGTGACAACAGTTTCAATAATATCGAATCGGTAGAATCAATCTATCCTGCTGATGCTATCGATATAATTGACACTGTCAGCACGCAATTAATCAACGACAAGAAGGCCGCTGAACCCAATCAGACTGCCGCCAACGATCAACACTCACAGGGGAACATCTACTCCTTGGACAATGCGCGTATGCTGAAAAAATCGAAGTCGCAGGAACGGCGGAGCCTAAAAAGCCGGTTAACGGACAGACGATCAGACGCCCGAGTTACGGCCAGTGGTGAACCTCAATACGATAGAAGAGAGGCAAACCGAATAGCGAACATAGACGCCATTAGATTGACGAGCACGATCATTTGACATAGCTACCTGTAAACGCCTTTGGGTAGAGAGGTATGGCTAGCCACTACAAGCAGCGTTAGATAAACATGCAATAGTATTTTGCGGTTGGAAACATCATTTGCGCTTAACATTACAGCGAGTCATGGTTAACATTTGATCGCTTGCTAATTCAGTGCTTAACACTATCGTAATGTACGAC
>Ga0209828_1004095_pt1 | contig 10676 bp, 10 predicted proteins | sample MaitaG_FD_187429 | JGI IMG/M metagenome (GOLD analysis project Ga0209828, IMG submission 187429) | Marine algal microbial communities from Maine, USA - Maine_Asex2 metaG (SPAdes) (version 2) | ecosystem: Host-associated > Algae > Red algae > Unclassified | place: Maine, USA | collected 2015-01-05
GCTGCCGGGCCATGCCGAACTTCGTCACGCGATCAGCGAACACCAACAGCGGTTCTGGGGACTGTCCTATGACCCGGACGCCGAAGTACTGGTCACTGCGGGGGCAACCGAAGCGATTGCGGCAGCCATGTTGTCGCTCTGTGACCGCGGTGACGAGGTCATCACCTTTGAGCCCTACTACGACTCCTATGCGGCGTCGATTGCTCTGAGCGGAGCCACGCGCCGGGTGGTCACCCTGCGACCCGATGATGGCATCTGGAGATTTGATGCCGACGAACTGCGGGCCGCCATTGGACCCCGCACCCGCCTCATCCTGCTCAACACGCCGCACAACCCGACGGGCAAGGTCTTCACCCGTGAAGAGCTCACCGTGATTGCGGAGCTGGCGTGCGAGCACGACCTGCTGGTCGTGGCCGATGAGGTCTACGAGCATCTGGTTTTTGACGGCGAGCACATCCCGATCTCGTCGCTACCCGACATGCGCGAGCGCACCATCCAGATCAGTTCGGGCGGGAAGACGTTTTCGTTCACCGGTTGGAAGGTCGGCTGGGCGTGCGCGCCGCCCGAGATCATTTCGGCAATTCGAACCTCCAAGCAGTTCCTGACCTTTGTGAATGCGGGTCCTTTCCAGCCCGCTATCGCCGTGGGTCTCCGCCTCCCCGACAGCTACTTCGATGGTGTGGTGGACGAGCTCCGAGCCAAAGGCGACTTTGTTGCCGATCGGTTGGAAGAGGTTGGCTTTGAAGTGATGCGTCCGCAGGGCACCTACTTTGTGACGGCGGACATCCGGCCCTTTGGCGAAACTGATGGTCGGGCGTTCTGCCTCAACCTGCCGGAGCGAGCCGGGGTTGTGGCGGTGCCCACGGTGGTGTTCTATGACAACAAGGATGAGGGGAGCCACATCATCCGCTTCGCCTTCCCCAAGAAACAGGAGCTGCTGACCGAAGCGATGAACCGACTTCAAGCAGGTTTGCAAGGACCCGAACGTGAGAGGGCCGAACAATGAAAATCGCCGCAGTGCAGCATGACATTGTGTGGGAGGAACCCGAAGCCAACGTCGCGCGACTGGGGGAGAAGGTCAAAGAGGCGGTCAACCAGGGGGCGCAGCTGGTGGCGCTCACCGAAATGTTCTCCTGGGGATTCTCCATGGAGACCGACCGGGTCAACGAGCCGGTGGGTGGATTGAGCACCCGGTTCCTGGTGGATCAGGCCGCGGCTACCGGTGCCTGGGTATGCGGTTCGGTCCCCGAACTGCCCGAAGGTCAGGACAAGCCGTTCAACCAACTGGTGCTGGCCGGTCCCAACGGCGAGTTGCACACCTACGCCAAGATGTACCCATTCACCTACGGCGGCGAGCACAAGAACTACGCGCAGGGTGATGCGCCGCTGCAGTTGGAGATCGGCGATCTGCGGGTCAGCTTCTTCATCTGTTATGACCTTCGTTTCGGCGACGAATTCTGGCGCCTGGCTCCGGATACGGACCTGTACGTGATCGTGGCCAACTGGCCCGCATCCCGACGCGAACACTGGCGCACGCTGCTGCACGCGCGGGCCATCGAGAACCAGGCGTGGGTCATGGGCGTCAACCGGGTGGGCGATGGCGGCGGTCTCACCTATGCCGGAGACAGCACCATCATCGATCCGTTTGGCGAGATTATTGAGCACGCCGAACACGACGAAGCCCTGTTGCTGGCCGACGCCACCGCGGCACGGGTGGAGGAAGTCCGCGGCCGCTACCCCTTCCTCGCCGACCGCAAGAGCTGACTTCTGCTACCCAAGGCTGTTCATCTGGATGAAGCCGTCGAGCGTGATCTCGCCGAGGTCGTTGAGTTTCCGGTAGCCAGCTCACCGATTCTCTGGCCGAACAGAAATTCGTGTCAACGCTGGTGACGCCGTTGTTCGTCCTGATGACATGGAACAACTCGCAACACAACCCGCGCTGGCGCTGGCGGGCGCTCGCCCCAGCGTCTCCGCGGTGAAGATAGAGCCGGGTCTGCGCACCACGCTCGCCGGTCTGCATGCCGAACACTGGGCCTCGCTGGTCCGGTCGGCCGAGTGGATCGTTGGCGACAGGGGGCTGGCCGAAGAGATCGTTCAGGACGCGTTCGTACGCCTGGTCGAGAACTGGTCCCGGCTCAAAGATCCCGGCGCAGCGCCAGCCTGGCTGCGCAAGACGACCGTCAATCTCTGCCGGTCCCGGGTCCGCCGGTTTGTCATCGGGCGGCGAAAGCGGGACCAACTCGGAGCCTCGCTCCGGACTGTCGATCCCTCCTCGGAACGGCTGGGTGAGGAACTCGCCGATGGTCCTCTGGGCCAGGCGATCCGTCGGCTGCCGGATCGCCAACGCGAGTGCGTGGTGTTGCGCTTTGTGCACGACCTCTCGCTGGACGACGTTGCCGCCACGCTCGGCATTTCGCCAGGCTCTGTGAAAACCCATCTGCACCGAGCTCTCGCCCGCCTCAAAGACACGCACCCGGTCCCCGCCGCGGGATCACTGCTGAACCCAACCGTCCCCACCAACGCCACAGCCTCGAAGGAATCCTGATTATGACTGCATCTTCACTCAATGCCGGCACCGCCGCTATCGAACAGCACCTGGCCGCAGTGATGCCGGCCAATGGTGGTCACCACTCTGCCAGCGCGACCGCCATGGTCGAAGACATCTTCGCCACCGTTGACCGACGCGGCCATCGCCAGCGAAATCTGTTTGGCCTGGCCGCCATCCTGCCGGTGCTTGCACTGGCCGGTGTGGTGGCGAACGGCTTCCGTCTCGGAGTCACCACCACCGGGCTGCCGGTGGCTGCCCAGGATCTGGCGCCAGACATCAGCCGACCCGCCACTGCGGCGTCACCGATCACCTTCGATGACCCCACGCCGATGGGTGAGTGGTGGGGGTCGATGATTCTGGAGATGCTCCCGGCCCTGGCGCTGGTGAGTGCCATCATCGGCGCGAGCCTCGTCGTTGGCTCGAAGATCCGCGGCACCCGGGGATCCCGGCCGTTGTCCACCGGCCTGCGCCTCTTTGGCGGCGCGGCCCTCGGCGTAATTGCTCTGTTGTCCGCCTGGCTGATGACCTTTGACGTCTGGTTCGTGGCCAGTGCGAGCATGGAACCAACGCTCCCCGTGAGCAGTCAGGTCTTCACCACGCCGATTGGTTCGCTGGAGATCGGTGACGTTGTCGTGCACGGGACGTCTCCTGTGTCGGGGGCGTCTGTCGCTGGTGGCGCATTCGAGGAAGGAGGCGGCGGGGTGGCCGGGATACGACGCATCGTCGGCCTGGCGGGTGACGAGGTTGCGGGCCGCGACGGTCAACTCTTCATCAACGGTCAGATTGTGGACCATCCGAGAGCGGGAGGCATTCCTGACTTCGGTCCGGTGGCGGTTGCTGACGGCGAGGTCTTCCTGATGGGCGACAACCAGCCGATGAGCCGAGACTCCATCGGGGAGGGCCCGTATCAAGCCGACTCGGTCTTCGCCGAGGTGCAGTCAATCGTCGGCTGACCGTCGGTAGCGGCTCCGATATTCTCTGCCCTGCGTCCGCATGCAACCCACGGCAATCGGGCGGACGCAGGGGGAGAGACACACATGGCAACGATCGAGGCTGTCACGGTCTGGCAGCTCACCGACGCCCGGGCCAATGCCACGCCGGATGCGGTGATCGCCGTTGACGACAACGGCCGGGAGATGACCTGCGCGGAGTTTCGGGACCGAAGTGAAGTCATGGCGGCCGGTCTGCTGAACGCCGGTGTGACCGCTGGAAGCCGGGTGAGCTGGCAGCTTCCCACCAGCTTCGAGTCGGTCATTCTGTGTGCGGCCTTGTCCCGGCTGGGCGCCCGCCAGAACCCAATCATTCCCATCTACCGGGAGCGCGAAGTGGGGTTCTGTCTCAACCAGACCGAAGCCGAGTTGTTTATCGTTCCCGAGGCGTTCCGTGGGTTCGGCTTTGCGGACATGGCTCGGACCCTGGCGGCTGAGATTGCTGGCTGTGACGTTCTGGTGGTGGGCCCGGATGCCTGGCCCCGTGGTGATCCCGGCGACCTGCCAGGCGTTGCCGCTCTGCCCGAAGACGCCGGGACCAGCGGCACGCACTATCCGGCCAACTGGGTGTACTACACCTCCGGCACCACCTCTGATCCCAAAGGTGCCCTGCACACCGACTTCACGCTGATCACCGAAGCCCAGACGATGGTCGACGCGCTGACGCTGACCGACGCCGACAACTGGCCGCTGGTGTTCCCGTTCACCCACATTGGCGGGATCGGCCTGGTTCTGGCCAGCCTGATCACCGGGGCGAAGCTGCTGGTGTCGGACACGTTTGATCCCGTCGCCACCCCCGCCTTCCTTTCCGCCAAAGACATGACGGTGGGCGGCTCCGGGGCATACTTTTTCATGAGCTACCTGGCAGCGCAGGCCCAGCAGCCGGACACGCCACTGTTTCCCAACCTGCGCACCACCACTGGCGGGGGATCGGTAACTCCGCCGGGGCTGCACGCCCGGGTCCGGGATGAACTGGGAGGCATGGGCATCCAGACCAGCTACGGACTCACCGAGATTCCCATCTGCACCTACGGTCGGCCCGACGACCCCGAAGACATGTTGGACAGCACCGAAGGCCGGGCAGTAGCGGGCTATGACTTCAAGGTTGTTGACGCGGACGAGAACCCGGTGCCCGACGGCATCGAAGGCCAATTGCTGGTTCGGGGGCCAAGCCGATGTGTTGGTTATCTGGACCGCTCTCTTGACGCCAGGGCCTTCGACAACGATGGCTACTTCCGCACTGGCGATCTGGGTGTGCGGACCCCGGAGGGTTTCATCTCGATCACCGGTCGGGTCAAGGACGTGATCATCCGCAACGGCGAGAACATCTCAGCCAAGGCGGTGGAAGATCTTCTCTTCTCCCATCCGCTGGTCCGGGAGGTGGCTGCCATCGGCGTGCCGGATCCCAAGACCGGCGAGCGATGCTGCGCGGTTCTGGCCCTCAACGATCGGGGCGTTTCGTTGAGCATGGAGGACGTCAGGGAATTCCTGATCGACAAGGGGCTGATGCGCCAGATGATCCCCGAACAGCTGGAGTTTGTGGACATGTTGCCGCGCAACCCGGCCGGCAAAGTCCTGAAGAAAGACCTCCGCACCCAGTTCGGTTCCTGAGACGAGGCCCGCGCCCTGCGTCGTCCCGTACACTCGAGCCATGAAGGCAGTTGTGATGTACATGAGTCGGACCGGCAACACCGAACGAGCCGCAGAGCTTGTTGGTGCGGAGCTGGTGGAGCGCGGGGTGCAGACGGTGGTTCGCCCCATCGATGGTCTCGACTACAACGAGGTGGCCGACGCCGATCTCATCTGTGTGGGGACCTGGGTGGACGGCATCATTTTGTTTGGTCACCGCGCCGGCGACACCGCCAGGATCAGCCGCGGCCCCGCCCTCTGGGACAAACCGGTGGGGGCGTTCATGACCTATGCGCTGCACGCCGGGAAAGTACTGCAGAGCTACCAGCGATTTCTGGAAGACGACATGGGTGCCAAGGTCGTGGCCGGGGCGCTGATGAAGCGGGGCGAGCTGGACCTCAACGTGGGTGAGTTTGTGGACCAGCTCATGAAGCAGATGGAACGGGAGCCGGCCAAACGGTTCTCCGCCGTCTTTTAGAGACACAGGCCAACGGCCATGACGGACCTGAGCCGGTATACGGCGCTCAATGATCTCACGGGTCAAACCGCGCTGGTCATCGGTGCCGGCAGCGGCATTGGCCGCGCCGGTGCGGGGGCCCTGGCCGCCAACGGTGCGGACGTCATCTGCGCTGATCTCTCCGTTGACGCGGCGAACGCCACCGCCACCGAGATCATCAACGGCGGCGGATCGGCCCGGTCGGTTGTGATCGACTTGGGCAGTTCAACGTCGGGCCCGGAACTGATTGCTGGCCTGGATCGCCTGGACGTTCTGGTCACCACGCCCGCCATCAATGTGCGCAAACGACTGCTTGATGTTTCCGAAGAAGAATTTGCCCGAGTGATGGACTTGAATCTCACCGGTAGCTTTCGGGTACTCAAAGCCGCTGGCGCGAAAATGTCGGAAGCAGGGCGGGGGTCCATCATTGCCATCTCCTCCATCCGTTCCCAGGTGGTGGAGCCGGGCCAGGGGGTCTACGCGGCCACCAAAGCCGGTGTACTGCAGATGGTGCGAGCGTTGGCTGCTGAACTTGGCCCGGTTGGAATTCGAGTCAACGCGCTGGCGCCCGGGGTGGTGGAGACACCGCTGACTGAGCAGATCAAGTCGGACCCGGAGTGGTATGACGCCTACGCCAAAAAAGGCGCGCTCGGTCGGTGGGCCCAACCCGACGAGATGGCAGGACCGATCCAGTTCCTGGCGTCGGATTCATCATCGTTTGTGACCGGTTCACTGCTGGTGGCTGACGGTGGATGGTTGGCCGTTGATGGTCGCTTCACGCCGCCGCTGTAACCCATGAGCAGAAACAACACGACGATCACCGCGATCCCCGGCGTCACCGTTGGACACTGGACCCAACCAGACCGGACCGGTTGCACGGTGCTCCGATTCCCGTCTGGCAATACGGCAACCTGTGAGGTTCGTGGCGCCGCGCCCGGAACCCGCGAGACCGCACTTCTGGCCCCCGGGATGACGGTGGCATCGTGTGACGCAATCGTGCTCACTGGTGGTTCTGCCTTTGGCCTGGCCGTGGGCGATGGCGTGATGGCTGCGCTGCGAGCCGAGGGCGTGGGCTTCGAAACGGCCGGGGGAGTGGTTCCCATTGTGCCGGTCGCGGTGATCTTCGATCTGGTCGAAGACGCGCCGTTGGTCCATCCGACCGCCACGTCGGGCGCAACGGCGCTGGCCGCGTGCTCCCATGAACCGGTCTCCCAGGGCCTGGTGGGTGCGGGCACCGGAGCCACCGTGTCCAAGTGGCGGGATGCTCGCCAACCCGGAGGCCTGGGAAGTGCGGTGGCCACGGTTGGCGACGTGAGCGTCGGTGCGCTGGCGGTTGTCAACGCCACCGGCGACCTGTTCTCGTTGGCCGGTGATGCACTGACCGGCGGTCCGCACACCCCGGACGCCCCGGTGCATCCGGCGGCGGGCGAAAATACCACCCTGGTCGTTCTGGCCACCGCCACGCCATTCACCGGAGGCCAGCTGAGCAGGCTGGTCGTGCGAGCTCACGATGCGATGGGGGCGTGTATCCGTCCGGTGCACACGCGGGTGGATGGCGACATCTGCTTTGCGGTCTCGTGCCCGCCGGACGTGGACGCTTCGGACGGATCGCCGGGGGAGGCAGATGCGCGCGTTGACGCCGGGGGCGAGGCGGCGTTCGCAGCCGTTGGGTTGGCGATTGCCAACGCCTTGACCCGCTGACTCAGGCGGCCGGGCCGCGGGCAAGCTCATTTATGCCGAGCGCGAGCAGACATTCTCTGCGCACCTCGGTTTACGAGCCTGACCGGGCATGTGATCTGAGTGGCCCATGCAGTGGGCAGATTCTCCCACCGATATAAACCCGAACAGGCTGCTCAGTCCGTTAGGTTTGTGGACTGAGACAATGGGGTCTCAACACAATCAGGAGAAATGCCATGGGTGCACAATGGGGTGCAACTGATGTCGCCGCGGAGCTTTCCGCTGGATTCGGTCTGGATCAGATCGACATTCGGTACGGGTTGAGCCAGGACGAATTGTTCTACGCGGCCATCGAGAACGACCGGGGTCGCGTCGAAGTCGACGGACCAACCGATGCGCAAAAGGCCTTTCCCACCGCCCTTGGTGTGGATGGGCCGCTGGTGTACTACACCGACCCGCAATGCACGGGGCGACCCGTGCTTGACACCTTCGGGGTGTCTCGCCCGAGCGTGGATGACATGTGGTGGAAAGACAGTTTCGCGCCGTTTGATCCGGACGCATTTGACTCGCTGTTGCCCCGGGTGATTGAACACCTCAACAACAAGCGGGCGACCATGTACGTCACCGACGTCTTCTGCGGATGGGATCCGGAGTTCGCCGAGCCGTACCGCTTCGTTGGCGAGTACGCGACCCACGCCTACTTTTGCAACATCATGTTTGCGCCGCCAACGGTTCGGTCGGATGTGGACCGCCTGGCCCACGGGTGGACCCTGATCAATGCGCCGTCATTCATCTGTGACCCCACTCGTGACGGGACTCGTTCCAACCGGGCGGTCATCATTGACGCCGAGAAACGCACCGCGCTGGTCCTCGGCCCCGCCGACTACTGCGGCGTCAACAAGAAGACGATGTTCACCCTGATGAACTACGTGCTTCCCAGCAAAGGCCACCTGAGCATGCATTGCTCGGCCAATGTGGGCCATGACAATGATGCGGCGATTCTGTTTGGCTTGTCCGGCACCGGGAAGACGACCTTGTCGGCTGATCCGCATCGCAAACTGATTGGTGACGATGAACATGTGTGGACCGAATCCGGCGTCTTCAACCTTGAGGGCGGTTGCTACGCCAAATTGATCGACCTGAACAAGAACGCCGAACCGGTGATTGCCGCGGCGCTGTCGATGAAGGGGACGTTGATCGAAAATGTGCCGGAGGTGCTTGGCAAGTCAATCGAAGACACCGACCCCCAGGAGTTCGATCTGACCGACGGCAGCCGCACCGCCAACACCCGCTTCGCCTATCCGCTGGGGTGCAATCCTGATGTTGCCGACGGAGCTGCGGGTCCGCATCCGCAGACCATCGTGCTGTTGACCGCCGATGCCTTCGGTGTCCTGCCACCGGTTTCGCTGTTGACCGAAGACGAGGTCATGTACCACTTTGTCACCGGTTTCACCTCCAAGCTGGCCGGCACCGAGGTGGGAGTGACCGAGCCCGAAGCGACCTTCAGTTCATGCTTTGGTGAACCGTTCATGGCTCACAAGGCCAGCGTCTATGCCGAGTTGTTGAAGAAGAAGATGGGCCGGCATCACACGCGGTGCGTTCTGTTGAACACGGGTTGGTCCGGCGGGCCTTATGGCAAAGGTGACCGGATGTCGCTCAAGGACACCCGGGCGTTGTTGGACGCCGCACTCCGCGGTGACTTTGATGAGGTCGCAACCGACACGTCACCGATTCTTGGCTTGACGATCCCCACCACCTGCGACGGCGTGGATGACGCAATCCTCAATCCGCGTGGCACCTGGGACGACCCCGAGGCTTACGACATATCGGCTACCCGCTTGCGGGACCTGTTCCGTTCCAACTTTGAGACCAAGAACTACGCCGATCTGGGAATCCCGGCCGCACTCTGATCCACCAGGACTCTGATCCACCAGGACTCTGACCACCCGCCACACATCGGTACCTGGAAGCTGCGGCGCCGCCAGGTACCGATGTGCAGGTCCCGCCTGGTTCTGGCCTCCGATGTTGGCGCCGTCGGGAACACCGTTGTTGTCGTCGGGGTTCCGATTGTCGGTGATCAACTCAAACCCAATCAGGTAGCTGGCATAACCGCCACCAGGCCGAGGGTCAGCTTCGATCCGATCAGCGTGCGGGGTCTCGGACCAGATGGATCCTTGAATGTTCCCGGTCTGGCGTCGGCGAGCCATTCAGACTGCGTGACCGCCCGCCGACACGACAGCATCACCGCAGTCACCTCCGCCGGTGGCGGCGGCATCCCCATCTGATGGGAACCCGCTGGCAAATCGATGTGGCTTTGGTGAGGCCCGAGCTCGGCGCCGCGGAGCCGTGGTGTTGCGCTGCGAACTCGACGAACCGTAAGGGTATTAAGCGATGTGAACGGTTGCCGGTCGATCTGGACTGTTGTTGAGCCACCCGTGAGGGACGACAGCGAGCAAAACTGGGCGGGCTACGCGCGCACATGTGTAGGGGGCACGGCCTCTGATCTGGATGTGTCGATCTGAGCGCTCCCATTGCCAATCGACGTCTTCAAAGGACACGGTCATGGTGCGGGAATCGGCAGTGCGCTGGATGTCGGCGTGTTGAGGCCCGGCGCTCAGTGCTGTGAAGGATTGGGCGCCGCATGTTCGCCCAACGTCAATTGCGAGGTGGGTGAACGAGATCGTCGTCTCATATCGGTCACCGACGTGAGCCACCTCCAAGACCGCACTTGTTGGGTGAAGGGCTGCTCGTGCTTCTGCGACAAAGTCGCGCTCGAGTTCGACGATTGGGTCTCCGTCGTCTGTGAGGTCCAGCATCGTCGGCAAGAAGGCGGGCTGTGCAACAACAAGGGTATTCGGCTTGCGCGCAGCGGCCAGCAGCGCATGTGCAAGAGCTTTGTTCGTTTCCGTCATCGAACCGCCCCAGGCGTAAACCGCAACAACGTCGGGTGGTCGTTCCGCGAACCTCTCTACAAGAACTCGCCAGATTGCCAAGTCGAATCCATCCGGGTTTGTGCTTTCGAATGTGGGCATTTCAGGTTTCCTATTTGTATCGGGCGTATGCAATCTGCTTGAGGATTGGTGATCGTTGCAGTTGCGCGCGCCAAGCCGACCATCGCTGCTCGGACCGCCGCAAGAAAGTCCTCGAAGGTCATGACGGTGCGAATGGGGCTGGTGGATGGCGACTGCGCCCCACCGCCCCGGTTTGTCCAGTGCCTCTGAAGGTTCTTCGGGCCGGTCCATGGCGACAGTCTCGCACTACGTCCATCCGGCGTCGGACCGAAATCTCAGCTTGACAGATTGACCTTTTTTTTTTGCACAGAACTCTATGTCTTCTT
>Ga0209828_1004098_pt1 | contig 10664 bp, 10 predicted proteins | sample MaitaG_FD_187429 | JGI IMG/M metagenome (GOLD analysis project Ga0209828, IMG submission 187429) | Marine algal microbial communities from Maine, USA - Maine_Asex2 metaG (SPAdes) (version 2) | ecosystem: Host-associated > Algae > Red algae > Unclassified | place: Maine, USA | collected 2015-01-05
CCACGACATGGGCGACGTGGCGATGATGCGGATGACCTTGTCGACCTGACCATCGGCGACCATTAGTCGAGCGTTCCGTGCTTGAACGACAGCCGGACCTTGCTGCGGAACAAGACGACCTCGCCGTGTTCGATGACGACGTCTTGTTCGATCACCTCGGCGACTCGCAGATCGCTCAGGCTCTTTGAAGCCTCATTGACCGCGGCGGTTGCAGCTTGTTCCCACGATTCGCTACTCGTGCCGATTAACTCGATGACGTTGTAGACGCTGTCCACCGCTTAGCCCCCTAAGTGTTGTGGTCCCTATGTGTTGTGGTCCCTACGTGTTGTGGTTCAGCAATCTAGTCACCACCGACGCCTCGTGCTCAGCCACGGCCGCCATTGACGAGAAGTACCTGACCCGTGATCCACGAAGCCGCGGGCGACGACAGAAACACCACGGCAGCGCCGATATCTCGCTCAGAGCCGATTCGCCCGAGTGGAATGCGCATCTGCTTGTCGATCATCTCCTTGCGGTCGCCTTCGTACCCCGTGCTGTCAATGAAGTTCTGCGTCGGGACTGGGCCCGGTGACACAGCATTGACGCGCACGGCTGGTGCCAGCTCGACCGACAGCGTCTGGGTCAGCGAGTTGACGGCGGCCTTCGAGGCGCCGTAGGGGCCATTCTTGAGCTGGGGCCCGCTGGCGGCGCCCGAGGAGATGTTGATGATGCTTGCGCCCTCTGACATATGTGACGCTGCCGCGACACTGCCTTCGAACACGGCGGTGAGGTTCAGGTCGATCTGGGCCTGCCATTGCGCTCGGTCGGTGCGGGTCAAGTAGCGAGCCGTGGCGTCGGGAAGCCCGCCGGCATTGCTCACCCAGATGTCGAGACCGCCCAGTTGGTCGACGCACGCTTGCGCCAGCTCCTCGAGTGCGCCGGGCTCGGTTACGTCGCACACATGACCAACGCCGTTGCGGCCGAGCTGTTGGACCTCGGCAGCGACCGATTCGACATCGTCCGGTGTGCGCGCGCTCACCATTACGTCGGCGCCTGCTTCGGCGAGGCACAGCGCGATACCGCGACCGATGCCCTTGCCGCCGCCGGTTATGACGGCGCGTTTGCCGTTCAGGTTGAAGTCATCGAGGATTCCCATGGCGCGGGACCTTAGGGCTACCAGATGTATCAGATCTAGTCCGGGGCGATCTCGTCGCTTAGGGCAGGTTCGTCTTCGTGTACCTGAGAAGCGTCAGACTGGTTCAGGCCGCCCGCAAACGAAAGGGCCTGAGCGAGACCGGCTGCTCGGCTGTAGAGCACTTCGAAGTACAGCTCGGGCGCTGAGTTCTTGCCCGGGATCGGTGCTTTGCCGAGCGACCGAATAACCCCGGTCGGGTCTTGACTCTCGAGTTGGTAGTCAGAGCGCACCGGCAATGAACCGGGATCGCCCCAATACTTGACTGGGTCGAGCTTTGGCTTCTTGCGGCCCTTGCGCTTGCGACCCTGGCCCTGGCGGCCTTGACCCTGCCCCTGACCGCCCTTGCCCTTGGCGGACTGGTTACTGTTCTTCTTTTTATTGCTCGACTTCTTGGGGTTCATGGCGTCACCTCGGCGAGTTCCTCGGCGTCATCGGGCGCTGCTTCGTAGTCGACGAGTAGTTCTGGATCGAGGCCGAGAACTTGTTGCAGTTGTGCCGCGTCGAGATCGCCGACAGAACTTGATTTGGGAAGCACGATGTTCGCGATCTCACGTTTGCCAGCTACGACCTCTTCGACTCGTTCGTCGATCGTGCCGGGGCAGATAAGGCGATGGCAGATCACGGTGTTCTTCTGGCCAATGCGCCACACCCTGTCACGAGCCTGGTCTTCGACAGCGGGATTCCACCAGCGGTCGTACAGCACGACGTGATTCGCCGATGTGAGGTTTAGCCCGGTGCCGCCGGCCTTTAGCGACAGGACCAGCACGCCCGGGCCCTCTCGTTCTTGGAACTCTTCGATCATGCGGTCGCGAGCGCCGCGGCCAAGGCCACCGTGATAGCAGTTGACGGTCGTGCCGGTGCGTTCGGTCAGGTAGCCGGCGAGGCGCTCGCCCCACGACGCAAAGTGCGTGAACACCAGAATGCGCTCGTTTGCTGCAAAGACCGTCTCGATGATTTCGTTGAGACGAGCCAGCTTGCCTGAGCGACCATGAACCTCAAGATCGGTGTCGTCGCTGTTGTAGTTCAGTGGGTGGTTGCAGATCTGCTTGAGGGCGGTGATGGCGGCCAGGACTGCACCCTTGCGAGCCGGCGTGCCAGCGTCTGCGGCTGCGGTTTCAGCGGCCAGGTCGTCGATGACTGCCTGGTACAGGCCGATCTGTTCAGGCGTCATTGCGCAATGGTCGATCTCGTCGATGCGGTCAGGCAACTCAGCGGCAATCGACGGCTCAGACTTGGTGCGGCGATACACGAGAATGCCGTTGAGAGCGGTAAGGGCGTCTTCGCTGTTGCGCTCACTCTTGCCCGTTGATGTCTTTGCAGGCGTGAGCTGGGCGATGAACTGGGCGCGAGGGCCGAGAAGGCCGGGGTTGGCCCAATCGAGGATGGCCCAAAGGTCGCCGAGGCCGTTCTCGATTGGCGTACCCGTTAGTGCCAGGCGGGTGTGGGCGTTGATGCGCCGCAGCTGGCGACTGGTCTCGGCGGCCGGGTTCTTGATGGCTTGGGCCTCGTCGATGACTGCCTTGCCGAACGTGACTTGTTCGAGCAGGTCGATGTCACGCACCGCCGTGCCATAGGTCGTTATGACGACGTCAAAGTTGTCGACGATCGCCAGAAAATCGTCGGCCTTACGCCGGTTCTGGCCATGGTGCACCATGACCCGCAGGTCGGGCATGAACTTCTTTGCTTCTGAGGCCCAGTTGCCAACCACGGCGGGGGGTGCAATCACCAGCGCCGGCCCGTGGTCTCGCGAAGAGCGCAGCGCCGCGAGCGTGGTCGGCGTCTTTCCGAGGCCCATATCGAGGGCCAGGCAACCGCCCAAACCGGCCTGGTCGAGAAACGCCAACCAGGCATACGCGTCGGCCTGGTACGAACGCAGCTCTCCGCTGAATCCGTCGGGCGTTGTCGTGGGCTCTTCAGGAAGCGAGTTGAGGCTGCGCAATAGGTCGGCGGCCCAACCCTGCCCAGCGATGGCCATCTGGCCGCCGAACGGGTTCCCTTCGAGGCCAAGCGCATGACGCAGCATCTCGGCGCCCGACATTTGCGTCTTATTCGCACGCTCCGCGAGTGCCTCGGCGGCCGCGGCGAGATCGACCTTGTCGATCTCGACCCATTCGCCTTGGCTCTTGATCATCGGGCGGGCTTCGGTCGCGAGCGCTGCGATCTCGGCGGCGGTGAGCTCGACATCGTCGAAGACCGCTGACCAGCGAACATCTGCGAGTTGCTGAGCGCCGACGACTGTTTCGGTCGACTCGGTTGTGAGTCGCAGCGATGGCGTTGCCTTGCGGCGTGACAGTGCGGGCACCTGTACGTCGAAGCCAGCCGTGATCAGCAGCTCGCCGGTCTCTGACATCAGCTGCCAAGCCTCGTCTTGGCTCAGAATGACTTCGCCACGACGGCGACCACCTGGGCGTAACAGCGCCGGAAAGAGTCGCTCAAGTCGCTGGAGCTGACGGCCCATAGTCTTTGACTTGGTCTGTGAAGCCGTCGCCATCGCGACCTCAACGGGCTCCATTGAGTTGCGTTGACCGGGTGCGAGTACCTCGGCCAACCAGGCGTCGTCATCGTCGGGCGGGTTGAGCCTGACCTGCAGCTTCATATTGGCGCTGCCGGTAACCGACTGCGCCCATCGACCCATGCGCTGCACGATGTCGTTGCCGATCGCGTGCGGCGCCTGAAACGCGCTGCCGTCGAGGCGGCACAAGATTGTCTCGCCAACGTCGACCTTGGTAGAGGGTTGCTCGGGTGCGGCTGGCATTTCGATCTGGCCCGCGGCGATGCGAGTGATCGCGTCGGTGAGATCGGCAACAACGGCCCCGGCGAATTCTTTGCGGTCTTTGCGGTCTGAGGCAGCCATGGCCGCGCCAGGAGCGGCATCAGCGAGGTCATCAAGGCGCTGGCGGTCCATGACCGAAGCGGCCCAACGCACGTGATAGGTGCTGAGCCCGCCCTTGCCGCTGCGGCGCCCACCGCGAAACTGTTCGAGCTGGGGCACCATTTGGCCCTGGGCTACCAGTTCGACCGCGAACGCGGCTGCGAGACCGAACCAGCGGGCACTCGTACCAAGCGTCTCGTCTTCGGCGGGAGTGTTTCCGAAACCAATGATCCAGCCCAGCGCGCTGATAATCGGGGCTGACAGAGCCGGAGCTTCGGCTCGGGCTGCAATGTCGATCGGGTCTTCTTCGAGCCACGAGATTGCATCGCCGTCGTGTTCGTCGAGCAACTTCTTGAGGTAGTCGAGATCGCCTGGTTCGGCTTGGTGGCCGCCGCTCCAGGCAATGATTTGGCCGCGGGTCCACGACAGTTGCAGCTGTGCGTGGCCGACAACGACGGCATCGGGGTCGGGGCCAGCGACTTCGACGGGGCCAGCGAGGTCATCGAGCAGATCGTTGATCAGGTCGCATTCGGCCTCAAAGTCGTTGAGCACCGATGATCGTTCGGGGCCTTTGACGGTTTGGCGGGCCTGTTCGAGAGCAGCGTCGGCCCGTTCGAGTAAGCGCCACAGGCTGTCGACCCACAGCGCGTGGTTCGCCTCGAGAAACTCAATATCGGCCTCGGTCGAATGATCATCGAGGTCGCGCTGGACGATCGCGTCAAGCGCCGCTCGATCGAGTGGTCCATCGCCGGGGATAGGGGAGTTGGGGGAAGTGCCCGTGAGGGTCATATGCGTCTGGTGCGGCACGGCGCCGACAGTGGCCGAGACGTGCGCAGGTGCTCCATCGAGTAGGTAGCGGAACGATTGACCTTGGGGCCAACGTGGTGGCGAAACAGCGCAACTGCACACCAGAGCACGGATGTCACACAGAACAGCTCGTAAGCCGCTGCATCCAACCTTGTGCCGACAGTGTCACAGCTTCAGCTGCTCGCCCTGCGAAACCCTAGCAGCAGCTCTCGGCCGATCCCGACTCCGGCGCTAGTTGTCTTGCAATTCGGCGATGACGCCGCGCCACAGGTCAGGATTCGCGCCGTACGGGGCATAGAAACTGAAGCGATCGACGAGGTGCGCATAGCGATCCTTGAGTTCGGTAGCGACGTTGGCTGGCTCTGCGACGACGGCGAACGTCTCGAGCATCTCTTGGTCGATTACGTCGGCCATTGCGTCCCACTGACCCTGCTTCGACATGTGGTTCAACTCGGTCTGAGCTTCGCCCCAGCCGTGGTGATCGAGCACCTTTCGGTACGCGGGCGTCGAACCGTAAAACGCAATCTGCTTGCGCACAGCGAGCGCGGCCGCCGCCATCTCTTCTTCGGTCTCGCCGGTTACGACGAAGCCTGGGAGCGAGATCTCGACATCGTCGGTGTTGCGCCCGGCCTTGTCGATGCCAGCATTGAGGGCCGGAAGACTGACTTCTTCGAGGTACGAAGCGGTGGTGAAACCATGGCTGAACCAGCCGTCGCATACCTCACCAGCGACGCCCGTCATCATTTCGCCGACCGCAGCGATGAATACCTTTGGCTTTGGCACGGTGAGCGGCTCGGGACTGAACATCGGCGTCATCAGCGTGTGCTGGTAGAAGTCGCCACGGAAGTCGAGTCGGTCGCCGGTCTGCCAGGTGTCCCAGATTGCGTGCAGCGCCTGCACAAACTCGCGCATGCGTGCTGCCGGGCTGCTCCACTCCATCGAGAATCGCTTGGTGATATGGGGCTTGATCTGGCTGCCGAGACCGAGAATGAATCGACCATTGCTGAAGTTCTGCAGGTCCCATGCCGTGTTGGCCACTGTCATCGGGGTGCGAGCGAACGCGACCGCGATTGCGGTGCCGAGCTCGAGCGTGCTGGTGTTCTCGGCCGCCACTGCCATTGGCAGGAACGGATCGTGCGAGGTTTCGGCCGTGAATGCGCCGGTGTAGCCGGCTTCTTCTGCCTCTTTGGCTGAGCTAGCGGCAGATTCGAGATTGAAGCTGATGCCACCATCAATTTTCATTGCGAAGATTCTCTTTCTAAGGGGTAGAGCGTTACTAAGGGGTAGAGCGGGATACGGGGGCCGCGGCTATTCGTTGTCGCGCAAGAACTGTTGGAGTTCTTCTTCGAGTTCGTCGCCGCTCGGCAGTTCGGCTTCTTCGATGCGCCGTAGGTCGTCGAAGCGCTGTTCGAGTTCTGCGACCAAGTTGGCAAGGGCCGGAGCGTCTTCGAGCATCGACTCAACCGCTGCGAGCGCGTCGGGTATCTGGCATTCGAGTGCTTTGGTGTCGAAGCGCAGCCCGGCGGTCGATTGCAGGTGGGCGAGCAGGTCAAGACTTGCTTGGGGCCAGGGTTGTGTCGAGATGTAGTACGGCACCTGGGCAAACAGGCCGGTGGCCTCAATGCCTGACGCATGGAGTTCTTCGCCGAGAGCCATCTGCACCCCACATGGCACCTGCAGCGATCCCGCCGAGACCTCGCGGCCGACTAAAAGCTCGGAGCTGGTGGCCGCCGTCGATATGCGGACCGGTCGGGTGTGCGGGGCTGGCACGGGGTATGCGTTGATCGTGTACATCGACGTGATGCCAATTGTCGCAGCGGCGGTCGCAGCGGCGGTCACGAATCGGCGCCAGTAGAAGTCGGGCTCGGGCCCGTGCAGGTAAAGGAACGGTTTGTCGTCGGCGTCGGCGCCAAGCGAGATCGTGAGTTCGGGCCACGTGAGACCCTGCATCAAACCTTCGACTGAGGTGAGCAGCGGTCGTCGAGCCCGTTGGTCAAGCAGATGGTCAGTGTCGAACTGCACGAGCGGATCAAGGCCGCCTTGCTGAGTGATCGTCTCGTGCACCTTGGCGGTGACATCTGACGCCTCGATCCAGCCGTCGACAATTACGACCAGTGGCAGCGGCCCTTCGACCGGGTCTCCTACCCACTCGAAGAGGTCTTCAGGTCGGGGATTGGTCTGCGGGCTCATGAGACCCTCGCAGCATGCAGCGCAGCTTGTTCGACCAGGGCGTCGATGCGCTCGAGGAACGATTCGCTGCCTGCGTCGGGTTCGGCGTCGCCCATTGCACCGCTCGCGTAGCGCGCATACATGCCTTCGGGGATGCTGGCGAGACGCCATGACGAGAAGGACAGATAGAAGTCGATGTCTTCCATACTGCGCCCTGACGCCTGCTCATACCAAGCGAGCAGCTGATCGTTGGCGCCGTGACCGGTTTCGTCGACGCCGAACATGGGGTCTGAAGTTGCGTTGCCTGTCACAGTGTCGCGGCCCCCAGGGTCCAGCAAGTGCTGCGCGCCAAGCTAGCCTGCATTGCTCATGGCCGTCGATGTAACTGATGCAACCTTCCAAACCGAAGTCGTCGAGAAATCGATGCAAGTACCGGTTGTCGTAGACCTATGGGCCCCGTGGTGTGGCCCGTGCAAGACCCTCGGGCCAATCATCGAGACGGTGATCGCCGAAACGCAAGGCAAGGTCGTGCTGGCTAAGGTCAACGTCGACGACAATCCCCAGACGTCGCAGGCATTCCAGGTACAAGGCATACCAGCGGTCTACGCCCTTAAGGCAGGCCAAGTCGTCAACAGCTTTGTCGGCGCCCAAGGCGAGCCTGCCGTTCGCGAGTTTGTCGCCCAGCTGCTTCCTAGCGCCCAAGAGATCGAAATCGAGACATTGCTCGAAGCCGGCGACGAAGCGTCGCTGATTCGAATTCTCGAGATGATCCCCGACCACCACGCCGCGGTTCCCGCACTCGCCGAGTTGCTGGTAGCGCAAGGTCAAAGTGAGATGGCACTCGAGCTGCTTGAGCGCGTGCCCGAGACCGCAGACGTTCGCCGCATCGCAGCCCTTGCTCGTACCGGTGGCGCCGTTGCCGAGGCGGGCGATGACGAAGTCGACGCCAAGCTCACGGCGCTGCTCGATCGGGTCAAGACCGACGACGATGCTCGTCAAGAATTCATCGACCTGCTCGAAGTACTCGGCCCCGACGATCCCCGCACCGCCGAGTACCGCAAGCAATTGTCGGCGCGCCTTTTCTGAACGAGCTGGCGGGCACCGATCCATGGCAATGAAACTCGAACGGCGCGATGGCTATCGCGTACTTGTGGGCGGCCCCGTGCCATCACAAGCGTCTGCGATCACACTCGGCAAGACGGTTGTCGTGCGCCGAGAGTGTGCTGGCGACGAGCCGTTGATGGCCCATGAACGCGAGCACGTGCGCCAGTTCGCGGAATTGGGCCGAACACGCTTCGTTTGGAAGTACGTGGGCTCGTACCTGCGCCTGCGGGCCGGCGGGCACGGCCACATGGCTGCGTATCGTCGAATTCCGCTAGAGATCGAAGCGTCATGGTTCAGTCGGAGCAGGCCATAACTCGCTAAATCCCAGATTTGGGAATCAGATGGGAACGCTGATGAGAGGCTCGGCGGGTGCATAACCCGCGCCGTCCCGACGCCGACCTCACGCTTGGCGAACGGCTCCGAGAACTTATGCGTGCAGGCCCTGGTGGTGACCGTGGCGACGAGGTTCCTCTGGCCGAGTCCATGGCGACCAGCGGCCACGCACGGGCCTCCGAATCAGAAACGTCGTATCCTCGCCTTACCTTGGCGGCGATTAGCCTTGGCGCGATCGTGATGGTCGCTGGCCTGTTCTGGGCGTGGCAGGCGTGGTCGGCTCGAGCGAGCGCACCGATTGACGATTCGCTGCCGTTCCTCATCGACACCGCCGCCGAGCCCGCAAGCGTCGAGTCGGGTGCAACACCTGTCGCCGACGCAGCTGGCGCTGGCTCAGCTGGCGCTGGCTCAGCTGAGCCGTCGGGTGCGGCCGGGGGTGTTTCGGCACCCTCGGTCGTCGGGTCGAGCGACGATCCGATTGAGCTCGAAGCGGGTCCAACGTCGACTCCTACGCCGATGCTGGTGCATGTGTCCGGGGCGGTGCAGGCGCCCGGCGTCGTCGAGCTCGCGCCCGGCGCTCGCGCCATCGACGCCCTGACCGCAGCCGGAGGAGCGGTGGTCGACACCGACCTTGATCGGGTCAACTTGGCAGCTCCAATGTTCGACGGTGAACGCCTGCACTTTCCCGTTGTTGGCGAAGATGACCCGCCCGAGATTGTCGAGCCCATCCGACCGTTCGCGGTCGAAGACGATCCGCGCCTGCTGTTCGACGATCGAGTGGCCACGGGCGGCGTTGCTACGCCCACACCGAGACCTGCCGTCGTCGACATCAATACTGCCGATCTGATCGAGCTGCAGTTGCTGCCCGGCATCGGGCCAGCGATGGCGTCGCGAATCTTAGAAAAGCGACAGTCATACGGGTTCTTCTGCACGGTTGACGAACTCCTCGACATTCGAGGCATCGGACCCGAGACGCTGGAGAGCCTGCGCGCATTGGTGCGCATTGCGCGCAGCGATTGTCCGACGCTCGCTGGGGGGTGAGCGACTGGCAGATCTGCTTCCTTGCGGCGAGCGTCTGGTGCGGCGCGCTCGTGCCATTCGGCCTGCCGATCGTCGCTCGGGCAGCCGTTGTGGTGTTCGCGATCGCTGCGTGGCGGTTGCGACGGCCACTGCTGTTGACCGCCAGCCTGGCGCTACTGGCATCGGCGGGGGCGGCCGCCGCATGGAGCGACGCAGTCGAGCCGGTCGCTGAGCGAACTTTCGTGGGCGAGGCGACGCTCGCGTCTGACCCGATACCGAACCGCGGCGGCGTGCGAGTCGCACTCTCGATCGAGGGCCGACAGTACGAGGCGTCGGCGTGGGGGTCGCCGGCGGGCTGGCTCCGCAATCGGCTCATGGGCGAGCAAGTCTTTGTCGAAGCTCGGTTGCGGCCGCTCGACGATCCGCCCAGCTGGATCATCGCCCGTGGCACGCGCGGGCGAGCGACCATCGCAAGTGTCGATGGCTTTAGTGAAGGCCGCATACACACCCGCATCGCCAACAGCATTCGCCGCACGATCGAGAGCGGGGCGTCGTCGATGTCGCGCAATGAGCGGTCGCTGCTCACTGGCCTGGTGTACGGCGACGACCGCTTGCAGAGCCCGCTAACGGCCGACAACTTCACTGCGGCGGGGCTCTCTCACTTGTTGGCTGTCTCTGGTCAGAACGTCGCTTTCGTGTTGGCACTCGCTTCGCCGGCACTACGACGGTTGCGACACCGGCAACGCTTCTTGGCGGTGCTCTGCGTGATCGGGCTGTTCGCCACGGTGACGCGATTCGAGCCGTCGGTGGTGCGGGCGTCGGTGATGACTGGCGTCGCTGCGACCGGCGCCCTCGTAGGCACAGCGGTGCCAGCGCGGCGCGTGTTGCTTCTAGCAATCAGCGTGCTCGTGGTGGTCTCGCCGCTCATCGTGCACAGCACCGCGTTTCAACTATCGCTTGCTGCGTCTGGGGGCATCTTGTTGTGGTCGCAGCGGGTGGCCCTGTCGATTCCTGGTCCTCGCAGCTTGGCAAACGCGCTCGCAGTAACCGCGACCGCTCAGTTCGCCGTTGCCCCGCTGCTGTTGTGGCGTTTTGATGGGCTTCCGGTCGCGTCTCTGCCAGCAAACCTGTTGGCCGGCCCGGCTGCAGGGCCGGTAATGATGTGGGGCCTGGTCGCCGGGTGGC
>Ga0209828_1004099_pt1 | contig 10663 bp, 9 predicted proteins | sample MaitaG_FD_187429 | JGI IMG/M metagenome (GOLD analysis project Ga0209828, IMG submission 187429) | Marine algal microbial communities from Maine, USA - Maine_Asex2 metaG (SPAdes) (version 2) | ecosystem: Host-associated > Algae > Red algae > Unclassified | place: Maine, USA | collected 2015-01-05
GTTGGCCACCGAGTCTAAAACGTAGGACTCCAGCATGGTGTCGTGAACAATGCCTTGCAGCTCGATATCGTGATTGAGCAGCACAGAGCGATCATATTTTAGATTTTGTCCGACTTTTAAACGAGTAGGGTCTTCGAGCAATGGCTTCAATCGTGCCATGGTGGTGTCAAAATCTAACTGCTTCGGCGCGTCTTCGTAGTCGTGCGCCAAGGGCAGGTAGGCTGCTTTTCCCGGCGTTATGCAAAAACACAGGCCAACCACACGAGCATCCATGTAATCCAGACTGGTGGTTTCGCTATCAAAGGAGAATAACTTGGCGACAGACAGCTGTTCGATCCAATTGTCGAGCTGCGCTTCGGTGAGAATACACTCATATTCAACCTCGGCAACTTCTTCAACAACAGGAGCAGCGTTTGCATCAGGCGATGGTTCGCTAAGCGAGGTGATAATGTCAGGATTTCCTTCTTCCAAACGGGCCAAGCGGGTACGCATGCCTTGCTCAGTATATAGTTCAGCAAGGCGCTGGGTGTTTTCCTTGCTAAAGCTCAGCGACTCACCGGAGCAGTTCAGATCAAGGTCGCAGACAATAGTGACCAGCTCATATGATAACGGCAGGCGCGGAATAGCCTCACGTAAATATTCGCCGACCTTGCCTTTAAATTTATCAGCATTAGCGATGATATTATCCAGCGACTCATATTCTGCTAGCCACTTGACGGCAGTCTTTGGCCCAACCTTGTCAACCCCAGGAATGTTATCGGACGTGTCGCCCATTAGCGTTAGATAATCTTTAATCTGATCCGGTCGCACACCGTATTTATCGATAACCCCTTGGATATCGTGGAAACTATTCGACATGGTGTTGATCAGACTGACACGTTCATTCACCAACTGCGCCATGTCTTTGTCACCGGTGGAGATGATCACGTCACCGTCATAACCAGTGGCTAGCGTACCAATCACATCATCCGCTTCAACGTCTGGTATCACTAACATGGGATAACCCTGCGCCAGAACTATTTCATGAAGTGGTTCTATTTGATAACGCAACTCTTCCGGCATCGGCGGGCGAGTAGCCTTGTAGTCGGGGTAGAGGTCGTTTCGAAACGTTTTTCCCTTAGCGTCAAACACCACCGCCATGTGTTCTGGTTCATAGGTTTTGCGCAGGCTATCTAACATGTTCAATACGCCGTGAATGGCGTTGGTTTGGTTGCCTTGGGGATTGGTCAATGTGTTGGGTAAGCCAAAAAAAGCACGAAACAGATAGGAGGAACCATCGACGAGAATGAGCGGCTTTTTGGGATTTTTATCTGACATGGTTGTTTGGTACAATAGCTGGGAAATAATAGAGTGAGTATAAGCGATGTCCGCACAAGTAACAGCCCCTGTTCTACCTGAGATAATTTATCCTGCAACAGCGATGATTGAATCGCTGCGTCCGGTTTATTCTCCGGAGCAAAAAGTGGAAGTGAAGGCGAAGATCAAGAAACTGCTGAAAGAGCAGGATGCTGTGTTGATTGCTCACTATTACGTGGATCGTGAATTGCAGGAACTCGCCGAAGAAACGGGTGGCTATGTTTCTGACTCGCTGGATATGGCGAAGTTTGGTAATGAGCATCCGGCAAAAACATTGATCGTCATTGGTGTTCGTTTCATGGGTGAAACGGCAAAAATTCTTACCCCTGAGAAGCGCGTGTTAATGCCGACTCTGGAAGCCGAGTGTTCATTAGACTTGAGCTGTCAGATTGAGGAATTTGCTCCGTTTTGTGACGAGCATCCTGATCACACGGTCGTCGTGTATGCCAACACTAGCGCGGCGGTAAAGGCACGTGCTGATTATGTGGTAACTTCTGGAATTGCGCTGGATCTAGTGTCATGGCTGGCTGAGCAAGGTAAAAAAATATTGTGGGCACCAGATCGTCATTTAGGAAATTATATACAGCGTGCCACTCAAGTTGAAATGGTGCGCTGGCAGGGTGCTTGCATTGTGCATGATGAGTTTAAGTCGCGTGCGTTAGTTGAAACCATCGAACAATACCCGGATGCGGCAGTGTTAGTGCATCCTGAGTCACCGATGGATGTGATTGCGATGGCGGATGTGGTGGGCTCTACCACACAAATCATCGAAGCGGCTCAACGTCTGCCAAACAAGCAATTTATTGTGGCGACGGATAAAGGCATCTTCTACAAGATGAAAAAAGCCGCACCGGACAAAGAGTTTATTGAAGCGCCCACCAACGGCGCAGGTGCAACGTGTAAAAGTTGCGCACACTGTCCTTGGATGGCAATGAACGGTCTGGATAACCTGCTGTCTGTTTTAGAGAAAGGAAATAATGAAATCTTCGTCGACGAGGATGTGCGTATCAAGGCATTACGCTCAACGCAAAGAATGTTAGACTTCGCCCGCGATCGTGATGCGGGCAAGCTGGAGTCTTAGTGTCAGCCAGCTTTCGTGATCGGCTTGTACCATTGAATCAATTGAAAAATAATTTGAAGAGTGCACTGTGACGACCTGATGGAATCGGGTTTACTGCATGATTAAAGGAATAATAATTAAATGCGTTTACTGAAAGATATCCTTCTTTATCTGTTTTTTTTCGGCATGCTCGGCTTTGCTTTCTTGTCATATAATTTGTTTTCAAAAGGCAAAGAAGTCAGTCGGAATTCCTCGACGGTTGCGACTTCGCAAACTATTGGTTCAGGCGCTACGGGTTCACAAGCCAACCAAGCAAATGAGTCCTCTTCTACTAGTGCTTCCGAGCCAGTTACTGAGCTTATTGATCGCACTGGGCAGGCATCAACTCAGGACGACGAAACTAAAAAGCCAAAAGCAGCTTTACCACCAGTCAAGCCTGCTGAGGGTGATACCACGGGCTTTAAGCGTGCCGGTAAAATCATGGGTATCAATACGGCGGATGTAAAAGAAGATACCTCCAGTGTGCAATTCTCTAATATTTTTAAATCCGCTATCCCGTTTTATGAAACCTCTCCCTGGGGCAGTGGTAAAGATGTTGTTTATGACAAAAATGGCTGGCCTACTGATTTGAAAGGTGGCCAGGCGCTGACTAAATTCTTGAACAGGCTGCCTGCTGGTACAGTGCCTGATGGTTTCTACACCGTGTTATACGACGGTAAAGGCACGATGCATTATGGTAATGATGCATCGCTGGTTGCACATCGTAACGGCATGGACATTATCGAAATCAAAGCGGGCGAAGATAAGATTCTGAATGCTTCTCTGAGTATCAAAAAAACCGATCCAACTGACTACGTTCGTAATATTCGAGTTTTATTACCGGGCGGTATTTGCAACGGCAACCCGTACATACGTGTGGATGATGATACGGAATGTGAAGCCGGGCAGTTCTTATCTTTTGCCAAGTATCACAAGATGGTTCGTTACAATCCTGACTACCTGAATTTCATCAAAGATTTCCAAGTCATTCGCTTCATGAATATGAGCGGTATGACGCGTAACCCAATAGAAAACTGGGAAGATCGCCATCATCCTGATGAAGCAACTTGGGGTGGACGAGAAGGAACTTACTCACGTGGCGCGCCGGTTGAGGTGATGGTCGATATCGCCAACAGTGTGAATTCAGATGCTTGGTTTGCAATGCCTCATAGGGCGAGTGATGACTATATTCAGAAGTTTGCCGAAGAGGTTAGTCGCACACTCAAGCCTGGTTTGAAGGCCTACATTGAGTACAGTAATGAAATCTGGAATCCGATTTTTAATCATCATGATTATGCAATTAATCAGGGGCTCAAGTTAAAGCTCGACAAGGATAAAAACGTTGCGCGTACTAAATACCATTCTTATCGAAGCGTTGAAGTGTTCGATATTTGGGAGAAGGTATTTGGTGGAACAGATCGTTTAGTGCGCGTGATGGGTGCTTGGACGAGTAACCCGAAAATGTCGAATGATATTTTGAGTTATAAAGATGCCTTCAAGAAAACAGATGCTTTAGCCGTTGCGCCTTACTTTGGTGCAACGATAAAAGAGATTCAACGTGCAAAGAATGTTGATGACATCTTTAAAGCTATCGACAACCGCCGGTCTAAAAAAGGCTTTGCCGCCAGTGTTCGTCAAATGAAGCAGCAGTCTAAAGTGGCTGAGGTGTTTGACGTTGACTTGATTGCTTATGAAGGCGGCCAGCACTTAGTTGACTGGAATACGCGTAAGGCGTCAGATGGTAATAATGAGTTGCTGTATGCGGCTAATCGTGACCGACGTATGGGCGAGCTTTACAAAAAGTACTTAAAAGAGTGGGAAAAAGCGGGTGGTAAGCTTTTTGTACTGTTTAGTGCGCCACGTATTTACAGTTGGTACGGGAGCTGGGGAATTAAAGAATACATCTCTCAAGCACGCTCTGAAGCACCGAAGTACGACGCGATACTAAGCTACATGGAAGATCAGGCTGGCATCACTCCGAAGCCTGATGCCGCGATTCGGATGAATACGGTAACCGCGCAGCAAGGGGTGTCTCTGACCAAGGTGCGTTCTCCTGATCAGATCTGGTCTTTGGATGACTTTTGGCCGATTTATTTGCCTAATCGTGACCCATCTAAACCCTCAACTATTGCCGGTAAATGGCAGGCTTATTGGGATGATAAAAACCTTTATCTCGGTATTTCAGTTGATGATGACAAAGTTGAAAAAGGTGACGGTGTCGAGTTAACCATACAGCTGGGCAATCTGCGTAACCGTATGAAAATTAAATATGCAGAAGGTGGACGTAAAAATACACTGTTTACAGAAATTGAATCGGGTTACAAAATTTCAACGGTAATCCCTTGGAATAAACTTGGTGAGCCGCCTGAGGCTGGGGGTGCCATTGGTTTTGATATTCGCATTTACGATGTTGACAAAGGGCGCGCCAAAAAGAGTCTTTATTGGGCTGACCGAATTGATGAAAAAGCAGGGGATCGTAAGTTGGTTGAAGCGGCTTTAAGTAGTGCCGTGAAAAAAGGCCATAAGGAAAAAGCGATTAAAAACAGCCTGCCGATTGTAACCTTGGTTGAGGAATAGATTTAAGCAAAAACGGTGACACTCATCGGGTAAAGATTGCCAAGCAGGCGACGTGGCTGCTTAAATTGACACGTCGCTAATTATAAAAATAAGGTCTGCCGAATGGAGATGCTAACGTTTCCGGTTTTAATCGTGTCTATTTTGATTACGTTATGGCTCACAAGTCATATCGCTAAGCAGTTGCATGCGCGTCATTGGAAAATGCCAGTAATATTTGGTTGCTGGATTGTTGGTCTAATCTTTTCGATTGCATCACTGATTCTACTAGATGTTTTGACCTTAGAGCCGATGTTGAAACTAGGTTTACAAATTGGCCTGCCTATATTTTTCACTACATTAGCCTATGTACTATTGACTCAGCTTGGAGTCGCCAGTGCCTTGACTACCAATGTAGCGGGCGTTTTCATTGGGCTCATTCTGTCGGTTGTGGCTATTGTTTCACTTGGCTTGCCTGTTGAGAAAACTTTCGCCTCTGCGAATACTATTTTCTCTTCAACTAAAGCTCAGCTTACTTCCATGATTACTGGTAAAGAGGTTGCCTCACCCATTGCCAAGGTTGAAGAAGAGGTTGAGGAGGAGGTTATTGAGAAACAGTACACTACCAATGACTTCCTTACCCCTAAAGCGCAGGCGGCATTGGAAAGGAAAAAGAATAAGGTTTATACCGATCCGCACTATCGTGACATGAGTATCTTCAACGCTAGACGAGCGATTGGTATGCGGGTAAGGGTTTCTTGGAAAGACGGTAAGACTGCTGCGGGAAAGCTTGATGCGGTTCAAGGTGGCGATCTGATTGTGACGCTTAGAAGGAAAGAAGGCGCAGCTCAGGTACCGATTGCGATGTCTAGATTGAAGAAGCTTGAAGTTTATCGTTGAGCGAATGGTGTTCTGAATATTTTGTCTGGATGCTATTGTTTCTTCTCGGGCACTGGGTCATATCCCCAGGTTCCCCAAGGATGACACTTGCCGACACGCTTCAAAGTTAGCCAGCACCCTTTAAACGCTCCAAACCTCTGAATAGCTTGAGAAGAATAATGAGAGCAAGTAGGTTCGTGCCTACAGTTAGCGCCAATGACTGGGCTCAAGACCAACTGGTAGCCCCGTATTAGCCAGAGCAGAACCTGTTTCATTTTCCGTAAAGGGTTGCAGGGTCAATCAACGGCTCTGAGTCTGTAACCAACTCACCACCTTCCACAACCCGATAGAAACAGCTGCGTCGACCGGTGTGACAAGCAGGACCAGTCTGATCGACCTCTAGCAGTAGCGTGTCAGCATCACAATCAATTCTAAAACCTTTAAGCATTTGCACCTGACCAGAGCTTTCACCCTTGCGCCAAAGTGATTGCCGCGAACGAGACCAATAACAAACCCGGTTATTTCTCAGCGTTTCACTAATTGAGGTTTCATTCATCCATGCCATCATTAACACTTCACCCGTATCATGTTGCTGGGCAATCGCAGGAATCAAACCGTCGGAATTAAAAGTTAGCTGCTGGATGAATTGTCTAATCGCTGAGTCGTTCATATCTAGATGATCTGCCCTTCAGCTTTGCGAACATAATTGGCTTTGTCACAGCGACGTAAATAATCAGCCCAATGAGCATCGTACTCATCGCCGAGATCACGCAGAAGATTCCAGTCGTACAGTCCGCTATCGTGACTATCATCAAACACTAGTTTAATCGCGTAGTGACCGACGGGTTCGACTCCAGTGATATTCACATTCTCTTTGCCGAGCTGCAGGACTTCTTGTCCGGGGCCGTGACCACGTACTTCTGCTGAAGGCGAGTACACCCGCAAGTATTCACAAGGCAGATTGTGCACGATGCCATCAGGCCAAGTGAGTTCTAGTAGTCGTGACTTCTGGTGTAAGGCGATATTGGTGGGAGTCATACTAGAGAGTGTCCATGTTGTGATGGTTTGAAATTTAGGAGCTTGTTTTCATGCAGGCTCCTAGTATGAGGCTAAAACTACCGCCCTGAAATACCTTACAAGATATAGCGAGATAGATCTTCGTCTTTAACCAAATCGCCCAGAACGCTGTCCACTTTAGCTGCGTCAACAACCACTTTAGGCTCGCAGTCAGGCGCGCGGTAGAGCTCATCTTCTAATAAGCGCTCAACGATCGTATGCAAACGACGTGCACCGATATTCTCAGTGCTCTCATTAACATCAAACGCATGTTTTGCAAGACGCTCAACACCGTCTTTGGTGAACTCCAAATCAACGCCTTCTGTCTTCAATAGGCCAATATATTGCTCAGTCAGTGAGGCATGTGGCTCGACTAGGATGCGTTCAAAGTCTTGTGCTGTCAGCGCTTCCAGCTCCACACGAATCGGTAAGCGACCCTGCAATTCAGGGATCAAGTCAGACGGTTTAGCCAAGTGGAAGGCACCGGAAGCAATAAACAGAATGTGATCTGTTTTGATGATGCCGTGTTTTGTTGTTACCGTGCAGCCTTCAATTAGAGGCAGTAAGTCACGTTGAACACCCTCTCGGGACACATCAGCCCCACCTTGTGAGCCTTTGCGAACAACTTTGTCGATCTCATCTAAAAATACGATGCCGTTTTGCTCAACGTTCTGAATAGCAGAGAGTTTGATCTCCTCATTATTCAACATCTTTTGTGCTTCTTCTTCGATGAGAATCTTCATCGCATCTTTGATTTTAACTTTGCGCTTTTGTATTTTTCCGCTGCCCATATTAGAAAACATGCCTTGAAGCTGGCTGGCCATATCTTCCATACCTGGAGGTGCCATAATGTCTACATTAGGTGCAGCTTGTGCCAAGTCTAGCTCGATTTCTTTGTCGTCTAACTGACCTTCGCGCAGTTTCTTGCGGAATTTTTGACGAGTAGAATTATCTTCTACAACCGCAGGCTTTTCATTGCCATCGCTATCGATCCAGCTATCAGGTTTACTGTCTGCCTTAGGGCCTGGTAGCAAAATATCCAATATGCGATCTTCCGCAGCATCTTCGGCACGGTACTTGTGCTTTTCAGTTTCCTGCTCACGGGTCAATTTGACCGAGATATCAGCCAAGTCGCGAATGATGGAATCAACTTCTTTACCGACATAGCCCACTTCTGTGAACTTGGTTGCTTCAACTTTAATAAACGGCGCATTGGCTAATTTCGCTAAGCGGCGGGCAATTTCTGTTTTACCCACACCGGTTGGGCCGATCATTAAAATATTCTTTGGAGTAACTTCTGGACGTAGGTCATCGTCTAACTGCTGTCGACGCCAGCGGTTACGCAGCGCAATGGCCACAGCACGTTTGGCTTTTTGTTGGCCGACAACATGATTATCGAGTTCTTGTACAATTTCCCGAGGTGTCATTGACATGATTGGTGTCCTTTAAAGTTCTTCGATGGTGCGGTTGTGATTGGTGTAGATGCAGATGTCAGCGGCAATGCCGAGACCTTTTTCTACAATATCGCGAGCAGACATATCTGTATTGTCGAGTAGGGCGCGGGCAGCAGACTGTGCAAATGGGCCACCTGAGCCGATAGCGATCAGGTTATCTTCTGGCTCAATAACATCACCGTTTCCAGTGATAATCAGAGAAGTCTCACTGTCAGCAACGGCTAATAAGGCTTCCAGCTTGCGCATCGCACGATCACTACGCCAATCTTTGGCTAGCTCAATCGCGGCTCTTGTTAGATTACCGTTATACTCTTGAAGTTTGCCTTCAAAGCGTTCAAACAGAGTAAAAGCATCAGCCGTACCACCAGCAAAGCCAGCAATCACTTGGTCGTTGTGCAAACGGCGTACTTTGCGCGCGTTACCTTTCATCACGGTATTACCAAGAGAAACCTGCCCATCCCCGCCAATAACGACTTTGCCATCCCGGCGTACTGAAAGAATCGTTGTGCCTCGATATTGTTCCACAGTCAAACTCCGTGCTGTAATAATTTTGATTAGATTAAGCGAATTATGTTGGGGCGAAAGATCGTATTTCAAGCATCCTTAAAAATTGGTTATACTCCCTCTCTTTATTGCATCGGAGAGTTTCCATGTTTGATCAAAAAATAACAGGAAACAAGTTTTTATTATTCACTGTAGCAGGGCTCTTAGGAGCTGTGTTACTCAGCGGTTGTGGGCATCGTGGGGACTTATACCTCCCTGATACAGAAACTACACAAACGGCTAAACAAAAGAAGAAAGCAAGTTAATGGATCATTTTAATTATAAGCAAGGTCAGCTCTATGCAGAAGATGTTTCTGTGAAAGCGATCGCTAACACCTACCACACGCCTTGTTACATCTACTCGCGTGCTACCCTAGAGCGCCACTGGCATGCGTTTAACAACGCGTTTGGCGACCATGATCATTTGATTTGTTACTCGGTCAAAGCCTGTTCCAACATTGCGATTTTGAACCTGTTCGCTAAGCTAGGCTCTGGTTTTGACATCGTATCAGTGGGTGAATTAGAGCGGGTGTTAGCTGCGGGTGGTGAGCCGGGTAAAATTGTCTTTTCAGGTGTCGGTAAACGTGAAGATGAGATGCGTCGGGCTCTGGAAGTCGGCATTCGCTGCTTTAATATCGAGTCAGAAGGTGAGCTAGATCGTCTTAATGCGGTTGCGCGTGAAATGGGCAAAGCTGCGGCGATTTCGATTCGGGTAAATCCTGATGTGGACGCGCAAACTCACCCCTATATCTCAACGGGACTTAAAGAAAACAAGTTTGGTATTGATATCGAGCTAGTGGAAGACGTGTACCTTCGCGCGGCCGCCATGCCAAACATTAAAGTCGATGGCATCGATTGCCATATCGGTTCGCAGTTGACGGAAGTCGGACCGTTTATGGATGCGTTGGATCGCCTGCTGGACTTGGCTGACCGTTTAAAAGAGAAAGGCATTGATATCCATCACTTAGATTTAGGCGGTGGTTTGGGTGTGCGATACCAAGATGAAACGCCACCATTGCCTGCTGAGTACATGCAAAAAATGATGTCTAACGAACGCCTGCATCAATATCAGGTGTTGATTGAGCCGGGTCGCGCCATCGCTGCCAATGCTGCCATTTTGGTTTCTAAGGTGGAATACTTAAAGCATGGTGCAGAGAAAAGTTTTGCGATTATCGATGCGGCAATGAATGATCTGATTCGTCCTTCGCTTTACACCGCTTGGCAACGCATTATTCCAGTAGTGGAAACAGAAGAGGGGGCTGAACTGCGCAATTACGATGTGGTTGGGCCGATTTGTGAGACTGGAGATTTCCTTGGGAAAGATCGTGAGTTGAGTCTATCGCAGGGTGATTTGGTGGCGATTCGCTCATCAGGGGCCTACGGTTTTGCGATGGGATCAAACTACAACACGCGTCCACGGGCTTGTGAGTTGCTGGTGGATGGTGACCAAGTACATCAGATTCGTCGTCGCGAGACGGTTGAAGAATTATTCGCGGGCGAAAGCTTGCTGTCGTAGGGATTTATGAATTTAAAAAGAGAAACGCTAGAACTCGGTAACAACATTCAACATGCGGTTATCTGGATGCATGGTCTCGGGGCGGATGGGCATGACTTTGTGCCGATCGTTCCAGAGCTGGGCTTAAGTCAGAATGTAGGTGTGCGGTTTGTTTTCCCACATGCGCCAACACGTCCTGTGACGCTGAATAGCGGCATGGTGATGCCT
>Ga0209828_1004103_pt1 | contig 10655 bp, 8 predicted proteins | sample MaitaG_FD_187429 | JGI IMG/M metagenome (GOLD analysis project Ga0209828, IMG submission 187429) | Marine algal microbial communities from Maine, USA - Maine_Asex2 metaG (SPAdes) (version 2) | ecosystem: Host-associated > Algae > Red algae > Unclassified | place: Maine, USA | collected 2015-01-05
CGTTCGACTTGGACCTCGGGGGCGCTGTGCCAGATGGCGCCTTTGGCCTCCGGGTTCACGCGGATGAACAGGCCGCTGTTGCCGGCGGTCTTGTAGTCGACCGTGAACTCAAAGTTCTCGTAGGCTTTTTCAGTGTACAAGTCGCCACCGCCTTTCTTTTCGAGCGTGAGCGCGTCGTCTGCCACCGCCCAGGCACCACCGGCTTCAACCGCCTTGCGGGTTTTCCAGGACTGCCAGCCGTTGAGGGTTTGGCCATCGAACAACAAGGTCCAACCTTCGGCTTTTTCTTGGTCGGAAATGTAATTCGGCGCTTCCTCGGCTGCGGGGCTAGCAGCAGCGAACGGGAACAGAACGAGGAGGGGGAGCAGGAGGAGATGTTTCATCATGGGTTTCCAGTATGCGGCGTTAAAGTGCGGCGGTATTGGCGTCGGGTTCTGGTTCAGATTTTTGAGCGAGTCCAGCGCAAGGCCAGCCAGGGGATTGCAAAAAAAAAGAACACGGCCATTTTGAACAAGCCGATCAGGCTGTAGTTCAGGAGGTTGACCTGTTCTTTGGTGACGCCGAACAGGCGTTCGTGCAGTTCATAAACAAACGGTAGTTTGGGCAGGGCGAACATACTGAGGAGACCCCAAATCAGCAGGAAGCTGAAGCTGAGCAAGGTGCAGCGCAGGAGCACTCGTGAGGCGAGATCATTCTTGTCCATCTCTTTGCTCCCTTCTCAACCCAGTCGATGCCGTACGCGTTCGGCGAGCGCGGCGAGTTTGTCGTGGTCGGGATCATGGTCCTTCACGGCAAAACTCAGATCGGTGATCTCGTTCATCGGCACCAGGTGGACGTGGGCGTGGGCGACTTCGAGTCCGGCGACCATCACGCCGATTTTCTTGCAAGGCACTTCGGCTTCGAGCGCCTTGGCAACCGGCTTGGCGAAGTTCATCAGTCCGGCCATGGTCTCGTCGTCGAGGTCGAAGAGGTAATCTACTTCCGTCTTGGGGATGACGAGTGCGTGTCCGACCGCGATCGGGAACACGTCGAGAAAGGAGAGAAAGTGTTCGTCCTCCGCCAGCTTGTGGCAGGGAATCTCGCCGGCGATGATTTTGGTGAAGATGGTGGGCATGCGCGTTTATGGGCTGGGGATTGTTCGCGGACAAGATCTTTGCGGGCTGGCCTGCGGCCTTTTGGGTCGTCAGTAGTCGGTAGCGGGTAGTCAGGGTCAGCGCATGCCGCCTTTGACTAAAGGTAGCGCGGGTTTTAACCCGCAGTCTTAAATCAAGGGCAGGAGAGTTGCGCCGAGCATGCAGATGCCAAGTCCGACGGTGGCCATGACGCAGCCCATGATGGTGTTGGTTTTCAGCATTTCGGCTTCGGTGAGTCCGGACATTTTCGAAATCACCCAGAAGCCGCTGTCGTTCATCCAGGAGATCGGTTTCGAACCGCAGCCGATCGCGAGGGCGAGATAGACGGGGTGGAATTCGAGGCCGGCGTCAACGAGGGGCGACATGATGCCGACGGCGGTGATCATCGCGACGGTGGCCGAACCCTGCGCGGTGCGGATGATCAGGGTGACCAGAAAGGCGAGCGGGATCAGGCCGGTTTGGGTGGCGGGCATGAGGTGTTGAATGGTCCCGGAGATGTCGGTTTGGCGCAGCACATGGCCGAACGCACCACCGGCGGCAGTGATGAGAATGATCACGCCACCACTGGCGAGGGCCGCCTGTACGGCGTTACTGATTCGGCTGCGACTGTGACGCTTGGGCCCGAAGGCGAGCAGCAGCAGTCCGCAGATGGCGCCGAGGGTGAGCGCCACGTTTTTATCCGCCACGATCGAACGGCCCGGAAACTCGATGCCGGACATTTTGAAAATCGTGCCGGTCGCGAGCAGTCCGACCGGTAGAAAAATCGGCAGAAGGGAGACGAACAGGCCTGGCAGTTCGACGGGATCGCGGTCGACCATCGCTTGTAGTTCGGCTTGGGAGAGTTCGGCGGAAGGGCGCAGCGGCACGTCCAGTCGCGAATTGGCAAAGCGGGCAAAGAAGTAGCCGCTGGTCACGGTGAACAAACCGACGATGCAGCCGGCGAGAATCATCAGTCCGAGGTCGACGCCGAGTTCTTCCGCGACAAACAGGGGGCCCGGTGTGGGCGGAACCAGCGAGTGCGCCATGGTGCCGCCGGCGACGATGCAGAGCACGTAGAGCAGGTAGTCTCTGCCGGTCTTCACGCGTAGCGCCTTGCCGAGCGGGATCATCAAGTAGAAGACGGTGTCGAAGAACACCGGGATGCCGAGCGTGAAGCCGGAGGCGATGAAGGCGAGCGGCGTATTATTCACTCCGAACGCGCGACCGAGTCCGAGCACGATCCGTTCGGCGGCGCCGCTATCCATCAGGGTCTTGCCGATGATCGCGGCCATGGCGATTAGGATGCCGATGCCGAGACAGGTTTTGCCGAAGCCGTCGGCGATACGCTGCATCGGGTTTTTACCGGCGGTCTTTTTTGCGGCCGACATCTGGGTGTGGTGGATGAAGCGGTCGCCGGGTTGGAACCCAGACTGGAAGGCGTTGGTGGTGGCGTTCTTGCTCAGTTGGATTTTCGCGGCGGGTGTCAGTTCGGTGTGCTCGCCGGCTCGGATGATCTCGCCGTGTCCGAGGATCAGGTTTTGCCGCATGCCGGGCGTGAGCGCCCCGTCCGCGGTCACCGGGATCGAGGCCAAACGGATCTCGTGGCGTTCGACCATGTCCGAGGTGGTCAGCGCGGCGACCACGAAGGCGGCGAAGATCAGCGCGAGAAAGGCGTGCAGGCGGAACAGCAGAATCCCCCCGATGACAATGAGCATGCCGATGAGGAGCAGGAGGAGTGGGGACATGGTGGGAGCAGTGAGGGAGGGGTGAGTGATTCGAAAAGGCGGATCTTTAAATGACTAGATTTCCAAGTGACGCTGAATCCATTTTGGGTCCCTCCTTAGGTCAATAACGGCCCAGATCTCGATTTGAGTTTGTTACAAGGGTAGCCTCTGTAATGTTCTCGGGCGACCTCACCTCTTGCCACTGATGTCCTTTGCCGAAACCCAATCAAGCATGGCAACTTCTCCGGAACTTACCCGCTCTCTGCGTGCGTCAAGCAGCGCTTTCTGTTCTTTGGACAGATTTACCTGGTCGAAGCGATCGCGCATGTCTTGCCATAGGATCTTCAGCAAACGCATTTTTTCCTCAATAGGAAGCTGCTTCACTTCTTCAGTTTTCATGGGATGACAATACGCTAGCCTTTCCGCTATAGCGAAGAATTTCCTCGCTACTCCCGCCCCCCGAACTTCGCCATGCCATTCAGCCGGTCCCAGTGTTTGTACTTATCGCCGCCGTCGGGCAACGCGGTGTCCCGGCCGTAGGCGCGGCCGAGTCCGGCTTTGAGCAGGGCCTCGGACAGCAGTTCGCCTTCCACCTCCACGAACGCGTAGGAGCGCGGCAGGCCACTCATGCCTGCCGCATGCTGATGCTTCGTAGTCGCGGTGAATCCCCGCCGCAGGAAGTTCCGGGTAAACTCCCGCGCTTGTTCGCCCAGCGGCCGAACGTCTTTCACGCCGAAAATCTTGGCTTGTTCGGCGTTGCGTTTGGGAAAGCGGTCGTCGGTCTCGGGCGCGTCGACGAAATAGAGGCGGAACACGACCCGATTGCCGTCCGCGGTCTCGGCCATGAAGCTGTCGCCGTCGTAGTATTGGCCGACGATGTGGCGGCAGTTCTCGAACCGGGTCCAGCCCGGCTTGAGTTGGTCCGCCGGAAAGCGCGCGCCGGTAGCGCTTGTCGCGCCTGTGGCAGCGCGCGGTTGTTCTTGTTGGCGATAAACGGCCTGGTTTTTTGAGGCCGGCGAATCGGACGGATCGGTATAGCGAACATATAAAACCGGAAGGCCGATCAGCAGCAGCAGAAATACCGTGGACCAGAGATAGAACGAACAACCACGCCCGTGGCGCGCCGCGATCTTTGATCTTCCACCTTCCATCTTCAAGCCGCAGGCTTACTTCCCGTAACCAAGGTCAACCGCCAGCTTGTCGTGCAGGCGCTGATTGTATTTCCGGGTGCGACTCGGCGCCGTCTCGTCTTCTTTGCCCAAGCCGCGAATCTCTTCGACGTGCGGCTTCATCACATCGTCGAGGTCGTCGATGATCATCAAGGCGAGCATGGTGACATAGTTGCCGTCTTCGGGCGCGTCGGCGGAGTCGAGCAAGACGCGAACTGCCGCGTCGCGGTCAGCTTCTTCGCCGTGATGCGCCAAACCTTCAGCCGCGGCGAGACGGACGGTTGGCCAGTCGTCGTCGAGCGCTCTGCGGAGCAGCTCCGCGTGTTCGCGAACGGCGAGTTGACCGCGCATATGGAAACCGAGGGCGGCCCAGTAGCGCACCACGGGTTCGGAGTGGGAGAGTCCTTCGACCAACGTTGGAGTGGCGTCGGAACGCATTCCGGAGGCGAGTCTGGCCATGTTCTGGATCTCGTCCAAGGGCAATGTTTGAGCCATGTCCCAGGGCGTGCTGTCGGCGGCGCGTGCGTGTAGATCGTGTTCGGCCATCAGCAGATCGCCGGTCTCCGCCTGCCAATCGATTAAGGCTTTGCGCATCTTTTTTAGGGTCTCGGCATATGCGGGATTGCCAGCGAGGTTGATCACCTCGTCGGGGTCGGCGTGCAGGTCGTAGAGTTCTTCGGCGGGTTTGGTCTGCCAGAAACGGTCAGTCTCCGGTGTGAGTTTTCCGGCTTCGTGTAAAGCGTGCCATTTGGCGGTGCTCGGTGTTTGAAACATGTATTGCACGTGTTGGCCGTAGGCGCGGTGCGGCATGAAGTGGCGCATGTAGATGAATTGTTTGTCGCGCACCGAACGCACCAATTCGATGCGTTCGTCCATGCGTCCGCGGAAGCCGAAGATGTACTCCGGGGCGGGCGTGGCGTGTGGTCCGAGGAAGGCTTTGCCATGCATGTGATTGGGCGGCTCCGAACCGGCGAGGCTGATCAGAGTCGGCGCGAGATCGACGAAGCCGACCACGCGTTCGGTGGTGCCGCCGGGGGTGTAATCCTCCGGGCGAAGGTGTTTCCACTTTTCCGGGACGTGCACGATCAGCGGCACGTGCAGGCCGGAGTTGAACGGCCAGCGTTTGTGCCGCGGCATGCCCGAACCGTGATCGCCGTAGTAAAAGATGATGGTGTCGTCGGCTTCGCCGCTCTTTTCCAGTTTGTCGAGCGCCGCGCCGACCATCGTATCCATCTCGGTCAGGCGGTCGTAGTACTGCGCCCAGTCCTGGCGGAACTCGGGGGTGTCCGGATGGTGTTTGGGAATCCGCACGCCGGCCGGATCATGCACTTGATTATGCGGCCGGGTCCGAAGTTTGCTCTCGTGCGAGACGGTGTAGTTGAAGATCTGGAAGAACGGTTTGTCTTTGTCGCGTTTCGAGTAATCGTTCTTGTCCCAGACTGGGGTGCCGGGAAATGTTGGGTCCTTTGGTTTATGCAGGTTGTAGTCCTCCTTGCCTTTATTGTGCACGTGGTAGCCAAGCCGACGAAGGTACTGGGGGTACATCAGTAGGCCCTCTGGTAGATGCGTGGTCGAACGCATGTGCTGCGCGCCGAGCGAAGTCGGGTACATGCCGGCGATGATGGTGGTCCGCGCGGCTGCGCAAACCGGGGCGGTGGACCAGCAGGTTTTGTAGACGAGCGACTTGCTCGCAAGTTTGTCGAGGTTCGGGGTGGTGGCGTAGTCGTCGCCGTAGCAGCCGAGGTGCGGGCCGTTGTCTTCGGAGGTGACCCAGAGGATGTTCGGACGTTCGGCGGCGAGCAGGCCAGCCGCCATCGCGAACAGGAATAGAACGGGGAGCAGACGGAACAGGGCAGGGGGGCTACTAGCGTGGGCGGGGCAGGAGGAGTGAGCGGAGTTCATGTCCTGTTTTTGTCGTGCAACTTTCCGGTGTCAATCTCGTTCCGGATTGCGTACTTGGGGGCATGAGATTCCTACGCTGCTTCGCCGCCCTCGGCTTTTTGTTCAGCGGTGGCCTGAACGCCGCCGAACGCCCGAACATCCTGTTCATCTTTTCCGACGACCACGCGCCGACCGCGATCAGCGCCTACGGCAACAGCTTGATCAAGACACCGAACTTCGACCGGCTCGCCAACTCCGGCATGAAGTTCACCCGTGCGTTGGTGACCAATTCGATTTGTGCGCCGAGTCGCGCGGTGGTGCTCACTGGCAAATACTCGCACCTCAACGGCCAGAAAACCAACAAGGACCGCTTTGATGGGTCGCAGTCGACCGTGCCGAAATGGATGCGCAAGGCTGGCTACGAGACCGCGATCGTCGGCAAGTGGCACCTGAAAAGCGAACCCACCGGCTTCGACTACTGGCACGTGCTGCCGGGTCAAGGCGACTACTACAACCCGAAGTTCCGAACGCCGACCGGCATCACCAAATCCGTGCCCGGCTACGCCACCGATCTGATCACCGATCACGCGCTTGATTGGATCAAAACTAAACGCGATGCCGACAAACCCTTTTATCTGATGCTGCATCACAAGGCGACCCACGGAAAATGGGATCCGGCGCCGCGTCATTTGACCTTGTTTGACGACCGCACTTTTCCCGAACCCGACACGCTGTTCGACGACTACAAAGGGCGAACCAAAGCCGCATCGCAACACGAGATGGGGATCGCCGATCACATGGGCGACTCGCGGCTGCATCTCGTTCCGCCGCGTAGCATCAATGCGCAACAGTTGAAGAAATGGAATAAGGCCTACGACCCCAAAAACGCGACGCGTCCAGCATCGCCTGGCGCTGAACAAACGCGCTGGAACTACCAACGCTATATCCACGACTACCTGCGCGTGGTGAAATCACTCGACGAGAACATCGGCCGCACGCTCGATTTCCTGAACGCCAACGGCCTCGCCGACAACACCGTCGTCATCTATTCGTCCGACCAAGGCTTCTATCTCGGCGAACATGGTTGGTTCGACAAACGCTGGATGTACGAGCAATCGCTGCGCACGCCGCTGCTGGTTCGTTGGCCGGGCGTGACCAAAGCCGGCAGTGTCAACGACGACATGGTGCTCAATCTCGATTTTGGTCCGACCATGGCGGAGATCGCGGGCGCGACCGTGCCGGACGACGTTCAAGGGCGTAGCTTCACCCGTCTGCTCAAAGGCGAGCCGGCGCCCGATTGGCGTTCGTCGATGTATTATCATTACTACGAGAGCAGCGGCCATGGCGTCGCGAAGCATGAAGGCGTGGCCACCAAAACGCACAAGCTGATCCACTTCTACGAACACGGCGACTGGGAGTTGTTCGATTTGCACGCCGACCCGAAGGAGATGAAAAGTGTCTTCGACGATCCGGAGTATACTGGGGTTCGAAGCAGCTTGGAGCGGGAGTTGAAGCGGCTGCGCGTCGAGTTGAAGTTATAGATGAACATTCAACTTGCCTAATTCGACGGGTTAAAACCCGTCACGACAAACACAGGTTAAAACCTATGTTACATAGCGGCCCGCCGGACACCAAGAAGCCGAAGGCTGCGAGCAACTGATTACTGATTACTGACCACTGATCACTCCTCGCCCTCCGGCGGATCAATCCATTCCTCATCCAAAGCCCAAGCGTGAAATGCCGCCTTCAACTCGCCCCAGCCGACGCCGTAATCCGGCGGCGGTTCGTCGGCGAGTTCGGCTAGGATGTCGTCGATCATCTGCTGCGCCGGTTCGTAGGTGCCGATCAGACGCAGCCAGTTTTTCGCCAGCCGGGTGAGATGCTGCTCGTAGTCGTCCGCTGCTTCGTGGTCATAGGTTGCCAGAAAGCCGCGGGCGATTTTTCGGTGTTCTTTGCGTGTCGCCATGTTCATCCTGCATGCCCTGTTTCCTCTTGTGCCCAAAGGGATTTCTTCCAGAGTATACGGCATGAGATCCTCGCTGCTATCCCTGTTCATTCTCCCGCTTCTTTTCCTCACCGCCTCGGCCACTCCGAACCTCGTCATGATCTTCATCGACGACATGGGCTACGGCGACATCCAGCTGTTCAACAGCGAATCGCTGAACCGAACGCCGCACCTCAATCGGATGGCCAAGGAAGGGATGAAGCTGACCAGTTTTTACGCCGCTCCCGTGTGTTCGGCCTCGCGCGCACAGCTCCTCACCGGCTGCTACGCCCCACGGGTCGGCGTGCCCGGCGTGTTCTTTCCGGCTGGTCCAAAAGGACTCAACCCCGCCGAAATGACTGTCGCTGAATACCTGAAAAAACTCGGCTATGCGACCACTTGCATTGGCAAATGGCATCTGGGTGATCAACCCGAATTCCTCCCGACCCGTCACGGTTTTGATCACTACTTCGGCATTCCCTACTCGAACGACATGGGGCGCGTCGCCACCGAAAACGGCAAGCGAGTGCACCCGCTGATGCGCGACGAAAAGGTCGCCGAACTGCTCGGCGACGAAGGCCAACGACGCGTAACTCGCGAGTATACGGAAGAGGCGGTCAAGTTCATCGAGACGAACAAAGACGATCCCTTCTTTCTCTATCTGCCGCATACCGCGATGCACATCCCCTTGTATCCGCACGAGGACTTTGCCGGCAAATCGAACAACGGAATCTACGGCGACTGGGTGGAAGAAGTCGATTGGAGTGTCGGCCAAGTGCTCGGCACCCTCGAACGACTTGGGCTCGAGAAGAACACCCTCGTGCTGTTCACCAGCGACAACGGACCCTGGGCGAGCAAAGGTGATCACGGCGGCATCTCGGGCGTTCTGCGTGGCAGCAAAGGCGGAACGCTCGAAGGCGGCGTTCGCGAACCGACCATCGCCTGGTGGCCGGGAACCGTGGCTGCCGGTTCGTCCTGTGACGCGGTCTGTGGCACCATCGATGTGCTGCCCACCTTCGTGTCGCTGGCCGGCGGCACGCCGAAGTCCGAGATCAAAATCGATGGCAAAGACATCAGCAAGATCCTCAAAGGCGAGTCGGCCGAATCGCCTCACGAGGCCTGGTATTACTACAAAGGCTCGACCCTGGCCGCGGTGCGTTCGGGCAAGTGGAAACTCGGACTGAAACCGCAAAGCATCGGAATGGGCTTCCGCGATCAGCCGGCGGATATCCGTAGCTCGCTGCGCCTCTATAATTTGGATGAGGACATTGGTGAGACCACGGATCTTGCCGCAGAAAACCCGGCGGTCGTTGAGCGTCTGCAATCTCTCGCGGAGACGATGCTCGCCGACATCGGCGAAGGTGGAAACGGCCCGGGCGTTCGGCCGTGTGGCGAGGTTGGCAATCCTGTGACGTTGTATCCGACCCAACCACGTGCGCCACGCAAGACCGCGAGCAAAGCCAAGCCGGTCAAATGGTCGAAGCTCAAGTCGGGTTCGGTGGTGAACGCCGCGTCGGCGCCGCAGATCGCCAATCGTGGGTTCGAGGTGCGTTGCCTGGTGGATCCGGGCGCGGCCAAGGAGACGGCTAGAGGTACGATTCTCGCGCAGGGCGGATCCGCCATCGGTTACAGTTTGTATGCCACAGACTCGCAGTTCGTGTTTGCGGTGCGTAACGGGATTCAGATCGACCGAGTTGCCGTAGCCAAACCTGCTGGCCCCGCGCGCGTTCGGGCGGGGCTCTCCGCCGATGCCGAACTACACCTGCAAGTCGACAAAGCCGCCCCGGTCAAAGCGAAGGCCCTACAATTAATCGACCGCCATCCGATGGAAGATCTCAGCATTGGCCACGACAGCAAAAACCTAGTCGATGACAACAGCGTCGGTGCCTACCCGGGTTCGGTTCAACACATCATGGTGGAGGTGGAGGGCAAAAAAGCGGCCGCCGTGCCAGCCAAACAGCCGGCGAAACAAGCGGCGAAACAGAAAGCCAAGGCGAAGGACATCTCGTGGAAGAAAATCAATCTCACCGACAAGTTTTACACCGAAGGCGCCCACTACGGCGACTTCAACAAAGACGGCAAAACAGACGTGGTGGTCGGACCCCATTGGTACGAAGGCCCCGCCTTCACCAAGGCGCACGCCTACCGTCCGGTGAAGGAATACCCACCGGAAAAATACTCGGACAACTTCCTCACCTACGCAGATGACTTTGACAAAGATGGCTGGGACGACATTCTCATCATCGGCTGGCCCGGCTTCAAAAAAGATTGGGGACACCGCTGGTATCAAAACCCGAAAAGCGGCGCCGGCGATTGGAAGGAAATGCCCGCAACCAAGATCGTCGACGGCGAATCGCCGATGATGGCTGACGTGACCGGCGACGGCAAACCCGAACTCCTGTTCCACACGCTCGGTCGCCTTGGCTACGCCGAACCGACCTGGGACGCGTCCGGCAAAGAGTGGGCCTTTACCCCCGTGTCCGAACCGCTCGGCCTGCAACGCTATACCCACGGCATTGGCTACGGCGATGTCAACGGCGACGGCAAACAGGACCTGCTGCTGGCCAAAGGCTGGTGGGAGAACACCGGCAAACCCGGCAACTGGAAACGCCACGATGTTCCGTTCGCGGCCGGTAAAGGCGGCGCGCAAATGTACGTCTACGATGTCGACGGCGACGGTGACGGCGATGTCATCACCAGCCTGAACGCCCACGGCTACGGCCTCGCCTGGCACGAACAAACCGAACCCGGAATATTCAAACAACACACCTTCATGAACGCGAAG
>Ga0209828_1004104_pt1 | contig 10655 bp, 4 predicted proteins | sample MaitaG_FD_187429 | JGI IMG/M metagenome (GOLD analysis project Ga0209828, IMG submission 187429) | Marine algal microbial communities from Maine, USA - Maine_Asex2 metaG (SPAdes) (version 2) | ecosystem: Host-associated > Algae > Red algae > Unclassified | place: Maine, USA | collected 2015-01-05
CAGATAGCAAGTGCATATTTATATAGATTCTCTTTTGTCTCATCTGCGAGTCCAATACTCGGAGCGACTTCCACTACTTTTTGAAACCGTCGCTGGACAGAACAGTCTCGCTCAAACAAGTGGACCAAATTACCATGGTGATCGCCCAATATTTGGACCTCGATGTGTTTTGGGTCATCTATATATTTTTCAATAAATACACGGTCATCTCCAAATGCTGTCTTCGCTTCTCTAGTTGCTTCTATGAATGCTTTCTCTAACTGATCCTCCGATTTCACTACTCGCATACCACGTCCACCACCGCCAGTTGCCGCTTTGATCATCACAGGCAGTCCTATGTCGTCCACAAGCGCTCTGACATTTTTGAATTCTGATATTGGTTCTTTGCTTGCCTTCACGATAGGCACACCTGCTCGTTGGGCAATAATTTTAGATTTTAACTTATCGCCTAATGCTTCCATCATCTCAGGTTTTGGACCGATCCAAATAATCCCCGCATCATCGCAAGCCGCTGCAAATGCTGGATTTTCTGATAAAAAGCCATAGCCTGGATGGATGGCATCGACTTCATTTTGTCGAGCGATTCTGATGATCTCCTTTATATCTAAATAAGGCTTTAAAGGATCATCATTTGCACCAATCTGAAAGGCTTGATCCGCCTTATATCTGTGCAATGAAAATCTATCTTCGTAGGTATAGATAGCTACTGTCTGAATGTTTAGCTCAGATGCAGCTCTAAAAACTCGAATTGCAATTTCTCCTCTATTAGCAACAAGTAACTTGCTGATATTTTTGATATCCAATGTGAATGTATTTTAGCGTGACTTTTCTGGTAGGGTATGTAAAGGTATTGAATATCATATTCAATAAATAGTTCTTTGTCAATTACTTGAAATCTTCTTTGAAAGATTGATAAAATTTGTAATTTAGATATGTTGCACGCTTTATACGGAAATACTTTACAACTCCTATTTCTAGTAAGGTAATATGCACAATATAAGCGAATTAAAAAGGGCGACTCTCGCCACCCGTTAAGTTTTCACAACGGAATAATCCTTATTGTGATTAGCTTCAAATTGTGTGATAAATGTAGGAAAAATAATTTAAGATGAAAAACATACTTGGCTTAGACGTAGGGACAAATTCTGTAGGATGGGCATTGGTTCAGCACGATTTTGATAACAAAACAGGAAAAATAAAGGATTGTGGAGTCAGGATTATTCCCATGCCGCAAGATGCTATATCTGACTTTAACAAAGGGGTATTAGAGTCTTCCGCAGCTCAAAGAACCCATTATCGTGGAGTCAGAAGACTAAACGAAAGATTCAAATTGAGGAGAAAAAGACTTATAAAAAGCATGAAGATAATGGGATTGGTCCCTAAGTCTTTTGAGGTCAACCACATTCAATCATTTGCTTATGAAGACGTAGACGGAAATAGAAAATTTAAATTCCAGGAGTCCCATCTGGAGATGCTTGAATTATTTAAACATCGGCATTCTTCTATACAAAATATTTCACATGATTGGACTATTTACTATTTGAGAAAAAAAGCATTGGCACAAAAAGTATCGAAGCATGAACTGGCTTGGCTAATTTTACAGTTTAATCAAAAAAGAGGATATCATCAACTAAGAGGAGATACTACCTTACAGTCAGATAATAACAAATTTTTCATACATGATATAGTTGATAATATTATTGAAGACAATGATCCTAAGTCAAACTCTTTCTCCATTCATCTTAGATCAGGTCTTGTGGCTGAATACAAATCCAAGCAAAAACCCAAATGGATAGGTGGTTCACATGATTTCATTGTAACAGAAAAGATACTTAAGGACAATTCAAAAAAAATCACCATAACACAACCAAAAGAAGAAGATTGGACTCTCAGAAAGAAAAAAACTGAATCTGAAATTTCAGGATCTGGAATGACTGTTGGCGAGTTTATTTTTAATGCTTTATTGACAGATCCGACTATTAAGATTCGAGGAAAAGAAGTTCATACCATAGATAGAAGATTCTACAAAGATGAGCTTACTCGCATACTAAACAAGCAAGCAGAATTTCATAAATTATTAACTGATAAATTCCTTCTAAAGAAAATAGCAAGTGCCTTATATAAAAATAATATAAACCATCGGAATGAATTAATAAAAACCTCAATTATTCATTGTATAGTAGATGATATTATTTTCTATCAACGACCTTTAAAATCTAAAAAATATCTTCTTTCAAATTGCAAATATGAATCATATCATTTTAAGGATAAAGATGAACTACGAACCAAAGCAATCAAAGTCATACCCAAAAGTCATCCCTCTTTTCAAGAATATAGAATCTGGTCACAAATACACAATTTAAAAATATTAGAACGAGAATATCGAGATGATAATTCAATCTTAAAAACCGATTTTGATGTCACTAATCATTACTACGATGATGATTACTACGACAAAGTATTCAAACTATTTGATCAAAAGCAAGAAGTAACACAATCTCAATATTTGTCTCTCTTTAAATTAAAATCAAAAACTCATAGATGGAACTATGAAGAAAAGGCTAAACTAAAAGGAAATGAAATAAAAGCAAAAATACTTAGAGCCACTAAAAGCCTTAAGGATAATAAAAGAATAAAGGATATCCTAAATAATAATAAAGAGTTAGAAATCATTTGGCATGCGCTATACTCATTAACTGAAGATCAAAAAGATCTTGTATCAGCTTTAACTAAACCAAAAATCTCATTGAATAATAAATCACTTGGACTTACAGATGAAGAAGTCCAAGCGATTAGTGCTTTAGAACCATTTTCAAAAGAATACGGCTCCTTATCAAGAAAGGCAATTTCAAAACTTTTACCTGTCATGAGAGCGGGTACATATTGGAGTGAAGCATCGATATCCGAACAAACTGCAATCAGAATAAATCATATCATCACGGCAGAAGCAGACCAAAATATCAGTGAAAGAGTTAGAGAAAAATTTAAGAATAAAGCGAACATTTCTGATTTTCGAGCTCTACCTGAATGGGCTGCATCTTATGTTGTCTATAATCGCCATAGTGAGTCTGTGAATATTGATAGATTTGAATCTGCTGACGATATAAATGTGAATACCTTACTTCCCCAACATTGTCTACGAAATCCAACTGTAGAAAAGATACTTAGGGAAACCTTACTAATAGTCAAAGACATATGGAAACTGCATGGCCGGCCAGATGAAATTCATGTCGAACTTGCTCGTGAACTAAAGCTGCCAAATGACAAACGAAAACAATATACTGACCGAAGAAACCAAAATAGAGCGACAAATCAAAGAGCAAAAGCAATGCTAATTGAACTAAAGAAAAGTAATCCTAACATTAACCCCTATTCCATCAGTCAACTAGAAACATTTAAGCTTTACGAAGAAGGCGCCACGAATAATCAAAATTATATTGATGATCATGTAAAGGCTATAAGAAGTAAAGGTGATCCAAATCAATCTGAAATTATTAGATACAAATTATGGTTGGAACAGAAATACATTTCCCCATATACTGGACAAGCGATTCCCTTATCCAAATTATTTACGCCTGCCTATGAAATTGAACATGTGATTCCTAAAAGCAGATATTATGACAATTCCTTCATGAATAAGATCATTTGCGAAAAAGAGGCAAATGCAGATAAATCTGACATGACTGCTTATGAGTATATCTGTATAAAAGGAGGTAGTACGCTTGCTAACGGCACTAAAGTCTTAGACAAAGAAGCATTCGAATCACTTGTGTTAAATATGTATGTTGGCTTGAGACAAAAAATTAAAAATTTACTGAGTTATGAGGTGCCAAAATCTTTTATCAGCAGTCAGCTGAATAATACCAGATACATCTCTAAAAAGTTATTGTCTCTTTTAGACCCAATAGTCAGAGATGACAAAGATAAAGATGAAAGATCCCGGCACATCATCCCAATGGTCGGAGGCATTACCTCACAATTAAAACGCGATTGGGGACTCAATGAGGTGTGGAAGAAGATCTTAGCCCCCAGATTCCTTCGAATGAATGAGAAAACGCAAACTGAAGACTTCTATGAATTCAGAAATAATCGTATACATCTAGCTGGTAATGAAACTGATATCAAGAGACTTGACCACAGACATCATGCTTTAGATGCGATCATCGTGGCATGCACAACGAGACAACACATACAATATATCAATACCTATCAAGACAAAACAAAACGATTGAGTAATCGACCGAAGCTCTTTTTTAAAAAATCAGAAGACAAGTATCAAGGATATATCTATCCTTGGACAGGATTTCAAAATGAGGTCTACACATCATTATCTAGTATTATTATCTCCTTTAAACAAAACAAGCGGGTCATTAATCGCACTAAAAATTATTATCAAAAATATATTGACAAAAATGGTCTTATGGTAAAATCTTTTGTAAAACAAAAGAAAAATAATTCATTTTGGTCAATAAGAAAGCCAATGCATAAAGACACTGTATTTGGAAAACGGATAATCAGGGAATACAAAGACTTATCAATCGACAAGGCAGTTGACAATATCAACTCAATTGCTGACAAAGAGATAAAACACCAGATTAAAAAAAGATTCAAGGACTGCAAAAATGACCTTACTAAACTTAAGAAAAATTTAAAGAATGAGCCTTTAGAAATTAATCAAAAGAAAATAACAAAAATTACAGTAATCGTCCAAAATGATGACTATTCGTCAAATCGAACTCACCTAGATGAATCCTTTTCAATTGAAAAAATATTGAAGAAAGTCCTCGGAAAAAAAGTAAAAGAAGAATTAGTAGATCATTTATCTAAATATAAAAATGATCCCACAGAAGCCTTTTCAGCTAATGGTATAATCGATTTAAACAAAGCTAGAAAAATACCGATTAAGAAAGTAACTGTAATAGAAAGTTTAGGAAAAAAAACTGCTCTAAATGAAAGTGGTTTAAACAGCAAGAAGTATGTTGAAGCAGCAAAAGGAACTAATCTGTTTTTCATTATTTACAAGAATTTAGTATCAGGAGAATTAGAAGTTTCAGCTAGCAGTTCTGTTTCATTCAATGATGCCATGACATTAATGAAAAACAATCTTCCATTAGCAGAAGTAAAGGAAGGCTTTAGTTATTTTATTCTATCTCCAGGGGATCTTGTTTACGTACCTGAAGAAAATGGTGAATTAAAAATACCTGATCAAATAGATTTTAGTCGAATTTATAAGTGTGTTAGCTTTACAAATCAACAGTGTTTCTTTATTCCCCATTACGTTTCAATCAGTATTGTGGATAAAAAAGAATTTAGTAAAAACAATAAGCGTGAACGATCTACGGATGATATAATGATTAAAAAGTACTGCCTAAAATTGGAAGTAAATAGATTAGGTAAATTCATTAAAACAAAATGATAAAGCGCACTTTATATTTTGGCAATCCAGCATATTTGTCAACAAAGCTTGATCAACTTGTCATCAACAAGCCAGAGAAGACTGAAGCAATCACTATCCCGATTGAAGATATCGCTATTGTCCTATTAGACCATCCTCAAATCACGATTACACATGCTCTTATCAGAAAACTACAAGATAATAAGTCTTCAATCATATCTTGTAATGAGCAACATATGCCACAAGGACTGATGCTGCCGCTAGAAGGAAACACGACTCAGAGCGAGACACAAAGACATCAAATCCAAGCAAGTGAGCCTTTGAAAAAAAATCTCTGGCAACAGACAGTTAAAGCAAAGATTAATAATCAAAAAGAATTATTACAATCACTAGACATCCCTAATAAACGACTTGAAGTCTTACAGCGAAATGTAAAAAGTGGTGATAGTACCAATATCGAAGGACAGGCCGCAGCCTATTATTGGCCCAATTTATTCGAAGATTTCAAAAGAGACCGATATGGAGATCCACCTAATCATTTGCTTAACTATGGATACTCTATATTGAGATCAATCATCGCAAGAGCATTACTTAGCTCCGGTCTTCTACCGACTCAAGGCATTTTCCATAAAAACAAATATAATGCATACTGCCTAGCTGATGATATTATGGAACCGTATAGGCCTTTTATAGATAAATTAGTCTATCAAATTTATAATCCTCGTGAGGCACAGCAATTTATTTCAAAATCTGAGAAAGTAGTTTTGCTTAAAATTGCGACAGAAAATGTTCGCTTTGAAGGTATCACTCGTCCTTTAATGGTTGGTGTTAGTACGACTACAAAGTCCCTTGTTGAATGTTTTAAGGGTAAGCGCAGAAAAGTAAAATACCCAACAATGTATTGATTGGCAGGATGATTGCATTATAAAAATTGCTATGAAATCTCGATTCAATCAATATAGGATCATGTGGCTATTTGTATTTTTTGACCTTCCAACTGAAAAGAAACAAGAAAGAAAAGCCGCAGCGCGATTTCGCAAAATATTATTGAAAGATGGATTTACAATGTTTCAATTTAGCATATATCTCAGACACTGTGCCAGTAGGGAGAATGCTAAGGTGCATACCATGCGCATCAAGCGAGAACTCCCCAGACATGGCAAAATAGGTATTCTAACCATCACAGATAAACAATTCGGCATGATGGAAATGTTCAATGGAAAAAAAGCTGCCGAAACAGAACTTCCAGTACAACAGCTAGAATTATTCTAAATCTTAAACACCTATATAAGTGATTGAATTACAGCGCTTTGTATAGAAAACGCTGTAATTAATCACAATAAAAATACAATTTGAAAGCTAATCACAACAATCATAACAATATTCATCAGCGGCAACCCGCTGTAATTAATCACAATAAAAATACAATTTGAAAGCTAATCACAACAGTATTACCGTTGTAAATTCAGTAGAGGGCGCTGTAATTAATCACAATAAAAATACAATTTGAAAGCTAATCACAACAGATTTTAGATTATCCTACAGTAAAAGATTGCTGTAATTAATCACAATAAAAATACAATTTGAAAGCTAATCACAACCATTATTATCAACTTTGCATATTTCGACTTGCTGTAATTAATCACAATAAAAATACAATTTGAAAGCTAATCACAACAGCTTCCTTTAATGGAAATGTTTCAACTTTGCTGTAATTAATCACAATAAAAATACAATTTGAAAGCTAATCACAACAGACGCAGGAGAAGACTTTGTTGAATTCTGCTGTAATTAATCACAATAAAAATACAATTTGAAAGCTAATCACAACTAGACTCATGTCCACTACTTATCCACTCTAGCTGTAATTAATCACAATAAAAATACAATTTGAAAGCTAATCACAACAATCTTGTTTACAGTCTTCACATGGGGCTGGCTGTAATTAATCACAATAAAAATACAATTTGAAAGCTAATCACAACAAGTCAAGCTTTGCTTCCTCTATCCTTTGTGCTGTAATTAATCACAATAAAAATACAATTTGAAAGCTAATCACAACTTGCTTGGTCCAATACCTAAAGCAGCATAGCTGTAATTAATCACAATAAAAATACAATTTGAAAGCTAATCACAACATCTCTTGCATTCTGGATCCAGTCTTCCTGGCTGTAATTAATCACAATAAAAATACAATTTGAAAGCTAATCACAACAACCAAGTCACTTGAATATCCTGTTGTGCCGCTGTAATTAATCACAATAAAAATACAATTTGAAAGCTAATCACAACCATTCATTTGCATCAGTAGCAACAAAACATGCTGTAATTAATCACAATAAAAATACAATTTGAAAGCTAATCACAACCAAAAAGAGTTAGAACGTTTAGAAAATCAAGCTGTAATTAATCACAATAAAAATACAATTTGAAAGCTAATCACAACAGTGTGTAGGCGGTAGTACTACTTGTTTGGCTGTAATTAATCACAATAAAAATACAATTTGAAAGCTAATCACAACACATTGTAATGGCTTTAAACACCCGCAGCCGCTGTAATTAATCACAATAAAAATACAATTTGAAAGCTAATCACAACTATCTTCAGCATCATGATATCGAATTGGTAGCTGTAATTAATCACAATAAAAATACAATTTGAAAGCTAATCACAACTATTGAATGAAAGTAGAAATTTGACCAGCTGCTGTAATTAATCACAATAAAAATACAATTTGAAAGCTAATCACAACCACCACTGGATAAACTCCCAGTTTGTAGGGGCTGTAATTAATCACAATAAAAATACAATTTGAAAGCTAATCACAACTAATTAAAGGAACTATTAATAATTCATAATGCTGTAATTAATCACAATAAAAATACAATTTGAAAGCTAATCACAACAATCAATAATGTAGTGTGGATGAAATAAAGGCTGTAATTAATCACAATAAAAATACAATTTGAAAGCTAATCACAACAGAATAAAGTAGTTTTGCCCGATCCATTCGGCTGTAATTAATCACAATAAAAATACAATTTGAAAGCTAATCACAACAAGCGGAGTTAGTAGCTTGTTTAGCTGCGAGCTGTAATTAATCACAATAAAAATACAATTTGAAAGCTAATCACAACAGGTAATGTAACAAGCATGAACTGGGTTTCGCTGTAATTAATCACAATAAAAATACAATTTGAAAGCTAATCACAACACTACATGTAGGTGGTGTATAAAATCTATTGCTGTAATTAATCACAATAAAAATACAATTTGAAAGCTAATCACAACAGTCTTCGTTTAATTCTCCAGCAATTTTTTGCTGTAATTAATCACAATAAAAATACAATTTGAAAGCTAATCACAACAAGGTATGAATTTTGTTAATGCTTTTATTGGCTGTAATTAATCACAATAAAAATACAATTTGAAAGCTAATCACAACAGTAACAGTGCCATCATTATTATTTATAATGCTGTAATTAATCACAATAAAAATACAATTTGAAAGCTAATCACAACTAAAGTGTATTTTATCTACTTTATCATCAGGCTGTAATTAATCACAATAAAAATACAATTTGAAAGCTAATCACAACTCTGTAACAATTGAAGACAAACAGGACTCAGCTGTAATTAATCACAATAAAAATACAATTTGAAAGCTAATCACAACCCTTTCTTGCTTCATTTGTGCAGATTGATAGCTGTAATTAATCACAATAAAAATACAATTTGAAAGCGACCAAAATCATATAAATTGCTACCTAAGGACAAGACACAATATCTGCTAAAAATACAGCACCTACACTAACTTGAAAATCACCGCTCAGTAGTATGTAATCACTTGCTTCATAATCCACTCCTATAGAAGTGCTAATTTCAGCTTCAGAATGAATCGATTTTGTAAACAGAAAATTACTATTATTCCAAGCGTCTACAAATACTTCATCTTCAGGACAAATAAACGGACATGACAAATTGTGGCGTCCTTGAATAATATGATTTATGCCATTGGTGAGATCACTGATTTCTGCTACGAAATTATTGCCTTCCAATGTAAATTCATCTCTGCGGAGTAATCCATCAAATTCAAAAACTTCGGTATTCATACCGTCTGTTATATAGAGTCGACTTTTATATGCTGATGCATTTGAATCATCAAACTCAAAATAGCTGATATAACAATTTGATTGGTTTAAAATTTCAGCATCAGCGTGAAGTTGAGTTGACGTTCCATCTGTCTGCCAATAGTGTACTGAATCATCGACTGTATAATCTCTATATAAAAAACCATTATTAAATGTTTGGACATTACTGAAGCCTGCATTCAATACAAATTGGACCGTCGACCCATTAAAAAAATAAATATTGCGACTATTGTCTGCCAAACTTTCAGTGAATGCTAGCTTATCTGGATAATCTGTTTCTCTAAAATGGAGAAAATTCGAAGACGAAAAAATTTCATCTAAAACTCCAGTAACTTGATTAAACCTTATAATGGATTGACCTGCACTAGCGCCTGTCCCAAGGACTTTTCGAAACGCCTTAAACCAAAGAACGTCTCCTGCAATAGAACAGATATTAGAAGGATTATAGCTATAAGAGGCTGAAGTTAATTGCGGTAAGGCTGAGAGGATCCCATTGTCCAAATCTAAAGCATAATTTGAGAATGCAATATCTACCAGTAAGTCGCCTTCATCATTATCACAATCTATGTATAAATAACCAAATTGATCTTCTACGATACCTAGCCCATCCTGCCAGGTAAATGTATGTTTACAATTCGGATCAGAAGAATCACTAATCGACCACAAGACTTTATTCTTAGAAATACTAAGGGCTCCTCTTGTATTGCAAGCATCATATATTGGATTTACAAACAAAGTATCAAGCTGATCGTTTCTATATTGAAAAACCTCAGTACCAATAGGACCAGAATCATACCACGCAAAATGGTTATATCCATCAAATTTTAACCAACTAACATTATTATTAGTGCTGTGAATCGTATCAAGTATTGTAATTTGGGCCTGAGTTTGGCTAACTAAACATAGGCCAATAAACATAACAAGGTGTCTCATACGTGTACATTGTAGTTTTAAAAACATAAAGTAGTTTTAAGATGTAAGGTTCAACTAAACAATTGTCAAGATATCAACAATATAATGCAAATAAAAATACCAAATTAATACCCATACTTATCCTTCCACAAACTCCGCATCGTCTCAGTAATCTTACTCTCGCTACCGACTTGCT
>Ga0209828_1004105_pt1 | contig 10652 bp, 7 predicted proteins | sample MaitaG_FD_187429 | JGI IMG/M metagenome (GOLD analysis project Ga0209828, IMG submission 187429) | Marine algal microbial communities from Maine, USA - Maine_Asex2 metaG (SPAdes) (version 2) | ecosystem: Host-associated > Algae > Red algae > Unclassified | place: Maine, USA | collected 2015-01-05
CCGCGTCACTGACCGATGGGTGCGACGCCTTGACGAAGACGGTGCCGCCTTCGCTGAGCGTGCAGACACTTGCCGGCCCGAGCGTGAAGCCACCAGTGGGCGTTGTCGCAGTTATCACCCGATCGCCCGCGATGCGCTCGACCTCGGCCACCGCGGCGGTCGGCAAGTCGAAGAAGTCGAGCCGTGCCACGCCCTCATTCGAGCACCGATTGGCTGGCGTTTCGTCTGATTTTCTGGACTCAGCCTGCTGGGCACGCGCGGTTTGGCACGCCGACGTCGCATTGGGCGATGAAGAGTGCGTCGATGACATTGACGGCGCCGTCGCCGCTTACGTCGGCGAGGGTCACGTTGAGCTGGGTCTCGGGGTTGGCGAGCGGGCACTGATAGGCGGCCTCGCGCACGCCGACTTCGTATTGCACGATGAATAGTGCGTCGATGACATTGGCCTGATCGTCGCAGTTCACGCTGGCAGCCACATCGACCAGCGGCGGAAACGGCGTCGCGCAATCGCCGCTCGCAGGCAAGCGCACGATCCGTGCGTTACCAGAATCGGCAATGTAGAGGTCGCCGTTCGGCCCAACATCGAGTGCGGCTACTTCGTCGATGATCAGCCCGTCGATCAGCATAAGCTCGTCGATGATCGAGGTAATGGTTCCGTTGGCTTCGAGTCGCACGATGCGATGCAACCCTGATTCGATCTGCACCGACATGGTCACCGCGCCTTGTCGGACGGCGATTGCTTCGACGTTGACTGGTCTCGTTCCGTTGAGGTCGACATTGGGAAGGTCAAGTACCACATCTGTTGTTGCCCCAACGCGAAGCAGTGTGCGGTTGCCGGGAAGGGTCTGAACTCCGGCCACCCAAACGTCGAGGTTGCCGGAATTTCCTGGAGCAGGTGAAAGGTCAAAAACGACATCGAGCGAATCCGCCACAGTGGTTACACCGTTGTCGCCGCGCCACTGATGAATGCGACTCCTTATCGGCCCAAAGCCGGCGTCGGTGGTTCCGAATGCCAGCGTGGCGTTGTCGGTCATCGAGAGGTTGGAAAAGGAGCGCGGTTCGTTGGCGAACAGGTCTTTGGTTACGACCGGATTCCAAGTTTCGGTCGGTGTGTTTCGGAGAATCACAGGCTCGCCCGCCAACGGACCTGATGCAAACACCGCACCGGTTGTCTCGGACACCGCAATCGAGTCGAAGCCGAACTGAGTACCCGCGATGAGGTCGCTCCGGGTGCCGAGCACGCGATGGGCGCCTGTTTGATCGGTTCGCACCATGGCCGCCTCGAGGAAGCCTTCGGCATCTGCCAACACCCAGGTGCTGTGCAACACGCTAGATCCGTCGACGGCAAGATCCAGTGGTTCAACCGCATCGAAGCGCGCTGCAGGTCCCGCCACTACGTCGGTGGCGTCGAGGACGGAACATGTGGTCGGCCCGGGTCTGTAGGGCAGGGGACTAGTGCATGGATCGGAGCTCAGTCCGTAGACCTGGAAGCCAGCGCCGAATGACGGGCTGTTCGCGATCCATATCGTTTCGTCACTGATCGCGATGTGCTCTGGTGGTGTCAACGTCCGTCCGCCCCCTTGGAGCCCAGAAACGTTCTCGATCACGGTGATCGGAGCAGTGCCTCCTGGGTCGAGACGGAAGAGCCCGTTGGTGCGTCGGTTGATGTACCACAGGGCGCCGTTGCGATCAGAGTCGACTTCGTACACGGATGCGACCTCGACCCGTGTGCTCACCGTTCCATCATCAAGAATCTGCATGATGGCGAAGCTGTTCGTGATGCTCTGCGGCGTAAATGTCGCAACCCACACCCCGTCTGGAGCTAGGGCGATGTGGTCAACGCGGGTGCCAAGGCCGTCCATGGTGTCGAACTGCATCAGTACCGTCAGCGATGGTGACTCGCCTAGGGGGTCGTCGATGCGGTAGAGCTGTTGCTGCCGCGGTCCTGGAGCGATGTCGACAGATCCAACGACGTAGAGCACGTCGGTGCCCGAGGCCAGAAGGGTCGGTATCGCACCCGCAGGCAGCAGGTCGGTGAGATCGACGTCGTTCCCAGCTGCGCTGTATCCGGTGAGCGCTCGCTCGAATCGGATGGTGAACCAGAAATCACCTAACGGCGAAATGTCGAAATCGGCGCCAGCCTGGCTCGTGATAGCGCCCGCGGCCCCTGTGTCAACTTGCGAGGCGTCGCCGTTGCTCGAGATGCGCATTACTCCGCTTCCCGGAACCCCGACGTTTTGAACGTACACGTTGCCTTGGGCGTCAGCGTCGAGTCCGGTAACGAACTTGAGACCTTCGACCGTCGGACGGGAATTTGGCAGCACCGGACGCTCGTTGGCGCCGTTGCCGGCAATAAGGCACGCGTTGAACGGTTCGGCTGACGGCTGGGCGTTCGCTTGGCTGGGCTCGCTCACGAACATCGCAGGCACGAGCAGTACTGCCAGCGCGATGATGCGCTTGACGGTTATCAAGATGCCTTGTCCCTGCGCCACGTACCGATAGTAGCGGACACGACGTTGCGGCGACTCAGCCAGTTGGGCAGGCCCGGTTTGGCACGCCGACTTCGCATTGGGCGATGAAGAGCGCGTCGATGACATTGGAGATGGTCTACCTGCTCTGCGGCTATCTGCACTCTCGCTATCCGCACGAGAGTGATCAGGTCTGGTCGAATCCCGAGTACCCGCTGCAACCGGCTTGGCCCGTCGGGGGGCTTCCTCGATCGAACCCGGTGTACCCAGCCCAGATCTAGCCGCTCGGGCTGACCGGCTCGTTTCGCGGGGTCGCGATGACGAGGGAGATAGCGGCCATCGAGGCGGCGGCGATCGCGCAGGCAGTGACCACAGGGCCGTAGCTGTCGGCGGCATCATTGCCGAGCGATAGCAACAGCGGCCCGATGGCCGAGGCACCTACGTTCGCAGTGCTCGCTATGCCTCTGATCGATCCGATGTGGTCGACGCCAAACCACTTGGGCATGAGCGCGCTCGAGTTGGCACCTGCCGATCCACCAGCGATGCCCATGGTCAACCCATAGACCACGGCCATTGGTCCCGGGCTCGTGATCGTCGACAAGAAGGCTCCGACACCCAAAGCGAGTCCGCTCACGAACATCAGCGGCCGAGCCGAGACGCGGTCGGTGAGCCATCCAAACGCAAAGCTCGCGGTGGCACCCCCGATCATCATCGGGATGAAGATTGCAGCCGCCTGCCCCTCGCTGAAACCACGCTCGCCAAGCAAGTCGACATTGTGAAACGTGAGCCCGGTGCTGATGGCCCCGGCCATGAGGGTCAGTCCGACAAGTGTCCAGAAGGCAGGGGTTCGCAGTGCTTCGGCGACCGTAAACGAGCGGCCGCGGATGACTGGACCTGTTTGGTCTTCGGCCTTGCCGTCAGGCACTTGCCCAATGTCTTCGGGTCGGTCGACGATGCCGAACAGGGCGATCGGCACGAGCACGACCACGACACCGATCGCCAGCGTGACAAAGGCTTGGCGCCACCCAATCTGGTTGATTAGCCAGGTGAAGACAAGCGGCGACATCGACATGAGAATCAACGTGCCCATGCCGCTGAGGGCGAGCGCGAACCCTCGGCGCCGCTCGAACCACAGCACGACGCCTTGGGTGCCGATCAGCGAGAGCGATCCTTGGCCGAGCATGCGCAACCCAACGAAGGCGAGGCTGAGCATGATCGCGTTCTGCACGCTGCTGGCGAACAAGATCGCCCCCGAAAACGCAACGGCAACGAACAGCAGCGTGCGGCGCACCCCGGCTGCGTCGACCCACCTGCCGACCAGCGGCAGTGCGACGGCCCCGGTCAGCGTGCCGATTAGATACGTGGTCGAGACCGCCGAGCGCGAGATGTCGAGCGTCTCGATCAGATCATCGGTGAACGCCGAGACGCCGATCGTTTGACCGGGGGCGGTGAAGCCCCGAGCGATCGTACAGAGGCCGACCATCCACCATCCGTAGAACGAGTCGGGTCGCCGTGCGGCGCGAGGATTGGCCATGGTTCTGGGTCGGGGCGGAAGGTGCGCTAGTTCGCGAGGCAGGCCCGGGCGGCCGTGCGCAGCAACTCGTAGCGAAAGTCGCTGTCGCGGTCAATCAGCTCGGTCGGATCCCAAATATCGTTGTGCAGGGTGTCGGCCAGGTACACGGCGTGACCCAATCGCACGCCACGAAATGCCGCGATGGTGGCCAACGCAGACGCTTCCATGTCGACGGCAATCGCGCCTTGGTCAATGCGCAATGCGATCTTGTCGGGGGTCTCGCGAAAGATCGCGTCGGTCGTCCAAACGTCGCCGGTGACGGGTGTGTGGCCAGCCGCAGTGAACGCCGTGCGCATCGACTGCTGCATGTCGGTTGTTGGGTGCGCGTGGCGAGCGGCTGGGGCGTAGTGATACGAGACGCCGTCGTCGCGAATGACCGCGTCTGGTACGACCACGGTGCCGGGCGGATGCTCGGGGAGTAACCCGCCCGAGCTGCCGATCGCGGTGAACGTGGTGCAGCCAATTGCGATCAGGGCTTCGAACAGCGCCGCAGCCGCGGGTGCGCCGATGGGCGACATCACCGCGACGAGTTTCGCGCCTTCGAAGTCAATTTCGTTGACGGCGGTCTGGCTGCTCTCGACCCCAACCCTGAACCGTTCGCGGGGCTCGTGCTCGGCGAGTAAACGCTCGACCGCGTCGGGCATCCACGTGATTACCGCGTGACGAGCGAGCCCATCGATCGGTCGATACCAAGCACTCGGCTCAATGATTGCCTCGGTCGCCGGGTCAAACTCGAGAATCGGCGCGTTCGGGGCGGAGCTGGCGTCGATCACGATCGCCCAGCTTAGGGCGCAGCGCGTGATCGGAAGTCTGCTGATCCCAATCGATATTTGAGGGCGCGGTAGGTCGACCGAGCAGGTAGCCCTGCACCAGCGGAATGCCTTGGTCAGCGACGAACTGAAGTTCTTCGGGCCGCTCGACACCTTCGGCGAGCACCTCGATACCAAGACCGCCAGCGAAGCCGACGATGCCTGCGACCATCATCTGTGCGCCGGTATCTGTGTCTACGTTGTCGATCAGCGAGCGGTCGATCTTCAGTAGATCGATCGGCAGTTGGCGCAGGTGGCCGAGCGGTGAGTAGCCGGCACCAAAGTCGTCGATCGCCACCTTTATCCCGCGGCTACGGAGCTTGGCGAGTTCGCGACCGGTAGAGACTTGGTCGCCGATCGCTGCAGATTCAGTAACTTCGATACCGATTGCCGTGGTGGGGATGTCGAGTTCATCGAGCATTGCGAGCAGACGCTCGCTTAACCGGCGGCCGTTGAATTCGACGGGGGAGATGTTGATCCAGACTCGGGGAAGTGCTGCGCCGTGGGTTGCGCGTAGCTCGCGCACGTTGAGCAACACGGCGCGGGTTAGAGCCTCAGTGAGGCCGAAGGCTTCGGCGAGTGGCACGAACACGTCGGGGCGCACCGATTCGCCGTCAGGTCGGGTCCATCGCGCCAGCGCCTCGTAGTGCTGAACGGTCTGCGTCGTTGTATCGAAGGCTGGCTGCAGGTGCACCGTTATCTCGCCGCTGCTCAACGCGGCCGGAAGCGCCTGCATCAGTTCGCCCACTCGGGTCTGCTCGCGGTCGTATACGTGGGCCCGGCCGCGTTGGGTGCGCTTGGCCTCGAGCAGCGCTGTGTCAGCCTCGAGCAGCAGAGTGCGGGCGGTTGAATCATGCGTGCTGACGGTGATGCCGACCGAAGCGTCGATGTCGTGACGCTCGCGATCGATCACGATCGGTTCTGAGATTCGGTCGATGACGGCCCGTCCGAGGTCGCCGATCTCGGCGAGTGCCATATCGGGGGTCACTTCGACGAATCCAACAAACTCGTCGCCGCCAAACCGGGCGACCTTGACGACGCGGTCTTCCCATTTGAACGACGACAGCCGCTGCCCCACGGCGCTCAGGACCTCGTCGCCAACATGGTGGCCCCATACGTCATTGATGCTCTTAAAGCGATCGAGGTCGATGTAGGCCACAACAACTTCGTGATCTGCGGCTCGCGAGGCCAGACCGGCCGGAAGTTGGGCGTCGAGCCAACGCCGGTTGTGTAGCCCGGTGGTCGGGTCGCGATGAGCTTTGCGTTCCATCTCGGCCAACGCTTCTTGGTGAGCTGCCCCGACCCTGCGTCGCGCTCGAGTCTCGTTGAACGTCAGGCCAAACAAGGCACAGCCCAGTAGCGCCATCAAGACACCTGCACCCGCGGCGAGATTTCTGCCCCTGCGCAGTTCTGCACGCACCTCGTCGGCGGTGCTGAGTACGTCAGCGTGAGCTCTCGTCAGCTGTTCGCTTAGCCTGAGGTCGACTTCGAGAGCCTCGAGCATCGCCGGGCTAAGTGCATCGCCCTCGTTCGTCGCGGCGGTCAGCGTCGCAACGCTGTTCTTGATCGGGTTCGAGTTGTCGTCAACATTGCTGGCTTGGACCGTCCCTCGCGCAAGGGTCGCTGCAACAACATCACCGAAGCTGATAGTCCATACGCCGTTGACGGCGTTCCAATTGACTCGCCGAATGTCGTAGGTGCGCAGCTGGGCTTCGTCGACCTGTTGATCGCCGAGGGCAGCCGCGACAATGATCTGCAGATCGTGGTCGTAGTCGGCATCGATCGATATGAGTCCTATGAGCAGTTCTTCGGCATCTCGCACGCGCTCGTCACCGCTCGCGACACCCGGAACAACTACCGCCGCCAGCTGGTCTCTGACAAGCGTTGCAATGTACGTCAGGCCTTGCGATGGTGGTTCGCCGAGGGTGTGACTCTTCACCTCTGCGACGGCCGCCTGCTGCGTAAATCTCGCCATGTCAATCGTTACCTCGGGCGACTCGCCGAGGCCAACCGCAAGGTCCTCGGCAAGCGGTTCTAGCTCATCGAGGACCACAGCCAATTCATCGTTGAAGGCTTCGATGTGCGTTTCGGCAAGCGCGCGGATCTCTGGACTCGCCTCTGGTAGCGCGGCTGCGGCGATGCTCGCATGGGTGCGCGACAACAGATTGGTGAATTGGAAGCTCCGATACGCGGCCGAGACGGGGCGGACACGAGTGTCGAGTTCGGCTAGTTCCTGGCCAGTGCGATTCCATGACTGGACCGATAGCCACGCGACACCCACGATGGGACCAATTGCGAGAATGAGCAGCATCCAGGAGGATAGTGAAGAGCGGGCCAGTGAAGAGCGGGTCGTGCGCGCGCTGGACACCCTAAACCTTCGGCCGCTACTGGCTACTCATTACTGGTTTAGCCGAATAGATCCTAAGAAACCGCCTCACGGCTTGGGTTTCAGGTCTGGCGTGCGATCTGTTCACCGCAGCCTTGTGAGCCACCGGTGACAACGACGTTCTTCCCCCGAAGTTCCGTCACCGACTTGTACGACGAAAAGAGTCAGTGCGCATCACCTCGGCGCTCTAGCGTGATGCGATGGAATCACCGCTCGTTGCTCGCGCCTTGCGAAAAGTCTACGGCGAGTTCGTCGCCGTCGACGGCATCGATTTCGAGGTCGAACCCGGCGAGACGTTCGCATTGCTCGGGCCAAACGGCGCCGGCAAGAGCTCGACCATGAAGATGGTGAGCACAGTGGCCCCGATAACGAGTGGCGATCTGCGCGTCTTTGGTCTTGACCCTGCGGTCGATGGTCAACAGATCAGGTCTCGCCTCGGCGTCGTTCCCCAAGAAGACATCCTCGACAACGAACTCACGACCCGTGAGAACCTGCGCATCTACCAGCGCTACTTCGGCGTGCCATGGGCTAAGACTGGGGCCAAGGCCGATGAACTCCTCGACTTCGTGCAACTGGGCGATCGCGCCGAGAGCAAGGTCGAGCAACTCTCTGGCGGCATGAAGCGCCGGCTCACGATTGCTCGAGCGTTGGTGAATGATCCTGAGATGATGCTGCTCGATGAGCCCACGACCGGTCTCGATCCTCAGGCCCGTCACCTGCTCTGGGAACGGTTGTATCGGCTCAAAGAGCGCGGCGTCACGCTGTTGCTCACGACGCACTACATGGACGAAGCCGAACAGCTCGCCGACCGTCTGGTCATTTTGGACCACGGCTCGATCGCTGCGACCGGCTCACCCGCTGAGCTGATTGCAGCCCACGTGACTCGCGAGGTCGCCGAGCTGCGCTTCGCGCCCGCCGAGGCTGACGCCCAGTTCGCCGCGGTAGCCGAGATTGCCGGCCAGGCTGGGTTGCGGGTCGACGAGCTTGCGGACCGCACGCTGATGTACGCCGACGATGGCGACGCTGCGATCCAGCGTGTGCACGAGCGCGGCATCAAGCCACTTGGCACCTACGTGCGACGGTCATCGCTCGAAGATGTCTTCTTGACCCTGACGGGTCGGCGGCTGATCGAGGGATGACCGCGAAATGACCAGTGCGCTCGGCACCAAGCCGCTCACCACCGTCGATCACATTCGACATCTGTTTCGCCACCAACTGACACTCACGCGCCGGGTCTGGTGGACCGTCATCGTCGCGGGAATCATGAACCCGACCTTGTTTCTGCTCGGTATCGGCGTCGGCATCGGCACCCAAATTGCCGACACCGAGCTCGTCCGCCTGGGTGCGTCTTCGTATCTCGAGTGGATTGGGCCTGGGGTCCTCGCTGTGAGCGCGATGGAGATCGGGGCTCGCGAGGCAATGTGGCCCACCGAAGGCCTGATCAAGCGAGCTGGCTCGTACAAGGCGATCATGCGCACGCCGATTCCGGCGTCGACGATGGCGGTCGCCCACACGACGTGGATTGGGTTCCGCTCGTTGGTGAGTGCGGTGTGCTTCCTGGGCGTATTGGCCGTGGCCCGCGTGCCCGAAAGCTGGTGGGCACTCGCCATTCCGCTGATCGCAATGCTGGTCGCTGTTGTGCATGGCGGCCCGCTTGTGGCACTCAACGCCTGGCTTACGGCTGAGAGCGTGTTTCCGGCCATCCAGCGAGTGATCCTGTTCCCGCTCTTTTTGTTCTCGGGAGCCTTCTTCCCGATCGAAGATATGCCGGCCGCCTTTACGGCGGTGGCGCGAATTTTGCCGAGTCGCCATGCGGTCGAAGCCTGTCGTGATCTCGCAACCGGATCGGTCGGCGCCGGAACCGTCGGCCATCTTGGTCTGCTTGCAGCGCTGGCAATTCCTGCGGTGTTGCTCGCGCGCCGCTCGTTTGCACGGAACTTGAAACCATGAGCCGGTCGGCGAGTACAGGGCTGCGGCCGCTACCGATCTTTGAGCGCAACGTCGTCAGTTGGCGCGACAAGTGGTGGGTGCTGCTCTCGGGGGTGTTCGAGCCGTTCTTCTACCTGCTTGGTATGGGGCTCGGCCTTGGCAATCTGGTTAACGACATCGAACTGCAGGGTCAGCTGGTCAGCTATCCAACGTTTGTTGCGGCGGGCCTGATGGCATCGACCGCGATGAATGGCGCGATCTTCGATGCGACGTTCAACTTCTACTTCAAGCTCAAAGAAGGTCGCACCTTCGATGCAATGCTCTACACGCCACTGCGCATGCTCGACGTGCTGGTCGGCGAGCTGTTGTGGGCGGTCGCTCGTGGCACGGTCTATGCGCTGATGTTCATCGTGGTCGCTGCGGCATTCGGCGCGGTGTCGTCGTGGTGGGCGCTGTTGTCGGTGCCCGCGGCGCTACTGGTCGCCGTGTTGTTCTCGGCGCTCGGGTCGCTCGCGACCACCTTTGCTCGCACCTGGCACGACTTCGACATCATCTCGCTGGCGATCTTGCCGTTGGTGATGGGGTCGACGACGTTCTTCCCCCTGGCCGTATACCCCGGGTGGGCCCAGCCAATTGTTCAGGCGACGCCGCTGTACAACGGCGTCGCACTGATTCGCGACCTGAACACCGGCCTCGTTGGCTGGCACGATGTCGGCCACGTCATCTATCTGATCGTGTTCTCGGTGCTGTTCGGATGGCTCACGCTGCGCCGCATAACCCGCCTGGTGCAGGTCTAAGTCACGCGCGGAACTGCACGGTGCTACTTCGTGCAGAACTGCACGGTGCTACTCCGTGCAGAACTGCACGGTGCTACTGCGTGCAGAACTGCACGGTGCTACTGCGTGCAGAACTGCACGGTGTCAAACGGCGCTCGAAACGCGGTGACGGCCGCGGCGAGTGCGTCGAGGTCAGTAGCGGGCGCCAACGCATCGGCGATGAACCCCGCCAAGGTCGGCATCTCGGCGACCGTCATGCCCCATCGCACGATCTCGGGCGTGCCGATGCGTACCCCGTCACCGTCGGGAAGTCCGATCGCGCACGTCAACAAGTTCGCTTGGCGGAGCCGCGCGACATCGCCGTGCACGCCGTTGCCGTGCACATCGTCGCTGCGGATCGCGAGCTGATGTGAGATCGTGGGCCCATGCACGGTGCCAGCAAGATTGACACCACGGTCCCTGAGTTCGTGCGCTAGTGCGCTCGCCGTTGCGACCATCTCGGCGGCATAGGCCTCGCCCTGTTCGAGCCAGTCGATCAGCGTGATTGCGAGAGCGGTCGTGCGCCCCGCGTCGAAGTTCGCGGTCAGCCCTGGGTACGCGATGGCATCGACCCGCTCGGCGATTGCGGCATCGTTGGTCAGCAGTAACCCACCTGCGGGACCGCCCAAGCTCTTGTAGGTGCTGCACGTCATCATGTGTGCGCCGTCATCA
>Ga0209828_1004108_pt1 | contig 10648 bp, 6 predicted proteins | sample MaitaG_FD_187429 | JGI IMG/M metagenome (GOLD analysis project Ga0209828, IMG submission 187429) | Marine algal microbial communities from Maine, USA - Maine_Asex2 metaG (SPAdes) (version 2) | ecosystem: Host-associated > Algae > Red algae > Unclassified | place: Maine, USA | collected 2015-01-05
GCGGCTCAACGGCGAAACGGATTTTAGTTTTGCGCCGGGCACCACGATTGCCGCCGGCGCTCATCTCTTGGTGGTGCGCTTTGATCCGGTGACCAACGCGGCGGCGCGGGCCGCGTTCGAAGCGACGTTTGGACTCGCGCCGAACAGCGTGCCGATGGTTGGTCCGTACAGCGGCAAGCTGTCCGACAAGGCGGGCCGAATCGCGCTGGAGCGTCCGCTCGACCCGAACAACGGATGGATTATCGTTGATGAAATGGGCTACGCCGATGATGCGCCGTGGGATCCGACGGCCGATGGTTTGGGTGCTTCGCTGCAGCGCGTGGACGAGTTCGTGACCGGCAAAGATAACACGAATTGGAGCGCGACGACGCCGCCGACCCCGGGCGTGGGCGTGCCGGGCTTGTTCAATCTTGCACCGGTGTTCGATCCGCTGGCGAACCAGGCGGTGATCACCGTGAACGAGGGCGATGTCGCCTTGTTCACCAATGTGGCCACGGACGGGGTAGGGCAGGTGCTGACCTACGGACTGAGTTCGGGGCCGGCCGGTGCGGCGGTGCAAAGTGTGTCCGGCGTGTTCACCTGGATCACCAGCGAACTCGACGGACCGTCCACGACCACGGTCGACATCGTGGTGTCCGACAACGGCACGCCGATGGGGTCCGCGACGCAGACGGTGACGATTGTGGTGCTCGAGGTGAATCAAGCGCCGGTGCTCGGCGCGGTTGCCAACGCCAGTGTCGCCGAAGGTCAGTTGCTCAGCGTGGCCTTGTCCGCGACCGATGCGGATGTTCCTGCCAATGGACTCACCTTCAGTCTCGCGTCCGGGGCTCCTGCCGGCATGGCAATCGACGCGGCCGGCAATCTGACTTGGACGCCGGGCGAGGCGGATGGACCGGGTTCGTTTCCGGTGAGTGTGGTGGTGACCGATGATGGTGCTTCGCCCTTGGCAGCGACCAACAGTTTTACCGTGACCGTCACCGAACTCAATCAAGCGCCGATGCTCGCTGCGGTCGGCAATGCCAGTGTGGCCGAAGGCCAGTTGCTCAGCATTGTGTTGTCGGCGACGGACGCGGATCTTCCCGCCAACGGACTCGCGTTCAGCCTCGCGCCCGGGGCTCCTGCCGGCATGGCAATCGACGCGGCCGGCAATCTTACGTGGACGCCGGGCGAGGCGGATGGACCGGGTTCGTTTCCGGTGACCGTGGTTGTCACCGATGATGGAGCCCCGCCGTTGGCCGTGACCAATTCGTTCACGGTGACGGTTACCGAAGTCAATCAGGCCCCGGTGATTGTGCCGGTGGGCAACATAAATGTTTTGGTGGGTCAGACCGCCAGTTTAACGGTGGATGCGAGTGACGCGGACCTGCCGGGAAACGGGCTCACGTTCAGTCTGGCGCCCGGCGCACCTGCGGGCATGACGATTGACGCTGCCGGTAATCTTAGCTGGACCCCGAACGCGTTGGGTTCATTTCCGGTGAGCGTGGTGGTCACCGATGCCGGCTTGCCGCCCCTGTCCGCGACCAACAGTTTTGTGCTGCAAGTGACGCAGAACAATCAAGCGCCGGTGCTTTCGACGATCACCGCAGCAAGCGTAAATGAAGGCCAGCCGCTCAACCTTGCGGTTTCCGCCAGCGATCCGAACCTCGGCGATACGCTGTTGTTCGGTCTTGCCCCCGGCGCGCCGACGGGGATGACCATCGATGGGGCCGGCAATATCACCTGGACCCCGGGCGAAGCGGATGGACCGGGTTCGTTTGCGGTGAGTGTGATCGTGACTGACGATGGCTTACCGCCATTGGCGGCGACCACCATGTTTACCGTGACGGTGAACGAAGTGAACCAGCCGCCGGTCTTTGCGCCGGTCGGGGCGCAGAACCTGTTGCCCGGTCAAAACCTCACGGTGCCGATTTTGGTGACCGATGCCGATCTCCCAGCCCAGCAAGTGACGCTCTCGCTGTTGAATCCGCCGGCCGGGGCTACGCTGTCCGCCGCAGACGAACTGCTGTTTGTTCCGCCTGCGCCGGGTTCGTATCAAATCCAGGTGGTGGCGACGGACGACGGCAGTCCGGCCGCGAGTTCGACCCAGACCGTCACCGTGGCAGTCGCGCTTGACTTGATCATCACCGACATCACCGAACTCGAAACGCAAATTTCGCGGATCCATTTCCCGGCGATCGTCGGCGAGATGTACAGTCTCGATGTGAGTTCGACGATTGACGCGCCAAGTTGGACCACACTCACGACGGTTCCGGCGACCAGCATCACCATGACCATGGACCACGTTCATAGCGGTGCGGGTGAAACGCGCTTCTATCGCGTTCGTTCCGAAGCGCTGGCTCCTTGAACAATTTGCGAAGAGCCGCTGGGTGAGGTGACACTAATCGGTGCTCAGTAGGTCCCCCCCGTGCGGTTGACCTAATCAAGGGAACGCCGAAGGGCGAATTTCGGATCACTCCTCGAGCAAGTGGACTCGAGTGATCAGCCAGTCGCCGGAAAACTTCTCCATGCCGATTTGAAACCTGCGGACCTCGGTGCCGCGCTGGCCGAGTCCGTTGTAATCGGCACGCAGCGTGGTGACCACATCGGCGACGTGGCCGCGGGTGCGGATATCGCGTTCGACGTCGCTAACCGTCAGGCGTTTGGTGGTGTTGCGGAAGTTTGCGATCAACCCGATGAATTGTTTTTTATTATCCACTTTCGGGAACGGCGAGCCCGGTTCGGCGACGAACTCGTCGGCGAAGTAGTCGAGGATTTTTGCGCCGCGTTGCATCGCGACAATGATGGTTTCATCTTTGTCTTTGCCGAACTCCTTGGCCAGCGCATCAAGCTGACGCGCGATTTTTGCCTCCTCACTGACCGCAAATTTCTCATAGGCGTAGCGACCGCCGAACAACAGGATGGGCACAAGGACGAGGAGCGGCAGCAGGCGTTTCATGGAAGGGTGGTCTTTGTGATCATGCTTTATGAAGGAGTTGACGGAGTGGCCATGAAGTGGAGCTGAGGCAAGCGAATTCATGGTTCGATGGGTTGACGCCCCAGCCGTTCATTCTTTCGCGTCGTTTCCCGTTCCGCCTTGCGACGTTCGATGAAGCACGATGTCGGTTCAGCACGCGGGGCAAGAACGTTTTCCATGTATTTTTCATGATATTTACGTTGCACCCCTTCGCATGCGCGCGTGTGTTTCAGTCCGCTTACCTGCAAAATGAAACGTTTGATTGTGAAGGAGGGGTGGCCGTTGATCTTCGGACTACCTTTGTTGCTCGCCACCCTCGGAGGGTCCTTGGCGTGGTTCGGTGTGCCCCATATTCTCTGGATTTCGCTGCCGCTCTCCGTCGCCTCGGCGGGCGTGCTGCTCTATTATTTCCGCGAACCCCAGCGAACGGTCGATGTGGAGTTCGATGCCGCGACGATTCTTTCGGGGGCGGATGGCTTGGTCGGTGAGATCGAACTGGTTGAAGCGCCTTTGTATCTCAACCGGCCGGCGGTTCGGGTGAGCGTGGCACCGGGTCCGCTCGACGCCCACGTTAACCGGTGTCCCATCCCGGGCGAACTGACCCGGATCAATACAGAAGCGCCGACGCCCTCCGAACCTTCCGCCCGGCACTGCATGCTCATCCACGGCGAGCGCACTGAATGCCTGGTGCAACAGATCGTCGAGCCGGTGGTTCGCCGAGCCGTCCACTGGTTCGATCGAGGACTTGACCGCGGCAAGCGTTTGGCGCGTGGCGAACGCTTGGGACGGCTGAAGTTTGGTTCGAGGTTGGATGTCTATCTGCCGGCTGAAGATGTGGAGATCCTCGTGGCCACCGGAGAGCGAGTTGTCGCCGGGGTAACCGCGATCGCCCGCTTGAAACGCCCCCGGAAGAACAAGTCTGGTAAGAACCATCGCGGCCAGAACGGTGAAAGCAAACCGGCGGCCATCTCCTGAAGCTTGCTTCTGAAGGATTAAGGCTGTGCTTCGCCGCCGCTGGGGTCGCCTTGGCATTGACCGGCTTCGGGTTGCTGTTCGGCCTGTTGAACGCGATTCCTTTCATGCTGCTCGGCCTGTTTATTCTCGGCTTCACCTTGTGGTTTTTCCGCGATCCTGCCCGCACGCCGCCCGCCGAGTCCGAGGAATTGCTGATCGCGCCCGCGGATGGCAAAGTGATGTTCGTCAAGCGCGTTCACGAACCCGACTTGATCAACGGGGAGGGTCAACAGGTGTCGATTTTCCTCTCGCCGTTGAACGTCCATGTGAACCGCGTTCCGGCCACCGGCACCATCGCCTTTACCCGCTACATCCCCGGCGAATATCTGGTCGCCTGGCACGAAAAATCCAGCGAACTCAACGAGCGTTCGGAAATCGGCATGCACCACAGTTCGGGCCTTCCTGTCATCTTTAAGCAAATTGCCGGCGCGGTTGCCCGACGGATCGTCTTCCACATCAAAGAAGGGGAGGATGTCGCGGCAGGTCAGCGCTATGGGATCGTAAAGTTTGGTTCGCGGATGGACGTGATCGTACCGCTTTCTGTCGACATTTCGGTGCAGGCAGGGGATAGAGTCGTGGCTGGTGAATCTATTTTGGGTTCGTTCCCCTCCAGCGATATCATTCCGGGAGATCCCTCCAAGGCACGATGAAAAAGCGCGAACCACGACGACGAATCCGGCAAGGCCGGCCGATGATCGTCCGCTACGCCGACTATCGTCGCACCCGAAAGGCGTCCCGTCCGGTCGAGTCGCGGATTCCACCACGGGCGGCCGTTCCGTCGTTCTTCACCGTGATGAACCTGTTCTGCGGGTTTCTCTCCATCGTCGAGACCGCCCAAGGCAATTGGCGGTCGGCTTGTTACTATATACTGCTGGCTGGTTTGTTCGATCTGTTGGACGGGTTCATGGCGCGGGTCACGCGCGGAACCTCCGAGTTCGGGGTGCAACTTGACTCCCTGTGCGATATGGTCTCGTTCGGCTTGGCGTCTTCCTTCCTCATCTACCAATACGGTTTGCACGAGTATGAGTTACAAGGACTCATCGTTGCCAGCTTGCCTGCGATATGCGGGGCGGTACGTCTCGCCCGGTTCAATTTGGGGGCCGATGGTGAGAAACACGGATATTTTCGAGGCCTGCCGATTCCAGCCCAAGCCTTCGCAGTGGTTGCGCTGGTTCTTGCCTCGCTTTCCCATCCTGCCTGGTTTGCCGAGAGAATTTGGGATGCACCCAAGGTTCTGGTGCCCATCATCATCGGTTTGTCGGTCTTGATGGTGACCAATATCAAATTTGAAGCACTGCCCTCGTTCAATCGACACGCCATGAGAGGGCGTTTGCATATTCTCGCCTTTGCCCTGGCGGCGTCCTTGTTGACCCTTTTTTTACAAGAACTCGGCCTTGTCATCTCCGTAGTTATTTACATAACTTATTCTGTGGCAAGGGCCTCCGTCTCTTTCGCGATCGCTGTTTGGAACGCCCCTCCGGAGCCGCAAGAGTAGAACCAGTCCTCAATCTGGACTCTCACCACGGCGGAATCTGCTTAGGCGTTTACATAAATTACATTTGACATGGTGCTGGTTGAAAGTAGATACTGACCACTAAAGGCATATTTCAACGTGTGGCCCATACGATGGACACAAGAAAGGACATCACCCATGGACAAAGAATATCTGACAATCAAAGAAGTTTCAGAATACCTCAAACTCCCTGAGGAAACGGTTTATAAGTACGCCAGAGGTTCTCGTATCCCCGCATCCAAGGTCGGTCGTTATTGGCGTTTCGAGCGTGACGAAGTGGACGCTTGGGTTTCCGAGCACAGTAACATGATCAAAAATGATGTTCACATTCTGGTCATTGACGATGAGCCGATCGTGCGAGATCTCATCTCCAAATGGATGGAGAGCTACGGCTGCAAGGTGACAGCGACCGGCTCCGGCGAAGAAGGCATCGAGGAAGTCGCTGGCACCACCTTCGATCTCGTTCTTCTCGACCTGATGATGCCCACGCTGAATGGTGTAGAAACCTTGCGTGAGATCAAAAAAGCAGCGCCCAATCTTCCAGTGGTGATCATCACCGCGTTTTTCGAAGGTAAGCTCATGGAAGAAGCCTTGGAGCTAGGACCCCTGACCGTCGTCAAAAAGCCGTTGGACCGGGAGCGCCTCGAGTCTCTGGCGGCCAGCGTCCGCCAACGCGCCGCCGTCTGATTTGGCGGTAATCCTCCGACAAAAATTTCATCCTCTCGCTAAACCAGCGAGGGGATTTTTTCTGTCCGATTCCTACGGTTTTCAGTCGAAAACCAAACAAGTCCCGCGCGTCATAATACGTTCAATCTGGCGAATTTGTGCTTAAACACATCATCTCCATTGATTCTCTGAGGAAAAGGCGTAAGACTGATCTGTCTTTGACTACAACAGTGATTCAACGGATTTCCGTTTCTAACATGACTGAAAGAATAAAAAAATACGGACTGTAGATAACGACGGGTTAAACAACCTGTTGAAACCAAGGTACGTTCAAAGTCCCTCAATGAGCTTTTAAGGCCAGGTAAAAAATAGATGAAACAAGCAAGACTCTTTCTTTTCGTGATTGCAGCGACTCTGGTCGTCGGCATTCTTTTCCACTCTCTTAACAAACAGCCAGAGCCGCTCGAGGCCCCAGCTGAAACGACGCAAGTCGAAGCCCCTGACGTTCTTCCCAAGATTGAGGCAGCGCAAGCAGCCGAGGAGCCCCGTCTCGTACAGCGGATGGCCCCCTACGAGACGACAACCCTCGGTGATGCCGGCCCTGTTTCACTTAAGGTAACGCCCTTATCCGGTGGAGCCATGAGCATCAAGATTCACACCCCCGGCTTCAATGCGTCCAATATGGAGGAGGGACTCGTCTTGCGCCTTAAAGACGGCCAGGTGAACTCCGACAAGGACGCACTCAGCGGTCCGGATCTCCCGGCTGTTGTACAGACCTACCAAGGTGTTGAGGGCATGCGCCCGGTGGTGCGGATTCTGAACACCGATTCCATCACCCACGAGGGGATGGATGTCGCACCCCGAAAAAGCTGGCATCGTGACGATGAAACCGGCGAATTTTTCGAAGGTCGTATTGCCGATGCCAACATCTTTGGCGTTGACGCACTTTATCCCGCCAACATCGTCGATGTCCAAGAGATCAAAGCCCGCGACTCCCACGTGGTGCGTGTCGCTTATCGCCCGCTTCAATACAATCCGGTTGACGGCACCGTCACCCAGCACAAGGCGATCGACTCGGTTCTGGAATTCGTTCCGATCGAAGAGAAATCCAGCGTTGAATTTGCGTCCAGCGCCACGGTTGTCGCCGACGACTGTGACTGCGGCGGTCGTATCACCTTGGAGGAAGACTTGCTGCCGCCGATGAACGGCGCGCCCAGTGATTTTGCTTCACGCTGGTCCGGCCAGCCGTCGGGTGCCTGTGTGAAAATCCGCATTCGGGAGCAGGGGATGTATCGTCTCACCCGTGCCAACCTGATTGCTTCCGGTGTCGCCGCCAGCGATCTGGTCGGTGCCAACATCCGCATGTACACTCGCGATCGTGAAATCCCGATCACTGTCAGCACCTCCGGCGCGTTCGGCTCGTCCGCCTTTGTCGAGTTCTACGGTGAAGGACTGCGCAGCAACTACGATCATGCCAATGCCTACTGGCTCGGCTTTGGCGGACCTGGCGCACCGAAACGCTTCAACGATGCCGCCCACAATGTGCCGAGTTCTTCACCCATCAGCGGTGCCGCGACGGTGGCGAGCGCCTGCCGGAAATTTGATCTCGATCCCGGAACGGATGGTCAATGGGACGCAAACTTGAACCACATCGATTCAGAATTCGACGGGTGGAGCACCTCGCTGATCGCCAATTCCTCCCTCTTGGGTGTTTTCCAAGACTATACTTGGAGCATCCCCAACCTGAATAATCTCGATACCTCGCGCAACGCCGAGTTGACAGCTTATTGGCGTCCCCGGACCGTGATCGGCGGTACCACGCAACAAATGCTTATGAAAAACGGCACGACTGGAGCCACGCTGACTCAGCACAACTTCCCGCGTCCAACGACGATCAACGCGGGGACACGCGTCACCACATCATTCTCGCCAAACCTTTTGACCCGCACCGTCGCCGGCACACCGGTCGTGTTTGACGGCGTCGACGGCAACTTGGCGGCCCTCGACAATGCATCGCTGACCTTGTACCGGCAGCTTTTTGCCATCGGTAATCGACTTGGCTTCGCCGGTGTTTCCGGCGCTCGCAACTATACCGTCAACAGCGTCACCTCTCTCGCCGGGACACCATACGTTCTCGATATTACCGATCCAACCAATCCGAAGCGATTGACCGGGGTCACCGAGACTGGAACCACGATCCGATTTGGCTACAACGTGAATTACACCCCATGTATGTATGTCGCGACTCAGAACGCGGTCCGCACCGTTCCCGCCGCCGACATTGAAACTGTCACGCTGCACAATCTCGCCGACACCCGTCGTCAAGCCGACTACATCCTCATCGTCCCCGAACCGTTTGAAGGCAACGTCTCCTACGACCTGCTCAACTACCGAGGTCAAGACAACCTCAACGTGCTGATCGCCACCGCCGAGTCGGTGTATAATGAGTTTGGTTATGGCGTCAAAGACGCTCAGGCGATCAAGCAGTTTATTGGTTACGCGTATCACCACTTCCAAGAGCCCAAGCCGAAATACGTGCTGCTTGCCGGTGATGCGTTCAAAGACAGTACCGCCTCCTACACCGATCAATATCCGGACTTCATCCCGTCGAAGTACCAGCGCACCAGTTTTGTCTTCACCGCGACCGATCAATGGTTTGCCGCCGTCGACGGACCCGACCTCGCCCCGGACCTGGCGATGGGACGTCTCCCCGTCAATGACCTCGGCCAGTTCCAAAACATGATCAACAAAATGAAAACCTTTGAGGCGTATGGCCAACCCGCTTGGCGCAGGTCCGTGCAACTCGTCGCCGACGAAACCGACCAGAAAGGCGGGGTGATCCGCACCTGTCCGACCACAGATTACCCGCGCATCTGCCAGGACTATTTCATGGTGCAGAATGAACTCGACACCACCATTATCCCGAACACCATCACCACGACCAAAAGCTACCTTCAATCCAATGGCGGCAACGTGTTCACGGTGAACGGCCAAGTCAAAAGCGCCTTCGACACCGGTCGCTTTGCCATTAATTACATCGGTCACGGATCCAAAGGAAAGTGGGGGCTGAAAAACTACAGCGAAGCCATGTTCGACTCCGGCGATGCGGATACTCTGACCAACACGCGGCTGCCGCTGGTGACGATCTTCACCTGCTTGAACGGCCAGTTCCACGTACCAGATGAGTCTGGCGAACACTCCTGCGTCGAACGGATGCTGTGGCGTCCCAATCAAGGAGCCGCCGGATCGATTGCCCCGACCGGCTTGGCGCAGACCCTTGCCGGCCGCACCCTTTGCCTGCAATTCTACAACGCGATCTTCAACAACCGCATTGCTCAGGGGATTTGTGATCCAACTCTTATCCAGGGGCAATACCAGTTGACCGGTTACGCCACGTCCGCCACCGACTCCGCCCGTCTCGGCGACTGCTTGCTCAACGGCTTCAACGCCGTTTGCTACGTCCTCGGTGAACAGGAAGAACTCAAGTTCTACCACCTGTTCATGGACCCAGCGACCAAACACGGATTCTAAACCGCCCCTCTTAGCTACCTAGCCCCGCTGCCGATTTCATGACCGCCGCCCGCCAATTGCTGGACCTCGTTCGAGGTGGATTGCTCCGTGATCCGTCTCTGGCGAATACGCCCTTGCCGGCGGCTGCGCAGACCATGGAACACGTTCGGCGTAATGGCATGGAACCGATGTTGTTCACCAGTCTGCTCGAACGCGGACAATCTCCGCAAGGAGAGTGGGCGGGTGTCCAAGATGCCTATCTCACTGCGACCTTGGAGCATAACAAACGCCTGCAAACCGGCATCCGCCTCGCTGAACAACTTGAGTCGAACGGCATTCCGGCCATCTGCTATCGTGGCCCCTTCTCGGGCTTGCGCCTGTATAATGACATCGCGACACGTCCGTTTCAGGACATCGATTTGATCGTTCCCGACGACCAAGCCGAGGCCGCCTACGAACTCGCCTTGCGTTCTGGGTTTCAGTCGCAGCAGGAAGGGGTGCCCTCCGGGTTCTTCCGCCGCCACCACATCCACTGGGCCCTGCACAGCAACGGCACCCTGTTGGACCTCCACTGGCGGGTGGAACATCCGTACACCCTTTACAAGATCGACTACGCTGAGATCTTCGCCGACTCGCGCATGGTCACTCATCAGGGGTTTACCTGGCGCGAACCGAATCCGGTCCATCTCTTTTTACTGTGCTGCTCGCAGCTGACAAAAACCGAACCCGCCGCCTTGCATCTCGCTCAGGACGCTGCCGCTTCCGACCACTTGTTCCGCCAACGCCTTCTGTGGAAATGGATGGATATCGCGCGTCTCTGGCAGGAAGAAGATCTCTCCGCCCAGTCCGCAACCTTGGTCGAAATCGCTCGGCGCTGGCGAATGGATGCCAGTTTGTCCGCCGGACTCGCCGGGCTGCAGAACTTGTTCGGCATTCAGATTCCTGAATCCTTGGTGACCTCCCTGCAGCAAACCGACGCTTGGCCCGTTCAG
>Ga0209828_1004109_pt1 | contig 10646 bp, 15 predicted proteins | sample MaitaG_FD_187429 | JGI IMG/M metagenome (GOLD analysis project Ga0209828, IMG submission 187429) | Marine algal microbial communities from Maine, USA - Maine_Asex2 metaG (SPAdes) (version 2) | ecosystem: Host-associated > Algae > Red algae > Unclassified | place: Maine, USA | collected 2015-01-05
CTGTTTGTGCTAGTTGTGCACTTTCCGAACCATCTTGAGTTCCTGCATCATTTAATACATCATGTAAAGTTCCACCATCTTCGGCTTTATACATATCTAATTCCACTTTTAATACATTATGGATTACGAATAGCATGTAGACATCATCATTAAATGTATTAATTTCAGATTCCAATTTATTAAAATATAATGCTGCTAATTTTCTATGTTCATTATGAAGATGAGCTAAATCATTATCTACCGCTTGGGATAAATTAATTGTCTCTTGTGGTATTGACGCACATGAGTGGCATACGATAACAGTTATAAAAATTAATATTATTTTTTCCATGATTGTTTTATATCAGCTAATTATTTTTGAGCATTTTCTTGCTGCACTTTAGCTATTGCTACATCGCTATGACGATTGGTTCCAAACCAAAATGACAAAATTTGTCCGACCCCAGCAGTTAAGACGCCAAGTAATATTTTAAGCTCGCCTTGAAAAGAATTTTCTCCCCTTATCATATTCATAGAATCGCTTGCTTCAATGACTAACATCATTGTGATTAATGCCATATATCCTACAATGAATAGCATACTGAATATATATTGTACTTTTTTGACTTCCATGATTATTAATTTAATGATGAGAATTATGATTTATTTGATTTTCACAAAATTGTATTTGTCGAGACTGCATAGTTTCAGTGTTTATGGTGAAGGTAAATTCAACCATATGAATACATAAAAAGTGAAGCAATCTTATATTACCAGAACGAGATAGATATTTGAATTCTAGTCTATTTAATGCTATACTTATCGATATAAAATTAAATGATATTCATATAAAAACAATCACCCAAAAGAGGGATTTTATTAAAATTGGCATGACATTTTATTTACATCTAGTCCTCTGCAGGAAGATAGTTGAGCGATTGTAAACATCAAAGCTTGAGTAATTTGAGCACTATCCAAAACTGGATAGCCGTAACCAGAGGCCTAATTGTTCAATCAAGCTATCAATTCATTAAAGTAGTATTTTAATAATGACGACAGTTTTTAGCTGCTGATCCGGAATTCGTCTATCGATGTATGAACCCTATTGATAATTGCGATTACCTAACAAAGTTTTACACATTTAATTTGAACATTTCATGCAATAAATTTTGGTAATTAACCTTTACATATTTTTAATTATTTACCAATACCTATCTACCAAACTGAAAATTCAAACTAAATTGCAATCCATTCTGGCTCCTTAATCGCACTTAGAACCGGTGGAGGAATTTTAGCTTCAAGTATACCTCCAAATTTAGAGTCAATAACATTTACTACATCTTGATTGATAAACCCGAGCATTTTTGATAGTTGTGCAATGATATCTGTACCTGTCCCTTGGTAACTTGCTTGGCTTCGTCCTTTTCCATCTAGCATATCCCCAGAAACCCAAATACTTGTTATGTTACTGAGACTATATTCTGCATAATACTTAAAGCTAGATAACCAAGTACGCTTAGGAATCTTTCCATCTATAGAAATAAGTCCAAAAACGAATCCTTGATTACCAAGTTCTTCCCAATCTCTGGCATTCGTGTTTTTACCTGCATTGATGCCTTTGGCTTCTAACGCTGCCAAAGAATTAAGCGAATTGAACTTCTCATTAGTGTAATGACGAAAAGTCCAGTTTTTATTTAGGTGTTTTTTACCAATTCCACAATCTGGTGCTTGTTCTAAATCCGTTATAGAAAAATCATGAATCTCATTTCTTTTCATTATAAATTCAACAAGGGAGCGGGCAAAGTTTGGATCATCAATGATCTTTTGATCTAGCATTTTAAGTCCACCAATAATCTGTCCTTTAGTTAATTTGCCGTCCACCATGTTCATCTTCAGAACAGCAATTATTTCATTGATTTTCATACTAATCGGGTTTATTCTAATTAATTGGTAATCATGTTTTATTCAAGTTATAATATGTCTAATGATATTAGATGTTAACATTGTACACACTTAAAAAGATTGTGACAATTTACAATAACAAGTTAAATTTTAATAACACTCCGGGTCATGCGACCACTCTGCTTATCAATTAATGTAAAACCATACCATTTTTTCTCATAAATACTAATAAGACTTTTATTCGCAGCTACTAGTTCCAAAGTTTTTAGATTCCCCATATTTATATTATCTGAACTCGAAAACCAATTAACCATCTCTGAACCAGAATGACTGCCTGATGCCGATATTATTTCAGCAATAAAGAAGGTTGTATCATCTTTCTCCTTAGGATGACCATATGCCATACCGACCACCTCGCTATTCTCATTTAGTGCCTGTACATAAATATTGTTCTTCGGAACATTATATAATACTTCAAATGCTCTACCCATACTCTTATATTTTTCATCATAGGTTTTGAAGCCAACCTTAAGCTTAAACTTAGACAGGGCTACGTTAATATCGGTCTGTTCTTTGAGTCTCTCTACTGATGCCATGGTTAATTGAATTTTAATTTATAAAAATGTTGATTTTGTATTATCAAAATTGAAGGAAACTTAGATTTATCGCTATCTACATGTTCGTAGAAGCCTTATAATTCTTTAAGAGTTTTTATTAATTTTATCTATGCCATTTCTATACATATTCAATCATCGTAATTCATTTTAATAACTCTCTACCTTGAAAAATGTAATTTGACTTATTATTTAATTATTTCTGTGACAAACAAAGTTTCATTCACTTTTGCATTTCCAAATTCATGAACTTCTAAATTTAATTTAAATACTCTATCGAATTCTGCTTGGTATTTGTCATCTTTTAAATATTCCATTATGTCTGTTATTTTTTTTCTTGGAAAACTCTCAAAATGAGTTTTCTTTGTCTTTGACTTTTTCAAGATCTTTAAGGAGTTTTCCTGAAGAATCAATTACGGCAAAGGTCTCAACTTGACCTGGGTAAGATAGTCCTTCATTTGTAGTGCCCTTTACACAACCATTCGCATTAAAAGTACTCAATTTTATTGCTAATGAATGGACAAGTGAATCAATGCCCCATTTCATTCCGTCCAAATCAGCTCCTTTGCAGGTTGTCACACATATTTCAAAAATTTTATTAGACAGAGTATCATACTCACCTTTCAACCTGGCAGCAATCTCTTCGGCATAATCAGAATAATAGATTTCATCATTTCTTGATTCTGACTTTTTATTTACCTCTGTATCATTTTTAGTAAACTGTCCTGTTGATCCGTGGCCATGAATAAAAATCTTTTCACCAAAATTCAAATTATCTACTGTATAGTCTCCTGTTATTGGACCTATATATTCATTCTTTAAGTTAAGATGTTCATTTAATTTAATACCAAAATTTATATTGCTAGCTATGACAGCATCTCTTTCATTTACAAGATTATATAATTGCATATTTATTTTATTCCGTTCAGAAAATAGTTTATAGAGGAATTCATTAATACTTTAAATAATAGCAAGGAGTACCTACAAGACTGTGTAAATGTTTTCGGGTTTTATCAAATAATTAATCCGGAGTGAAGGCACCTTCATGCTTTGGCACAAATCGATTTCCATACGTTCCTGCTTTGACAGCAGTCATCCAATCTCGAACCTGACTGACAAGAACATCCGCCTTAGTATTATATGGTGCATGATGTCTATCACTAAAAATAACATCTCTTACTATTTTATATGAATCAGCTCTATTATTACTAACTTGGTAAGAACCATCTTCTGCTAAATTATTTGCAAGTGTGCGGGCTTTTTGCCACCAATCCTGAATTGTCATATTATTATTTTATTAAGTCCCGAATCTCTTAAATACTTGGCTGTTCGGATCTCGCCTTTGTAAAGTTCATTCATTCGCGCTTTCGGAAATAAATGAACGATTTTACATTCCAAAAAACATATTAACCGTAAACTCTTGAGTATGCTTTGAGCATGGATTGAATAATAGCAGTAACTTCAGGAGGCAAAGTCGCCACTCCTTCTCCAACAGCAAATGGAGCAGATTCACTATGTACAGTTTGTTGGTTTTGCCATCCTAACACATCCCATCCTTTTTCTAACATGTCTCTTAATCTTTCTAAATCCTTAAAAGACAAACTTGCCAATACAAATTCATTAAAAGGATCTACTGGGTCATCATATGCATTCATTGTTGTGATCGGACCAATCCTAACCTTATCCTGAATATCTGAATATTCACCACCCATCAAATGTTCCATTTCAGTCATAACTTGGGCTTGATGTGCTCCAGATACTCCTGTTAACCATTTGCCTGAACTATAGACTTTATCAATCGTTCTTGTTTGTCCATAATTAGCAGAATATGTAATGAGAACCCCGATGCCGCCGTTATCAATTAATTCCTTTGCTTTATTTAAAATACTGGTCGCCTGTTCAGTGGCCGAAATCACTTGGCCATCCTTTTTCCATGGCAAATAAAATTTTAGAAAGGTTCCTTTGCGCATTAGCTTGTTATTATCTTGAAGTGTGTAAGAAATTGTGCTCTGCAATAAGAGAATTAGACTTCCGTATTGCAGAGCTATTTTTGTTATCTATTAAAATGCAAAATGGCCTGCAGCTAATTTTGCTTTCGTCGTTTCAATAATTTTTGCGTGATCGCTATTATCAGCAGAAAGCATTGCCAGGGCATTATGTGTTTTCTCTTCCAATTTATGATGAACTTCCGTTTCATGATATCCAGACACGGTAGCTCCTCTCGCGGCCATTGCTACAGGAGCAGCTCCAGCTTTTGGCGCAGACGGGTCTATCTTTGCTCTAATGCCTGCAATCAGATTCTCCATGTTTTCATTCTTTTTCGAATATTGTTTAATCGTTAATTTACCAGAACTTAATTCTCCAATCAAATTTGATTGTATGACTAGGAGGTCTTTCACATTTTTAACATTAGCATCATCAACAGACATTTCATTAGAGAAATCGGCATCTGCCTTAAGCATGTCTTTACTTTGATAGACTTTATAAATGAAAGCTGTACAACTTACAGTTTCGTCACCAAAGGTTTCACTATCCGTAATTGAGTCTGCCTTTGCTAACAGGTAAGCATAAGTACCCCGACCAAGTGGCGTAACAGAATATGCAAGAGAATTTGAAGCTTGTGATGAAGATTTAGCCGCTTCTGCGACTTTAGCAACGACGTCAGCATATGCATTCATTGCGTCTGAACTTAAATATGCATCAGGTTTTGATTCATCAAGTGCTATTGCAGCAGCCTTTAATGCTTTGACGACAACGTCTGCAATTTTATCCAAACTAAATTCAGTAGAAAATTCTGTTTTGAATTGAACCTTAGTATCACCTAACGAACGTGCATCAGTAATACCTTGCTCTGTCCATGACTGATTAACCATTCCATTAAAGTCTTCCCTCCATTTATTATATAGAGGAATCATATCATTTTCTAATTTCGCTACGGCTGCCTTTCCTCTTTCTCCTGCTTTCTCAGCTGCTCTTTGTACATTTGGTTGTCTACAACTCATAATATTTATTTATTTTTCTTACTCTTTTGGCTTTTCAGAATTACGCCCCGTTTTTAATGTGGTCTCTGGACTCCACATCTAAATCAATACAAAAATAAATTTCGCACACCGTACGAAATTGATCATTTTGACCAAAAACATGATCAAATCCTACAATCATATTATGATACTAGTGCTAGTATTTAAATGAGATTTAGATAAAAGAAATCAACAAAATGCACTTGATAGTTTGAGAGGTGTTTACAAAAAGAAATAAGCACTTTCTTATTGGCCACTGAATTATAATATGAATTAAGAGAGATGAAAATTCAGACGACTAGGTATTTGGTTTTAAGTCTTCAATTTTTTGCTTAAGATCAATGATTATAGGAACTAGGAGCACTTTAAATTTATGATAATCATCTTTTGTCAAAATGTCTTCCTTTTGCTTTGTAATTTCAATTAATGATAATGCCTGCTTATGATAAAATTCTAAAAGCAATTTATCCGTCTTTTCATTGTAATACTTAGCAACTAAATCCTTAGAACGATAAAATCCAATAATACAATCAAATGAATATTTTGTTCTTTTATAACTCATAAATAATATATATCCAATAGAGATGTCCTTTACAAAAAATAGGTATTTTGAATTTAGGGGACTTATTCGAACAGTTTTATACAACTCATCTAGTAAAGTACTTTTAATGTACAAATAATCAACTTGCTTATTAACTACATAATTCTGAAAATCAATGTTTTTAATAAATGAAGTAAATATTTCAGTAAGAAACGAACCAGATGTCTGTATCATATCCAACTCCTTTTGGAATGATTGCATTAAAGTAATATCAATGTCAATCTTCTCAATGAACTCATTTACTTTCTTTTTATGATATTCACTAATGTCCATACAATATTATTTTATACCACTACCTAGCTAAAATTCCGAAGATGGATATTTTAATTCTTTATGGTCTCTCATGGTTTTTTGAATTATTGAAATCACAATACTTCTAAACTTTTCATAATCCTGTATGTCTACATAGTTATTAAATTCACTTTTTAATTTTCTATCCTTTAGCAACTTATCCAAAGATTTTATTTTCTCTTTGTAAAAGTCAAGAAGAATTTTCTTGATGGTCGCATTAGCTTGTCTTTTAATTTCCTTTTTAGAATTATCAATCTCGAAAACGAAGGCGCATGAATCAGTACTAACATCAACACTTAAAAAGAACATATATCCTTTACCAATAGAAGAACTAGCAAACATAGGCGAATCCAATTTCTGATTTTTATTAATGAGGTCAAAAAGAATATTTACTGCAGCCATTTTAGCCTGTAAAGCATTTATTCCTAACTTATTGACTTTGACAACTATATCTATATTTGACAATATAGTTTTTGTCATTATTGAAAAATAGTTGCCATTTCTTCGTGATGAGACTTCTTCAGTAATATAAGATCGAGCACTTAATGATCGATCCCCTTTCACGAAATATTTATCCTTATTTCTTTTGTGAAAATGTACTAATTTCTCAGGCATCAGAATTACTGTTTGATTTGTATTTTACAAAATAAAAATTTTCTAAACCAATCTTAATATATACTCAAATTAAATAGTCGTAGTAAATTTACATATTCGATTTATTCTCTTAAATATTTATCGATTCAATTTAATTCAGCATTAGATTCGTCAGTTACGATTACATTGTTTATCAACTGAATCGTATTTACTTGTATAGAACTATAGTTACGGTGCTACTATTATGTAATCAAAAGACAGATTAAATATGAAGACTAATAGTATTCTTCTATCACCTTGGCAGCTAATTCAATATTCCCACCTAATAATTTAGCGTCATCCAAATTAGCTTGATTCTTTTGATTAGAATTGTATACTAACTTAATACCTGATCCTGTTTTATATCTCAATTCACATCCATCGCTATAAAAATGAATGTGAGGTTTTATTGCACCAGTTGGCATATAGAATTCTTGACTACTACTTATTTCTACATTATCATCTCCTACTTTATTCCTAATTTCTTTATATAAACCTTTATCATATCCCATATTAGTGTAATTATAATTTATGTTTTTAATTCAATTAAAATTAATAATTGATGTAGCTGCACATCTGATCAAATAGTACATTTATATGATATAATTGAGCAATTCATTAGGCTATCATCGTTTTTCAATAGTGCGAAATATCTTTTTATATATCATTAAACACTCCTTTCGTTTATCCAATCCATTCGTCCCTCCATTTATTCGTTTTGTAATTGTAAGTATATCATCTTGATCCGCATATTTATTTAAGGAGTGAGAATTCCAAAACCAGACGGCAGAATCAATTGCATAATACGGTTCTGATAATTTTTCAGGAGTTGAGAGCACATCTATATTTCTTGCCAGTCCGTACTTCTGATAATTTTGCTTTCCAGTTAATTCTATCAAACCTCGTCCTCTATATTTCCATCCATCACCAGAAGATTCGTCTCCATTTCCCATTCTATTGGCGTATACTCTATTTGCTATTTTTTCAGGTTGTCTTGCATATGAAGTCGCCAGTTCTTGCGTAGGGAAATATTTACCAAACACACTGCGCAATGCTTTATCGGAATAATTTAAATTTTCTTTATTGTATTTAAACCATTGGCTTTCTTCGGATACTTGAGCTAAAAAATGTGCCTTACGCAAAGAAGTATCAATAGAATTAGACGTCATCACTTGTTCAATGTGTTCAAAATATGGCTGCGCATAATTCTGATAAGAAGTGGGTATGTAGGATAAATATCTTTCAGTTGTAACCATATTATTTTATTTTTAAAAACTAACACTATTTGATTCAAATTGAAACCAATACCTCTTTAGGACTGATGCCGTATTGCTTTGTAAACACGCGAGTGAAATGACTCGCAGAATATGCAATTCTATTAGCCACTCCTGATACATTTGTTGTATTTGCTTCAAGCATCTTTTTAGCTCGATCTAATTTCACTAATCGAATTAATTCGACAACTGTATAACTCGTCAGTGCACTTATTTTTCGGTAGACTTGTGATGGACTTAAGTATAATTCTCTACTAAGAAGGGTTACACATAATTTTTCATTATCAAGATTATTATCAATCAAATCAATAATCCGTGTTACAAATTCCAAATCCTGCCCTTTCAAGCAAATAGATAAAAAGGGATTCTTAAGCATAATCTCTTTCTCATTATTTAGTATTATACTAATCTTATTAATGATCTCAGGATCAACATGTATTCCAGTTTTGATAAATTTTGCAATACTCTCATTAAACATATTTAGATAAAAGTCAGCTCTGTTCGCTTCCTTTTTATAGTAATAATTAAGCGTTAATAAAATTTGTAATAGAGGATTGAATGTATACTTTAACTCTTGAGAATCTTTCAAAATTGCCAATGCAGAATTCAATAACTCAATCGATTCGTCATAGTTTTTGTTTTCTAATTCAATTCTGGAATGCTGGACTATAGTATTGATTTTTGCATACTCATTACAATTTTCAGCGAAAGCAATGTTTGCCTTATCATACTGAAGACCTAGATTTTTTAAAGAATAAACGATTTTATCTAGAATGATAAAACTTTGAATTCTTAGTTCATTTTTTGATTGACTCCAATTGATTTTTACAGCTTCTAAAGATTTATGAACACTTGGATTAGAATAGTTTAATGTGTCGTAGTTTAGTAGTTGTTGAGACAGCATAATAATAGTGTTAACGGTGAAGGAAAATTCATCCATTTTAATAGAAATAAAATAGAACAAACTAGCATCAATACTTCGAATAGATGTTTGAATATATCCTTAGCAATGAATGCTGTTATGACATTAAAGTTACATGATGTTTCATTTAAATCAATCACCTAAAAAGGGGATTTTAAGTTTGAGAGATCAACATTATAAATATAAGAGCCTAAAAAACGCAGTAATAAAATAGAGCTCATATTCAGATATTGAATCACAGTCTAAGATCGACATCACGATGTTTTGGCAACAAATCCAAATATCAAAGCGATTTTGAAAAAACTCTATCTATGTATTATCAACTTTTTTGTTGTTGTTTCTTTCTGATGTTGAGTTGTGCCAGTCCGTCCAAGACTGTCATCAATAACGAATTAACAAATCCTTATTTTTCACAAATAGATACTTCGACTTTCAGCCTAAAGACTTTGCAACACACCAAAGTCGATAAAATAAATCTTTTTCCTAATACTTTAGATCCAGGAATAATTACTGAACCTGGTTTGCTTCTAGAAATATAACATATTCTATGCTGATAGAAGCTATAGATGAAAGCACTTTACTATTGATGCCAAAAAAGAAAATTGCAGATGAACATTTGTATATTCCCAATCACGCATTAACTAAAAGTTTCATAAATTAGTTTTATGTCAGAGCTTGAAAAAGTAAAAACCCTACTCTTAGCAGATGTCCATAGACGGCTCTTTTCAGAAGGTACGATAAGAATTAAAAAATGTCTATCTCACTTATCAGAAGATCAAATTTGGTACAAGCATAATGACAACACCAATTCCGTAGGAAATTTAGTTCTCCACCTCTGTGGCAATGTCAGACAATACATCTTACATGGCATCGACGGACGAGCTGATACCAGAAAACGACATCTAGAATTTTCAGAAACTGGACCTATTGAAACAAAGATCTTAGTTGACAAATTAAATCAATTAGAGTTAGACGTTACTGCAGCTTTAAACAGAATTAAACCTCAACATTTAATACAAGACAGAAAAGTCCAAGGATTTGACGAAAATGTAACAAGTATCCTCGTCCATGTCGCCGAACACTTTTCATACCACGTTGGCCAAATCACATTTTACACTAAGTATATTTTGGATGTTGATACTGGATATTATGCCGGTTTGGATCTGGATGTGACTGGATAAATAATATTGAATGTTTAGTATTAAATTTTGGTTGCCTTTACTACGAAAACTGAGAGCTAATACTTAATAAACTCATTTTAACATTTCTCATTTAATAAGTCTCAACAAGCGAACCTACCTGTTCTCCTTTTACAATCAAACACATATTATTGATATCATCAGTAATGTCAAAAACAACTATGGGTAAATCATTTTCTTGGCAGATGGTAAATGCCGTCATGTCCATTAC
>Ga0209828_1004113_pt1 | contig 10638 bp, 5 predicted proteins | sample MaitaG_FD_187429 | JGI IMG/M metagenome (GOLD analysis project Ga0209828, IMG submission 187429) | Marine algal microbial communities from Maine, USA - Maine_Asex2 metaG (SPAdes) (version 2) | ecosystem: Host-associated > Algae > Red algae > Unclassified | place: Maine, USA | collected 2015-01-05
AGATCTAGCCAAGGCGAGAAATTCGGGAATGCCCTTGTAGTCTTTTAGGCTGCAGAGCATGAGAATGTGCAAGTTCCCCGTCTCTCGTAATTTGTGCCGATCACTGGATTTTCCATTTTCAAGGTAACCAGCTGGTAGTGCGTTGTAGATGACTGATGTCTTGCCTTTAGGAAGTGATTCTTCATTCGCTAGAAAGTTCGATACTGAAATCAATTTCGTACTGAACCTTTTCGAGCAGCTCATTAAAAGCCACTTTAAAGCCTTAGGCTTGATGCTCGTTTCATGCACATGATTGATGACTGGAAAGCCTCGCAGCCAGCCAGCAAATATTGCTCCTGCGGGGAGAATTGTATTTACATAGATTAATGCATTCTTTTCACGTAGGAAAAGGATACGTTTGAAACATACCAATTGATTCCAGGTGAAAATCAAAAGGAGAATAATCTTGTTCGAGCTGTAGTCGTAGGGCAGGGGGTGTCGTTCGACCTCTCCTGCGCCAATGCGTAAGTCGCTCAAAAATCCATCGTGTTCACTGCAATGCAGATGGGAGGTGATATTCAGATCCGAAAATCCCTCAATCACCTGAGCCAAAACACGCGGGCTACCACTTCTGTCATTCAGGAAGTGGAAAAAGTGTGGGCTGATTTTTTCGTTCATTTTGAAGGATCCTGTTGTAAACTTTTGCGAGCAATTCGCCCCGTTCTTCCCAACTGTGATGACTGGCCTGGTATTCAATGGCCGCCGTCGACATTTGCTTTAGCATCCCCCGATTACTAAATAATTCTTTTAATCCTGAAGAGAATTTCTCAATCGTCTCTTCGTATTCTCCATATGGAATTTTTATTGCGCATTCTTCGTTGACCAATTCCCCTGGGCCATCGTTGTCAAAACACAAGAGTGGTAATCCTGCTGCCATGGCTTCCATAACCACCATTCCAGCGCCTTCGTGAGATGGAAAAAGAAACAGCGAACATCTCTGAAATAATTTCAATAGATCTTCACGAGCCATCCACTCGATAATTTCAATATTGTCTTGCATGTTTTCGGCTCGAATCAATTCTGCGAGCTGTGATTTGCAAGGCCCCTTGCCTACAATTTTTAGACAAGCTTGTTTGCGTTTATTTTCCGGTAGTGACTTTACAAATTTTGCAAAACTCCGAATGCTCACATCCATTCCTTTTAATGGCACAAATCGACCAACGGTCAAGGCCAGAAATTTTTCCGATTTTATCTCTGTTACTTCCATTTTCTTGCAGGCAATCGCCGGGCAAAGAAAAGAGTGTCTATTTTCCTTATCAGCCGCGGTAACTGCCGCTGAATTTATTTTCAATATTGCTTTCGCCTTCGTTCTGGATATCTTTAGTAAAGGATCAATTTTCCAAAAGTAATTTTTGACCAAACTGGTCATGCGATCTTTTACATAAGCTTTTTTGCCGTAGAACGGCAGTATGAATTGTTTTGGAATTTTACTGTGATGGCCAATAGGTCCCCACACAACCGGTTTGCCCAAAGTCCAACCAAAAGTTGGTGTCCAGTCATTGTGAAAATTCAAATGATGGATGATGTGGTAATCTTTAATATTTTGCTGAATGAAAATGGGAAGAAATGCCTGCCACAATAAATAGTAAGGCATAGCTCCTTTTGGGCCTCGTTTCCAAAAGCGAGCCCATTTTGGTAAGTCGTAATATCGAAATTCAGCACCGATTGGTTCGTTTTTACTTTGATATCGCTCGATGTCAGCTTGGTTGTTTTTTCGCGTGATGGCAATGATGTTATTGGATGCTGAAGCTTGTTTGATCCAGTTCCATCCAGTCCCATCTTCTGACCCTTTGTAAGGGTTTACGGCGTATGCCACTATGATGATGGTCCCATTCATTTAGCAATCTTTAAATGTGAATAATTGCCTTTTTTCTCAGCTTCTTTTTCTATTGCTTTTTCGCTAGGTCTCTTCTTAATCACTTTCGCAGGTACACCACCAATGATGCAAAACTCAGGCATGGATTTGGTCACCACAGCTCCCGCTGCAATCACACAACCAGACCCAATTTCAACCCCATCCAGTATGCTAACCTTTGACCCAATCCAGCAATCGTTTCCGATTTTAATTCCTTTTCGGTTGGTACCCTGTAAACGAATCAATGCCTCCGGATCTTCGAAGTTGTGGTTCTCAGGATGACAACTGAAAAATTGACCCACAATACAATTGTCGCCAATGTCTAATCCGCCAGCTCCACCCAAATAGGCGAACTCACCGATGCCAACACTGTTTCCAATGTGTATATGCGATCCAATATTGTTGTAGGAATTTGAAACGACAACTCTGCTAAAGTCGCCGATGCTCGAATGATTGCCAATGTGCAGCCCCTTTGAGCCTGCTGCACTTAACAATACGTGATCTCCAATTTTAACCCATTCTCCTAATTTGATTTTTTGACCGTGCAGAAACTTGACTCCGCTTCCAAGAAATAGCCCTTTCTTCAGTGGCCCGTATTGAAGAATGCGAATGCCTCTGAACAACTGAATGAGATACCTCTTGCATAGTTGTACGAGCATCCGGCCTGTGATGTTTGGATCAAAGGCAAAATGTGGATTCCTCTTTTTAATGATATACTCTATCAGTCCTTTCATAGTGGCGAGTTTCAGGAGCCTTACAGACTTTTTGAAATGATCGATTCTATCTGAGATACGGTTGAAGAACGATTCGTGTTTTCTATGGAATGATAAGAAGGTGCGTTCCAGTTTTTAGAAGCTTCAGAGTCTTCGGAAAGCTCTTGAAATAGACCTTTGTATCGATTGTTTAATAGTTGAATGTCTTCCAAACTCAACTCTTGCTTTCTCTTTCTTACCTCTGCTGCCGGAGCATGCAATAGAAAATTATGTCGTGGTTGGTGAATCAATTGATAAAGTGGCTTTACGATGCTTTCACTCAATTGAATATTGCTTCGTTTGGGATCGGCCACGAAATCGAAATAGTATCTATCGTAAAGCACAATATTGCCTCTCAATAGGTATTTGAAGAAAACGTAGCTGTGTCCGAAGAAATAATCGCAGTAATAATAGAAAAATCGAAGAACGGAGCTGATTGAATTTTTGTTTTTACCAGTTCTCGGAAGTGTGTCGGCTGCAATTTTTTCGGCTTTTTTCTTGCCGTGAATAAAGCTGCTGAGAATAGGTAAAATGGAAGGTCGGTGACGCAATACAACGGTCTTCCTTCTGTATTTTTCCGAAATTAATTGTTGCACATCACTCAGTATGGTAGATTTTCCTGAACCGTCTGGCCCCGAAAAAGTCATTGTCCACCCTCGGTTGTTTTTTACACTCTCTAATACTTCTTTTGAATAGGCAACTTTATTCTTCAATCGATTCCAACCTTTGTTACTTGGATGAGATCGAACTTTGTTCTTGAACCTTGTAAAATTGATTTTTTCCAGATTAAATAAATCTTTTCTATTCTCAATTTCGAGACCATATTTATTGCTCAATTGTTCTTGATAGGCAATCCATTGCTTAGAACTTAGATCTTTGATTTTTGCAAAGTATTTATTGGGAAGAGCAGCTTCGTTGAGAAAGAAGAAACAGCTGATGTATTCCAGTTGATCTTCCAATGAAGCTATTTTATAGCCTTCTGCAGTTTCTTTCGAATTTTCAATGATGGATTCTACGGAACAATATTGTAGATCTTTTCTGCGCAGACAATGGATTAGATCTATTTCCAGAAACTTGCCATCTAAGAACTGAATGTAAAGATGGCGCATGTGTAATTTGTCAACTTGTTTGACCGTGCTTACATGAGCTCCTTGTTCCGCTATTTTGATTATTTTTTGCAAGTTTGAACGGGGAACTACTAAGTCGATGTCTGAGTGCTCTTTGAGTTCGAATGGTATTTCTATCTCGCCCTTCAATATGGCGTAGTCTAAATTTGAAATGTCTTTGAAAAAATGTCGAACAAAATTTGCTCTATGGTTCGAAGCTTTTGGCACAGGCATACTTTGATTGATCAACATTTCCCAATTTTTCATCAACCAATACGCCTGCTCATGCAATTCACCATTGTTGGAAACTTGTTGGTTGAAAATGGGCAGGTTAAAGGCAGTATTTGTGAATAAATAGTGTTGTAAATGTTCGTTCCACTTCTCTCCTGAAAGGCTAATTCCTTCTTCTTGCTCGATTGATTTTCTGCAAGCTCTTAGGGCTTGCTGAATTTTGTCAAAGCCTTTATTGCCCAGTAAAATTTCAGACTGTAAAGTGAAGTGAATTAGGTCGTAGTAAACCGGTAGTTCATCTGTCAGCTCGAGATCATACAAGTAAAGCTGCTCATCGTTTGTTTTGCAATTCCAAGCAGTGAAATCGCCATGAGCCAAGTAAGTTTGAACTTTTCTCTGTGAATCAATCAAACTCCCCAACATGCTACAACTGCTAGCAAGAGAGCGGATGCTTGCGTCCTCAGAATTCTTGGCCAAAAACAAAAGATCACTGGTGTTTTTTTTCTGGAAATGGGAAAAATCCCTCTCTGTGGAAGTCTGTGACTGAATTTCCAGGATGCCCTTTATGTGCTTCTCTGTCAATTGGGCTTCACTGCCAGTGCCAAAGACTCCAGTTTCGATCATATGTAAATGTTGCTCTCTTGATTCTTGTACGTTAGAAATGGTAATTTTGTTTAATATGAGTTTCCCGATCCGCTTGTATGCAGCCTTTTCGGCAGTTACCAATTTTTGTGAACGCAATGAGATGGGAATTTTTACGAAATGTTTGCCTTTGTTTGATTGGAAGTGCAGTAGAGCTTTTCTATTTGGGCCCTTCGTGCCTGTGAAAAAGGCGTAGTCCTGCTCTTCAAGTTGGTATTCCCGCTCCAAATTCAAGGGTTCACTTGTCAGCAGGAAAAATTCCTTCTTTAGAAAGAAGGACTGCAAGTTCAGAGCATATAGTAGCCTCAGAACTCGACATTTGACTTTTGTTTTGAAATCTCCCGCGAAGTAAAACGTCAGGAATACGGGCTGGCTATTGCTCTGTGGGAAAACCCAGCGAATGCTCCCATCTGGATTGCACAGGTAGTTAAAGGAACGTAAGGAAAAGCCATTCGGAATTTGCTTTGGTCTTTCCTTTAAGAAATAGAGACGGTCCTCTTTTAGTGTAGTGCTTTCTATAGATTCCTCTATGGCTATCAGTTCTTTACTTGATGAAAGAGTGTGTAGCATGGCGTCTGAGAATAAACACCTCAAGACTTCGAAATCGGTACTGGAAAGACCGGAAGTATTTGATGCAATCATGGGAGATTGGTAGGGACTAGGGGATTTGGGGGACTTCTCATTTGTGCCAGGAAGTGCAGCGACCATAGTGGTAGTCTTTGCTAAGACGCCTTGAATAGTCTTAGCCGTTTCACGGGTAGTGGGTTCGGAATTATTTGGATTGGGCTTCTGTAGCGGCATTAGCGTTATTATGATTTTAGTTTTTGCTGATGTTGGGTCTTGCTACCTCGATTCCATTCTAGAGAATCCGAACACGGAGAAGGTCGGGAAGTGCCCTTTCTATGTGTACTGTCATTTAACTTGACAGGTTGGGAATTTTCTTTGTTTTCAATGGATTATTCACGATTGCAACTACTCAACATATTCATCTTGACAGGTAAAAAGTAGAATTTTCAAAACATTGATTCAGTATTCTACTCCTTACCAACTGTTGATCATCTTAATGAAAAGGAAATGCCAAGCGATTAAATGTTCTGATGTTCAATTGTTTACCTAAGCTTTTGTCATCTGGCTAGTCCATTTCTTGGAGTGCTTTCCAGAAAATGGAATTATTCTTGCGGTCTAGAAGTGATATAAGTCAGCCATGAAGATTTTTATAGTAGAAGATGATGTTTGGTACGGTGAAATGTTGCGTCACCATTTAGCGCACAATCCCGACAATACCGTAGAGCTTTTGGGTTCTGGTAAAGAGCTGATGGCTCGTTTGAGAGAACAGCCGGCAGTCATTACTTTGGATTTTGGATTGCCAGATACTGATGGTTCCATGCTTTTGGAAAAACTAAAAAAGGACCATCCCAACATTCCCGTGATAGTCATTTCGGGGCAGGAAGATGTATCAACAGCCATTGATCTCTTGAAGAAAGGTGCTTACGATTACTTGGTGAAAGATGAAGAGACACAGGATCGATTGTGGCACTTGATCAACCGACTGGCGGTCGAGCAAGACATGAGAGAGGAGTTGAGTTCCTTGCGGAAAGTGGTTGCTACTAAGTACAAATTTGATTCGCTCATTAAAGGCAACAGCCCTGCGATGCAGCGGATTTTCGAGCTCTTAAAAAAGGCCGCCAGCGCCAATATTACTGTATCCATCACTGGAGAAACTGGTACCGGAAAAGAGTTGGTGGCGAAAGCGATTCACTTCAATTGCCCGCGGGCTAAGCATCCCTTTGTAGCCATTAACATGTCGGCCATTCCCGATGAGCTCGTAGAAAGTGAGCTTTTTGGTCATGAGAAAGGGGCTTTTACAGGAGCCGTAGGAAAGCGCAAGGGAAAGTTCGAAGAAGCACATAAAGGCACACTCTTTCTTGATGAAATTGGCGATTTGCCTTTGCCACTCCAAGCCAAGCTGTTGCGGGTTTTGCAGGAGCGAGAACTAACACCCTTGGGCAGTAACAAGGCCACTAAGATCGATACGCGAGTCATCGTGGCAACCCACAAGAACTTAGCAGAGCAAGTGAGAGCTGGTAAATTTCGAGAAGATCTTTACTATCGCTTGCTGGGTTTGCCGATCGAATTGCCGCCGCTGCGTGATAGAGGCCAAGACGTATTGTTGCTGGCCAAGTTCTTTACCGAAGAGGCTTGCAAGGAAAACGGAAAAGAACCGATGGCCCTTTCTCAAGAAGTAAAGGAAAAACTCATGGAGTATCCCTTTCCCGGAAACATCCGTGAGTTGAAGGCCATTATGGAGTTGGCAGTGGTAATGGCGGACGGCGATAGCCTGAATGCTCACGATGTCAACTTTAGCAGCCCGGGACCACTCTCTGACTTGTTCGCTGGTGATCTCACACTCAAGGATTATAACCGGAAAATCATTGCCTACTTCCTGGACAAATACGACAACGATGTGCAGAAAGTAGCCACTAAACTTGACATCGGTAAGTCGACCATCTACAACATGAAGAAGGCTGGAGAGCTCTAAAAAGCATTCATATTTTCCAATTTTTGGAAAATGATTCCAAAAACTGGAATACCTATAAACCGAATAATATCCGTAAGTGGTTGATAATCGTCCTTTTAATGCCGAATAATGGCTTGGCCTGATTTCTTCATCTCTTTTGCTGAATAGCAAAAAATAGAATAATGTACTACGACAGCAAAGATGCGGGGGAAATCGCAAGGGGGATTGTTGCTTTAGAGAGGAAAGTGGATGAGATTTTCATGATTTTCGTGGCGGAGCAAAATGCGGGAGAAGTTCCTGTGTTGATCGAGAAATTGAACGAGGCAGGAGTGCCCTTTTTTGGAGCCGTGTTTCCGAGACTTATAGTGGGTAATGACAATCGTACCGAAGGGGTTCTGGTGCGTAAAGTTCCCACAGCGTTTCCACCGGTTTTGATCAAAAATATTCGAAGTAAGTCTTACGATTTGGATAAGATTGAGGGCTTAGAAAATCTCTCCAACAAGGGAAACCTGATGATTTTAGTCGACGGACTGACTTCACATGTGGGACGTTTTTTGACATCGGTCTACAATCACTTTGGCAATGAAACACAATTTATGGGTGCCGGAGCTGGCTATTTGACGCTTGAACAAGGCCCATGTCTGTTCAATAAAGATGGCTTTTTTGAAGACGCTGCTATTCTCTGTCAACTCACAACAGGTTGTAGCTTAGGTGTTAGGCACGGATGGGATCCGGTTTTCGGACCTTTGGTAGCCAACAAGACGGAAGCCAACGTGATCAAGCAATTGAATTGGCGGCCAGCGATCGATGTATACAAAGAGGTAGTGAGTAAAGAAAGTGGCTTGTGTTTTGACTCTACTAGTTTCGGAGAAATAGCCAAAGGCTTCCCTTTTGGGATGGATCGTTCGGAGGGAGAAAGTGTAGTGCGTGATCCCATCGCTGTAGACGAAGATGGTGGATTGATTTGTTTGGGCGAAGTTCCAGAGCATTCCGTATTAACGATTTTGCATGGAAACAATGAGAGCTTAATCAATGCTGCAGGTAAGGCCGCAAGCGATACGAATCCGAAACCTTCCGTTGATTCAGATGCTTTGATTTTTGATTGTATTACTCGAGTCATGTTCTTGGAAAATGACTACAGTCTCGAGTTGGATTCAGTAATTTCGACCATCAATGAGAAAAGAGAAGGTCGCCCAGCTGAAGTTTATGGCGCCTTAACCATGGGGGAAATTTCTTCACCAGGGAAGGGCTTTTTGGAGTTGTACAATAAAACAATTGTTGTAGCACTACTAGATGATGAGTAATCAAGATCAAATAATCAAGGACATCTACCTACTTTTTGAGCTTTCACTTAAAGTGGGTAGAACCCTGGATTTAAAGAGTTCTTGCAATGATTTTCTTACAGTATTACAATCAAGGAAGGCTTATTACTACAGCAGTGTTTGGCTGTGGGAAAACCAAATCATCAGTGGTGGTGATTCTAAAAAATTAAAGCTCCTCTATGCCAACCCCCGAGCAATGAGTTCGGTAGAGGAGCTGGAGCAGGGGAGTGCATTGGCCAATTGGTTGATGGACGATGAAGCCAGCTTTTTAGTAGTCGATTCTGAACATGAACAGTTTAAAAACCTCAGCCAGGAAGCTTTTGATTTGAAAGGTACCTGGATGCTCCATCGTCTTGAAAACATTGGAGTTTGTAAGATTTTTCAAGAAGGAGATAAAGTCATAGAGGTAAGCGATCTCTACAAAGTTGAAAGTGTTTTTAAGAAATTTGCAGTAGCACTGCAGGCTTGTGTCTCGCACAGAAAAGCCATTGAAAACGAAAGCCAAATTGTTGGTATTATTAATTCCTCACTCGATGCATTTATTGTCATTGATGAAAAGGGATTAGTTGTTCGTTGGAATGAAAATGCCTTCAAAATTTTTGGTTGGACAAGTAAGGAAGCCATTGGTACTCGATTGTCGGAATTAATCATTCCGCCTGAATTACGTGAAGCCCACGAACGGGGAATGAAACATTACCTGTCGACGGGTGAAGGACCTGTTTTGAGAAAACGAATCGAGGTTCCTGGAATGAGAAAAGATGGAGGACGAATTGATTGCGAGTTAACAGTTATTCCCATTGAGCTCGAAGGCAGTTACATTTTTGGAGCTTTTATTCGCGACATCACTGATCAGAAGCTGTCGCAAAAAGCCTTGGTGGATGCGCGTGAATCAGCAGAATTATCCGCTCAAAGTAGAGAGCGATTTCTAGCCAACATGAGCCACGAGATCCGCACTCCTTTGAATGCCATTAATGGTATGACCGAATTACTGCGAAGAACTCCTGTCAACGGTGAGCAAAAAGAATACCTCGACGCCATTGGAGCCAGCATTGATAACCTCTTGGTGATGATAAACGATATTCTTGATCTCACTAAGATTGAAGCTGGAAAAATTGCCCTAGAGCACATCGGTTTCGATTTAAGAGAATGGTTGCTTCGCTTGTTGAAACCTGAGAAGGCAAAAGCCAATGAGAAAGGTGTTGATTTACAATTGCAGGTCGATGATGCCATTGGGAAAGTTCTGCTGGGCGATCCGGTTCGACTTTGCCAAGTACTGCTTAATTTAACCACCAACGCCTTGAAGTTTACACCTTCTGGTAGTGTGAATTTGAAGGTTGAATTAATGGAAGATGTTGGTTTAACCTCTGAATTGCTGTTTACCGTTCAGGATTCGGGAATCGGAATTAGTAAGGAGAAATTGGAAAACATTTTTGAGAGCTTTACGCAAGCCGATGAAAGTATTAGTCGTAGATTCGGAGGAACAGGATTGGGACTGGCCATATCAAAAAAATTGGTAAATGCCTTTGGTTCTGATTTAGAAGTTGAGAGTACTCCCGGTAAAGGTTCGAAGTTTTCTTTTCGAATTGTTTTTGAAAAAGGAGAGGAGGAGGATTTGCGAAAAAGTGATCGAGAAGAGGTGATACCTGGACAACTCAAAGGAGTGAGCGTTTTGCTGGTAGAAGATCATGATGTTAATCGCTTTTTTCTGAAGAGATTATTGACTGATATTGGATTGAAAATTAGCACCGCTGAAAATGGACAGGAAGCTGTAGATCGAATTCAATTGGGAGGAATTGATCTTATTTTAATGGACATGCAAATGCCTGTGATGGATGGTTTGGAAGCGACTCGCTTTATTCGAAATGAATTGAAATTATCCGTTCCGATAATTGCCTTAACGGCGAATGTAACTGCTGAGCATAAAAGAAAATGTTTGGAATCGGGCATGGATGATTACTTACCGAAGCCATTTGAGACAAAAGCCCTATTGAGGAAAATAAGTAGACTTTTACCCGATGCCGTTCCTCAAAATATTGTTGCGGAGGAAGGGGCTGTGGGCAAGCCTTTGCCGATGAAAAGTAACGATGAAGTGCAATTTGATCTTTCTTCATTGAAAGAAATGGCAAAAGGGGATGAAGCTTTTGTTCAAAAGATGATTCACTTATTTGTTGAC